>Ga0307373_10009207_pt1 | contig 14828 bp, 15 predicted proteins | sample OX2MG_FD_202534 | JGI IMG/M metagenome (GOLD analysis project Ga0307373, IMG submission 202534) | Soil microbial communities from Risofladan, Vaasa, Finland - OX-2 | ecosystem: Environmental > Terrestrial > Soil > Coastal area > Acid sulfate soil | place: Finland: Risofladan, Vaasa | collected... | reverse complement strand
TGCGGTAGCTTTCTACCAGGCGGTAGTAACCACTGAGCTTTCCGGTTTCAGGATGTTTGCGTATGGTGCTTTTGAAATACAAGATTCAAAGGTGGTAAACCCTCTTCAAATACGAACACCCCTTGTGCACTACAAATCAAATAAAGGGCTTATACGCGTCGTAGATTTTTTATACCTGTACCCCCCACAGGTAAATTGAAAATATGGCGATAATTTTCTGAAAAAAAATTAAATTTTAACAGTTGAACGGCCTTTTGCTGCAATGTGGGTTAAGACTCTTTAGCAGGTGGCCTTTTTCTTTTATTATTATTATTTGACTTTGGGGTAGATCTTTGATTTTGAGGCGGTCTTTGTTGTTGGTTTTTTGTCCCTTGCTGTTGCTTTTTATATTCGGGACCGTTATCATTTGGATTGTCCCTTCGTTCCTTGCCTTTATTTTTGCGGCTGTTTTTATCTAAAGACCTAAGGCTTATTTGGCCAACTACATCTACAAATTCCGGTTCTACTTCTTTAGGTTTACCACTTAGAACTTCTACAGTTTCCAATGCATCAGGCTTAATGCCTTCTTTATTTTGAGCCTTTATTTTTTTTACAGTTTCAATAGTTAAAGGATAGTGTTTGGTACTATCGGCCATTGAATACCACATAAGATTACGAAAAATGTCTTTCTTGACCAGGAATGCACGGCCTTTTGCTACTTCAATCACATCCGCATCTTCCGGAAAATATTGCAGCGCGTCAAGATAAGTATCCAATTCATAATTAAGACAACATTTTAATCTTCCGCATTGCCCGCTCAGCTTTGTTTGATTGATACTCAGATTTTGATAACGGGCAGCATTAGTATTTACGCTTTTAAAATCAGTGAGCCATGTGCTGCAACAGAGTTCCCGACCACAACTACCGATTCCTCCTACTTTTCCTGCTTCCTGGCGAGCACCAATTTGTTTCATTTCAACCTTAACCTTAAACTCGTTTGCATACACCCGAATTAATTCACGAAAATCCACACGGTCATCAGCTATATAAAAAAAAGTTGCTTTTCTGGCATCTGCCTGAATTTCTACTTCCGACATTTTAAGATTCAAATTCAGTTGCCTTGCTATCGCTCTGCTTCTGATTAAAACCTCACGTTCACGCGCTTTGGTTTCTTTCCATTTTGCAATATCACTATTTGTGGCAAGTCTTAAAATTCTTTTGATATCGGGACTGTCTTCATTAACTCTTTTCTTTTTTAATTGAAGCCTTACCAGTTCGCCGGTAAGATTTACTGTTCCTACATCGAAACCGCTTATCCCTTCCACTGCAACGATATCACCTTTTGAAAAAGCGTTAACCGTATTATTTCTGTAAAAATCTTTACGACTTCCCTGGTTGAAAGAAACTTCTATGATATGGCAACTGTTTTCCATATCATCAATAGGAATATCTGCAAGCCAATCATACACATTTAACCTGTTACATCCACCGGTACTGCAGCCGCCATTGCTTTTACATCCATTTGGTTTTCCTGTACCACAACTCGTACATCCCATTATAAATAGTTGAAAAATTAATTAATTAAAGGAATATACAGACTGATGAAGTATAATTTTTTGTGAAATCAATAATTTTACATGACCCCTGGAAGAATTTCTTCAAAAATGTATAAATGTAAAATTATTTTTTAGCCTTCTTTAACTGGCTGTGAATTTATTAAAAAGAATAAATATGAAACTGTTTTAAAAAAATTATAGGGAATCATCTAAGTCTATTTTTCCCCCATTCTAAACCAAAATTAGCGAATTATCTTTAATAATATGAAAAAAGCGAATAGAGAGTGCATGAAACAACATTTTAGCATGCGCGTTACGTTCTATGTAATAAATGGCTTTATCTAATTCATTTGCAATTGCCTCCTGAGCTTCAATGCTGCACATTTTGTTGAACCGTAAAGCAAAATCCTTCTCATTATCAGGAATCAGATCCAAATTATCTTCACCAAAATAACGAAGACGGATTCCCTGCTCTAATAAATGAATAAAAAATTTTAAAAATTGCTTTTGTTTTTCTCTTCCGATACGGCTTATTTCATCAATCCATTTTATCTGGGCATTTATATTATTTTTTAATATTACATTCAACCATTCTCTTACCTGGAGCTGAAGATCTTCTTCTGAATTTTGTAATATCCGCAAAGCCTCGCGATAGTTTCCTTCAGATACAGCAGCAATTTGCGTGGCTTTTTCCGGAGAAACTTTATAATTTTCAATTAAAGCGTTTTCAATATCATTTTTTTCAAAAGAGTGGATTTTTATTAATTGGGTTCTTGAAACAATTGTGGGTAAAATTGCGCTTTCGTCTTCGGTAACAAAAATAAAAAGTGTATCAGGTGGTGGCTCTTCAATCAACTTTAGTAGTTTATTGCCTTCCTTCCCCAAAAATTCAGGCATCCACATTATTAGAATTTTATAGGGACTTTCAAAAGCTTTTAAACTAAGCTTATGAGAAATATCATCACATTCGAAAACGGTAATATTCCCTTGTTTATTAACAGGATTTTCAATTTTTGAATTCTCTTTTAAAAAATTGATCCAGTCTGCTACATTATCATAAGGATACTGTTGAATAAAGTGGCGCCATTCTGTAATGTAATCGGTGCTTAAAACACGATCGTGTTTGCTATCTTTTTTCAGCGCGGGATAAGAGAAATGTAAATCAGGATGAATCAGTTGATTTACTTTAATACACGAAGGACATATTCCGCAACTGTCTTCTAAATCATTGGTTGTATTTTCTAATTCACCTTCGCCAAATAAAGAACCTGCATTATCTGCCCTAGCTTTTGAATTTACTTTTTCACATAGAATATATTGTGCAAAGGCTATGGCTAATGGCAATGCTCCTGAACCTTCTTTTCCAAGAAATAATAACGCATGTGAAAGACGGTTTTTTTGAACTAAATCTATTAATTTATTTTTAATCGGTTCCTGACCTGGTATCTGATTGAATTGCATTATAAGAAAAATTACTTTTGGATGAAAGCAAAATACTTATCTCATTCTTAAATAAGATTCTTTTGGTAAAAAACTTATTTATGAATTGATAATAAGAGAAGTTTGCGCTATTTTAATCCAGGTATTTTAATATCATTTCATAAGCTTCCTTACCTTTTGGATCCGGGTTATTTGGGATTAATCTATCCCGGTTAAAAATAACAGTAACGAATTTTCCATTTCTATCAAATAAAAATTTAGTAAAGTTCCATTTTATTGGATCAGTAAATCCATTTTTTTCAGCCAGGGAAACCATATATTTATAAATCGGAGCCATGTCATCTCCTTTTACTGAAACTTTTGATGCCATGGGGAAAGTAACACCATAATTCTTTTTACAAAATTCTGCAATTTGAGAATTATCACCTGGTTCCTGGCCTCCAAAGTTATTGGCAGGGAATCCAACAATAACCAGTTTATCTTTATATTCTTTATATAATTTTTCCAGATCATCATATTGAGGCGTATTGCCGCATTTTGAAGCGGTATTTACCACTAATAACATCTTTCCCTTAAATTTTGAAAAATCAATGGTACCTCCGGTTAATCCAGCCACCTTAAATTGATAAATAGATTCGTATTTCATAGTTTTTGAAGTTTTTACAGGTAGCATAAATGAAAGCAACAGCAGGGGAATTCCTGCAAAAAAAACCTTTTTCATAATTTTTTTTATAAAGATACGGATTCGGGGGAAAATGGTTTGATAAAAATTCATTGACATTTATACAGAACTTTGCAAGTCAATAAATTTTGAAAATAAATGAAGACTATTGAAGACAACTTACAAATAAAGATTGAAAGTATTTTAAAGCAATTCGATACAAAGGCTGTAATCTTTGACCTTGACGGCACTTTATTAGATAATAATTCATTTCATCGCAAAAGCTGGGTTGAATATTTAAAAAAGATGGGCAGAGAAATTTCTGAAGAGGAGTTTAATAAAAATATTAACGGACGTACCAACAAAGATGTGGTTAAATATATTTACGGAAAAAATAAAAGCGATGAAGAAATAATAAGGCACACCCTGGAAAAAGAAGCGCTTTACAGAAAAATTTATAAACCATTTATAAAGCCGGTAAACGGGTTAATCAACTTTTTAGAGATTTTGAAAAACGAGAATATCCCGATGGCAATAGCGACATCCGGCATACAACCCAATATTGACTTTATGTTTGAAAACATCCCTATAAAAAAATATTTTGAAAAAGTTGTCAATTCTTCTCACATTACTAATGGAAAACCCAATCCTGAAATCTATTTGAAAACGGCTTCGTTGTTAGGAGTTTCACCAAAGAATTGCCTGGTTTTTGAAGATGCTGTTGTAGGAATTATATCTGCAAAAACTGCTGGAATGAAGGTAATAGCTGTTGCTACCACACAGACTAAAGAAGAACTTTCCATCGCTGATATGATTGTGGATGATTATAAATTTTAAAAAAACTTTATTGACAGTCGTCGCATTTTTTACGACAAATTGCATTACTTTTGTAAAAAGATTCAAATGAAACCAATAGAATTAACCCCCAATACATTCTCCTACAATTCAGTTGATGACAAGGATGTTTTTTCAATTATTAGTACGATTAAAAAAGGAGTAAAATTCAGTACATTTAATTCCATAGCACTAAACAGCCCATTTTCATTAATTGAATGGTCCGGCTTTTTAAATATTTCTGAAAGGACCATGCAACGATATAAAAAAGAAAGGAAGTCTTTCGATTCTAACTCTTCTGAGAAAATTATAGAAATTGCTTTACTTTTTAAATATGGAATAGAAGTATTTGGGAATAAAGAGAAATTTAATACCTGGCTGGAAACAAAAAACGTTGCTTTAGGTGGTATTGTTCCTAAAGAATTATTAGATAATACTTTTGGAATTAATTTATTGAAAGATGAATTAACCCGGATAGAATATGGTGTTTTAGCATGATAGTGTTTAGATTAATTAAAGAAGAATATAAAAATGACCTTAGCAGCAAAGGAGCAGAAAGGGCTGGTGCAAGGTGGAATAGCAAAGGGCATGCCATGCTTTATACCAGTGAATCAAGAGCACTTTGTACAGCAGAAGTAGCTGTACACACACCGATAGGTAATATTCCTCTTAATTATTTTTTAATTTCAATTGAGGTTCCGGACACAATTGATTTTCTTGAATTAAAAATTATTGATCTGCCATCAGACTGGAAATCTTTGCCACATTCAAATTCGACACAGTTAATAGGAGATCAATTCCTTGAGGAAGGAAAATGTATGGTTATGAAAGTACCGTCAGTAGTTGTACAGGGGGATTACAATTATTTGCTAAATCCTGCACATATACTTTTTTCAAAAATAAAAATAGTCAAGACCGAACCTTTTGAATTTGATGAAAGATTGTTTGTAAAATGAGTGCCATTTTAAAGTAAACAAATCAAATATCAACGATCTCTTTTTTGAAACATCATCTCTGGTAACACCCAATATCCGGAGTAGCACCTCTCAGATTATCATCCAAATCATAAAGAAATGGTGTTACTACTCCTGCATGCACAGCCGGTGAATTAGGGTGATTAATAAAATGAAAATCATAGATATTATTGGAAACATTTATACTGTCAAACATTGGAGGCTCATTTTGTATCGAAGAAATAAATGTGGCATTACTAATATTATCGGCTGCTTTATATAAAACATGATCGAAGGCGACAGAAAAAAAATCTGAACCTTTCTTTTCAATTGAGATTTCATCATCAACAGTACCATCATCGCCCCAAAAAATACAATTTTGTAAAAAGGCATTCAGAGGCCCTGTATAAGTACTTCCGTTTTGAGAAATAGAATTGGATAATTGTAAAACAGGATTTTGATGAATAATATAAACATTTCCGTAAGAAGCAACCGTGCAGCTAATGAAGCGATAGTTGCCACCATATTCTATTTCAATATTGCTTCCGCAATTAGAGATCAAAGAATTATCCGAATAGATAGTTGTATTGATTCCCAGGATTCCCGCGTCATAAATATTATTAATGATACATTGAGATATATTGACTTTTGGATTGGATGTAGTAGTAAGACCCTGTGCTATAATTCCCTGGTAAGCATTTTGAATAATAGTATGTTTCAAAGAATTATTTTCGCTCGTGCTTCTAAAAAAAATTCCGGGCCAGCTTGCCGGCAAATCTATGTAATCCGCATCCAGCCTGTCTCCTGAAAAAACAACCGATTTATTTTTTGTACCCTGCGTTATTAAAGTACCATCCACTAAAAATGGTGCATTAGCATGTAAAAAAACTTTTGTTCCCGAAGAAATAGTGAGTGTTGCGGTTGTATCCACCTGTATTCCGCCTAAAATTACATAAGGCAAAGTATTGTTCCAGGTTACATTTCCTTCAATGACTTTATTATTCAAAAAAATTGCATTTTGTCCATAAGCCTGTAATTGTACAAATTTTTTATTTCCATTATAATCAATTTCAATGCTATCGCTGATAATAAAAGGAATCGAATCTGAGTTTGGGTTAACGTTCACCTTCACGAAAACATAAATGCTGTCATTAGCATTTATTTCCACATCATTTACATTTGGCGAAGCTGTGCCATCTACATTCATTTTAAATGGCGAAGCTGCCCCACCTGAAAGCTTTACCTGCGATAGACGAAGTTTTTGGTCGTTGTTATTAAATATTTTAAAAGATTGTGTTATGGAACCGGAAGTTACAAAAACCGTATCAAAAGATAAAGTATCGGTGCTGGTGTATAAACTGGCATTAGGGCTTGTGATAAAAGATTCCTTTTTGCAGGAAAAAAAAATGATAACTGAAATGAAAATAAAAAATGAAAAACGACCTCCCTGCCTTCTGAGAGAGAGTTCTGCTGAAAGTTCTTTTTTGATGATTTTGCTTTTTGAATTCATTAATTAATTATTTTTCAAATCGCATCCTTAGAGGGCGCAGAGGCTTTAAACCAACACACCTTCTATTTCTTCAAACCCTTTGCCTGCTTGAAGATCATTCCACAAAATTTTATAAATGATTTCTGCTATCGGCATTTCTGCTTTTACTTTTTGGTTAATTAAATACATACACTTGCTCGCATTAAAACCTTCAGCTACCATACTCATTTCCAACTGTGCAGATTGTACAGAATATCCCTTACCAATCATGTTTCCAAAAGTACGATTGCGGCTATATAATGAATAACAAGTCACCAATAAATCGCCAAGATAAACCGAAGCGGCATAATTTGTTTTTTGTTTTTCATTAGTATTTATGGAATGATGCTCAATAGTTCCTACTTCTACATTTTGTATTCCTGCTTTTCTTAAAAAGCCGGCCATTTCATCGGCACTGTTGGCAATAAGAACACTTAAAAAATTATCACCATATTCAAGGCCGTGTGCAATGCCCGCCCCAATTGCATAAATGTTTTTTAAAATCGCTGCATATTGAACTCCATAAATATCTGAATTGTGAATTGTATTTAAATAGGGGGTTTTAAATTGATAAGATATTTCTTTTGTCATTTCTTCATCTATGCCTGAAAGGGTGAGATAAGACAATTTTTCGGCAGCCACTTCTTCTGCATGGCAGGGGCCGAGCACTGTGAAATAATTTTTCAAATCAACACTAAATTTATTTTTCAAATATTCGTTTAGAAGCAAGTTTTTTTCAGGAATAATTCCTTTTACTGCCGAAATTATTTTTTTATTATTGAAAATATTTTTTGGCAACCCTTTGAGAGCATCTGCTGCAAAAGCAGAGGGGACAACTATGATAATCGTATCACTTTGACTAATTACTTCCTCAGCAGAAGTAGAAAAATTTATGAGGCTAATGTCAAAGAATGCAGAACTCAGGTATTGAGGATTACGACGCCGACTTATAAAACTGGTGATATTAGAATCACTTCGTAGCCACCAGTTGATTTTTTTTTTATTATCGGTTAATATTTTGGCTAATGCTGTTGCCCAACTTCCGCTGCCTATAATTCCAAAATTCATTTTTTCATTTTTTATTTTCTATAGAGTAAAAAAGTTTTCTTTATAAAAAGTTATGATTCATTTCCTAAAAGATTTAATTTTTCAATAGCAATTTGAGCGGCTATCTGGCTGGCATCTTTTTTATTGTATCCTTTAGCTTCTGCAATCAGTTGACCATCTACCATAGCACCAATTGTAAATAATCTTCGTCCGTTTTCAATGGTTTCATCAATGGTTTCAAACTCAAGATTCTTTCCATTTTTATTGGCCCAACCGTATAATTTATTTTTTTGATTGATATCAAGGTTTTCAAGGTCCTCCATAAATAAATGAGGATTTATAATTCTTTGTGTTACCCATTTTTGAGTAGTTTCATATCCTTTATCAAGGTAAACCGCGCCAGCCAAGGCTTCTAAAGTATTACCAAATATTTGGGAAATTTTCAGAGAATGATCAAAATGATTATAGACTGTAATTTTTTTAAGACCAATTTTTACAGCAATATCGTTTAATTTATTCCTGTTTACCATTTTACTTCTCATTTCAGTTAAAAATCCTTCATCCTTGTAAGGGTACCGCATAAAAAGATAATGGGCCACAATTGTACTAATTACAGCATCCCCCAAATATTCGAGCCTTTCATTATTTTCATCTGCTCCTTCCCGAACAGATCGATGGCTAAGTGCTGTTTTGTATAATTTTAACTGCTGAGGAGTAAACCCAAGTACATTGCGGAGTTGTTTTCTGAAATCCCGCTCTTTTTTTGAAAAAAATATATTATTGAATAACGGCACTTGTTGAATATACTTTTATTTATTTAAAATTAAAGAAAATAAATTCTATTTTTTCCCCTTAAATAATTCACTCGCAGATGTAATAAGCAAACAAAAGAAGAATTCAATTTTTATGAAAACGATTTTTGATAATTTAGAAATTTATAAATCGTGCTAATTATTTTGGAACTCTTCCCAATATTCAGCGGCACGTCGGGTATGTGGTATCACTATCGTACCTCCTACAATATTAGCTACAGCAAAAATTTCATATATCTGTTCGGTGGTAACTCCCAGTTCATGCAATTTTCCTAAATGATATTTTATACAATCATCGCAGCGCAAAACCATGCTGGCAACCAATCCCAGCATTTCCTTTGTTTTTTTATCAAGCGTGCCATCTTCATAAGTGTTAGTATCAAGATTCCAAAGACGTTTCATCACAAGGTTATTTTTGCTTAAAATAACTTCATTCATTTTTTGACGGTAATTGTTAAATTCTTTTATTATTTCTGACATAAAAAACTTTTTTAAACAAGGCGAAAACTCAGGAATTTATTTACAATCTAATTTGCAAAATGTACATAGATTCAGATAGAATCTTTTCGCAAATATTCCATCTTTAATTTGTGTAAAGTTATATTTAATATTTGTGCCCGATGTTATCAATATCATCATCGAGCCCATGGTCCGGAAGTTTATTTAGCTGTGCCTGGATGAAAAAGTAGCTGGTAAAGGCAAATGCAAGCCCTACGAGAATGATAGAAAAAAGATTATTCTGCCCAAAAATTAAAACTCCCACAATAATTCCAAATATCTCTGAAATTATCCAACCAAAAACAGTATAGATTTTCCAGGTAGAGGGCTTAACGCCTTTACTTTCGGCTAATTTGCCAATTGCTTTGGTTAAAAAAATAAGTAGGATTATTTCAAGCATCGTCCAACAGGTTAAAAATTCTTGTGCAAAACTTGTTGCATTTATACAAGTGAAATATCAAAATTTGATAATTGAACAAATTCTGAAAGTCTTAAGTCTAAATCTTTCCGGGTAATTTCTTTCAATCGTTGCGGCCCAAATTTTTCTACACAAAAACTGGCCATGACAGAACCCAGGATAATACCCGTTTTCATATTTTCAAAACTGGTATTTTGTGTGTGTGCCATGTGCCCTATAAATCCGCCGGCAAACGCATCGCCCGCCCCTGTAGGATCAAACACTTCGTCTAAAGGTAGCGCCGGTGCGAAGAAAACGTGTTCTTTATGAAACAATAAAGCGCCATGTTCTCCTTTTTTTATTATCAAATATTCAGGACCCATTTGTAATATTTTTTTGGCACATTTTACAATCGAATATTCGTTACTTAATTGTCGGGCTTCGCTATCATTGATCATGAGTACATCCACTTTCAGGAGAACTTTTTTCAGGTCTTCCAAAGCAGTTTCCATCCAGTAATTCATGGTGTCAAGCACGATTAACTTTGGCCTTGTTCTTAACTGCTCTATCACGCTCAGTTGTAAAGTCGGCATAAGATTGCCAAGCATTAAATATTCTGCCCCCTGATATTCTTCAGGCACTTTTGGATTAAAATTCGCCAAAACGTTTAAGTCAGTAATCAATGTGTCCCTGCTGTTCATATCAAGATGATATTTGCCACTCCAGAAAAAAGATTTTTGGTCAGGAACTATTTCAACGCCATTTAATTGTACCCCACGTTTTTTTAATTCCCTCATTTCTTCTTCGGGAAAATCATTCCCCACAATTGAAATTTGCTGAATCGGTTGGGCCAAATGGCTGGCGGCGTAAGCAACATAAGTACCGGAGCCGCCTACAATTTTATCAACTTTGCCAAACGGAGTTTCAATAGCATCAAAAGCCATAGAGCCCAACGAAATTATTGCCATAAAGATTTTATTTTTTTGCGCTGCAAATTTAATTGTTAATTAGTTAATTGGTTTATTCATTAATTGGTTGAAATAATCCCTGTGTCAGTTTTAATATTGAAAAACTTACAAAAGCAATTACGTTTACCTTTGCGCTTCCTTTAATTCTTTAAATATGCTTTTATCAATACATCCTGTAAATCCGCAGCAGAGGCTGATAAAACAGGTAACTGAGTGTTTAAAAGATGGTGGAGTAATAATATATCCAACCGATACTGTTTATGGATTGGGCTGTGATATTCATCATCCAAAAGCTATTGAGCGCATTTGCAGAATTAAAAATATAGATCCCAAAAAATCTCAATTATCTTTTATATGCAAAGATCTCAGTCATCTCAGCGATTATACTAAAAGCATTGATACGCCACTTTACAGGGTTCTTAAAGCGTGTCTGCCAGGGCCATACACTTTTATATTGCCAGCTAGCAGACAGGTACCCAAAATATTGAAAAGTAAAAAAGAAACTATCGGTTTGCGTGTGCCCGACAACGTTATATGCCAAACAATTCTTGAAGAATTGGAAAACCCGATCCTGAGCGCTTCGCTTCCTGGCAACACGGTAGAGGAAAATACGGATCCTGAAATTATTTATGAAACGTTTGGCAACCGGGTGGACATTGTGATTGATGGCGGACCGGGAGGAATTATTCATTCAACTGTTGTTGATTGTACTACAGATGAATGGACTGTAATTCGTGAAGGACTTGGAGAATGGGCAGCCTAGAATAAATTTTCAGTTTTCAATAAACAAATAACTAAAATTTTTATTTACATTTTCAGAATACTTTCATCCTCGATTCCAAAGACAGGCCATATATTGAAACTTTTACGATGATATGGACATAATCCATGTATTTCAATTGCATCGCGGTGTTCACGCGTTCCGTAGCCTTTATTTTTATTCCAGTAATACTCCTGGTATTTTTCATGAAGAGATTCCATGTATTCATCACGATATGTTTTTGCCAAAACACTGGCAGCAGCGATAGAAGCGTAAATTCCATCTCCTTTTATGATACATTGATAAGGTAATTTTTTGTAAGGCTTAAAACGGTTTCCGTCAATCAATAAAAGCTCAGGAGCATATTTAAGTTGGTTTATAGCAAGATGCATTGCTTTAAAAGAAGCCTGCAAAATATTGATACGATCTATTTCAACATTACTGACACTTGCTATGGCAAATGAAATACAACTACTTTCAATAATGGGTCGCATAAAATTACGTTCCTCTTTGCTGAGTACTTTTGAATCATTTAATAAAGGATGATAAAAATCTTTGGGAAGAATGACTGCTGCAGCATATACCGGGCCTGCATAACATCCTCTTCCCGCCTCATCTACACCCGCCTCAACAAATTTATTATGAAAAAAAGGGAGCAACAATTCAATTTTTTTTATCAAAAGTAAACCAACTTTTATTGGTTCCATAATAGAGTTTTCACCATAAAAGTTTATATTGATACAAAATAGAAATGTATGCCTTTCAGGAATTACCTTTGACAAGTTTAGAATCCAAATATCGTAAACTGAAAATGAAATAATATAATGGCTGAAATTGTATTAAAAAAATCCAATAAAAATGTAGCTAAATGGCTTTATCTCGGAGTATTCATGTTGGTGATTCAGATTATGTTGGGCGGTATCACCAGGCTTACTCAATCTGGGTTGAGCATCACCGAATGGAATCCTATCACAGGTGCCCTACCTCCATTGAGTTTGGCTCAATGGCAATTGGAGTTTGCCAAATACAAAGGTACTTATCAATTCAAGGACGTTAATGCCAGTTTTACGTTAAGTGATTTTAAATTTATTTTTTTTTGGGAATGGTTTCATCGCACCTGGGCAAGGTTAATGGGAATTGTTTTTTTAGTGGGCTTCGTTTATTTTTTGATAAAAAAACAATTTAATAAAGACATGATCATTCCTTTTATTATTTTGTTTTTGCTGGGAATGGTTCAGGGCGCTATTGGCTGGATAATGGTGGAAAGTGGATTATTGCCAAAAAGATTGTTTGTAGATCATATAAAGTTGGCCACTCATTTTATGACTGCGCTGGTATTGCTTTGTTATACATTGTGGTTTGCTTTAAGTATTTCGGTTCCTTCAAGGATGAAAATGGTCAATAAGCCATTACGAAAATTGACCTGGGCAATTGTTATTGTCCTCTTTTTTCAATTGATTTATGGAGCTTTTATGGCGGGACTTCATGCGGCTGTTGCTGCTCCCACTTGGCCTACTATAAATGGGCAATGGATTCCGGATACTATGTATCGTCTTACTCCCGGATGGAAGAATTTTATTGATAACAAAATTATGGTTCAGTTTATCCATCGAGGATTAGCCTATACTATATTAACATTAGTAATTATCTGGTGGGTAAAGGCGAAAAAAATAGTGGGGAGCGCCTTGTTTTCAAAAACGAAGGTAATTCCGCTTTTTCTTGTTTCATTACAGGTAGTTCTTGGGATAACAACTGTTGTTTTATCTCCTTATGGCAATAATCTTGTTTGGCTTGGCGTTGCTCATCAGTTAACAGCTATATTATTTTTAATGTCAATTATTTTTATGCTGTATATTCTAAGGCCGCCTATTGTGCAGAACAGATACTTTTAAAATTACCAATTGCCATAATATTTGTAATGAAGAAGTTCATACATAATTTTTATTATTCTTTTCCCATACAATTATTCTTGCTTCATTTCAGGAAATCACAGGTATTATTGATTCTTTGGTTGATACTTTTTCTAACGGTTTCGGGAAATTTCATGGAATTTTTTGGTGCCAATGCATTGTTTCTGGCGCCGGAATATTTGGGGAATGTAAATGCCGGCGGTGCAGCTATTACAGGGATATGTACCGGAATTTTTATTATGAGTTGGAATATTACCACATTCATTTTGCATAGTACCCGCTTTCGTTTCCTGGCCACAAGTTCAAAACCTTTTTTTAAATATTGCATCAATAATGCTATAATACCTGTTTCTTTTTTAATTGTTTATTTATTAGAAGCGCTACATTTTGATCTTACAAAAGAATTAATTCCATTAGCCGGTTTTTTGATAATAGTTGCTGGTTTTTTAGGCGGCCTTTTTCTTTTGATCCTGATATCATTGGTTTATTTTTTTTCTGCTGACAGGCGTATTGAAAGAACTTTCGAACCTGGAATTTTAGATTTTGACGAAAATAAAATTCCCGAATCTGCAGATGAAAAGGTCTTAACAGATACTTTTGGATTGCCAGTTACAAGCTATTTGAGCAACCGATTCCAAATAAAAAAGGTGCGTCCGGTAGGTCATTACAGTCAGGATTTTTTGGATGTCATTTTTAAAAGACACCATTTTTCTGCTATGCTTACTATTTTTCTGGCTTTTCTGTTTATGATATTTATTGCTTTTTTTCTTGACAACAAATTTTTTCAAATACCTGCGGCGGCAAGTATTTTCATCTTTTTTGCAATTTTAATTGCGGTTATTGGTGCGCTCTCTTATTTTTTGCGAAGCTGGAGCCTACTGTTTATGATCTTGATTTATGCTACGTTAAATGTACTTTACAAATATGATGTAATAGATCCCAGGAATAAGGCTTATGGTCTTAATTATTCCTATCCACACAGGCCAGTGTATTCACTTCAAAGTCTTGAAGCTTTGAACACGCAGGCTAAAATAGACTCTGACAAAAACAATATGATCGGAATTTTGAATCGGTGGAAAGAAAATCAGCATGAGGAAAAGCCTTTGATGGTGGTTTTTGATTTTAGCGGTGGAGGTGTAAGGAGCGCCAGTTTTTCGATGAATGTTTTACAGAAATTAGACAGTATTACTAATGGCACTATCATGAAGAAGACGATGTTGATGACCGGGGCTTCAGGAGGAATGCTTGCTGCAGCTTATTTCCGGGAACTGTACAGATTAAAAGCCAATGGCGCCAATATAAATCTTAGAAACAAAGAATATTTGGATAATATTTCCAAGGATCTTTTAAATCCGGTATTTTCATCCTTGATAGCACGTGATCTTATTTCGCCTTCACAAAAATTTACGTTTGGTGGCTACCGTTATGTGAAAGACCGCGGATACGCTTTTGAGCAAAAGTTAGACTACAATACCAGGCATGTAT
>Ga0307373_10009206_pt1 | contig 14829 bp, 10 predicted proteins | sample OX2MG_FD_202534 | JGI IMG/M metagenome (GOLD analysis project Ga0307373, IMG submission 202534) | Soil microbial communities from Risofladan, Vaasa, Finland - OX-2 | ecosystem: Environmental > Terrestrial > Soil > Coastal area > Acid sulfate soil | place: Finland: Risofladan, Vaasa | collected... | reverse complement strand
CCTGACAGTACTGCATCTACAAATATATGGAGACCGGAGCGGTCACCATGAAACGTCCTGGTGTCGCTCCGGTGCTCACTATACGCGCGAACAAGCCACGCGGATGATTAATCTACTGTCCTTGATTCTCGGCCGGTGCACCGTGAGGAGACGCCTTATCCAACAGCGATATCAGTCTCTCTGCACCCTGCGGAGTGCGTGGGCCGTGACCGATCACGATGTCTTTCGCGTTTATTTTGCGCCCGTACAGTTGCTGGTTACCTTCGTTATCCGGGTGCAAGCTAGCGCCGTTAAGGGAAACGCCAGCGAAGAGGCCGCGCGAACGGGAATAAGTCAGAATTTCTGCTCGCATATATGCGTCAGTGCTCGCTGCTGCCGAACGGCCAACAGGTCCGGCGGCGGCGGAGACGCCCGCCCCGAGTTTCACTTTGCTATTCATCAAACTTCGCGCACCTTCCGCATTCATCACAAGCAGCACGAAATCCGTTGCCGACCCGCCGATCTGGAATCCGACGCTGCCGCTCTCCAGAACGTACATCGATGGAGCGCCCCATCGTCCAGTGAAGTTGTTTCCGGCCCGACAGACCATTGCGCCGCGACCGTAACTTCCGCCCACGATAAAAGCCGCCTTCACAACCGACGGAATCACGACCACGCACTTGGCCTTGTTCAACAAGTCCTGAGGAATGTCATCGGGAATGTTCAGGATTTCACTCAATACCTGACCCGACTGTTGGAGCCGCTGCTCTTGTTTTTGTTTGTTATTGTCAGCAGCGGTAACCGTTGTTGTCACAAGTAACATCGCGACGAGCAAACTATAGATACTTCTCATTTCTTTCGTGCCTCCTCAGTTCCAAAAGATCTCGGATGATCCATGACCCGGCTTACAGTCTACTTACGCACTTCGGCTGGGTACTCTCAGAGCTATTTTCCCCTCGGGGCGGCTCCCTTAACAATACACGCTCTCGCGTATTTCGCTCCGCTGAATGACCTTACCCCGGCCAGAAATGCCGAGAGACAGAGAGTTCCTTTATGGATTTCCCAGAATGGAAGCCCTGCGGTGGCGGCTCGGCGGCTGTCTTTGTGCTTCTCCTTGTTGTGACGGCGGCACATTGGCTGGGTAGGTCAGAGGGACATCATTAAAGCGTTTTCTGTAATTCGTTGGGCCAAATACCCTTACCTCCTTCCCAGTAGCTGTTTCTTGGATACAGCAACCTACTCACGAACTTACAGCATGCCTCGGATAGACCCATTTGACCCTTTCAGTTACGGTGCTGATGGATTGAGGAGTAAAGGCAGCAACCAAATGAATCGGTTCTTTTTATTGCCACATTTACTTACCGGTCTTCCCGCCTCGGGATGTCTCCCGTTGCTCGCGAGCGGCTTTCCGCGCCCGATGGGCCTTTCTAATTCGTTTAATAAACGGGGCGGGAAGACCGTCCATTCCACCGAAGAGCCACGCGATGCCAAACGGCATTCCAGGCGCGTTCCTTTCGAGCCCAAGCACACAGTCCCGAGTTCCAACGGGAAAGATCATATTGAAATCTCACGAGGCGATGCCACGAGGTAATCCTGTGCCAAACGATCGTAAAAGCTTCGGACAAATCGAAGACCAAGTCCAAACAAACGGTGTACCGCAGGTCGGCACTGATCCTGGCGTACTCGACGAGTCCGTCCTTGTTTTGCGGGCGCAGTCCGGCGACAGCGCTGCGTTTGCGAAGCTGATTCGCCCGTATATGCGCAAGGCGTACCACGTCGCGCTTAAGATTACCGGCAATCGCGAAGACGCCGAGGATGCGGCTCAACAAACTTTATTGAAAGCATATGCTCACATCGATCAGTTTCACGGGGACGCGCGCTTTTCGAGTTGGCTGATCCGTATCGCCATTAACGAGGCCCGCATGAAGGTGCGCAAACGTCGCTCCGAAGATTGCTATCTATCCTACGACGTCAGCACTCCTGGCCGAGGCCCCAGCAAGGTGGAAATGCTCTGCGCGGGAGAGTCGTCGCATCCCGAGGTTCTGTACTCCAAAGTCGAAACGCAGCGCGTGCTTCGCGAAGCTATTGACGGTCTGCGCAGCTCCTCCCGCGTGGTGGTCTGGTTGCTCGGGTTGCAGGAGCGGCAAACAAAGGAAGCGGCGAAGATATTAAATCTATCGGAATCTGCCGTAAAAACCCGCTTCTTGCGCGCGCGCCAGCAATTGCGCGAATGCTTGACCGAGCGCGTTTAGCGAGGATATCCGCAGTGAAGGCAACGGAGATGAGTGGAGTATCTGCATCAAACCGGCAGGAACACCTTCGCCATGCTCACTCAGAGCCGATGTGTCGCTCGCCACGTGTACGAGTCGACTGCCTGCGCGCGCCCAGGCAAGACGCCGCCGACTCCACCGAGCCGTCAAAGCTTTTCGGCATAGCATCGGCGCCACTGTGTTGCGTGCAAGAAGATGTTCTGAACTCTCTGTTTTCATTCTGTACGACCAGCCGAAAAAAAAAGCTCAACCCGCCGGCCTTGTAACCAGCGCACACCGGTCCTAATCCCCGCCCAGCCCCAAATGCTTCAGATGATTTTCATGCTGTGAATCCACCGAGGAGGAGAAAATGAAACGCATCTTTCTTTGTTTTCTCGCAGGGTTGTTTATTATGCCCTTCGCGATGGCTCAATCGAGGGGAAGCGATCACGTGGAAGCAGGAGTCTTCGTGGATTATTTCCGCCTCAATCCCCCGGATGCGAATTATGCCGGTCTGGGCGCCAGGCTGGGCTTCAATCTTTCACGGAATGTCCAACTAGAGGCGGAGATGAATTACGATTTCAATCGCGTGTTCACGGAATCCTTCAACTCGGGTGGTTCAATTAGCACCACCCAATCCAACTTACGAATCCTTCACGGACTCATCGGACCGAAGTTTCAGGCCGGTTCCGGTGCCGTGCGCCTGTTTGCGACCGTCAAGGGTGGCTTCATTAATTTCCGGTTCGACCCGCTCTCCTCGTCGTTCTCGGGTTTCACGAGCAGCGTCGAAGGACTACGCGACGACAATGTAAACGGCGTCGTGTACCCCGGCGGCGGCGCGGAAGCATTTCTTGGCCCGATCGGTCTGCGCCTCGACGTCGGCGACGAGATTTTCTTTAACCACGGAGCCCACAACAATCTGCGCGTGACGTTCGGCCCTAGCATCCGCTTCTAATCTGCTGCTAGGTCTGTACGCAATTCCTCGGCCCGCTCGACCGTACAAGTTATCGGTCGGCGGGCCGTTCACGGATCTCCCCGTCACGAAGAGATTAGATAAGCCCTCCCCGTTCGCCGGCCTAGGCCGCTCGCCAAATCTCAGAGTCCCGGCTTATGCGGCGGCGACGCCGGATGCTTCGGCGGCGGCGCTGGACGCTTCGGTGGTGGCGCTGGGCGTCTCGTGGGTGCTGGCCTGGCTACAGGATGCGGCGGGAACTCCCTGTCGCGCACCGGTCCGGCTGGCTTTCCGGCGCGAATATTTTGTATCTGTCGCGGTTCAAGCGGCCGTCCGGGATCCTGCTTCAGGGCCCGTTGTTGCTGCACAAAAGGCACATGGCGCTGAGGGGGCGGAGTCCTGGTGACCAATGGCGGCTGCGGCGGTGAAGTTTTGTGTGTGAACATAGGCCGTGCAGGCGGCGGATTGGGCCTCTCTGTTGGAGGCGGAGTCTGGGAGAACCGGTTCGGCGTGACGCGATTGGGAGCCGGAGTTCCGGGCTGTCCCGGTCGGTTCGGCGCGGCGCGGTAAGGCTGTGCTGATTGGTTCGGCGCAGCGCGATTGGCCGGAGTTGCCGACTCTCCCGCTCGGTTCGGCGCGACGCGATTGGGAGCCGGAGTTCCAGACTGTCCGGGTCGGTTCGGCAGGGCACGGTAAGGCTGCCCTGGCCGGTTCGGTGCTAGGCGGTTCGGAAGCACAGTACGCGGTCCTGCTGGATGGGCCACTGCCGCGACCGCCCGCGGGGCTGCTTTTGCCCTCTCGATTCGAATCGGCGGCGCTGCCACGGGCTTTACTACGACCGCGTGCTGCGTGGGCGAGATGGCCGGATGCGGGATTACCTGCGCTCTAGCGATTTGCTGCGGGGTGACGCGCACCATTCGCGGTGCTACCGATCTTCCGCTGTTGAAAGCGGAAGCCTGCACGGCAGTAACACCCACTCGCTGATTGACATAGGTCACATTTCGAATGTTCCTCACGCGATTGTTCCGCACATTGGTGATGTTCGTCACATTTCTGACGTTCGTGATATTCGTGAAATTGGTCACGTTATTCACGTTTCGAATATTCGTCACGTTAACCCGCCGGAGGTAATTATCGTCGTGGTGGTACCACGGGTGATATACATCGCCGGGTCCTAGCGGAAACCACGCGGCCACACCAGTTTGTCCGAAGCCGACGCTCACTGAAAATCCTCCGCCGCCGACGAATGCTACCAATGCTGGCGAGTAGACCGGTGCCACATCCGCAGGTCCCGGTATCCATCCCCAGGATGAGCCAACATAAGCCCACCGCCCGTAATGGAAGGGCGAGAACCCCCACGGCTCGTCTTCCACCCACGTCCAGCCCCACGGGTTGACCCACGCCCAGTGCCCGTAACGATACGGAGCCCAGCCCTGCGGAACGTCGGTGGGATACCAGACAGGGCCATAATCCGAAGTGCGCTGCCAGCGCCCGTAATAATTCAAATCCGCGTAACCGGGCATGTCCCGGCTCACGTATTGTCCTTCCGCAGCGGCCGCCTCATTCGCACGGCGATCGCGCTCCGCGCACCACTGATCAAAGTTATCTTCCGTTGGCATATATGCTGGCTGGATTTGGATTGAATTCGTGCCGGTCAGGGTGACCGCTTGGCCTGATCCAACGTCCTGCGAAGCGTCTCCTCCGCTAACTTGCAGGCTTCCACTGCTCACGCTGACTAGCGTGACCCCATCATTCGGACTTGTGTCCACGCGATAGGAGCCTGCCTGTTGAATGTTGAGCGCGCCGTTAGGGGTGTCGATTTCAATCGAATCGCCGTCCTGCATCTGATAAACGGTGACTCGGATCGTGCCTTGTGCCAACCCGAGCTGCAAAATGCTATCGGTAAGGTTTGTGACCGTAACGTCAGTCGCGTTGGACATTCTTACTGCTGAGCCACCGACTTCCAGATCGGCGCGCGCGTCTTGGTCCGTGTAAAGGCGGTCTCCGGTGGTGATCGTATAGTTCAATAGCGCTGCGCTCCATTGAGTCTCGCCTGCTGGCTGCAGCGAGACACTCCCGCCCACATAGCTGAGCCTCCCGACGCGTCCGGGAGGGTCCTGTGCGAATAAGGCCGTTGCAACGAAGAACGGCAACATGGCCGCTAAAATAAATAACTGGACCCTGAAACATCTCGTCGTTTCCATAGTGTTCATCGGCTCCTTAAGGGCGGAGTGTGCTCGCGAAAAAGGCCTCATTCTGAAATCCAGCTGACCGCAAATCCGTAAAATTTGATATACAGCGTTTCCCGTAATTCTCACAGGGTTCATTCATGGGTTGCTAAATGGTTGACACAAGGCGGATCAACTTGAGGGGGCCTTTCAGAGAGTAATCGCGTTACAGCCTGCCGGGGCTCCTTAAAGTCGTCTTTAAGGAGCCCGGCTGAGGCCATAAGCTTGCCTGCTTTAGGACTGTGGGGTTACGTGTACTGTCACTGCGACATTGTTTCCATTGCCGTCTGTGCGGTAGCTCACATCTGCATTGGCGCCGACCTGCAGTTTTCCGTCGACCGTAGTGTTCTGGTCGATCGTAAACGTCATGTCTTTGCTCTGATTCTGAGCCTGATTCTGCTGCGCGAAGCTTTCACCGCTGCTCGGTGGATTGGTCGTGGTCATCTCGAGCGTAAAGGAGCTGCTGGAGACTGCCGTGATTTTTCCGGAAGCCGATTGCAGTTGCGCCGCATTTTGGCTCGGCGTTCCAGACTGATTCCCGGTGTGCACCGGGGTTGCTGGCAGGGCCCATGCTGCGCCGGCGAGCATGGCGCTGGATATGATGGAAAGCGCGATATTGCGAACATTCTTCATTTGCTATAATCCTCCTCGAAGTTTCAACGACGAACATTCTACCTGCAATACCAGTACCAGATGTGGGCTGCCATGTTTGCGAACGGGGAAGCTCGTACAATCGCGGCGTTTAGCGCGAAGGTCATTTTTTTCGGTCGGTACTGAACCCTGGCAATATCTTCCGAAGGGTGGTTCTAATCTACATTGCACGCGAAGTATAGAGGCCGGCCCCGAATGGTTGACTTTATCGGGGGCATCCGGCTTTCCATATAATTTTTGACCACCTATCCTTCCAAGTGTTAAGCTTGCCTGCTGTAGGGAATTGTAGTAGAGATTTTGCGGTACCGGGGAGAGGGCTACATTCTATGCGGAATAGAGCATATCCTAACGACGCGATAGCGATATGAAAACCCTTCGCATACTCATCGCCGACGATCATGACCTGATGCGCCGGGGTGTTAAGGACCTGCTTCAGTCTCACGCGGGCTGGGAAGTCTGTGGAGAGGCCCATACCGGACGCGAAGCCGTCACAAAGTCGGAGGAGTTGAAGCCCGACGTCGTGATTCTCGATATCAGCATGCCTGAATTGAACGGCGTGGAAGCGGCGCGCCGAATTCGCAAGGCTTCGCCCAATACCGAAGTCTTGATTTTGTCGGTGCACTACTCGGATCAATTGATTCGCGAAATTCTCGACGCCGGCGTCCGCGGGTATATGGTGAAATCAGATTCTGACCGCGATCTGATGATCGCAGTGGAAACGCTAGCCAGCCATAAGCCTTTTTTCACTCCTCGAGCGACCGAGGTGATTCTCAGCAATTTCAGTGGTGGCTCCCGGTCCGAACCGCCCGAATTGGTCGGAGACCGGCTTACATCGCGCGAACGCGAAATTGTCCAACTGCTTGCCGAGGGCAAAAGCAGCAAGGAAGTCGCCTCTTCTCTTTGCATCAGCGTCAAAACGGCGGAGACGCATCGCGCCAACATTATGCGCAAGCTGCAACTTCACACGGTAAGCGAACTGGTTCGCTACGCCGTGCGAAACCAAATTATCGAGCCCTAGAGCATAATCCCCCTCCCCATTTTTTAGCCGCCCCTGTTTCGTCTGGTCCCTAAATATAGCTCGGCCGCAAGCACGCAACCGCGCCCCTACAGCAACTTCCTGCGCGCTATAACGAATCGACGGTATTGTTTGCAAACCGCCCCACGAGGATTATGCCTGTGCGGAATGTTAATTCCGTTTCATAGGAAGAAGAAGACAGGAAGTCGAGGCGCCTTGAGAGATCAAGGCCAGAAGGGCTGGGCCGGCTTCCTTCTTCTTCTCCCAGAACCTGTGCAGCAGTGGCCGCCAGAAAGGTCTAAACAATAATGAGCGCCGGCTTAGTCTCCACCGAACGATTCCAGAGCTTCAACTCCATGGTGAATTTCCGGGAGGACCCGGAAGTCCCCACGGTCTTGGTCGCCAGCGTTGATCCCGGCGGCCTTGCGGAGCTTTTCGAGCCTTATTCGCTCAACGCCGTTTGGGTGAAGGGTTTGGCCGCTGCAAAAACGTGGCTCGCTTCAGGGAAAATCGACGCGTGCTTGTGCAGTTTCTCGCTAGAGGATGGCTCCTACCGCGACTTGGTGAAACAGGCAAAACATGAATCCTCGCAAGTGCCGGTCATTATCGTGTCCACTCCGGGCTGCGCAAACGAATACCGCGAATATCTCGCTGCAATGAATACTGGAGCGTTTGATTTTCTCTGCTATCCGTACCGGCGTCTGGAACTCGAGCGAATCCTTCGCTCGGCCATCACGACCCATGCTCGCGCCTCCCGGTGAGAACCGTATTCGCCCCGCAATTGTGCGCATTCGGAGCAGACGCACTCGCCGCTCGTGCCGCGGAAAACTCTCCAGAAATAACCCGGACTGAGTTCATATTTTCCCGAATCAATCCCCCACTTCAGTCCGGACTTTCTGGGTCTTTTGAGCGACTGAAACCCCAGTTTGCGTTGTGGCCTGCCCGCCTTTTGCAAATTCCTTAACAGATCAATACGCGCCTCACACTCCCATTGTACGTTCCTTGCTATATTCGCCAATTGTTTGCCGGTGGGTATATGGTGCTTGTTGGGTTTATAATAATCGTTGAGTGCCCTGCGGCGCCACCGCCGCGAGCACGATCCGGACAGTCATTCGTCAACCCGGCGCAGAACCATTTTTGCTACGCGCTTCCGTTTTTTGATCTTTTGCCTAGCTCGCGCTACACCGTGATATTCCGCTACTAGCTAGAAAGGATAACGCGAACGAAAATGCTGCGCGCGCCATCTCACACGGCTCTCGGAGCCACTGTTCTCGACGGCGGCTCTTGTTCGTTCCTGGTATGGGCGCCATTTGCGCAAAAAGTGGACCTGCAAATCGAAGAACCAGCGCCCCGGCGCATACCGATGGAAAGACTCGAACGCGGCTACTTCCATTGCTCCGCCACCGACGTGCGCCCCGGCGCGAAGTACACCTTTCGTTTGGACGACACGAAGCAGCGGCCCGATCCGGCGTCGCGGTATCAGCCCCTCGGCGTGCATGGCCCTTCGCAAGTGTGTTGTCCGAAGTTTCCGTGGTCCGATTCGCACTGGAAGGGCACTCCGCTCGCCAGCGCTATTTTCTATGAAGCTCACGTTGGCACGTTCACGCCGGCAGGCACCTTTGACGCAATTATCCCGCGCCTGCGGGAACTGAAGTCCCTCGGCGTTACCATGCTCGAGTTGATGCCCATTGCACAATTCCCGGGTGAACGCAATTGGGGCTATGACGGAGTTTATCCATACGCCGTGCAGAATTCCTACGGCGGCCCTGACGGATTAAAGAGGCTCGTCGATGCCTGCCATAAAACCCATCTCGGCATCGCCCTCGACGTCGTCTATAACCATCTTGGCCCCGAAGGAAATTACTTCGGCGATTTCGGTCCTTACTTCACGGATCGCTACCGCACTCCGTGGGGCAATGCCATTAATTTCGACGGCCCCGGCAGCGATGAAGTTCGGCGCTACTTCATTGAAAACGCTTTGTACTGGATCTCCGAATTCCACGTTGACGCCCTGCGTCTGGATGCGATCCACGCCATCGTCGACGCCTCGGCAAAGCCGTTCCTCGTGGAGTTAACAGCCCAAGTCCACGAGTCGGCGGCGCGCACCGGCCGCATCATCCACGTCATCGCTGAAAGCGACAGGAACGATCCGCGTACCGTCCAACCCCAGGATGCTGGAGGCTTCGGCTTCGATGCTCTATGGAACGACGATTTCCACCACGCGCTGCATTCCCAGATCACTGGCGAACGGGATGGCTACTACGAAGATTTCGGTTCGATCGGCGACATTGCAAAGGCTTATTCCGAGGGGTTTGTCTATTCGGGACAGTACTCGCGCTCCCGGCGCCGCAATCATGGCGATTCATCCCGCGAACTTGCTCCCCATCGCTTCCTCGTCTTCAGCCAGAATCACGACCAAATCGGAAATCGCGCCGCCGGAGAGCGCCTTGCTCAAATCGTTTCCTTCGAGGCGCTAAAGCTTGCCGCCGGCACGTTTCTCCTGTCGCCCTTCGTTCCGTTGTTGTTCATGGGCGAGGAATATGCCGAGTCATCTCCCTTCCAATATTTCGTCAGCCACGGCGACGAAGATTTAATCCACAACGTACGCGAGGGCCGGCGCAAGGAGTTCGAACAATTCAAATGGCGCGATTCCGTCCCCGATCCTCAGGCCCCTGAAACGTTTTTGCGAAGCAAGATTCACTGGGAGCAACGAAAGCAAGGTCAACATGGAGTGCTTCTCGCGTTTTATCAGGAACTCCTTACTCTGCGTCGCAATGTTCCGGCTCTTTCCCCTTCCGCTCAACAGGACACTTGCGTGCCCGTTTCCGATCCTTCCGCGCTCATCGTCGAGCGATCTCGCGGCGCGGACCGCGCGCTCATCTTCTTCAACTTTGGAAGTTCTCCTGCTCGCCTCGCGTATTCAATACCCACGGGGATTTGGAACAAACAGCTCGACTCAGCCGATCCCCAATGGGGAGGCACGGGAAGCGGAATGCCCTCCGTCCTCGATTCCAAAGGCCCAGTAACTTTGGACCTTCCAGCAACATCATTCAGTTTGTTCCGTCTCGCCGAGGGAGGCTCGTATTGAACGATCGTTATCTGTGTGTCCACGCTCATTTTTACCAGCCGCCGCGCGAAAATCCCTGGCTGGAAGCGGTTGAGGTGCAGGATTCGGCCTACCCGTATCACGACTGGAATGAACGTGTCACCGCGGAATGTTATGCGCCCAACGCAGCATGCCGGATTCTCGATGGCGAAGGCCGCATAATCGACATCACAAACAATTACGCTAAAATCAGTTTCAATTTCGGCCCCACCTTACTGGCGTGGATCGAAGAAAAAGCGCCCGACGTTTATGCCGCCGTCCTCGCCGCCGATAAACTCAGCCGCGATCAGCATCACGGCCACGGTTCAGCCATTTCGCAGGCCTACAATCACATGATTCTCCCGCTGGCCAATACGCGCGACAAGCACACCCAGGTCGCGTGGGGCATTCGCGATTTCGAGCATCGCTTCGGGCGACCGTCCGAAGGGATGTGGCTTCCCGAGGCGGCCGTGAATCTCGACTCGCTCGAAGCCCTGGCCTCCAATGGCGTCAAGTTCACAATTCTGTCGCCTTACTCAGCGCACATGGTTCGAAAAATTGACGCGGAAGAATGGCGTGACGTCAGCGGTGGCCAGATCGATCCTTCCATGGTTTATCGCGTCGAACTCCCGTCGGGGAAAAACGTTTCCGTGTTTTTTTATGACGGCCCAGTTTCGCGCGCGATTGCATTTGAAAATATCCTCGAAAATGGCGAGCGTTTTGCCGATCGCCTAATCGGCATTTTTTCCGATTCTCGCGATTGGCCGCAATTGGCGCACATCGCCACCGACGGCGAGACCTACGGCCATCATAAAACGCATGGCGATATGGCCCTCGCCTACGCCCTTCGTTTCATCGAAGAAAAGAAACTGGCAATCCTGACGAATTACTCGGAATTCCTCGCTCAGCATCCGCCTACTCACGAGGCGCGGATCTTCGACGACAGTTCCTGGAGTTGCGCTCACGGCGTCGAGCGCTGGCGTGGCAATTGCGGCTGCAATTCGGGGATGCATCCGGGCTGGAACCAGAACTGGCGCGCGCCCCTTCGCGAAGCAATGGATTGGCTTCGCGACGCCCTAATTCCGATTTACGAGGAACAGGGCCGCCAGCTATTTCAGGATCCATGGCAAGCTCGCGACGAATACATTCGCGTGATCCTGGATCGGTCGCCCAAGAATATCTGCGATTTTTTTCATCAGGTGGCTGGACACGATCTCTCGCCGGAAGAAAAACTCCGTGCCCTCAAGCTGCTCGAGCTTCAGCGTCATGCCATGCTCATGTACACAAGTTGCGGCTGGTTTTTCGACGAGCTTTCCGGCCTCGAGACCGTGCAGGCGATCCAGTACGCGGCCCGCGCCGTGCAGCTTGCTTCTCAGCTCACGGACAATGCGAACCTTGAATCCGAATTTGTCGAGCGTCTCGCTCGTGCCAGGAGCAACATTCCCGAGAATCAGGACGGTAAGCGCGTCTATGAACAGTTCGTCAAACCGGTTATGCTGGACCTGAAAGGTGTGGGCGCGCATTTCGCGGTCAGCTCGCTGTTTTCTGACACAGGCCCCGGCCAGCACACGTATTGCTACACAATTTCGTGCCAGGATTTTCGCATGCTTTCTTCCGGCAAGACGCGATCGGTGGTTGGCCGCGCCCACATTTCGTCCGACATCACCACAGAATCCGCAAATATCTCGTTTGGCGTCGTCCATCTGGGTGATCACAACATCACCGGAGGCGTGCGCGATTTTGCGGGCGATAAGAAATACCAGGCTACACTGGCGGAAATAACCGGAGCATTCGAGCGAGGCGACTTCGCGGAGTTGGTTCGCGTCGTTGATAAATCTTACGGAAGCGGCGCCTACACCCTGAAATTTCTTTTTCGCGACGAGCAGCGCAAAATCGTCGGTCAAATTCTCGATTCAGCTTTGGAAGAGGCCGAACACGTTTACCGCCAGCTCTACGAGAATCGCGCTCCACTAATGCGTTTCGTTACGGCCCTCGGAATGCCGCCCATTCGCCGTTTTCAGGTCGCTGCCGAGTTCACCCTGAATTCCGATATTCTAAAAACCGTTGAGTCCGACAATCTGAATCTCCAGCAAATGCAAACGCTGCTCGATGAGGCGAAACGCACCGGCGTTCCACTCGATGGAACGACTCTGGAGTTTGCAATTCGCAAAAAACTGGAGGCGATTGCCGCCCGGTTCCTCGCGAACCCTTCCGACTTTGAGCTTTTGAAGGCGCTCGACTCCGCCGCTGCCGTCGCCCATTTGGCCCCGTTCCCGATCCAGTACTGGAAAGTCCAAAATATCTATTTCGATGTCATGAGAACGGTGTACCCTCGGATTCGCGATAAGCATTCGCAGTCTCCGAACGAGCCTGAAAAATGGCTCAGCCTGTTTCGTTCCCTGGGTGAAAAGCTGTCGATTCACGTGGAATGAACTGACATGCGAATCCCCTCCGCCACCTATCGCGTTCAGTTCAACTCGAATTTCCGATTCGCGGATGCCGAAGCGCTCGTCCCTTACCTACACGACCTTGGAATTACTGACCTCTATGCCTCACCCCGGTTCAAGGCCCGCAAGGGTAGCTCTCATGGCTACGACGTCGCGGATCCCCTGCGAGTGAATTCCGAGTTGGGTACGGAAGAGGAATTTGACCGCTTGGCAACTAAACTTCGCCAGTTCGGAATGGGCCTCCTCCTCGACATCGTCCCCAATCACATGGCGGCCAGCCCCGAAAATCCCTGGTGGATGGACGTACTCGAGAACGGCCGTGAATCCCGCTATGCGCGTTTCTTCGACATCGACTGGCAACCGCAAGGCCCCAAGGTTTCTGTTCTTCTTAACGACCGCGTGATTCTCCCGATCTTGTCGACTTCCTACGCGGAGGTTCTCGTCAATCAGCAACTGGAACTCCGACTCGACGAGCGCGGCTTTTTCGTCGAATACGAAGGCAATCGCCTCCCGATCAACCCGAACACTTACCCGGAAATCCTCGGGCCCTGCCTCGAAATATTGAAAAACCAAAATGAGCCCGCCGCGGACGAAGTGGAAAGCCTGACGCTCTCGGCGAAAAAATTGTTGTGCAGCTCGCCTGACTCGGAAAATGTCATCGAATCGCGCGAGAAGTCTCTTGCGGATCTGAAAGCCGCTCTTTGGAAGGTGTATCAATCCGGCGGCGCAAACCGGCAATCCTTGGTCGAAACTCTCCGGCTATTCAATGGTGTCGCCGGCGAGGAATCGTCTTTCAATCGCTTGGATTCACTTGTTGGGAACCAAGTCTACCGATTGGCCGATTGGCACCTCGCCACGGATGAGATTAATTACAGGCGTTTTTTTGACATCAATGATTTGGTCGGTTTGTGTACGGAAGATCCCATCGTCTTTGCCGCGAGGCACGCATCCATCATGCGGCTTATGCAGGAAGGCAAAGTCTCCGGTCTGCGCGTCGATCACATCGACGGATTGTTCGACCCGCTCGAATATCTCGAGCGTTTGAAGTCGATCCCCGTTTCCGGCGCGGAAGAAAGTAACGGCGCGCCGGAAATCTACACAATCGTCGAAAAAATCACGTGTGGCAGCGAAACCCTCCCGGCGGAATGGCCCATTTCCGGCACGACCGGCTACGATTTTCTGAACGCTGTCAATGCCGTTTTCGTTGACCCAAAGGGCTATCGCGCCCTCGAAAAATCGTATCGACAATTCGCAGCTCTAAATCTGTCGTTTGAGCGGGCGTGGTACCTTCGAAAACTAGAAGTGATGGAACAGCTTTTCCGCACGGACGTTAGCCTGCTGGTGTTCCGTTTGGGACGCGTTGTCGCGCTCGATCCCCACGGACGTGACCTCCCCGTTCGCGAGTTGGTTCGTGGCCTGAAAGAAATTACCGCATGCCTTCCCATCTACAGAACGTATTACCGCGATATGACTCTACGCGCACAGGACCGGATATTCCTCGAACAAGCCTTGACGGCTGCGAGTAAGCTTTCATTGTCCGAGCCTGTCAGTGACGCTACGTGGAATTTCTTGCGTGGTGTCTTTCTTGCGGGGCTGCCGTTTAGTACGGAACGGGAACGCAATGCCTGGTTGGACTTCATCATGCGATGGCAGCAATTCACCGGCGCGGTCATGGCCAAGGGCCTCGAAGACACCGCTCTTTTCGCTCATCACAGCCTAATTTCCGTCAACGAAGTAGGTAATAATCCATTTCATAGCCATATCCAGTTCGGCCCACGCGCCTTTCACGACTTGAATCGTCGCGCGCTGCGCAATTATCCGCGCACCCTCAATTCGACTTCCACCCATGACACGAAGTGGAGCGAAGATGCGCGAGCGCGCATCAACGTTCTCTCGGAAATGCCGGACGTTTGGCAGAAATGCCTCACACGGTGGTCCCGCTGGAACAAATCCAAAAAAACGATCCTCGGCGATCAGGCGGTCCCCACACCCAACGAGGAAGTGATTCTCTACCAGGCGATGCTTGCCATATGGCCCGTCGGATGTTCAAAAAATGTAAATCGCGGCGAACTCGCCCGCCGCACCGAAGAGTTCTTCGTGAAGGCGGCGAAGGAAGCCAAGACGCACACGAGCTGGATTGCTCCGAATGAACCGCACGAAGCCGCTCTGCGCAAATTCGTCCATGCGATTTTCGATGATGGAGCTGACAATCCATTCCTCGCC
>Ga0307373_10009205_pt1 | contig 14830 bp, 19 predicted proteins | sample OX2MG_FD_202534 | JGI IMG/M metagenome (GOLD analysis project Ga0307373, IMG submission 202534) | Soil microbial communities from Risofladan, Vaasa, Finland - OX-2 | ecosystem: Environmental > Terrestrial > Soil > Coastal area > Acid sulfate soil | place: Finland: Risofladan, Vaasa | collected... | reverse complement strand
ACTTGCGCGGCGGCTCGATCGTCGACGACGAGGACCTTCGCCGCCTTGCGATTCTCCCGCGGCTGAAGTCGCTCAACCTGAGCAATGTCCGCGTCAGCGACGCGGGTCTGGCGGATCTGGCATCGCTGAAATCGCTTGAAGAACTGGCGATTGGCGTCGATCTGGCAACGCCGGCCCGGCTTCCATCGTTGCGCGCACTGAAGCGTCTCAAGGCTCTACATATTCTAAGGTATATGGCAGTCACCGACGCGGTCCTGGCGGAATTGCCGGCGTTGGAAGCCCATCAAGCACGGTATACTGCCGGAGAGGGGATACCGGGGGACGTGTCGCAATTGTTGATCGCGCTGTTGTTCGCGCGTGGGCGAACTTACGACAATTCCGACCGCCTGACCACGCTGGCGCTCGATCATGGCGATCAGGTTTTTGCAATGGAAAGCGAGGTCGACGATCTCCGCCGTGCGCTAAACGAGCTGCGGCAATCGAATCCCGGCATCGTCATTGACTGCGATCCCAAGTGGTTCGACCCCAGACGCGGGGAACAACGCCAAAAATCACCCTGGAAGCCCTGATTTGGGAAGCTCCTGTTTACGCTATTTCGCGATGATGGCCCAATAGGAAAAACCGAATCGGCTTGGCTGGATTTCGTGCCCCACTCGCGTTTTCGAGCCGAGTGGGCGGAAAGCTACGGCACAGCCGACCCACTACTGCGCGGGTATCCCGGCGCCTTCTACGTTACGCACGACGATGCGACGCACGGCGGATCACGGCGCTTGGGTCACGGCCCTCGCGGCGGGCTGCATCTGGATTGGCGACGCAGGCGAACGTCTTCGGACCGGCCCCGCGGAGGTTGAACTTGATCCATTGTGGTAGAATCAGGGACCATGAAAACCACGTTGCTGATCGCTTGGCTACTTTTGACGTCGGTCATCGTTGGCCCTGCACGTCCGAGCGACGACGCAAGCGAAGAAGCAGATGTCGACGACCTCGACCGCTTGATTCAGCGGCTTTCGAGCGATGACGCCGAGTTGCAGCATGCGGCACTCTTCAAGCTGAAATATGACCGCACAACCGCGTTGTCCGCGTTACCGGTGTTGGTCGAAGTCGTCAAAAAGTCGAACCATGAGAACAGGATCAGCGCCCTGAGGATTATTGCTGAATTGGGTCCGCCAGGGAAAGCCGCGAGTTCGACCATCAGCGAGGCGCTGAGCGACGAGAATTCAGCGGTCCGCATCGCGGCAGCCTTTACACTTTTGAGAATTGGGAGTACGAGCGACGCTGCCATTGACGTGCTGAGCGGTGCATTGCACGACGCGGAGGAGGAGCATCGTCTCGCCGCGGCACGCAACCTCGCCGATTGCGGACGGGCCGCGAAGGGGGCGGCCAAGGCGCTGGCGGCGGCGGCCACTGACAAAAGTGCCGACGTGCGAGCGGAGGTCGCCGAAGCGCTGGGGGCGATCGGCCCAATTTCCCAAGATTCGTCGTTGGCCGCTCTTCGGGCTTTGCTCGCCGACGAATCGTCGCTGGTGCAAGTCAACGCGGCTCGCTCGCTCTGGCAGCTCGATGAGCCTGCCGAGGCCCTGGTTCCGAAGCTCGTGCAGGTGCTTGACGACTTCGAGCCTATCAGCTCGCAAAGTCCGCGCGATGAGCTCTTTCTTGGCGACCGTGTGCCGGCGCGGATCGCGATCGAACTCCTTGGCGAAATAGGTCCGGAAGCCAAAGCGGCGGTCGGCGCCTTGATTGCCGCCGTCGACAGTGCGAGTTTGGCGTTACAGTTTCGGGCCGTCGACGCGCTGGGCGCCATCGGTCCTGAAGCGGAGCCCGCCATCGAGCGACTAGAACGAGCGTTGCGAGATGCCGAAGTGTACTCGGCCCCCTTTGTGCACCATGTTCGCTGCCTTTCAGATCAGGCGGCCGTGGCCCTTCGGCGAATCGGCCCGGCATCGACCGAGGTGTTGGTCACGGCTCTTGACGATCACGACCAGCGAGTGCGATTCAACGCGACGGAGGCTTTAGGATACCTACCGCAGAGCAAGGAGAGAGCACTTCCCGGTTTGGTCAAGCTGTTGGACGATCGTCACGAATCGGTGCGGGTAGGGGCAGCGTTTGCGCTGGAGCGGTTGGGTCCCGCGGCTTCCGCCGCGGCACCGGCCCTGGCGCCCCGCTTGAATGATCGCGGCAAATGGACCTCGTTCCCTGGCGGTGGGATCGGATCGACGTATACCGTGGGCGATCACGTTTTGGCGGCGCTCGCAAACTTAAAACCCGAGCCTGAGTCGATCGTTCCGGCGATCGTGCGGGAGTTGAACGAATCACGCCGCGTCGGCGCTGCGATGTGCGAAATGCTTAGGCGTCTTGGTCCGGCGGCCAAGGCCACCGTCGGCGCCTTGGAGCCCTTGCTGAACGATCCGGACGATGGGCTTTCGGCCGCGTTGGCGATGGCGCGAATCGACCCCGACCACGAGGGACTCCTGGAAAAGCTGCGCAGCGGACTGCTCGATCCGAATCCGATTTCCGCCCTCCAGGCAGCCCGTGGTTTGGGTGACCTGGGAGGTCTCGCTGCCGGCGTGATACCCGACTTGTACTTGCAGCTCGATCGGCAACAAGAGCCGATTGCCAAGGCGATCGTCGCCGCGGCAATCGTCAAGATCGATCGCCGGCAGGAAAAGGCCGTCATCGAACTGGCCACCGGCCTGCAGGAATCGGGAGAGTCGTTCAAATTCGCCGGCCACGACGAGGCTTCTTCCACCTGGTCAAATCTCGGCGAGCAGGCCAGGCCGGCATTGGGAGTCTTGATCGAGGGATTGACGTACGAATCGGCCGACCGACGACGGGATCATTTTTGGGCGGTGCGGCACGACGCACAAGTCCGTCTTCGTAGTGCGGAGCTATTGATCGACGTCTCGACGCATATGCCGGAGGCCATCGAGGCGCTCGTCGAACTGTGCCGCACGGCCGATTGCGGCCATCGAGGCATGGCCGCCGACGCGCTGGGGCGGATTGGACCAGCGGCCGCAAACGCATCCGCGGTTCTGGCGCGGCTTCTTGCCGACGAGGAATTCTACATCGTCGGCGGCGACTTTTACGGCAATGGCGGCACGAGTTTCGAGCCAGGCGAGCGCGCGGCGCTCGCCCTGGGCAGAATCGGCGTCGCGGCCGTGCCGGCGCTGCGAGCGGCCCTCAAAGATGACGAACCTTTAGCCCGCCAGCACGCGGCGCAAGCCCTTGAATCGATGGGGCCGCCGGCTCGCGACGCTCTCGACGATTTGATGACGGCGCTCATCGATCCCAACCGACGTGTGCGCGCGTCGGCGGCCAAGGCCCTTGGCAAAATGGGCGACACGGGCCAAACCACCGTGGCGGCGCTCGCTCGCGCCCTCGCCGATAGGCAGCTTGTGGTGCGCACCACCGCAGCCGCCGCGCTGGGAGACCTTGGACCGGCCGCCAGGCAAGCTGCGCCGGAAATCTCGAAGTTGCGAGATGATCCCTTCGAGTCGGCCCGCACCGCGGCGCGTGCGGCCTTGCGTGGAATCGGCGCGGAGTAAAAGATCGCAATCGATCCGAAGGGCGGAGTCTTGCGCGCGTCGGTCCAGCACACCAATGCATGCGCGACGTTTGTTTCGCGTCCGTGGCGTGGTCCTGATCGGTGCGGCCCCTTCAGGAAATGGCAGTCAGATGGTAAAGCCTCTCAAAGATTCGTTTCTTCAAGTCATCATCCCGCACTTCCTTCGCCAGGGCGTAGAAGCTGTAGGGATATTTGATGAGATGGCTGCTGACGATTTCTCCGGTTTCGCGTTTTCCCTGTTCTGACCAGTAGTCATGTGTCAAGACACTGTGATGGGGCGGCGGCGAATCCAGGACCTTCTTTCCACCCAGGTCCGCCCCGTCGCGCGCCTGTTGGACAAACTGCCAGTAGGCTTCGATCCCCTTTCGCGCCGTCTCCTTGTGCCCCATGCGGTCGAGTTCGACCAGCGCGTGCCCGATGGTCAAGACATGGCCTGCGAATCCGTGATGCCCCTTTCCGTTGAGATACAATTCGAGGGCCTTGAGGTATTCCTCGAAGACAAAGCGAATGAATTCCTGTTCGTCGCTGAGATCGACGAACGACTCTTGATTCTCTAGCGGGAGCTTGCCGCCACCCTTGGTGCCGAAGCTCCGCACCATCTTTCGCAGACCGTCGACCCGGGCGGGCGTAGCGGCATCGGGGACCGCTTGCAGCGCTTTGAGGGAGATGACGGTGAAGATGATGTTGTGACCGCTTTGCCGAAGGGTGTCGATCCCGGCGTCAAGATCGTTCACCAGATGGTCCACAAGTTCCTGATCGGCGGTCTCTTTCGCGCGGGGCGCGTAAATCGGGCGGGTCAGAAGCCGCGCTTTGAGGTGCGACAGGATTTCCTTCTGGGTCTCCTCTTCCAGGTTCTCGTTCCGGCAGAAAAAGGCGGATGACATGACGGCGGCGGCGGAATGCCCGCCGGCGAAGGGATTGCCTCCGGGCTCAGCCACACGGCTCATCCCATCCAGGCCCATGATGATCTCGCGCCGGCCGATCACCGCGGACTCGGCGGCCAATTTCTGTTCATCCGCCGTCGCCAGTGTCTGGAACAAGGCGTCGGGCCAGAAGAAATTGGTCCCGGCGGCCAAGAGCCCCATCATTTTCAGCAGGTCTCGCCGAGCGGCATCGACCGACCGTTGGATGTGATCTGGCTTTTTCATGTGGTGCACTCCTCCCTATCGTACTAACGGAGAGGCGTTACAGCTCCCCCAGCAATTCCCGGTGCCGGAAGCATTCGACCAGATGGTCGTTGACCATGCCGACGGCCTGCATGAAGGCGTAGCAGATCGTGCTGCCGACGAACCGGAAGCCTCGCCGCTTCAAGTCCTTGCTCATGGCGTCAGACACCGCCGTGCGGGGCGGAAGGTCCTTGATGGAACGCCGCGAGTTTTGCAACGGTCGTCCCCCGACAAAACTCCAGATGAACTGATCGAAGCTGCCGAACTCTTCCTGCACGACAAGGAACGCCTTGGCGTTGTCGATCGCCGACTCGATCTTGAGCCGGTTGCGGACGATGCCCGCATTCGCCATCAGCTTCGCCTGCCTGGTCTTGCCGTACTTGGCGACCAGAGATGGATCGAATTGGTCGAAGGCTGCACGGTAGTTGTCCCGTTTCTTGAGAATGGTCACCCAACTCAAGCCGGCCTGCGCTCCTTCGAGGATCAGGAACTCGAAGAGCCGTCGGTCGTCGTGAACCGGCACGCCCCATTCCCGATCATGGTACGCGACGTATTGGTCCCCCTTCGCCCACGGACAACGGATCGGGGCTGGAACTTGGGCTGATCGACGTGTCAAACCAATTCTTCCTTCCGCCAATCGGGCAGCCCTTTCTTCATCGCCCTGGTCGCCTGCCTGGCGTCGAACTTTTCCGCATGGAAGCCGCGGCCGACCCAGGTTCGCAGCCGCTTGTACTCCTCGTGCTTGGGGTCGGCCAGAATTCGAAGGAACGTGGCGTAGCCCCGAACGCCACCGACATCTTCGGGCGGGCAAGAGCGTTCCCCTTCGAGGCAAACCGGGTACCGCTTGCCCGGCTCGAGCGGCGGGCAGCCCTCGAACAGCACCTCGTGCCGCCAGCCGTCGCCGAAGTCGTAGTCGTAGCCGAACCGCATCGGCTTGCCGTTCTTCGGCAGGATGTCGATCAACTTCGTGGTGGTCGAATCGACGTACCCCATTCCTCGAAGCTCTCCTCCATCAACGGTGGGTCGCCATGAAGCTGATCGTCGATCTTGAATTGGTGCAGGTGCGAGTTGGTCCAGCCCATCGCCGTCTGGATGTGCTCGTGGAGCTTTTCGAGCGTGCAGTCCCAGACCTGGATTCGCCGCCAGATCGGCGGCTTGATGTCGAGCAGCGAGATCTTGAACTGGTAGAGGAGGTCGGACTTCTTGGAGCGTCGCTTCGCCATGCGATCAGGTTAGCGGGGCAGCGGGAAAAGGGGAAGTAGAAACCGGGAGAGGACCGCCTATGCCCCTGCGGTCCCCGAAGATGCCACCGGCTTGCCCGCGACCCACTGCGCGGGTGCCCCGGTTTCACGTTGTCAGCTACAAACGGCCGGCACCAATATCCCCCCGATTGCCCCGCCGCTGCCGAAGGCAGCGGCCGGGCATACCTCGGCTTGCCAACCGGGAGATTTTCGGTAAGCTCTCGAAGTGACGCCTCATCGAATGAGATTGGTTGACGAGCCACTCAGTCGCCGTCCTCGCCTCCTCCCGATTGCTTGCACAATCTTGGCCGCCGAGTTGATTTCCTTCTCGCTGCTGGCGCTGGGATTCCCGATCTGGAAGGCGGTCGGGTATCCGCTTACTGCTGCGGGTTGCCTCGTGGCACGCCGCTTAATTCAACGTGTCGGCGTTTTCCTCTGGCACCTGGCTTGCCGTGCCGTTTCACCGCTGGGCAATCGTCGGACATACCGTTTCCGACTCTCAACGCTGCTGATTGTCGTGGGCCTGGTCTGTTGCGTTCTGGAATGGCAGCACGCCGACCGGAAGGCATTCTTCTACCCGTAATGCACCGCCAACCAGATCGTCGGCTCATCCGGCGACGTTCAATCAACCCGGTGTCGCCGATGTGCCGAGATGTTCACGAAATCGCCGGGCTTCATCTCGACCACGCCATCCTCGAACCTCAATCGAGCCGCCCCTTTCAGCACAACGACCCACTCGTGTTGATCCTGATCGTACCAGAAGCCTTCCGGAGAAGCGTGGCCCTGGGAGACGATCCGCTCGATGCGGACGTTGGCGGCTTCGAGCAGCGTGGTGACAAGCTCGTCGGGCAGATGCTTGGGAAGATCGGCGAAGAGGTTTGAGGGGATATTCACGGCATATCACTCCGATGCCGTCGATTCCGCGGGAAGACTCTCCCGCAGGACGTAAAGCACCTTGACGAGGAACTGCTCCGCTCCCTCGTCTTCGATCAGTTTGGCGCAGCCCCGGCATCTTCGACCATGCGTGGGAAAGGGCCGACGCCCGTATAGATCGGGTTGACGAGAACGCCCTTGACGGCCTCCGGCGATAGCTGCGCCCCAGACCTCGCCACCTTGACGTTCGGAGCAGGCAGCCGCTCATGGCTTTCCGGCCAGATGGAATCGACCATCACCGTCTCCGTTCGAATTCGATCCCCTGCTTGCCAAACCAATCCTCCAATCCTTTCTCCAGAGCCGCCAACGCCTCGGCCAGCGTTTCGGCAGTGTCGTCCTCAAGAACCAACCCGCTGTCGTCGAACGCTCCGACGACGAAACCAAGTCCGTCCTGATCGCCAATCTCGATATGGCCGTAGCCCTGGACCCACTTGGCGATGGCCGGGAACGCTTTCTCGACGGTGTCTTGCTGTTCGGACGGTCGGACCTTATTCATCTGCCGCAGGTAGTCACTATATTCATCGGCGATCTTCGGCAGGTCGTCCTGCACGGCGACTTCGATGCCGATTTCTTGCAGATGGCGGAACAGCGGTTGCCAGCGTGAGTTCTTGCGGAGGACTATCTGGCGAGGTCGATGTGCTCCTTCGATCAGCGGGCGATTCATGGCGTGGGCCAATAGCGTTGCGAGGTCATCGACGTTGGGCATGTGCTCGACCTCCTCTAAAGCCAGGGGGAAGCCCTCCGGTTGCGTGACGACCATGCCGATGTATTGGCTCACCGTCTGCATCGTCATTACTTTCGGGAGCATCTCGAAGTCGGCCTCCCAGGTGTCATTTTCTTGTGGCAGGTACTTCAGGCGGGTCTTGACGAATGCCGCCCCATTGCCAAGCGTCAGTTCGTCCTGATCGTCGGCAGGACGGCGAGCCAAGACCAGCCCGCCCAAGACCAAAAAGCTGCGGAAAGAATTGCTCGACCGGGTGGAGGAGGACCAGGCAGCCCGCAAGGCGGTTGATAAACTGATGCGGCGGTCGAAGGACTTTGGGCTATACTTCGCGCGGCTTGGAGTGAGACTTTTGTTGTCAGGCACAGACCCCATCGCGCCTTGTGCGGGTGGTGAATTAGATGGCGTGCTAGCTAGCACGGCTCCCTGAGAATCCCCCGTTTCCATGTATCGCCCCGGCCTGATGCCGCCGTAGGCGGCATCAGGCGGGGGCGAAAAGGGATCGTTTGGTTGCGTCGGTATAGCACGCCATCTCCTTCACCCGCCAGGCGAGCTGGCGGGGGTCGGAGCCGAAAGACGCTCTTCCAAGACGTCTCATTCATAGCCGCGTGCAGTATAGATAGTTGAACGTGTCCTTCGCCACCGTAGCCGTCTCACTCCCCAACCTCGACCCACTCCCCCGGCCCGATCTCGTCGCCGACGTAGCTCACCCGGCTGCGCAGCACGCCGTCGGGATCAACCAACTCCACGGTGTCGCCGTCGTTGTTCAACGAAAAGTTGGAATCGATCACTGTGATGGTCAGCGCGCCATCGGCCGGCCGTCGAGCTTCACGGCCCGATCCGTCGAGTTGCCGATCTTGATCCGTTCGTGATCTTTGTCCCGGCCGACCGGATCGGGGAACAAGGCCACGATTGCCATGCCGTTGGGCTCGACCGCATCGCTTTCGGTTTCCGCCGACCGATTCACTTTTCGCCAATCCCACGGAGGCACCGGCTTGGAATCGGCCCACAATCCTCGCTTGGCTTCACGAGCCTGGGCTTCAATGGCGTCGGCTGGCGTTTTTGTCTCTTGCTTTCGTACCGGTGTTTCTTTTCGGCAAAGAAGGACTGGTCTTGAATTGGGGCTGGCACGACGATCCGTGGAGGATCATCGTGTTCGTACAGGCGGTCGGAACCTGCGCTCTTGCGGCATTATTGCGGGTGATCGGCCATCGCATCGAACCGGCTGAATACGGCAGAGCAAAGGACGGCCCTGGGCCAATTCAGTTCTCCATTCGACACCTGCTGATCGCCACGACGGCAGTGGCAATCATCATGACGATTGTACAAGAATTGCTTCGTGCATCGCAGTCCCTTGGCGGAAGGCAGTGGCTGCACGCATCGACAGATGGTCTCGTGTTGGCTGTCGTCTCGTTGGCTGCGATGTGGGCTGCGTTGGGGGCAGGACGTTGGTGGATCAAGGCATTGGCGTTCGCCCGCCATACTCGCCGTTATGGCAGGAGCGAGCCTGTATTTGCTTGAAACGACCGTCTTGCACCCCGTGCCTTGGTCGCCAACGAATACGATGCAACTGACCTATGCCAGATGGTGGTGGGTAGCCTGGGCATTATTGGCCGGCTCGTTCCTGGCCGGAATGCTGCTCGTGCTCCGAGCGACTGGATACCGCCTGGTTCGACGCCGGCGTTGACGTGGCCAATGAACTTCCTCACCCATCAAACACCGCATCGGCCTCGATCTCGACCAACATCTCGGGCCGGATCAGCCGACCATGCTCCCGGATCTCGCCGACAAATTCGCCGTGTGCCCGGACGGCTTCTTCCCATCGGTCGATGTTGGTCTGGTTGTTCAAGTTGGCCCGGCCGTCTCGATGTTCTTGAGGGCCGGGCATACGAGTCGCCGACGCCAGAGCGTGCCCGTGGAATAGGTTTGTCGGTTCATGGTGGCTCCATTTCGATTTCCTCGCCAGTCTCCAACTCTCCGAACGGCGGCGGATAAACCACCGTGCCCACCACGCCGTCCAACGCCCTCGGCGCCAACTCCAGAGCCATGAACGCCTCGCCGGAATACGGTGACGCCAGGCGTTGGGCAAGCTTGGCCGAGAATCCGAACCGTGGATAGAATTTCGGATGGCCGAGGACGACCACGATTTGGTGCCCTTGCTGCCGACAGACTTGCAAGCCACGCTCGACAAGGGCCGTGCCGATTCCCTGTCGCTGAAACTTCGGCAGCACGGCCAACGGCGCCAGGGCCACGGCAGGGATTGTGCTGGTCTCGGCCATGATCGGCAGGTGGCTGAAGAGGATGTGGCCGGCGACTGCTCCTTCGACCTCGGCCACGAGCGAGGCTCGGATGAATCCGCCGTCACGGAGAGCATCGACGAGTTGGGCTTCGACATCTTGGCCGAATGCGAGCCGATTGACGTGCTGGATGGCTTCGAGGTCTTCGGCGGTTTCGAGTCGGATCACAAAACAACCTCGGTCGTGGGCCGAGCCGATGTGGCACAGGCGAACCGACTCGATCCTTCAGATAACGTTCAACTCGCTCGACGCCAGCCACTTTTCTGAAATGGTATCACGACCTGGCCGTCCGTAGGGCGCACCGGCAACGCCCCTTGACCAGGGCCGGCCGACAACATCGTCCAAGGATCATCCTCGCAGGCCGATCCGATGCGGCACAATTGATTCAGGACTTCGGCGAACAGGTCAAAGAGGGCCTTGAGTCGCTCAACATCCTTGACCACGCCAGGAACCCGGAAGTAAAGCTCATCGACGCCCTCGGGGAACGGCGTGCCAAACCACCCATCATCATCCCGAACGGTCAGGTAGATTCTTGGTTGCCGTTCGATCATCCATCGAAGTCTTGGGTTCTTGAACATCTTCGGCAGCTTGAACGTGTCATTGCACTTGATGACGAAGGCGTCGTCGAAGTTTGGCTCACCAATCTCGTCAACCACCATCCCCAGCATTTTGCCGAGGTCGCTGAAGAACCCCTTGCGGCAGATCGTGAATCGGAAGCCGTCCTTGCTCACGAAGGGGGCTCGCATCCGGGTGAAGACGGCATTGCCCTTCACGTAGGTGTCGAGCGTGATCGTCCACTCCTTGTGGTGAACTCGGACTTGGCTCGACTTCGAGAAATCGCCTTGAACAAAATGGCCGCCAACCTGCCGCCAGATTTCGTCCGCCGATGGGTCGAAGATTTGTCGAAGGATGTTCATGGATCGAGCCTCGCTCGCCCATTATATTGGTTTTTCGCCGTCAAGCGAGAGAGCTTTGCGGCCTGCAAGACCGAGGCCACCCCGCCATTGGTGGAGGGGGGCCCGACCCTTTCGCCCCACGGTAGAATGACGGTCATGGACGAGAACCCGCCCCGGCCACACCGCCTGCTGGGCTTGATTGCCGCTAGTCTGATCGATTCCGCCTTCGGTTCATTTGGTGGTGTGGTCGTCTACCAGGTGTTTGATGCAATGCTCGCCCCTGTGGAAATGAAGCCATGGCGGATGTGGCGTGAAGTGCGGGAGCAACGCATTATGCTCTTCTTCTTTGGCGGAATGATCGTCGGCGCACTCGCCGGATTTGGGCTGTTTGACGTGATCCGACGGTCAAGGCGATGAGCATTTCAATCAACCTCAACCCACTCGCCTCGCCGGACCTGTTCGCTGGTGTAGCTGACCATATGGCAGACACCACCATTCTCGGACAGCAGCAACACGTCGCCACCATCGACTTTGAACGAGAAGCTCGTGCCTGCCAAGGCGACGACCAGGTTGCCACCGGGCGGGACTTCACCCTTCAGCCGAGATTCGTTGCCCGGAACTCGAGGGTCAAACACCCTCCAGCCTTCCAGGTCCACGATCTGGTCTGTCGAATTGGCGATCCTGATCGCGGCTTGGCCGTCGTGAGCCGGTAAAATGCCGACGATCTTGACCCCACTGGGATTGGGCGATTGAACGAGCATCACGACCGGCACTCCGAGAAACAAACGTTGCAGGCCACCATTCCTTGCGGCTCGTGGCCTGATGTTGGTCAGAAGGGCTCGGCCGGTTTCCGGTTCTAGGTAGTCCTGCACGCACTGAGCGTTGAAGGCATTGTCCTTGCACTGCATGATGTTTCGGTAGTCGTCTAGGGTTAGCGGTGTTCCCCTCGCCCTGATGTCTTCGCCGGTCCACCAGATACGGTATGGCCCCTTGAGGCCCCATTCCTCGATCAAAGTTCCTTCGCCAGCTTCGAGCCTCGGCCGCAGCCGCCTCAGAGTCACGAAGCGGTGTCTTGATTTCAACTGCCTGAGAAACTTGCGTTCCCGAAAAAAACCTTTGACGGCGAGGAAGGGCAAAACAACGGCGAGGATAGGCACGACGGCTCCAACGCCGATCAATCCAGCGCAGAAGACGAACGGAACCAGCGGGACAACAGCCAAAAGCTGAGCGTTAGAATGGCTTGGGTCCCGAGGCAATGTTGATCCGAAAAAACCGAGCATCGCCGATAGGGCCACGCCGCCGATGACGATGCCAACAGGATGATCGGGCGAGAGGTCGAGCAGCAAAGCCGTGTAACCAGCCCCGATGATCATCCCGTAGATGGTGAAGAATATGGTTCGGGCCATTGGCGTCGTCACAAAACAATCCCCGGATCATTCTCGTTGGCCGAGCCGATGGCCCGAACATGCCCACAGGTTAGACCTCGCTTTTCGATTGCCGTCGAGGCGGCCAGCCGGAGGCCGAACCGGTCTGGCCCAAGTGGTCCAGGATTTCAACAAGCAGGTCGTGATACGACAGGAACCAGTCCACGTCGTCGATCTCGCCCGGAACCCGAAAGCAGAGTTCATGCACGCCTTTGGGCAAAGGACCGCCAAGCCAGCCCTCGTCATCTCGAACGGTCAGGTGAACGTCCGGCTGTTGTTCGATCAACCGGCGGATCGTCGGGTTGCCGAACAATGCCCGCAATTTCGTCACGTCGTTGCCCTGGATGATGAAGGCGTCGTCGAATTCAGGCTCGCCAATCTCGATGTCCTGCATCCCGAGCTTCTTGCCGAGGTCGCTGAGGAAGGTCTTGCGAAAGATCGTGAAGCGGAAACCGTCCTTGTTCTTGAAGGGGGCACGCATCTGGGTGTAGATGCTGTTTTCCTCATCGGTGAAGCTTTCGAGCGTGATCGTCCACGGTTCGTGGCGAAATTGGGCGTGGGCTCCCCGCCAAAACCCGCCCGGAACGAATTCGCCACCAACCTGGTCGCAGAACTGCCGCCAGCATTTCGATGGGCTCATGGATCGAACCTCGCTCGTCGGTTGCCCTATTCTATTGGTCGATTTGGCGTCTGGCGAGTGTGCATGCTTGATTGGCCCTTGACCGGGCCGGCATGCTCGCCGACGATCAACGGCTGATTCGAGGAAAACCAGATGTCGTCCAAGCTGAAGATCGGCCTGCTGGTGGCGGGGCACCTCGTCGGCGGGCTGGTTTTGGCCTGGAACGCCCCACCCGCGGCCGGCGCCTTTCCGATTGCCCTATTCGGGCTGTTCGCCCTGGTGTTTGCCGAGGCCGGGCTGATCGGATTCTGGGGTGGCTTGAGTGCGATTCGTCTCGTGTTGCGCCTCTTCGCCGTCCTCGTTGCAACGCTGTACCTGTGGGCAGTGTTCGTCGCAGCGATCCCGGAGGGAGACATTTTCGCGGTCTTACTCTTCATTGCACTGACCGTCGTGCCCATCGTTGTCGTCTTGAGTTGCTTGCGACACGGCCGACGACGGTTGCGACTGGTCGATGTGGCTAGCGCTGGGCCAGCATCGGAGGGCTTTCAATTTTCGATCCGCCATCTGTTGCTTGCGACGGCAATTGTGGCCGTCGTGCTGGGGATAGGCCGAGGCGTTCGAACCATCAGTAACACGCATTCGGACATAGTTGCCTTGGCGATTTTTCCTCCCTGCTTCATCATGGTCGAATTGGCTACGCTTTGGGCAGCACTTGGCATCGGGCGGCCGACACCACGATTGGCCGTTGTGGTTCCGACTGCCTTCGTCGTGGGGGCCATTCCGGTTTTTTATGTGCCAGGCCCATCTGATACGGATTTGTCGGAACTCACCATCTGGCCGGCCATCGTCGCACTTCAATCGATCATCACGGCGGGCTCTTTGCTCGTGGTTCGATCAAACGGGTGGAGGTTGGTGCGTGCGACCGCTGCGGATGGAAAGGCCGCCCGGAATGAGATCGAACCCTTGCCGCCACCACCTGGCCCTTGACCGAGGCCACACCGACCGCCGAGGATCAACGGCTGTTTCAAGGAATACTAGATGTCGCCCAAGCTGAAGATCGGCCTGCTCGTGGCCGGGCACGTCATAGCTGGGCTTTTTCTCGCCTGGGGGGCGCATTTCTGGCCTGGTCCAACTACTATCGGGCTTTACGGCTTGGTCGTTGCCGAAGCCGGATTGATCCCCGTTTTTTTCTTGGGCTGGTATGCTCGTAGTCCAAATCAACGAATACTCCGAATCTTGGCTTTCTGGGCGGTGATAGCGTACCTTGCCGTGCTGATGGCAATCTCCGCCGACGCCAAGACCATCGGTTTTCAAGGCGGTTTTCAGGGCGTACTTGCAATCCATTTCATCTCGCTATTGTTTTTCGTGACCATGATCACGGTCGTGCTCGCAGTGTTTGAGTGGCGTTTGAAGATTGCCCTTGTCCAAATCGCCATTTCAAGCACCGACGGCATTCGTTTTTCGATCCGGCATCTACTCGTCATAACGACGGGAGTTGCGGTCCTGCTGGCAATTGGTACTGGAAATCGAGTCGCAAACGGTGGCGGTGCGATGCTTTTGGCCGCCATCGTCGCCGTTCTTCTGAGCGTGTGCGTCCTCGCAATAGCGATACTGTGGGCAACATTGAGGCCGGGGCGACCGACGACTCGATTGGCCCTCGTCCTGCTGCTGGCAATCCTTTTCGGAACCCTCCCGCCATATTATGGTGCCGGAGCTATGGCCGAAGTGGATTCGCCTTTCGTGGACTGGCCTGCAATGTTCGGACTGCAAACACTGGTGGCCTTTGCTTCGCTCCTCGTTGCTCGATCATGTGGGTGGCGGGTGTTGCGTAGATCGGCCCTTGGGCCTTTAGGGCCTGCGCAAAAATAACTTGTACAATTTGTTACCGCGGCTTTAGTGTATAGTTCCACTCGCCGTGGAAGCCATGGCGTGTGATCGCTAATGCTGCCATTTCGTCGTCGCTGACTTTGA
>Ga0307373_10009203_pt1 | contig 14831 bp, 13 predicted proteins | sample OX2MG_FD_202534 | JGI IMG/M metagenome (GOLD analysis project Ga0307373, IMG submission 202534) | Soil microbial communities from Risofladan, Vaasa, Finland - OX-2 | ecosystem: Environmental > Terrestrial > Soil > Coastal area > Acid sulfate soil | place: Finland: Risofladan, Vaasa | collected... | reverse complement strand
GTTCTAAATTGCGCCGTGGTAACCTCACGGTCAGGTGGCGGATTCCTGCCATTCATCCCCGACAGAAACGGCGCGACAACGAATGCTTTACCAAGCTTATCAAGTCCAAACCGATGCCTTTGCCCCGTTCCGGATGCTGGCGCGCGCCGGACAGGAATGGCTTAACCAGCCGTGGCTCGCGTTCCGCGACCATCCCGCTCTGCGTCATGCCGCTGCCGCTTGCGAGCTGGTGTCGCGCGTGGGCATGTCGCATCGCCGGCCCGATTTCGGCATCGTAGAGACCGAGGTCGCCGGCAAGCGCGTCGCGGTGCGCGAGGAAGCGGTTCTGGAAACGCCGTTTTGCACGCTGCTGCGTTTCCGCAAGGACAGCACGGTCGAGCAGCCGCGGCTTCTGCTGGTCGCGCCGCTGTCCGGCCATTTTGCGACGCTGCTGCGCGGCACGGTCGAGACGTTGCTGCAGGATCACGACGTCTACATCACCGATTGGGTGAACGCGCGCAACGTAGCGCTGCGTCACGGCCGGTTCGATCTCGACGATCACATCGACCTGATGATCGCCTTCATGCGGGCGCTGGGGCCCGAACTCAATGTCGTCGCGGTGTGCCAGCCGGCGGTGTCGGTGCTGGCGGCGACAGCTCTGCTCGCCCAGGCGGGCGATGCCGCGCAGCCGCGGACCATAACCTTGATGGGCGGGCCGATCGACACGCGCGCCGCGCCGACCCAGGTAAGTCGCTTTGCCGAGACCCATTCGCTCGCCTGGCTGGAGCGCAACGTCGTCAGCACCGTGCCGGCGCGCTATGCCGGGGCTTTCCGCCGCGTCTATCCGGGCTTTCTACAGCTCGCCGGTTTTTTGAGCATGAATCTCGACCGCCACGTCAACGCGCATGTCGATCTGTACCGGCATCTCGTGAGCGGCGATGGCGAGAGCGCCGCGGCGACCAAGAAATTCTACGACGAATATGCGTCGGTGATGGACCTGCCGGCGGATTTCTATCTCCAGACCATCGACCGTGTGTTCCATCGCCAGGCGCTCGCGCGCGGCACGTTCGTCTCGCGCAGCACCCTGGTCGAGCCGGGCGCGATCGCCCGCACCGCGGTCTTTGCGATCGAAGGCGAGAACGACGATATCTGCGCGGTGGGCCAGACCGCGGCGGTGAATGGTCTGCTGACCGGGCTCGATTCGGCCAAGAAGCGCCACCATGTCCAGCCGGGCGTCGGCCATTACGGGGTCTTCAACGGGCGCGGTTGGCGCACCGGCATCTACCCCAAGCTGCGTGCATTCATCCGCGAGAACGCCTGATCCAGCCGGCGCTTCCAAAGCCTGCTATAAACCAGCCGGGGCAACCGGCACGGGGCAGGGAGACCCAAATCAGGGAGAAGGAGATGGCGCGAGCGGGCAAGGTCATCATCACCTGCGCGGTGACGGGGTCGATCCATACCCCGACCATGAGTCCCTATCTGCCGATCACGCCCGACGAGATCGCGGAACAGGCGATCGGCGCCGCCGAGGCCGGGGCGGCGATCCTTCACCTCCACGCCCGCGATCCCAAAGACGGCCGGCCGACGCCCGACCCGGCGGTGTTCATGCAGTTCCTGCCGCGGATCAAGCAAGCGACCAAGGCGGTGGTCAACATCACCACCGGCGGCGGCCATAAGATGACGCTCGACGAGCGGCTGGCAGCGCCGCTCCTGGCCTCGCCCGAAATGTGCTCGCTCAACATGGGATCGATGAATTTCGGCCTCTATCCGATGCTGGCGCGATATAAGGATTTCAAGCACGACTGGGAAAAGCCCTATCTCGAAGGCACCGACGACCTGATATTTAGAAATACATTCAGGGATATCGAGCGTATTCTTAAAGAGCTTGGGCAGGTCCACGGCACGCGCTTCGAGTTCGAATGCTATGACGTCGGCCATCTCTACAATCTGGCTCACTTTTTGGACCGCAAGCTGGTCGAGCCGCCGCTGTTCGTTCAGACCATCTTCGGCATCCTCGGCGGTATCGGTGCCGATCCCGAGAATCTCGCTCATATGAAGCGCATTGCCGACAAGCTGTTCGGCGATGCGTTCTACTGGTCGATCCTCGCCGCCGGCCGGCACCAGATGCCGCTGATCTCGATGGGCGCGATCATGGGCGGCAATGTCCGGGTCGGGCTCGAGGATTCGCTCTATCTCGGCAAGGGCCAGCTCGCCAAGACCAATGCCGAGCAGGTGACCCGCATCCGCGCCATACTCGAAAACCTGTCGCTCGAGGTCGCGACGCCCGACGAGGCGCGGCAGATGCTGGCGCTGAAAGGCAGCGATGCGGTCACGTTCTGATGGCAAATTCTGACCCATGATCGACAAGCGGGTCGACGGCCTTGCGGCGGCGCTTGTCGGGATGAAAGACGGCGACACTTTGCTGTGCGGCGGTTTCGGCTCGGTCGGCGAGCCCTTCGCGCTGATCGAAGCGGTGATCGCGCTCGATGTCCGCGACCTGACGGTCGTATGCAACAACGCGGGCAGCGGGTTGGTCGGGGTGGCGGCGCTGCTCAAATCCGGGGGCGCGCGCAAGCTGATCTGCTCCTATCCGCGCTCGACCGATCCGCAGGTGATCGACCAGCTCTACCGCGACAAGAAAATCGAGATCGAGCTGGTGCCGCAGGGCACGCTCAGCGAGCGGATGCGCGCCGCCGGCGCCGGGCTCGGCGGCTTCTTCACGCGCACCGGCGCCGAGACGCAGCTCGCCGCGGGCAAGGAGCTGCGCGAGATCGACGGTAAGCTTTATGTCTTCGAGCCGCCGCTGCATGGCGATTTCGCGCTCATCAAGGCGCACCGCGCCGATCGCTGGGGCAATCTCGTCTATCGCAAGGCGGCGCGAAACTTCAATCCGGTGATGGCGATGGCGGGCAGGATCACGGTGGCGCAGGTCGACGCGGTCGTCGAGCTCGGCGCGCTCGATCCGGAAGCGATCGTGACGCCGGGCATTTTTGTCGATCGCGTGGTCCTTCGAGACGCGCCCTTCGGGCGCTCCTCAGGATGAGGACTCAAGGTTTTGACCTCATCCTGAGGAAGCGCGAAGCGCCGTCTCGAAGGATGAGAACACAGGGATCGTGATGATGGCAGCCATGACGCCGCTCACCCGCCGCCAGATGGCGTGGCGCGCCGCCCAGGACCTGGTCGAGGGCCAATACGTCAATCTCGGCATCGGCATGCCGACGCTGGTGTCGGATTATGTGCCGCCACAGCGCGAGATCGTGCTGCACAGCGAGAACGGCATCCTCGGCATGGGCGGCGCGCCCCAGCCCGGCGAGGAGGACCGCGATCTCATCAACGCCGGAAAGGGCCTCGCGACCTTACATCCCGGCGGCGCGTTCTTCCATCACAACGATGCTTTTCTGATGATCCGCGGCGGCCATATCGATGTCTCGATCATGGGCGCCTACCAGGTCTCGGCGGGCGGCGATCTTGCTAATTGGGCGACAAGCTCCGACACGCTCGCGCCCGGTGTCGGCGGGGCGATGGACCTCGCCGCCGGTGCGAAAGCGGTGCGGGTACTGATGGAGCACAACGCCAAGGATGGCAGCCCGCGCATCCGCAATTCCTGCACCTTGCCGCTGACCGGCAAGGGGTGCGTCACGCGCATCTACACCAACCTCGCGGTCCTCGACGTGACGCGCGACGGCGTCGTGGTGCGCGAGATGATCGACGGTCTCGATCTCGACGCATTGCAAAAGCTCACCGAGCCGAAGCTGATTCTCGCGAATGATTGGAAGCGGCTGGTCGTGCCGGCACTCTAAAGTGAGCTAGCCTCGGATCAAGGTTTCCAGCAACGCATGCGGTTTTGTCGCGAAGGGATTTACGACGGTGACGCCATGCCAGGTAAAGCCATCCTGAAAATCTTCCGATAAGAGCAATCGACAGTCCGCTGCAACCGCGGCGGAAAATATCACGGCATCCCATATGCCAAGTTTATGGTCGGCTGCAAGGTCGGCGGCGGCCGTCAAAACCGCCGCTGAGGTATCGATGATCGGGAAAGCGTCCTGCCAGCGCAAGATTGCAGTGCGAGCGGCGCGCGGAGTCTGCCGGGCCTTTCGAACCAATACGCTGAATAATTCGCCGAGGACCTGAGCGGGCAGGACGCCGCTATCGCCGGGCAGCCGGCCGATTAGCTCAAGCGCCACGGCTTTCTTGGGAGCGCCATTCAAGCCTTCCGCATAGACCAGAATGTTGGTGTCGAGCGCCGCTCTCACGGCCGATCGTCATACAATTCGTCCCGTGTCCAACGCCCAACCTTACGCGGCTTTTGGCCGCGCAGCTTGGCAAGGAGGGCGCGACGGGCGCCAGCGCGGGCCTGATCGCCGGCGTTGATCGGCACGATCTTCGCCACGGGCTCGCCATGCGCGGTTACGACGTAGCTTCGCCCTTCGCGCACTTCACGAAGGACGCGTGAGAATTGCCGGTTTGCGTCGGCAGCCGAAATCGCTTTGTCCATTGCGGATCTCTAAAGTAGGTATATTACCTACTTTATAAAAAGCAGCCGTAAAAGGCAATCGGGACTCAACTCGCGGTCGCGCCGTGCTCTTTTAGCCAATCGATCAGCTTGGGCGACAGTGGCTTCGATTTGCGCGTCGCGCGGTCCATGAACACCAGCACGACTTCCTCGGTGCAGAGGCATTTGTCGCCCTGGAACACGGCCTGGCCGAGGCGAAACGAGCTGCGGCCGTATTTGAGGCCGCGCATGCCGATCTCGAAATTGCCGGGAAAGCGCAATTCGGCTTTGTAATCGACCTCGACCCGCACGACGTTGAAATTCTCGCCTGGCTCCAAGAGGCCGAGCTCGGGTTTGCGCGTGATCGAGACGCGGGCCGTCTCGAAATAATTGAGGAAGACCGCGTGATTGACGTGATTGTTGTGATCGACGTCGCTATAGCGGACATGCTCCTGGAACCAGAGCTTATAGCCCGCGCGGTCGGCGAGGTTTGGTCCCTCCGGCGCCTCGCTCATTGGACCCGCTCGATGACGGCGGCGATGCCTTGGCCGACGCCGATGCACATGGTGACGAGCGCATAGCGTCCGCCGATGCGGTGCAACTGCCGCGTCGCGGTCAGCGCCAACCGCGCGCCCGACGCGCCGAGCGGATGGCCGATCGCGATTGCGCCGCCATTCGGGTTGACGCGATCGTCGGCAAAATCGACGCCCATCATCTTGAGGCAGCCGAGCACCTGGCTGGCGAAGGCCTCGTTGAGCTCGATCACGTCCATGTCTTTCAGCGCGAGCCCGGCGCGCTCCAGCGCCTTCTGCGAGGCCGGCACCGGGCCGAGCCCCATCACGCGCGGCGCAACGCCCGCGACCGCTGCCGCGACGATTCGCGCCAGAGGCTTCTTGCCGGCTTTCTCGCCGGCTTTCTTGGTGCCGATGATCAGTGCCGCGGCGCCGTCATTGATGCCCGAGGCATTGCCTGCGGTGGTGACGCCGCCCTCGTTGAGCGCCTTCAAGGTCAGCAGCTTTTCGAGCGTCGTTTCGGGCCGCGGATGCTCGTCGGCGGTGACAGTGTTGGTCTCGCCTTTCTTGCGGCTCGGCACCGCGACCGGCAGCAGCTCGCCGTCGTAAAAGCCCGCGGCCTTGGCCTTCGCGTATTTCTGCTGCGAGGCATAGGCGAATTTGTCGCTTTCCTCGCGGGTGATCTGGCAGTCGCGCGCGACATTGTCGGCGGTCTCGGCCATCGTATCGCCGCCGAAGCCCTTCTCGATCTTGGGATTCGGGAAGCGCGCGCCAATGGTCGAATCGAACATGCGGTAGTCGCGCTGATAAGGCGTCTCGGATTTCGCCATCACGAAAGGCGCGCGGCTCATGCTCTCGACGCCGCCGGCGATGAAGAGCTCGCCCATGCCGGTGCTCGCGGCGCGCGCGGTGTCGAGGATCGCGGCCAGGCCGCTGCCGCAGAGCCGGTTGACGGTCAGGCCCGCGGTCTCGATCGGCAGCCCGGCGAGCAGCAACGCGTGGCGCGCGACGTTGCGCGCATCCTCGCCGGCCTGGTTGGTATTGCCGATGACCGCGTCTTCGTAATCGGCGGGCTTGAAGGGGTTGCGGCCGACCACCTCTTTGATGACCCCGGCGAGGAGATCGTCCGGCCGCACCGGCGCCAACCCGCCCGCATGCCGGCCGATCGGCGTGCGCAGGCCGTCATAGATATAGGCGTCGAGCATCGAGGGGATTCCTTTCGCGATGGCACCGAACGCTTCCAAGGCGACACAAACATTCTCTTCGTCACCCCCGCGAAAGCGGGGGTCCAGGGAAACAGCGCGTCGCTTGCCCTGGATTCCCGCTTGCGCGGGATGACGATGAAGTTGTTTTCACCGCCCGAAAGCCGTTACTGGGTTGAAATTAGGGAATGCAAGCGGCAGCGACAAGCGATATGGATGGGCGATGCGCGACTTTGCTCAGCCCCGCCGTTCTGCTGCCGTCTCGGCTCATGCCATGGCTGCGACCTCGCATCCGCTTGCGACCCTCGCCGCGCTCGATGTCTTGCGCGCGGGCGGCAATGCGGTCGATGCCGCGATCGCGACGGTCGCGGTGCTGTGCGTCGTCGAGCCGCATATGACCGGGATCGGCGGCGATTGCTTCGTGCTTTATGCCAAGAACGGCGGCGTGCCGCTGGCGCTCAACGGGTCGGGCCGCGCGCCGATGACAGCCGCGACGGACTGGTACCGCGAGCATGGCATTCACACGATCGAGGTCCAGGCGCCGCATGCGGTGACGGTGCCGGGCGCGGTCGATGCCTGGTGCCGGCTGCATGCCGATCACGGCAGCAAGGACATGGCCGAGCTGCTGCTGCCCGCGATCAAGCTCGCCGAGGAAGGCTATGCGGTAACGCCGCGCGTCGCCGCGGATTTCGCCGCGAGCTTTCCCAAGGTGCTGGCCGATCCCGACGCCGCGCGCGTCTTCGCGCCGGCGCGGCGGCCGGTCGCGCTCGGCGAGATGTTGCGCCAGCCGGCACTTGGCAACACGTTGCGCAAGATCGGCCGCGCCGGCCGCGCCGCATTCTATGACGGTGAGGTCGCGGCCGAGATCGTCGCCAAGCTGCAACGCCTTGGCGGGTTGCACACGCTCGAGGATTTCGCGGCGCAGCGCTGCGAGTATGTCGATCCGATCGCGACGATGTATCGCGGCTACGACGTGTTCGAGTGTCCGCCGAACGGGCAGGGGCTCGCGGCGCTGATGATCCTCAACACGCTCAGCGGCTACGACATCGCCGGCAAGAGCACGAGCGAGGCGGATCGCATTCATCTGCTGGCCGAGGCGGCGAAAGCGGCCTATGCCGCGCGCGATGCGTATTTCGCCGATCCGCGTTTCGCCTCGGTTGCGGTCGAGCGCTATCTGTCGGACGATTACGCGAACGCCGTGCGCCAGACCATTCGCCTCGATCGCGCCGGCGAATTCGCGCCCTGGGAAGGCGCCGAGCACAAGGACACGGTTTATTTCTCGATCGTCGATCGCGACGGTAACGCAATCTCGTTCATCAACTCGCTGTTCCACGATTTCGGCAGCGGCATTCTGGTGCCGGGCTGCGGCGTTATGTTGCACAATCGCGGGATCGGGTTCAGCCTCGATCCCCGCCATCCCAACGCCATCGCGCCGGGTAAGCGGCCGCTGCACACGATCATACCTGGCATGCTTTTGCGGGAGGGCAAAGCGGTCATGCCCTTCGGCGTGATGGGCGGGCATTTTCAATCGATCGGCCATGCGCATCTGCTGATGCAGATGCTCGATCTCGGCCTCGACCCGCAAGCCGCCGCCGAAGCGCCACGCAGCTTCGCCTTCGATGGCGTTCTGGCGCTCGAATCCACGGTCCCCGAGACGATCGTCCGCGATCTCGCCCAGCGCGGTCATCGGGTGGCGCGCGCCGGAGCGCTCGGCGGTTGCCAGGCGATCTGGATCGATCGGCAGCGCGGTTGCCTGATCGGCGGCTCCGATCCGCGCAAGGACGGTTGCGCTCTTGGTTATTGAAGCTCTGGGCTATTGAAAACCGGGCGCTGTCTCCGGTAAGAGAAGCCCCGCGCGGGCTCGTGACCAGCGAGAAAATTCCCCAGGAATATTAAGGAAATAGGCGTTGTCCTTGCGACGCGCCGCGACCGAGGACGAATGACCGATCTGGAGTTGCAGCATGGCCTCAGCTTCGCGGACCTCTACCGCCGCGACGGGCTGGTGCGTCTCGACGCGGCGTTTGTCGCGCATCTCAAAGCCGCCGATGCCAGCCTCCTGACGCTGCTTGCGGTCGGCCGGGCGTCGCCCGCGAAGCTCGCCGACAAGGATCAATCGGATTTGATCGTCGACCTCGCGCCGCATCTCGAGGATTTCGTCGCTGCGCTGTTCGGCATCGAGAAGGACGTGCGCGCGCTTCAGGCCAAGCACGACGCGCTGGCGCCGCTCTACACGGTGAAGCGCCTCTTCGTGCAGCGCCGCGCCGCCAAGGGCGCGACGACCGAATTCGTGGCGACGATCGATGGGCCGGCGTTGGGCCGTGCGCTCGAAGCGCGCTTTGGCGAGGCCCTGACCGAGCTCAGCTTTGCCGGCCATGTCGCACGCTGGCTCGACGACGAGCCGACCCATGCCGAGGCGCTCGACGAGGCCGCGCGCTACGCCGCTTGGGCGACCCATTCGCCCGGGGGCAAGAAGCTTTATCGCGACGGCGTGCTGTTCAAGCTGCCGCACCGGCTCGATATGCAGCATCTCGTGCCGGTAACGACGGTCGCGGAGCAAGGCGTGACCATGCTCCATCTGCCCGAGAACCATCGCCGCCACCGCGAGGGCTTTGGCCTGACCGATCCCGGCATGGATTTGGTCGGCGCGCTCGATCACGCGAATTACTGCATCTGGTGCCATAACCAGGGCAAAGATTCCTGCTCGCACGGTCTCAAGGACAAGAAGCAAGGCGGATTTCAGAATACGGTCTTTGGCGTGACGCTCGCCGGCTGCCCGCTCGAAGAGAAAATCTCCGAGATGAATCTGGTGAAGTCGCGCGGCAACAGCATCGGCGCGATGGCGATCGCGGCGATCGACAATCCGATGATGGCCGGCACCGGCCACCGCATCTGCAACGATTGCATGAAGGCCTGCATCTATCAAAAGCAAGAGCCGGTCGATATTCCGCAGGTCGAGACTCGCACGCTGAAAGACGTGTTGGCGCTGCCCTGGGGGTTCGAGATCTATTCGCTGCTGACGCGCTGGAACCCCCTCGATCTGCGCCGCCCGCTGCCCAAGCCCGATAGCGGCTACAAGGTGTTGGTCGTCGGGCTCGGGCCGGCCGGCTTCACCCTGGCGCATCATCTGATGAATGACGGCCATCATGTCGTCGGCATCGACGGGCTGAAGATCGAGCCGCTGCCCGAAGGGCTCGCGGGAAAGAATTTTCGCCCGATCCGCGATGCGAAGGAAGAGCTCTGGGAAGGGCTCGACGATCGGGTAATGGCGGGCTTCGGCGGCGTCGCCGAATACGGCATCACCGTCCGCTGGGACAAGAACTTCCTCAAGGTCATTCGATTGCTGATTGAACGGCGCACGCAATTCGCGATGTATGGCGGCGTGCGCTTCGGCGGCACGATCACGATCGACGAGGCGTTCGCGATCGGCTTCGACCACATCGCGCTGTGCGCCGGCGCCGGACGGCCGACCATCGTGCCGATGAAGAACGGCCTTGCGCGCGGCGTGCGCCAGGCCTCGGATTTCCTGATGGCGCTGCAATTGACCGGCGCGGCGAAGACCTCGAGCCTCGCCAATCTCACCGTGCGGCTGCCGATCGTCGTGATCGGCGGCGGCTTGACCGCGATCGACACAGCGACCGAATCGCTCGCCTATTACCCGGTACAAGTCGAGAAATTCCTCAGCCGCTACGAGACGCTTGTCGCCGAGCGCGGCGAGGCGGCGGTGCGCGCGACCTGGCGCGAGGAAGACACCGAGATCGCCGCCGAGTTCTTGTCCCACGCCCAGGCGATCCGCGACGAGCGCGCCGCCGCTGCGCACGAGGGCCGCGCACCGAATTTATCGAAGCTGCTGCAGCATTGGGGCGGGGCGACCATCGCCTATCGCCGCCGGCTGATCGATGCGCCGAGCTACACGCTCAACCACGAGGAAGTGGCGAAAGCGATGGAGGAAGGCATTCGCTTCGCCGAATGCCTCGCGCCCGAAGCGGTCGAGATCGATCGCTTCGGCCATGCCGCGGCGCTCACTCTTCTCGCCCACAAAATCGAGGCTGGCACCGGCAAGATCGTCGCCACCGGCGAGCGTGTGACCCTCAAGGCACGCAGCATCCTGGTGGCGGCCGGCACCACGCCCAACACCGTCTTGGCGCGCGAGGACAGCCAAGTCGAAATCGATGGCCGCTTCTTCCAGGCCTATGACGAGGCCGGCAACAAGGTGAAGCCCGAGCGCGTCGCCAAGCCCGACAAGGTCGAGGTGCTGATGAATCTGCGCGCCGACGGCCGCGCGATCAGCTTCTTCGGCGATCTGCATCCATCTTTCGCCGGCAATGTGGTGAAGGCGATGGGCGGCGCCAAGCTCGGCTATCCGGTGGTGAGCCGCACCCTGGCGAAGCGCAAGCCCGAGGCGCCGGCGCCGGCGGCGCTTATCGCCCAGCTCGACGACGAGCTGCGTCCGCGCGTCCACGCCGTCGTCGAGCTTGCGCCCAAGATCGTCGAGGTGATCGTGCGCGCGCCCCGGGCTGCGCGCGCCTTTCGTCCCGGGCAATTTTATCGGCTGCAGAATTACGAGAGCTACGCGCCCAAGACCGATGACACGCTGCTGACGATGGAAGGGCTGGCGCTGACCGGCGCGACCGTCGATCGCGAGAAAGGCTTGCTCTCGACCATCGTCTTGGAGATGGGCGGCTCGTCCGATCTCTGCTCGATCCTGGAGCCGGGCGAGCCGGTGGTGCTGATGGGCCCGACCGGCACGCCGACCGAAACGCCCGGCGGCGAGAGCGTGATCCTGGTCGGCGGCGGGCTTGGCAACGCGGTGCTGCTGTCGATCGGCAAGGCGCTGCGCGCAGCGGGATCGAAGGTGCTCTATTTCGCCGGCTACAAGAAGCCGCAAGACCGCTACAAGGTGGCCGAGATCGAAGCCGCCGCCGATTGCATCGTCTGGTGCTGCGACATCGGTCCGGGCTTTACCCCATCGCGGCCCCAAGACAAGGCCTTCGTCGGCAACATCGTCGAGGCGATGCTGGCCTATGCCGGCGGCCAGCTCGGCGCGCAGCCGATCGCGCTGCCGAGCGCCGATCGCCTGATCGTCATCGGCTCCGACGGGATGATGGGCGCGGTGGCGCGGGCGCGCGAAGCGGCGCTGAAGCCGCTCTTGAAGCCGGGCCATCACGCGATCGCGTCGATCAACTCGCCGATGCAATGCATGATGAAAGAAATCTGCGCGCAATGCCTCCAGGTCCAGCGCGACCCCGCGACCGGCGAAGAGACCGTGGTGTTCACCTGCTTCAACCAGGATCAGGCGCTCGACTGCGTCGATTTCGCCTGCCTGCACGAGCGCCTCGGGCAGAACAGCGTCGAGGAAAAGCTTGGCGCGCTGTGGATCGATCGCTGCCTGAAGCAGCTCGGCATGCGTGACGCGGCGGAGTAACAGCGTCTAATCGACCAGCCGCCGCCAGCCTTTGGCGTCGAGCGCTTCGAGCGGCCGGAAGCGCGCCTTGTAGGACATCTTGGCGCTGTCGGCGATCCAATAACCGAGATAGACATAGGCAAGCTTGCGCCGCCGCGCTTCGTCGATCAGCGCCAATACCAACAGCGTGCCGAGGCTGCGCTTTCCTTCCTCGGGCGCGAAGAAGCTGTAGACCGCGGACAGCCCGTCATCGAGCGGATCGTAAAGCCCGGCGCCGAGCAGCGTTTCGTCGGTGTCGCGCAGCTCGGTGATCTTGGTGGCGACCGGGCTGTCCTCGACCATCGCCTGGTAATCGCCGAAGGTCATCGCCGCCATGTCGCTGTCGGCATGACGCGAGCGCTGATAGCGCTGGAACAGGCGGAACTGCTCGAGGGTCGCATCGGCCTCAATTGGCCGCAGCAGCAGATCGCGGTTGAGGTGACGGATGCGCTTCAGCGATCGGCTTTCGACGAAATCGGCGACCCGAATCCGCACCGGCACGCAAGCGGCGCAGCCGACGCAGGCCGGGCGATAGGCGAGGTGGTGGCTGCGCCGGAAACCGGCGCGCGAGAGCTCGTTGTAGAACGCCGAGGCATGCCGGCCGGCGAGCTCGGTGACGAGCTTGCGCTCGATTTTTCCGGGCAGATAGGGGCAGGGCAACGCCGCCGTGCGATAGAAATGCTGCGGCGCGACCGACAGCCGCTCGGGCGCCGTGCGACTTTGCCTGTGACGCTCTTCGCTATGCCCCTCGGGCATTGCCGATCACCTATGCCGAAATCGTGCCGCGATTATGAGCCGAACGCGCGGCCCTCGCCAGAGGCTCAACTCAGGCCGATCATGACGCGCTGGCGATAGGCCGGGCGCTCGCCCAGCCGCTTGTACCAGGCTTCGAGATGGGAAAAGCGGTGACGTTCGATCGGCAACGAATAGAAGCGATAGGTCAGGATGCCGATCGGAATGTCGCCAATGCCGAAATCCCGGCCGCCGACGTAAGCGGTCTCGCCGAGATAGCGGTCGAGCATCGCCAGCGAATGATTGGTGCGCGTCACGGCTTCGGCGATCCGCGCCGAATCGCGCTGCTCGGGCTTCGAGCGGATCAGGCCCCAGAAGGCCGGCGTGATCGCGGGGGCGAGGGTGGTCAGCGCCCAATCGAGCCAGCGGTCGCCGCGGGCGCGGTCGCGCAGATCGGCGGGCAGGAGCTTGCCGTTGCCGTATTGGGCCGCGAGATAGCGCAGGATCGAATTCGATTCCCACAGCACGAGATCGTCCTCGATCAGGGTCGGCACCAACTCGTTGGGATTGAGCTTGTTGTATTCCGGCGTGTGGTTGACGCCATGTTCGAGCCCGGCGAGCTCGAGCGCGAACGGCGTGCCCAGCTCGTCGAGCAGCCAGAGAACCTTTTGCGTGTTGTAGGAATTCGGCCGACCGAGAATTCGCAGCATCGCCGTTCCGCCTTGTTGCCAGCGTTATCATGGCGATGACGGCCACGCCGTCAATAGTTGCCGAGCAATCAGGCCGAGAACGCAACGGACCTGTTACTTGCTCGCCGCTTGGGTGGGGGCGGGCACCGCCGCCGCTTGGATTGCCGGATTGTCCTTCGCCTCGCGCAGTAGCACGATGCTGATGCGGCGGTTTTGGGGATCGGACGGATTGGCTTTGTCGATCGGATCCTGGTCGGCCATGCCGACAACGCGCGATAGGCGATCGCTCGGCACGCCATCGGCCATGAACTCGCGCCGCGTCGCATTGGCGCGATCGGCGGAAAGCTCCCAGTTGGTATATTTCGCGCCGAGCGCGTATTGCGTCGAATCGGTGTGGCCGGTGATCGAGATTTTGTTCGGCAGCTTCTGGATCACCTGCGCGACGAGCGCCATCAGCTTCTTCGCCGGATCGAGCATATCGGCGGAGCCGACCGGGAACATCGGCGTTTTGTCTTGATCGACGAGCTGGATGCGCAGTCCCTCGGGCGTATCCTCGATCTTGAGATTCTTGGCGAGCCCTTGCAGCTCAGGCGAACTTTGAACCGCGTTTTCGAGCGCTTTCTTGGCGTCCTCGAAACGCTGCTCCTCGCGCGCCGCCGCCTGCTTCTGGAATTCGGCGTCGGTGAGCTTCTTCTTGTCGTTGGCGGTCGGTGCGCCGGCACTGTCGGTTTGATCCTGATCGGTCCCGGCGCTGCCGCCGTCGTCGCCATCGTCGCCGTCGACCGGCTGGCGCAGTGCGGATTGCGCCGGCGTGAAGTTGGGTTGCGAGGTCGGAACGGTCTCGCTGCCGGGGCTGCCGACAGTGAGGCCGCCGAGCACGCCGCCGGCGCCGCTGTTCGACTTCGAGGTGATGGTCGGCTCGAAATAATCGGCGATGCCGCGCTTCTGCACGTCGGTGGTGACGTTCAGCAGCCACAGCAGCAGGAAGAACGCCATCATCGCGGTCACGAAATCGGCATAGGCGACCTTCCATGCGCCACCGTGATGACCGGCATGGCCGCCCTTCTTGACCTTCTTGATGATGACCGCGCCGCCGCCGGCACCATGCTTGGCCATGACTTACGCCGAATCGGTCATGCCGCCTGGGGCATGTTCTCAACCGCGGTCTCGACCTCGTAGAAGGTCGGGCGGACGTCGGTATTGAGCGCCTTGCGCGCGAACTCGACAGCGACCGACGGCGCATAGCCCTGCATGTAGGCGAGGATGCCGGCCTTCATGCAGAGGAAATAGCGCTCTTCGGCGTCGCCACGCGCTTTCACCGCGGCGGCGATCGGCGCAACGAAGCCGTAGGACAAAAGAATGCCCATGAAGGTGCCGACGAGCGCGCCGCCGATCAGCTTGCCGAGGACGGCGGGCGGCTCGGTGATCGAGCCCATCGTGTGGATGACGCCGAGCACCGCGGCGACGATCCCGAGCGCGGGCATCGCGTCGGCGACATTGCTGATCGCGCCGGCGACCGCGTGATGCTCTTCGCGATGCGTGTTGAGGTCCTCGTCCATCAGCGTCTCCATCTCGTGATGGTTGTCGGTGCCGAGGGTGAGGAGACGGAGATAGTCGCAGAAGAAGACGACCGCGTGCTCGTCGCCCAGAAACGTCGGGTATTTCTGAAAGAGCGGGCTCTCATGCGGCTTCTCGACATGCTGCTCGAGCACCAGCGCGCCCTTGGTCTTGGCCATCTTGAAGACCGCGTAGAGCATGGTCAGCAATTCGAGATAGGCCGCCTTG
>Ga0307373_10009201_pt1 | contig 14832 bp, 13 predicted proteins | sample OX2MG_FD_202534 | JGI IMG/M metagenome (GOLD analysis project Ga0307373, IMG submission 202534) | Soil microbial communities from Risofladan, Vaasa, Finland - OX-2 | ecosystem: Environmental > Terrestrial > Soil > Coastal area > Acid sulfate soil | place: Finland: Risofladan, Vaasa | collected... | reverse complement strand
CCTCGAGCAACCGAAGACCACACGACAGGAGCGCGTCATGGTGTGGGCGCTGCTGCTCGCACTGGTCGTTGGAGCCGCGGCGGTCGGACTCGAGCCGACGTGGAACCCGTCAGCCACGCCGGCGAGCCCAACGACCCACCGTTAAGCGTTGCATGCAGCACGGAGATCCCACCCTGAGGCATACGCGTCCGTCGTGCTGGGGTTCGTTCCTGCGCAGTAGATATCGTCGACGAGCAGCGTGCCACCGAATGAGACGATCACCAGATCCGTCTTGGACGTATTCGCTCCATCGACGAACGTGACCTCGGCAACACCACCGGTTCCGGTTCCGGTTGCGGTGACGGTGATCGTTTCGGTCGGCCATTCGGGGTCCTGACCGCCTCCAACCGCATCAGCAGGGCCACCCCCGGCGTCGCCTCCCTGGATGTCCTTGGTCAGTTGCTGTTGCAGCCGCTGCGTGAACGGGCAGAGACCGAACGGACTGCCCGCGATCGGGGTCGCGCCGGTCAGGCCGCTGTCGCATGTCGTGTAGTTGGTGCCATGCCCGACGCAAACTGGATTGGGGCAGGGAGGGAACGTCGCAGCGGCAACGACCGCGAGGGGGTCCCGGGCGTTTGCGGGAGTCGGCGTCGGCGGCACAGCCGTCGGTTCCGGTGTCGGGGCGGCAGTGGCGGCGACGCTGGGTGCCGGGGTTCGGGTCGGGCTCGTCGATCCGCCGCACCCACCGATCACCAGCAGTGCTCCGACAGCAAACGGCGCCCGATCAACCCGCATTCGCCACATCCTCACCTGCACCCAGCGATCGATCCCGGGGCGTGGTCCGGAACCTACTCCGTCGTTTGCGGAGTGTCAACGCTTGCTGGAGGGCTCGGGTGCGACTGCGTGGGTGGTCCGTGGCGTACGACTCGCTCGACAGACTCGGGCTGCTCGCCCGGTGCGATCGCCTCGAGGATCCACGTCACTCCGGCCTCTTCGAGAGACACAACCGCCTCCGGTATCGCCGCCGGATCCTCGAGCGAGAGTGCGTAGCGGATCGCGATGTCGATGTCGGGGTCGCCTCCCAGTTCCGCCAGCGTGCTCCGAATCGCGACGATGTCGTCGGGCGCCGGCGGCGATGGCGCGCCGGAGCTTGCGAAGATCGGAAAGCACCCCTGGAGGTGCGCGATCCGCACCAGTGGTCTCCGGTTCGGCCAGCGGACCGCACCCCAGATCGGCAGCGGGTGCTGCTGGGGTCTGGGCAGAAAGGGTGTCGTCGCCACGGCATAGTGCCTGCCCTCGAAGCGCACCGCCTCCCCACCGAGGAGGCGCTGGAGGAGTTCGAGCGACTCGTCGAGCATCTCCCCTCGGAGCACCGGAGACGTCTCGTCCCCAAAGGCGCTGAACTCCTTCCAGCCGTCGTCGCCGAGGCCGATTCCTGCGATGAGGCGACCACGCGATAGCTGGTCCAGGGTGGCCATCTGCCGCGCGAGCACCCACGGGCGGCGCCGGGGCAGCGGCGTGACCAGCGCGCCAAGGCGCATCCGCTTCGTCGCTGTCGCAACCGCCGCCATGGTCACCCACGCATCCGCGACCGCCACGCCCGGTCGGGCCAGCATGTGGTCCCAGAGGAAGAAACCATCCCAGCCGGCATCCTCGGCGGCCGTCGCGAGCGCCATCACCCTGCGCGGGTCGGCGAACTCCGCAAACGGCGGCAGGAAGACCCCGAAGCGCACGTGCCGATTATGAGAGCCTGTCGACGAGGATCCGATGGTTGTCGGTGTCGGCGTTGAAGAGGTCGGTCGCCGTTGGGTCCGTGGTGCGCCCTTTTTGACGGTTGTCTAGTGCAGCGGCGTCGGACGAGCAACAAGGATCCCGGCCGCGGCGCCAAGCGCCGTCGCGACAGCGAGGGCGACAATTGACCACAGGAGCTCGGGCTTGTTCGTCATGACGAACACGATGCCAATCCCGCTCGCCAGCCGCGTCACCCAGGAGATGACGAAGGACGGCGCCGACAGGCGCTCGAGCGCGGCTGCATCCGTCTCGGTCTGTCCCACGGCAAGGCTGAGTCGGATGCCGTTGACGGCACCCGCAACCGCAACGAGGACCCAGGCGACCAATCCCACCGCAATCCACGGCACCCATCCCCAGGTGCTGAACATCATGTAGAGGCCGGAGACGAGGATGGTCACGACAGACGCCGGTCCGAAGATGCGTGCCAGGCGCGCGACGCCCTCCCACTCACGTACCTGAGCGTTCGTGGTCCCGCGGCGCAGGTGGAAGAGGGCGATCCCTTCCGACGTGAACGCGGTGAACAGGAGGAGCGCGCCGACGAGGTGCACGAACAGCGCGAACGAATAGAGGCTCATACCATCACCTTCCCGCCGGCAATGTCGATGGTCACGCCGGTGATCCACGATGACGCTGACGAGGCGAGAAACAGCGCAGCAGCTGCGACATCGTCCGGCTGACCGATACGGCCCAGTGGGAACGTCGCGCCGAGTGCGATGCGATCCGCCGCCGACACCCATGCGCGCATGCGATCGTTCTCGACGGCGGAGGGAGCAAGGCAGTTGACGCGGATGCCATCCTTCCCGAACTCGCCGGCGAGGTGACGGGTGAACGCCACCACGCCCGCCTTGGCCGCCGCGTACGCTGCCGAGGACTTGGCCGCTTGCCGCGCCGCCGCCGATGACATCGTCACGATCGCGCCCGAGTGCCGTGCGATCATGCCTGGGAGAAAGGCGGAGATCGTGAGAAACGTCGAGGTGAGCTCGCTCTCGAGTACCGAGCGCCAGTGCTCACCCGTCTCGCGATCGGTCGGGACGGGCATGCCGTTGCCGCCGGCAAACGTCGCAAGGATGTCGACGGAACCGAGTTGCAGCTCAACCGCGCGGCGGAGCTCTGCGATGTCTTCCTCACGCGTGCAGTCCGCCGCGACGCCGATGGCTCTCGTCCCCCGCGCGGTGATCGACCCCACGGTTGTGGCGATCGCCTCCGGGTCACGGCCGACGACGGCGACGAGAGCGCCGCTGCGGGCAAACGCACGGGCGGTTGCAGCGCCGATGCCACGGGATCCGCCGGTGACCACGGCCACCTTGCCTGAAAGGTCGTCGTACCGTTCCATCATTTACAGCATACACACTGTAAGCTAGAATGCAAGCGTGAGCCCTCGCCCTTATCGGATGCAGCGCCGCCTCGCCGGCGTCGACGCGACACGCACTCGCATCCTCACCGCGGCTCGGCACGTGCTGGTCAGCGGCAGTCCCTTCACGCTCGACGCTGTCGCGCGCGATGCGGGCGTCGCACGCCTGACGATCTACGACCGGTTCGGTGGTCGCGATGCCTTGCTTGAGGCGGTGTTCGACGATCTCGCCGAGTCAGGCGGCCTGATCCGGCTTCCCGACGCGTTCGCAGACCCGGATCCGCTCGCCGCATTGGAACAGTTCCTCGTGATCTTCTGCCGTTTCTACTCGAAACACCGCCTCGTCCTGCGCCGCCTCAACGCGCTGGCGGTGCTGCGCCCGGGGGCCAGGGCGCACGCCGATCGCAATCCCCGGCGCCTGCAGGGGCTCCGCGTGCTCCTCGACCGCGTTGCGGCGGCCGGCCATCCGGGCGCCGGTGCTCCCGACATCGTTCACTTGGTCCACGTCCTGACCGGGTTCGCGTTCATCGACGAGCTGAGCGGCCCTGAGGGCGACCCCGCGACCATCGCGCCGCAGCTGGTCGCGCTCGTCTGGACCGTCGTCGGTCTTCAGACGGCGCGTGGGCCGACGAGCTCGAACGCTTCCCACATCGACGCGTAGCGACCCCTTCGGGCGAGCAACTCGTCGTGTGATCCGACCTCGACGATCTGGCCGGCGTGGAGGACGATGACCCGGTCGGCCGATCGTGCGGTCTGCAGGCGGTGCGCGATGACGACGGTCGTCCGCCCCTGTGACACCTCCTGCATCGCCGCGGCGACGTGCGCCTCGGTGACGAGGTCGAGGTTCGACGTCGCCTCGTCGAGGAGGAGGAGCGGTGGATCGACAAGCTCGGCGCGCGCCAGCGCGATGAGCTGGCGTTGCCCCGACGACAGGGACCGGCCTCGCTCGGAGAGCTCGTGGTGGTACCCACCGGCCAGGCGTGCGATGAAGTCATGGGCGCCGACGGCGCGTGCCGCGGCTTCGACGCGTGCGTCGCTCGCGTCCGGCCGTCCGTACGCGATGTTGTCCCGGATGCTCCCCGAGAAGAGGAACGCCTCCTGCGGCACGTAGCCGAGCTGCCGCCGGAACGACCGGAGGTCGACGTGCCGGAGGTCGTGGCCGTCGACTTGCACGCTGCCCTCATCCGGATCGTAGAAACGTGCGAGGAGCTTCATGACCGTCGATTTGCCTGCACCCGTCTCGCCGACGAGCGCGACCGTCTCCCCCGCCGCCACGTGCAGGTCGATACCGCTGAGCGCCTCAGGTTGCTTGCGCCATTCAGCGTCACGAGAACGCGGCACGCGAGCGTCGGCCGGCCCGTGGCGCCCAGCGCTTTCACCGAACCACACCTGACCGCCGATCCCGATGGGATAGGAGAAGTGGACGTTGGTGAGCGCGAGGTCGCCGTGCAGACGGCCGGTCGGCTCCGGGATCTCGGGATTCGGGGTGATCGTGTCGAGCTGCATGAGCTCGGCGATACGTCCGACCGAAACGCGTGTCTGCTGCCACGCGTCGAACACCTGCGACAGCTGCTGAATCGGCGAGAAGAACAGGTCGATGTACAGGAGGAACGCGATCAGTGCGCCCGACGTCAGCTGCCCGGACGCGATCAACTGCGCACCGATGCCGAGCACGATCGCGTCCGCGACTGCGGACATGAACTGCACGAACGGGAAGTACGTCGCCACGAGCCTCTGCGCCGCGACTCGCGCCTCCAGGTATCGGCGGCCGAGCCGGTGGAACTGCGCGTTGGCGGCATCCTCGTGGACGAACGCCTGCGCCTCACGAACGCCTGACAGGCTCTCCTGGAAGTCGGCGTTGACAATGGCGATCCGCTCGCGGGACATGCTGTACAGACGCGCCGCCTTCTTGCGGAACACGACGGTCGCAAGAGCGAGTGGCACCGCGACCGAGAGCGTGCACAGCCCAAGGTCGGTGTTGATGATGACGAGGGCAACGCCGACACCGACGAAGGTGACGATCGACACGAGCGCTGAGAGCAGTCCGTTCTCGATGAGTGACTCGAACTGATCGACGTCGGTCGTCATGCGTGTCATGATCCGGCCCGCCATCTCGCGCTCGTAGTAGTCGAGCGACAGGCGTTGCAGCTGCGCCCAGATGCGGATGCGCAACGAGAGCATGATTCGTTGCGCCGCGCGACCGGTGACGAAGGTCTCTGCGATCTCGTCGACGAGATCGACGAGTGTCGCGACGAGGAACACGCCAGCGGCCGCGAAGAGGACCGTGGACGATTCCTTCGACACGCCGTTGTCGATACCGATGCGCACCATGATCGGACCCGCAAGCGTCATGAGGCCGTCGATGACGACGAGCACGAGACCGAAGAGCAATGGCCGCCGGAACTCGCGGAGCAGTCGCATCAGGCTGAAATCTCTGTCGCGACGGGACTCACGTTCCAGGTCGACTGTCGCGACGTCACGCACGGGTCGGAGTCGTGCGACGCGCGCGAGCAGCTCCGGCGTCGGTGCGAGGTTGAGGCGCCACCCACCACCGCTCCCGCCGAGACCGGGGCCAATGCTGGGCGCGCCGACGCTGCGACCCCCGGCCATGCTCGCCGAGCGTTGGCCGGCGCCGCCCCACGCCGACGCGGTGGTCCCATCCGCGCCCGCCGACGCCGTCATTCGCGCCAGCGCCTCGATCGAGTCGATATGCTCGGCCTCTTCCTCGTCGAGCCCTGACAGCAACGTGCGGTACAGCGCGCTTCTCGCGACGAGCTCATCATGCGTGCCTTGCTCGACGATCCCACCCTCGGAGAGCACGACGATGCGATCCGCGAGATGCAGTGTCGAGCGACGGTGAGCGATGAGGAGTGTCGTCCGGCCGGCGAGGACTCCGCGCAGCGCGTCGTGCACCGCAGCCTCGATCCTCGCGTCAATGGAGCTCGTCGCATCGTCGAGGATGAGTACGCGCGGGTCATAGAGGATCGCACGCGCAAGCGCAATGCGCTGGCGCTGGCCACCGGAGAGGCTCAGGCCACGCTCCCCCACCGTGGTGTCGTAGCCGCGTGGCAGTTCCTCGATGAACTCGTGCGCCTGTGCTGCTCGCGCCGCTGCCTCGATCTGCGCGTCGGTGGCATCAGGCCGTCCGTAGGCGATGTTCGCGCGCACCGAGTCGGAGAAGAGAAAGCTCTCCTCGAACACAACGCCGATCTGCCGCCGCAACGAGCGCAGCCGCACGCGGCGCACGTCGATGCCGTCGACGCAGACAGTTCCAGCCATGGGGTCGTAGAAGCGTGGGATGAGCATTGCCAGGGTCGATTTGCCGCTACCGCTCGGCCCGACAAGCGCGACGCGCTCTCCCGGCGCCAGGTGCAGGGTGATCCCGCCGAGCACGGGCTCGCCGCTGCCGTACTGGAAATGGACGTCCTCGAGGGTGACCTCACCGCGCAGCGTCGGAAGGTCGATCGCATCCGCGGCGTCGGCAATTGCTGCGGGCATGTCCAGCAACTGAAAGATGCGTTCAAGGCCGGCGCGAGCCTGCTGGCCCACGGTGAGGATGCCGGCGAGCTGACGCGCCGGTGCGATCAGCTGAGTCACGTATGTCGAGAACGCGAGGAAGGTGCCGAGCGTGATCTGGTGACGCAGCGCGAGCCATCCGCCGAGCGCGAGGATCGCAACCTGCGCGAGGGTCGGAATCGCTTCGAGCAGCGGCTGATATCGTGACTGGAGCCTGACCGCGCGCATCTGCGAGCCGTAGAGGACCCTGGCCGCGTCCGCGATGCGCTCCAGTTCGCGCTCTTCCTGACCGAAGGCCTTGACGACTCGAACGCCGTTGAGATCCTCATCCACGATCTGGACGAGGTCGCCTTCGCGTTGCTGCCCATCCCACGTGGCGGGAAAGATCCGCCAGCGCATGCGGTACGAGACGACGAGCACGCAGGGCACGATCACGACGCTGACCAGCGCCAGCAGCGGTGACAGGTACAGCATCACCACGAGCGAGAGCAGGGTCAGAAGGAGGTTGCTGCTCATGATCGGGAAGAACCCGAGCAGCCCCTGGATCAGCGTCGAGTCGGAGTTCGCGCGCGCGACGAGCTGACCGGTCGGCATCCGATTGAGGTTGTCGAAGTCCAGCGCCTGGAGGTGATCGTGCATGGCATTGCGCAGGTCGTACTGGACCGCGAGGGCCATTCGCCCACCCCGATAGCGCCGGATGTACGCGAAGCCGAAACTCGCGCCGGCGAGCGCGACGAGGAGCACGAGCCAGGGCCAGAGCGGCGAGTTGTGCGCGACGATGACGCCGTCGACGATCTGGCGCGCGACCAGCGGGACCGCGGTCTGCGACAGGCTTCCCAGCATCGCCGCGCCGAGGGAGAGCAGGACATCGCCGCGGTGCCGCAGCGTGTATCCGGCGAGCCGCCGTATCCAGCCCGGTTGCGCGGCGGCCTCAGCCAAGGGAGTTCAGATGCGTGCTATCCACTCACAACGTTCAAACGACACGCTCAAGGATACGCTCGCACTCCTGTGCGAGGATGTCGCACGGTGGATGAGCTGTTGATCAGGTTGCTGGAAGCGCGTAGCGCCGTCATCGCCGATGTCTCGGCCGACGGCGCCGAATTGCTCGTTCGGTGGGATGACACGGGCAGCATGCAGATCTACCGGCTGCCGGTCGCCGGTGGCGAGCTGAACCAGGTGACATTCCTCACTGAGCCGATATCGGCGGCGCGCTACATCGGCCGGACGGACGCCGCCGTGGTGGCCGTTGACCACGGCGGCGACGAGAACTATCAGCTGTGGCGTCTCGACCTGCGCAGCGGAGACCTCAGCGAGCTCGTTGTTGAACCGGGTGTGAAACATGACCTCGGCGACGTCAGCCGTGACGGAGAGAGCGTCGCTTTCGCATCCACGCGTCGCAACGGGGTGGATTTCGACGTCCACATACTCGACCTCGCGACTGGGGCGAGTCGCATCGTGCTGGAGGGCGGCGCCAATATGGTTGAGTCGTTCTCCCCTGACGGAAGGTGGCTGACCGTCTTCCGTCTCGACGGCGAGGTGGCGTTGAGCGGCGACCTGCTGCTCATCGACCTGCACGCCGGCGATGTGCACACCGTTGTCGAGCGGACCGGGGCCGGCACGGCACATGCGACGTCGTGGTATCCCGACTCGTCGAGTTTCCTCTTCAGCACGGATGCAGGACGCGACACAGCGGCGATCGCGCGCTACACCATCAAGGATGCGTCGTGGGCGTACGTCCTCGAGGGCGCGTGGGACAGCGAGGCAAGCCTGAGTGGCGACGGCCGCACGGCACTCGTCGTCCATGCCGAAGACGCGGTGACGCGGCTCCAACTCCATGACGCCGAATCGTTTGCGCTGACGCGCCACCTGTCGCTGCCCGATGTCGGCGCGGGGTTTGCGATACCGCTGGTCCCGCGGCCGTCACTGTCGCATGACGGAGCGACTGCGTTGCTGACGTTCACCTCGACGGGGAACCCGCTGACGCCGTGGCGCATCGACACCGCGGGAACCGCGGCGCCGTCGCGGCTCATCCCGGACTCCGGCGTGGTGACACCAGAGCTTGGGGTCACACCGGAACTGCATCGCGTCGCATCCTTCGACGGCGAGCAGTTCACGTATTTCCTGTATCGCCCCACGACGGCGAACCCGCCGGCCGTCGTCCTGGTGCATGGTGGTCCGGAGGCTCGCTTCGTACCCCGCTACGACCCGTTCATCATCCGGCTCGTGGCAGCCGGCATCGCCGTGGTCGCGCCCAACGTGCGCGGATCCGCGGGGTGGGGCCGTCGCTTCACGTCACTCGATGATCGCCGCCTACGACTCAACTCGGTGCGCGACCTCAGCTCGCTGCACGGGTCGCTTGCCGCGCGCGGCATCGATGCCACCCGCGTCGCCGTCATCGGTGCTTCCTACGGCGGCTACATGACGCTTGCAGCACTCGCGTTCTCCCCCGAGCTGTGGGCGGCGGGTATCGCCACCGTCGGCATCAGCAGCCTGGTGACGTTCCTCGAGAACACCTCACCGTACAGACGCCGGTTCCGCGAGGTGGAGTACGGGTTCCTCGACACCGACCGCGACTTCCTCATCGAGGCGTCGCCGATCACGCGCGTCGGCGACATGTGCGCGCCGCTGATGCTGGTGCACGGCGCCAACGACCCGCGCGTTCCTGTCGGCGAGGCGCGTCAGTTGCATGCGTTGCTCCGTGCGCGCGGCGTCGAGAGCGAACTGCTGATCTACGACGATGAGGGCCACGGACTCGCGAAACGGGTCAATCGTCTCGACGCCTATCCCCGGATGTTCGACTTCTTGCTCCGCCACCTCGGCGTCTAGCTTCGTCAGACGGGGAATTCGCGACCGAGGAATGCGGACGTCTCATCCCAGGCACGAGCTGCCGCCTCGGGATGATGAAACATGTCGGCGTTATGGTTGTCGAACGCGTGGTTTGCGCCGCTGTGCACATGGAATTCCGTGTGCGGGCGCCCCTCGAACGCGAGCTTGACCGCTTCGCGTTGTTCGGCGCTGATGTACCCGTCCGCATCACCGAACTCGAAGAGCATCGGGCAGTGCACGCTGTCCGCCCTGTCGAGCGCGTCGGGGATGGCTGAGCCGTAGTAGCAGACAGCGACGTCCGGGTCCGAGTCGGCGGCGACGAAGTAGGCGATGCCACCACCGAGACAGAAACCGATGATGCCGGCGCGGCCGTCGCTCACCTCGGGCAGCCTTCGCAGGTGCGCAAGCGCGTCCGCCGCGTCTCGAACTGCCTGCGGGACGTCGAGGCGCTGCATCATCCCGAAGGCCTGGGGTAGCGAGTCCGGCTGGCGCTCATCGAGCGCGACGTCCGGTTCGATCCGCGAATACAGAGCAGGCGCGAGCGCCACATACCCGAGCTCGCTGAGCCGGGCACAGACACCCTTGATGTAATCCGTCAGGCCGAAGATCTCCTGGATCACGATCATCCCGGGGCCTTTGCCGCTATCGGGGACCGCCAGATACCCGGCGAACTCATGACCGTCGCCGGCGTGAATGCGTTCCTCGCGAACCTGCGCCATCGCGGCAGCATACATCGCTGAGGATTGGCGGCCCTGAGGCCTGCTACGTCCCCTTCTCGCGCGGCACCGGGTCACTCACGATGCCGTCTCGATCGATGCCGCCGATCTCATCTCCGAGGCGCGGCAGGCTGTCTTCGCTGATCTTCCCGCGCGCATGCGTGGTCAGCGGCGCCTCTCCCTGCTGCGATCGATATGCGGCGCCGAGCACGATGTTGGCGATCGCCGCGATCGGCACGCCGAAGAGCGCGCCAAGGATGCCCCCGACATCAGCGCCGACGAGCAACGCGGCCATAGCGACGAGCGGATGCAGCCGTGTGACACGACCGCTGATCCTCGGCCCCACCACATACGCTTCAAGGGCGTGGCCGAGCAGACCAACGGCGGCGGCTTCGATCCCGAGTTGCGGGCTCTGCAGCAGCGCAACGACGACTGCGAGGGTCATGGCAATGACCGCACCGACCATTGGCACGAGCTCGAGAACCGCCGCGGCCACGCCCAGCACGATGGCGTAGTGGACGCCAAGGAGCGCCATGGCGGCGGTCGTGTACACGCCGATGAGCAACGACATGATCACCTGCCCGCGCACATACGCCTCCGCGGTTGATCCGACCGCAAGCGCCATGAAGTCGAAGAGGCGCGTGTGCCCGGGGAACAGCTTGCGTAGCGTGGCGATGACGGCGCGACCCTCGATGAGGAGGTAGATGGAGATGACGATGACCAGCACCACGCTGACGATCGAACCGACCACGCCCGTCACGAGTCCGAGCTGGGACGTCAGGCTGAATCCCTTGAAGCTGTTGAACACCGCAGCGATGTTGACCGGCACACCCCACTGGTTCAACTGCGTCTGCAAGTGCGTGCCGAGCTCCGGCAGCTGCCTGCCCTGGGCGATGAGCGTCGGCCCGACGAGGAACCCGACGCCGACGAGCAGGGCGAGGAAGATCGCATACAGGAGCAGCGCCGCCGGCCCGCGATGCGATCGGAACGGCCGTGTGCGTTCCGCGAGGTCGAGGACCGGGGTCAGGACGACGGCGACGATCGACGCGAAGACGAAGAGCAGCGCAACGCTGAAAACATGGCTGACGAAGGTCTCCGCTTCACGGAAGATCGCCAGCACGCCCGCAACCAGGAGCACCCAGACCAGTGCGCGGAGCGGCGTTCCAAGGCGATCCCAGGCGGTCCGGCTCGCCGGAGTGGTCGCGACTGGTGCCATTGCCAAACTGATACTATCACTATCAGGTTTCTACTAGGCGGTCTCGCATTCGTGGACGGAGGACGAGCAGATGAGCGAAGGGTTTGTCGCCGAGACGAGCGTCTCGATCGACGCACCGGCGGAAGCGGTCTGGGACACGCTGACCGATCCGGCCAAGGTCAAGCAGTTCATGCACGGCACCACGATGCGGACCGACTGGACGATCGGCAGCCCGATCACCTGGTCCGGCGAGTGGAAGGGCAAGCCGTACGAGGACAAGGGCATGGTGCTCGCCTTCGAGCCCACGACGAAGCTCTCCACCACCCACTGGAGCCCGATGGGCGGCAGTGAGGACAAGCCCGAGAACTACCACACGGTCACGTACCTCCTCGCGGAGGACGACGGAACGACCACCCTCACGCTGCAACAGGACAACAACGCAAGTCAGGAAGCAGCTGACGAGATGGCCGCGAAGAACTGGGGACCGGTGCTTCAGGGGATCAAAGCGGCCGCCGAGGAACGCTGACCGCCGGGGTTCGCGGGCGGGGCGATGCGTGCCTCAGGCCTGAGGTGGGCGCTGTGGCAGGACACTCCGTGCGCCGACGAGGAGCGAGTCGCACACCAGCGCCACGCAACGCGCGCGCTGCGCGGGAGCCATGAACGCCGGGTCCGCATGTCCGAGACCCATCATCATTGCGGACACATCGGAGATGGTCACGTCCGGCCGAATACGGCCGACAGCTTGCGCGCGCTGGAACAGCACGCCGACGGCCGCGAAAAGATCTGCCGAGATCTCGCGTTTTGCCACATCGAGATCGATACCCGATGCCACCATCGCGTCCGCCAGAGCCTTGAAGTCCGCGAACTCATCGCTCATGCGACGGACGAACGAGACGAAGGCGTCGCCGGGGTCGTCGGCCGAAGCAGCCTCGCGCGCAGCGACGACGAGCGGTGCGATGCGCGCTGCGAGCAGGGCCTCGAGCAAGGCGCCCTTGGTGGGGAAGTTGCGATACAGCGTGCCGACACCAACCTGCGCCAGGTGTGCGATCTCATCGACGGAAACGTCGACACCTCGTGTCGCAAGCAGCGTGCCGGCTGCCTCCAGGACGCGTTCACGGTTGCGCTGCGCGTCGGCACGAAGGTGCCGTTCGGCGTCGAGCGGCTCTGCATTCACACCCGCTCCTCCCCTGCCCTCGCGGTGCTCATCGCGCGTCCTGCCCTGATTTGACAAACGGAACCATCGCTCCGTATAGTACCGCATAAGCGGAGCCAACGCTCCGATTCTATCCCCACAGTGAGGACGAATGCAATGGAATCCCGCCGCGTCAATCCCTGGCTCGTCCTCGTCATCGTTGGACTCGCCCAGTTCATGGTCATCCTCGATGCGACGATCGTGAACGTCGCGCTGCCATCGATTCAGCGCGGGCTCAACTTCTCGCCGGAGAGCCTGCAGTGGATCGTCAACGCGTACACGCTGGCTTTCGGCGGGTTCCTGATGCTCGGCGGCCGTGCCGCCGACCTCATCGGCCGGCGCCGCCTGTTTCTCCTCGGCATCGTGCTCTTCTCCGCAGCCTCACTCATGAACGGGCTTGCGGGGTCGGCGGGGATTCTCGTCGCCGGTCGCGCGTTGCAGGGCCTCGGCGGGGCGCTCGTCTCGCCTGCCGCCCTGTCGGTGCTGACGACGACCTTCAAGGAAGGTCGCGAGCGGACGACCGCCCTTGGTGTCTGGAGCGCAGTCGCCGTCGGTGGTGGTGCTATCGGGCTGCTCCTCGGCGGCGTGCTCACCAGCCTCTTCTCGTGGCAGTGGGTGTTCTTCGTGAACGTGCCCGTGGGCGTCATCGCCATCGCGCTCGCGCTCCGCTACGTTCCCGAGAGTCGTGTCGAGAACGCTCGCGGCTTCGACATCGCCGGCGCGGTGTCCGTCACCGCCGGTCTTGTGGTACTCGTGTACGCGCTCGTCAACGCCCAGACGGCGGGCTGGGTGTCGGTGACGACGTTCGGGCTGCTCGCGATCGCAGCCGCGCTGCTTGTGTCGTTCGTCGTCCTTGAATCGCGCCTTCGTCACCCACTCGTGCGCCTCGGCATCTTCCGGATGCGCTCCATCAGCGGTGCGAACGCGGCGATGCTGCTCGTCGCCGCAGGCATGTTCGCGCTCTTCTTCTTCGCATCCATCTACGTGCAGGAGGTGCTCGGGTACAGCGCGTTGCGTGCCGGACTCGCCTTCCTCCCCGTGACCGGCGGCATCATCATCGGCGCGGGCCTGTCCCAGCAGCTGATCCGCCGTGTCGGCGTACGGGCAGTGGGACTGGTCGGCATGTGCATCGCCGCAACCGGGCTCATCATCCTGAGCAGGATCCCGGTCGCGGGCACCTACCTCGGCGATCTGCTGCCGGGGTTGATGATCATGGCCGTCGGCATGGGCTTGACCTTCGTGCCGATCACGTTGATCGCGACAACCAATGTCGATGAGCATGACGCCGGGCTCGCGTCGGGTCTGCTCAACACCTCGCAGCAGCTCGGCGGGGCGATCGGCCTGGCGGTGCTCGCCACCCTCGCCGCAAACACCACCACGAACACCCTCACGGCCCTCGGTCATGTCCCGAGTGCTGCGGCGCGCGTCGCGGCGCTCGTCGACGGCTTCCACGTCGCGTTCTTCGTCGGGGCGTTCCTCATGCTCGGCGGCGCGGCGATCCTCGCAGCGACGGTGCGGCGTGGCGATGTCAGCAAGATCGACGCAGCCAACGAACCTGCGCCGGCGCTCGCCGCCTGACATTCGCCGGCTCGGTGCTACGCTCGAGACCCTGGTGGTCCTGACCAGGAGAGGATCCGTCTCCATCGGAGGACAGACGCGATGGCGAAGACCCACATATATGCGGTGACGCTCACGTGGACCGGCAACACGGGGACGGGGACCAGTGCCTACGGTGCCTTCGAGCGATCCAGTGAGGTGACCGCCGGCAGCAAGGCCACGCTGCTCGCATCCGCGGATCCCGCGTTCCGCGGAGCGCCTGAGCGCTGGAATCCCGAGGAACTGCTCGTCGCCTCGCTGTCGCAATGCCACATGCTCTGGTACCTCGTTCTCTGCGCCAAGGAGGGAATTGTCGTCACGGACTACGTCGATCACCCCTCAGGAACAATGGTGGAAACTCCAGACGGCGGCGGTCATTTCGAGGAGGTGACGCTGCGCCCTGAGGTGACCGTCGCGACCGTCGACCGCCTGGACCGCGCGATCCACCTCCATGAGCGCGCTCACGACCTCTGTTTCGTGGCTCGGTCGGTGAACTTCGATGTGCGCGTGGAGCCGACGATCACGACGGCCGCGACCGCGCCGTCCTGACGCGGGGGAGAAACCGCGACACGTAACGGGCCGTTCACTCTCGGCATGATCGGATCGGTCCTTCTTCGCAGCCTTCGCGCGTGGCGGCCCATTGCCGCGGCGGTCACCGTCATCTGCGGAC
>Ga0307373_10009199_pt1 | contig 14834 bp, 15 predicted proteins | sample OX2MG_FD_202534 | JGI IMG/M metagenome (GOLD analysis project Ga0307373, IMG submission 202534) | Soil microbial communities from Risofladan, Vaasa, Finland - OX-2 | ecosystem: Environmental > Terrestrial > Soil > Coastal area > Acid sulfate soil | place: Finland: Risofladan, Vaasa | collected... | reverse complement strand
ACGGAGCTGACCCCCTGCGCCACGGCGGCCCGCCGGCGGGCGTCGATGGACGTCGAGCGCGGTCCGGGCAGTTCGGTCACGATTCGACGTGATTGGTCGATCCGGGGCATATCCACGACGGTAAGCGTAGTGGACGACCCCTGATCCTGCGCTGCCCCAACGTGGCGACCACTCCCCGGTGGGAATCAGTTGCCGAAGTTCCAGCCCTCGCCCTGCTCGTAGTGGTGGAGGATGTTCTTGGCGATCAGGATCTTGTGGACCTCGTCGGGCCCGTCCGCCAGTCGGAGCACCCGGGCGGTGAGGTACATGCCGGCCAGCGGCAGGTCGTTGCTGACCCCGGCTCCGCCCCAGACCTGGATGGCACGGTCGACGACCCGGTGGTAGGCGGCCGGCACGAAGACCTTGATGGCGGAGATGGCGGTGCGCACGTCCGGGTCGCCGTTGGCCACCTTTTCGGCGGCGTTGATCGTCATGAGGCGGGCCGACTGCACGTCCATGTACGACTCGGCGATGAACCCCTGGATGAACTGCTTGTCCTTCAGTAGCCCGCCGTGGACCTCGCGGGTGAGGGTGCGGTCGACCATCAGGTCGAACGCCCGCCACATCTGCCCGACCGAGTTCATGCAGTGGTAGACGCGGCCGGCCCCGAGGCGGTCCTGGGCGGCCTGGTGCCCCTGGCCGACGAGGCCGAGGGTGTTCTCGACGGGGACCCGGACGTCCTCGTACCGGATCTCGCAGTGGTCGGAGGTCGAATGCCCGAAGATGCCGATGCCGCGGACGATGTTCACACCCTTGGTGGCCGTGGGCACGATGATCTGGGTCATCTTGCCGGGGGCTCCGAGCTCGCCCGACGGGTCGTTGGCCCGGCACATGACGATGAAGAAGTCGGCGTCGATCCCGTTCGACGTGAACCACTTGTGGCCGTTGATGACCCACTCGTCGCCGTCGCGGACCGCCTCGGTGGTGATGGACCGCGGATCGGATCCGGCATGGTCCGGCTCGGTCATGGAGAACCCCGACTCCATCTCCCCCTCGATGAGCGGCAGCAGCCACTTCCTCTTCTGCTCCTCGGTCCCGTACTTGACCAGAACGCTGGCGTTGCCCGAGTTCGGCGCGGCGATCCCGAACAGGGTGGCGGCGCCGACCGCGTAGGAGAGGATCTCGTACATGTAGGCGAGCTCGAGGAAGTCGAGGCCCATCCCCCCGTACTCCTTGGGGAGGTGGGGCGCCCACAGGCCGGCCTCGTTGACCTTGGCCTTGATCTCCTCGCGCAGCTCGATGCTCTGGTGGCGGGCCCGCTCCCGCTCCTCCTCGTCGAGCTCGCCGGCCCGTCGGGAGCGCCACAGGATCTCCTCGTTCGGGAGGATCTCGGCGTTGATGAAGTCCGCCGTGCGGCGGCGGACGTCGTTGACGGCGGGGTCGAGGCCGGGGATCGGCGTCACGTTGATCGCCATGCGGGTCTCCTTGGTCGGACGGCTGTGGGTGCTCCCGCCATCATGGCCCAGGTCGGCGGAGCCGGCCTCCGGTCGGCGTGCGCCGCGGCCGGGATGCGGCACACCGGGCGGCCGGACCGGGGGGTGGCACGGCGCTACTGTGCGCGCCATGACACCGGCACCGTTCACGTACTCGCCGCTCACCCTCGACCGGCGCACCCTCGACGAGGTGGCCGCGCTGGGGGCCCGGGCGTTCTTCGACGACCCGTTCTTCGTGCACCTGTCGGGGGAGCCCCGGCTGCGGGCCCGCGGGCTGGCGATCTTCATGCGCAGCCACCTGGTCGCCCTGGGCGACACGGCGGTGGCCACCGGAGCCCGCAACGCCGCCGGCCTGCTCGTCGGGGTCTGCGTGTGGCAGAAGCCGGGGACCTATCCGCTGCCCCTCGGGCGCCAGGTGCGCGAGATGGGTGGCTCGGTGCGGGCGATGATCCCGCGACCGGCATCGCTGCTCACGGGACTGCGGTACACGCTGGCCATGGAGAAGGCCCGGACGAAGGACGAGCACTGGTACCTCTGCCTGCTGGCCACTGACCCCATCGCGTGGCGGCGCGGCGTGGGAACCGGGCTGCTCGAACCCTCCCTCGAGCGCAACGACGAGGACGGCCTGCCCTGCTACCTCGAGACCCAGAAGGAGGACAACCTCGCCTTCTACCGTCGGTTCGGGTTCGAGGAGACGGACCGGCTGACACCGGCCAGGGGCGGGCCCCCGCTGTTCACCATGACCCGCCCGGCGCGCTGAGCGACGACGCACCGGGCGACGTGGTCACCGCCGGTCCGGCGGCACCGCAGCGGGCCCGGCGCCCACTGCGGACACCGGGCCTGCGGACACCGGGCCTGCGGTCACCGGGCCAGCGGGCAGCTGCCCCGCGAGCGGGGCCCCCGGCGCGGGCGCCAGCGGCAGGCGCACCGTGAGCGTGGTGCCCTCGCCCTCGACGCTGCGCGCCGATACCGTGCCGCCGTGGGAGGCGACGATGGCCGCCACGATCGACAGGCCCAGGCCGGCGCCACCGTGGAGGCGGGAGCGGCTCGGATCGGATCGGTAGAAGCGCTCGAACACGTGGGCGACCTGGTCCGGGGACATGCCCGGCCCGGTGTCGGCCACCTCGATCACCGCGGCGGTGTCCTCGGCGGCGACGGAGACCTCGGTGGAGGTGCCCTCCGGGGTGTGGGCGCGGACGTTGCCCAGCAGGTTGTCGATGACCTGGCGCAGGCCGGTGGCGTCCCCGACGACCTCGATCGGGCGGGTGGCGGTGAAGCGGACCGGCCAGGCCGGGCCCACCGTCCGGGCGGTCTGGACCGCCTCCGCGCACAGGGCGACGATGTCGACCGACTGTGCCTCCATGGGGCGTCCCTCGTCGAGCCGGGCCAGCAGGAGGAGGTCGGCGACGAGGTGCTCCATCCGTCCGGTCTCGGCGACGATCCCGCGCATCAGGCGCTCCAGGTCCTCCTTCTGCTCGGAGGCCCCTCGGCCGAACAGCTCGGCGTAGGCGGACACGGCGGCGATCGGCGTGCGCAGCTCGTGGGAGGCGTCGGCGACGAATCGCCGGAGCCGGGCGTCCGACTCGCGCAGCCGGTGCTCGGTCGCCACCCGGGCGCTGAACGCCGACTCGATGCGCGCCAGCATGACGTTGAGCGTCCGGGCCAGCCGGCCGACCTCGGTCCTGTCGTTCTCCCCCGGGACCCGTTCGGTCAGGTTGCCCGCGGCGATGGACTCCGCGGTGGTCTCCATGTCGCGCAGCGGCTTCAGCCCGATCCGGACCAGCCAGAATCCGGCGGCCAGGGCGACGAGCACGGCGCCGGCCGTAACCAGCAGCTCGACCACGAGGAGCCGGTGGAGCGTGCTCTCGGTGTCGCCCAGGGGTTCGGCCACCATCAGGACGTCCCCGTTCGACAGCGTCGAGGCCAGGACCCGGAAGGTGGGCCCGTCGGCCTGGGCGGACGGGGCGTCGAAGAACGCCGTCCGGGCACCGTCGGGGGCGGTCGAGAACCCGGTGACGGGCGAGGTGATCGCCGGCGTGTACGCGTGGCCGTCGACGTAGGTGGGGCAGCCCGGGCCGCCCACCAGGGCCCCCGAGGCGGTGCGGATCTCCACGGCCTGTCGCTGGACGGCGTTGGAGGGCTCGTCGGGACCGCCTCCCGATCCGCCGTTCGGACCCTGGCCGGGTCCCGCGAAGCACGGGATGCTCCCGCCGTGGTCGAGCTGACGCTGGAAGATGCCCTGGGACGCCGTCAGCTGCTGGTCGACCCGCTGGTAGAGGAACGACTGCAGCGCCGAATAGGTGACGAGGTCGGCGATCACCAGGGCGACCACGGCGATGACGCCGATGGTGACCAGGAGCCGGGCGCGCAGCGACACGGTCAGTCGGTCGCCGGCTCGCGCAGCGCGTAGCCGACGAGGCGCACCGTGTGGATGACGGGCGGGCCAGCCACCTCGAGCTTCTTGCGCAGGTAGCTGACGTAGGTCTCGACGACGTTGCCGTCGCCACCGAAGTCGTAGTGCCACACGTGGTCGAGGATCTGGGACTTGGACAGGACGTGGCGCGGATTGAGGAGGAAGAAGCGGAGGAGGTTGAACTCGGTGGCGGTCAGGGGGATGACCTGCCCGGCCCGGGTCACCTCGTGGGCGTTCTCGTCCATCTCGATGTCGGCGAACCGCAGGATGCCTCCCTCCTCGGGCTCGGCGCCCATCCGCCGCAGGATGGCGTGCACGCGGGCGACGACCTCGGCGAGCGCGAACGGCTTGGTCACGTAGTCGTCGCCGCCGACGGTGAGGCCCGCCACCTTGTCGTCCACCGCGTCGCGGGCGGTCAGGAACAGGACGGGGACCCGGATGCCGTCGGCCCGCAGCCGACGGGTCACCTCCAGCCCGTCCAGGTCGGGCAGCATCACGTCGAGCACGATGAGGTCCGGCGGGTCGTCCTGGGCGGCGGCCAGTGCCAGGCGGCCGTTGGTCGCCTCCGTCACCTCGAAGCCCTCGTAGCGCAGGGAGGTGGCGACGGCGTCGACGATCGACGGCTCGTCGTCGACGACCAGGATGCGTTGGCTTCGGGTGGGCTCCACGGGTGCTCCTCGGGCCGGGCCGGGGCCCGCTGCGGTCGGTGTCGTGCACGAAGCTTCGCGCCCCCGGCTGACGGGCGGGTGTGATCCGGCTGTGGGCCCGCTGTGAGCGGTCGCGGGCCCCTGGGCACGGACCCGGACAGGTCGACGGTCGCGGTCCGGACGTTCACAGGAGGCGCTCAGGTGGGGCGAAGGTGGCACCGCGGCCGGTCGGGTGCAGTGGCTCCATCAGTTCGCCCCGGTCGACGGGTGCGACCGCAGCGTCGCCGACCGCCACCCGACTCCTCGAGAGGAACCCCCGATGACCACCGCCACGCTGCGCCGCGCCGAGCGCCTGCTCCGGTCCGGCCCGGACGGACCGGCCGATCCCGGGCTCGCCACGCACCTCGCCCTCCACGGCCCCCTGGTCGTCCCGCCACGGGCGACCGCGCCTGGAGCCACGCCGTCTGGCGCGAGGTGGCGGCCTCCGGCCTCACCGGCCGGGGCGGCGGGGGGTTCCCGGCCGCAGCCAAGTGGGACGCCGTGACCCGGTCGGGCCGGCGGCCCCTGGTGGTGGTCAACGCCATGGAGGGCGAGCCGGCCAGCGCCAAGGACCGGGTCCAGCTGGCGCGCTCGCCCCACCTGGTGCTCGACGGGGCCGAGGTGGCGGCCGCGCTCTCGGGCGCCCGGCAGATCGTGGTCTGCGTGGCCGACGATCGCGACCCGACGGCCCGCGCCGTCGAGCGGGCCCTGGCCGAGCGCGGCCGGGCCGGACGCGGCCGCCCGGTCGCCGTGGTGCGCCCACCGGCCCGCTACGTGTCCGGCGAGGAGTCGGCGCTGGCGTCGTGGCTGGAGCGCCGCGACGCCCGGCCCGCGCTGCGGGTCGACAAGTCGGTGCCCTATGCGCCCGGGCCGCTGGCCGAGGCCGGCGCCACCCTCGGGGTGGGCATCGTCGTGGCGCTGCCCGCCGCCTCGTGCGGCATCGCCGAAACGGCCCGGATCGCCCGCTACATGGCCGGGGAGAGTGCGGGACAGTGCGGGCCGTGCGTCTTCGGGCTGCCGGCCGTCGCCGACGACCTCGAGCTGCTGGCCGCCGGGCGGGGCGACGCCGCCGTGCTCGCCCGACTCGAGCAGCGCTGCGGCGCCATCTCCGGACGGGGCACCTGCCGGCACCCCGACGGCGTCGTGCGGCTGGTGCGCTCCGCCCTCGCCGTGTCCTCCGACGACGTCTCGGACCATGCCGCCGGGCGTCCGTGCCCCGGGCACGCCGCCCCGATGGTCCTCCGGTTCCCGTCGCCCGACCACCTCCGGGTGGGCGCGGCGTGAGCCGGGCCACGGCCGTGCGGGTCCGGCTGCGGGTCGACCCGGTGGCCTGCGACGCGTTCGGCTACTGCGCCGAGCTGCTGCCCGAGCGGATCACCCTCGACGAGTGGGGCTACCCGGTCGTCGAGGGGCGCCCGGTCGAGCCCAACCTGGTCGAGCTGGCCACCCGGGCGGCGGCCGAGTGCCCCCGGCGGGCACTCCACCTGGAGCGGACGTCGGCACCGGAATGAGGGGCGCCCGGCGACGCGGTCAGCGGCAGACGGTGCCCGGCGCCGGCAGGACGCCGCCGGTCAGGTACCGGGACACGTGGGCCCGCATGCAGGCGTCGGTCGGGCCGCTCAGCAGCCAGGTGTGCCCCCAGCCGTCCCAGGTCAGCCGGCGGGCGTGCGGGAAGGCCGCCGCCAGGTGCGTGGCCCCCACGAGCGGCGTGTTGGGGTCGCCGGTGTTGCCGACCACCAGCACGGGCGGGGCGTCCACGGGGTGCTCGGAGGCGACCGGCCGCCGGCCGTCGGGCCAGGCGATGCAGCCGCCGAGGTTGTAGTTGACGGCGTAGCCGCCGAGCAGCGGGTACCGGGCGGCGAGCGTCCGGGCCAGTGCACCCGCCGCCGTCGGGCCCGGGTGGCCCGTGGTGTCGTTGCAGGTGATCGCCCACTGGGCGTCGACCAGCGGCGCTCCGTCGACGTCGACCACGAACTCGAGGGCCAGGGCCCGCAGTCCGCTGCCGTCCCCGTGGGCGGCGGACACCAGTGCGGACTCGTAGAGCGGGGTGAACCCCGGGACGCTGACGGCGAACAGCGACGCCGTGTCGAGGTCCCCGACGGTCACCGGGGTGGTGTCGCCGTCGCCCGGTGCCGGCAGTGGCCGGGCGGCCATCGACGCCTGCAGCCGGGTGAAGAAGGCGGTGGGGTCGGCCCCCAGCGGGCACGAGGGCGCCGACCGGCAGCCCGCCAGCAGGTGGACGAGCGACCGCTCGGCGGCCGGCGCCTGCTCGGCGGCCTGGCGGGACAGCGGGGCGTAGAGGTCGACGGCGCCGTCGAGCACCATGGTGCGCACCCGGTGGGGGAAGAGGGAGGCGTAGACGGTGCCGAGGACGGTGCCGTAGGAGAGCCCGTAGAAGCTGATCGTCCGGAGGCCCAGTGCCTGGCGGATCCGGTCCAGGTCCCGCGCCGTGTCGACGGTGTCCACCTGGTCGGTGAGGGCGGGGGCGGCGGCCGTGCACGCCGGTCGGATCCCCGCGAACACCGGGGTGCCCGGCAGCGGCTGCCCGGCGCGGGCCGGCGCCGGAAGGGCGCTCGTGACGCCGGCCAGGCTCGTCCCGCACTGCAGGGCACCGCTGGCGCCGGTGCCCCGGGGGTCGAAGCTCACCACGTCCATCGAGGCCCGGACCGCGGTGGGGAACAGGGGGTACTCGATCGGGAGGATCTGGTTGCCGCTCTCGCCGGGGCCGCCGGGGTTCACCACCAGGGTCCCGTCGGTGGCCGATCCGCTCGCCGCCGGGATCCGGCTGACGGCGATCTGCAGGCTGCCGGCGGCCGGGCGGGCGTAGTCGAGCGGGACCGCGACGGTGCCGCACTGGACGTCGGCGTGGGCCGGGCAGGCGGACCAGGTGACCGGAGGGGGCGGGGCGAGGGCGGGGAGCGCGGCGGTGGCCGGGGGGTGTGCGGTCGACGGGCCCGACGTGCCGGCAGGACCGGACGGCCCGGACGACCCGCAGGCGGCCGCTGCCAGGCCGAGGAGGGCCAGCGCCGTCCGCAGGGACGCCCGGCCCGTGCCGGAGCGGCGGGTGGAGGCCATCGCCGGAGACGGTAGCAGTGGCGACCCGTCCGGGACGGGGTGCGCAGCGCGCCCGTCCGGAGCCCGGGTCGTCCGGGAATCGCGGGCCGCGGACGGCCCTCGGAGGCTGCAGCGAGCGCCGGGGCCGGCGCGCGCCTAGGCTGGGTGGCACATAGGCCCTATCACGCGGGTCCATGTAGGTAGGGCTTCGAAGTGGATCCCCGCGTTTTCGTGCGTGAATTTCAAGGAGACTCAGTTATGGGTGTAGGTGCAGTTAAGTGGTTCAACGCCGAAAAGGGCTTCGGGTTCATCACCCCCGACGGCGGTGGGGATGACCTCTTCGTCCACCAGTCGGAGATCCAGATGGAGGGCTTCCGCGACCTCGCGGAGGGCCAGCGTGTGGAGTTCGAGACCAAGCAGGGCCAGAAGGGTCTGCAGGCCAGCCAGGTCCGCAAGATCTGAATCCACGTCGGCCGGTCCCGGTCCGACAGGCGCCCGCGGCATGCCGTGGACCCCGTCGGGTCGGGACCGTCGCACGTGGTGAGCACCGGAGGCCCTGTGGCCTCCGGTGCGGCAATTCAGGGGGCGGGCGGCGGCTCGTAGAGCTCGACGGTGTTGCCCGCCGGGTCGGACAGGAAGGTCTGGCGGCCGGGCCCGACCGCTGACGGATCGCCGACGGCGATCCCGCGCTCCCGCAGCTCGGCCACGGCGGCGTCGAGGTCGGTCACCGCCAGGGCGAAGTGCTGCCCGAGGACGGGCGGGGCGCCCGCCTCGAGCAGGTGGACCTGGCTCGCCCCGAGGTCGATCCACGCACCGCCGAAGCCGAACTCCGGCCGGTCGTCGCGCAGGGTCCCGCCCAGCACCCCGGTGTAGAAGGCGACGGCCGACGGGACGTCGGGGACGTTGACGGACACGTGGTGGACGGCGAGTGGCTGCACGTCCCGAGTCTGCCCGGTGCAGCACCTCCCCCGCGCACCGCGCCGAGCAGAGGTGGGGTGTCCGCGGTCTCCGGTGGCGCTACCAGCCCCGGCAGCCGTACTGGTCGGGGACGGTCCCCTGGATCCGCTGGGCGACCATGATCTGCTGGTCCGGCGTGGCCTGGGCCCCCGAGGGCGCGTACTGCAGGCCCCCGTACGCGGCCCAGTTGGCCCGGGTGATCCCGAGGCCGCCGCTGAAGCGGGGCCCGTCGACGTGCCAGTTGCCGCCCTCCTCGCACATGGCGACCCGCTCCCAGGCGGCGCGCTGGGCGGGGGTGACGGTGTCGACCGGTGCCGGTGCCGGGGGCGTGGCCGGAACCGGAGCCGGAGCCGGTGCCTCGGTCGTCCGGCCGGCGACAAGCACGGCCGCCAGATCCAGCGTCGGCAGGATGCTGAGGGTCGCAGCCGGGTGCGTCGACTCCGGGGTGATGAGGGCCGTCAGCTGGTCGGTGCGGGCGCCGGCGGGCGGCGTCACCGGACGGTGGGACGACGTGACTGCCGCCCGGGCCGGCTGCACGGAGACGAGCTGGCTCAGGAGCGAAACGGTGATGACGGCGATCGAGGTGATCGCCACGAGTGCAATGCGGGTCCGCATGGCACCTCCCTTCGTAGGGCGCACGGGGCGCCTTCCTCTGATTGGTGTTGGCGGGCAACGGCCTCTGCATGCGGTCCCCGGACGACGAGCGGGCAGGCTCCGTTCGTCCTGGCGTGATGCCTCAGGGTGTGCGGCCGGTGTTGTTATGCCCAGGATTGCGTCGTGGGGACATCACTCATTTCTCGAAGGTTCGCCCGGGCGTTTTGCGCCGTGCCGTATCCTGCACCACCGGTGTGACAGAACGGGCCTGGTGGTTCTGTCGGCCCGTCCCGCACTACCGACGGAAGTCGAGTTGTCGACCATCCGATGTGGCTGCCTGGTGACAGGAAACCGTGTCGGCAGGAGTACGCTCGAAGAACTATAGCGGCCGGGACAAGCGAATGGGGCCGCTTGTCAATTATGGGCACTGACCAGGGTCGATGAAATCGGAATCCCCGGGATCCGTCGGATCACCCGTTCGAAACCGGGCAGACGGCCTCCATTTCATTTGTCCACATAGTTTCCACCGGTATCGAGCGCCATTCTCCTGGCCCGATACTCGGAGTTGCGTTCTGCTCCGCAAGCGGAATCCAGGCGCCCCTGCTGGGCGATGACTGGTATCAGAATGACCGATACCCGCTGGTCCCAAGGGACGAATTCGACCGGTGAACGACCCGTCAGATTTTCGGTGCCGTGTCCTCAGGATTCGTCGTCGCGACTCCCGGTCGCGGGCAGGAGGGGGCCGAACGAGCGCGCCCGTACGCAGCCTGTCCACACCCCGGCGCCGTAGGCCAGGTCGTCGGCCACCGAGGCCGCCACCCACCGCGGCAGGTCCAGGTCGGGCCGCCGCCGCACCCACTCCACGATCGGGGGGACGGCGACCAGCACGAGGGCGGCCCGGGCCCCGCGCCGGCCCCGCGTGGCCAGGACGGCCAGGCCCGGGGCCGCCAGCATGGTGGCCGCCCGACCGATCCCGACCACCGTCCAGCCCGCGCCCTGGATGCTCCACGTCCAGGCCTGCCGGGCCGGGATCCCGTGGGGCCGGACGGCACGGGTGAACAGGAGGGCGGACGCGGCCACCGCGGCTGCTGCCGTCCGGGGCCGCCCGGCGAGCGCGGCCACCGCGGCGGCGGTCGGCCACGGGCGCAGCTCCACCGGTGCCAGCCGTCCGCGATGCCGTGCCGCGAGGGGGCCGGCCGAGGTCCCGTAGCGGAAGCGCCGGGCGAGGAGACCGCGCCACCGCTCGGGCTCGGTGTGGAACACGGTGACCGACGGCTCGTAGCGGACGCGCCACCCGGCATCGGCGAGTCGCCACACCAGGTCGACGTCCTCGCCGACCCGGAGTCCGGGGGCGAAGCCGCCCACCGCGGCGAGCGCCTCCCGGCGGACGACGAGCGCCGCCGTGGGCACGTAGCGGACGGACCGGTGGGGTCCCACCTCGCCGCCGTCGGGCCCGAGGTCGAGCGGCGAGTGCGCGGCGTCGAAGCGGTCGATCGCCCGCCGGGACGGGCCGCCGGCCCGGGGGGCGGCGGCCACCCGCGGGGCCACCGCCCCGATCCCGGGATCGTCGAACAGCCAGGTCAGTCCGTCGAGCCACCCGTTGCCGGTGGTGCAGTCGCTGTCGACGAAGGCGACCAGCTCGGTGTCGATGGCGCCGAGTGCGTCGTTGCGGGCCGCACCCGGGCCGCCGTTGCGGTCCCGTCGCACCAGCCGCGCCCCCCGGGCGGCGCACACCGCGGCCACCGGGGCCGGGTCGCGGGAGGCGTCGTCGACGACGACGACGGGGTGGCGGTCCCCGAGGGAGGCCAGGCAGCGGTCGAGGGCGTCGGGACGGTCGAGGACCGGCACCACCACGGTCACGGAGGGGACCGGCCGCCCGCCGCCCGGCTCCCCCCCGACGCCGTTCGGGGTCGCCGGCCGGGGGTGGGCCATGCCGGCCCGGACCAGCCGTCCCGCCAGTTCGGCGGTCGCCGCGTCGCGATGGCCGGTGGACAGGAGCCCGTCGAGCGCCGCCGACCCCGCCGGCGTGAGGGTGACCACCCGACCGGGATGTCCGCCGGCCAGGACCGTGCCGTTCCGGAACCGCCGCAGCGACCGGTCGAGGACGAGCCCGAACCCGTGCGGCAACGCGTCCATCAGCCGGTCACAGGCCGAAGCCGCCGTCCACCGGGATCACGGCCCCGGTCAGTCCGCTGCTGGCCTCGCCGGCCAGCCAGACGAGCGCGGCGGCCACCTCCTCGGGCTCGAGCAGCCGGCGGACCGCCTGCTGGTCGGCGAACGGCGCCGTCCCGTCCAGGTGGTAGATCCGGGCGCTCTCCGCCAGCATGGCCGTATCGGTCGATCCGGGGCAGACGGCGTTGGCGGTCACGCCGGTGCCGGCCAGGTCGGCGGCCAGGCCCCGCACGAGTCCGGCCACCCCGGCCTTGGCCGCACCGTAGGCGGCGAGCATCGGCAGGCCCCGGGTGGCGGCGGCCGAGGCCACGGCCAGGAACCGGCCCTGGCGGGGCGCGTGGCGCCGGAGGAGCGCGGGGACGCCCACCCGGGCGGCGGTGATCGGTCCCCCCAGGTCGACGTCCAGGACGGCGTCGAGCTGCGCCTCGGGCATCTCCCACAGGGGGGTGCCGCCGGCGATCACGCCGGCCACGGCGATCACGGCGTCCAGGCCGCCGAAGCGCTCCTCGGCGAGTGCCACGGCCGCGCCGAGCGCCCCGGCGTCGGTCGTGTCGGCCACGTGGGCCAGGACGGAACCGGGCCCGGCGCCGAGCGCGCCGGCACGGGCCACGACGGCGTCGAGCTCGGCGCGGGTGCCCAGCGGGTAGGGGATCCGGGGGTCGTCCCCGGCCCGGTCCACGGCGACCACCGACCATCCGGTGGCGGCCAGTGCGCAGGCGGTGGCGGCTCCGATGCCCCGGGCCGCCCCGGTGACCACGGCTACTCGGCTCATGTGCGCACCTCACTCGTCTCGTCCGACCCGGTTCCCGTCGTGCCCCCGGCGCTGTCCGCCCCGGCACGGAGCGCGGCGACCGTGCGGGCCAGGTCGGCCGCCGCCTCGCGCAGCAGCGCCCGGCCCTCGTCCGCGCCGGCACCGGCCGGGTCGCCGAGGACGCCGGACGGGCTCACCGCCCGGACCCCTCCCGCCTCCAGCAGGGGGAGGAGCTGCCCGAGCGGCCGGGTGTCGCCGGGTGTGGCCTCGGACAGCCGGACCCGGTCGGAGGCGATCGCCAGCATCAGCGACGTCTCGGTCCGTCCGGCGTGGAGGTCGCCGTCCCAGCGGGGCCACCAGCCGGTCACCGGACGTCCCTCGTCGCGCAGGCGGACCAGGGCGCGACCGAACGGAGCGGCGTTGCCCCCGTGGGTGCAGGCGAGGACGACGTGGGCGAACGTGTCCGCGGCCGAGCGGCCGAGCTCGACCAGCAGCTGCTCGGTGGCGTCCCGGCCGAGGGAGAGCGTGCCGGCGAACCCGTCGTGCTCGCCCGAGGACCCGTAGGCGACCACGGGGGCGACCACGAGCAGGGGGTCGTCCCCGGCCGCCGCCTCGGCCACGGCCACGGCCAGGTCGGCGTCGGTGGTGACCGGGAGGTGCGGCCCGTGCTGCTCGCAGGCGCCGACCGGGATCACCAGCACGGCACCCCGGTCGGCGAGTCGGGCCACCTCGGGCCACGCGGTGTCGGACAGGCGGGTCACGTGCCGGCGCCCCGCGGGGCGTCCGCCCCGGTGTCGTCGAGGTAGCCGTGGCGGGCCAGGTAGGCCAGCAGCGCGTCGGCCGCCTCGGCGGCGTCCGCCGGGTGGACCACCGTCGGCGGGTCGTGGGCGACGAGCGCCCCCGTGAGTGCCAGCAGCCGCAGGCGCGGGTCGGCGTCGTGCGGGGCGGGGACCTTCCGGGTCCGCGGCCGGAACGGGCGGGGGGCGCCGACGTGGCACGCGGCCGGCCCGGACGCGGCGGCCACGGCCGGTGACCGGTCGACGGGCACGGGCCGGCCCGCGGCGGCCAGCGCCCCGGCCAGCGGGGCCCGGCGCAGGCGCACGCCGGCGCCCTCCACCGAGCAGACGGCGGGGAGCGCCACCCGCAGCCGTTCGCGCCACCCGCCGTCGAGGCGCCGTTCGACCAGCAGCGCCCGGTCGGGGTCGCCGGAGCCGCCGGTGCTCCGGGGGTCGAGCGGCGCCAGGCGCACGAGGCCGAGCGCCTGGGCGGCGCCGAGCTCGTGGGCCAGGTAGGCGGGGAGCGCGCCGGTGCCGCGGTCGACCGACCGGTCGCCGCACAGCACCAGGTCGGGGCGGCCGAAGGGGACGAGGGCGGCGACCAGGGTCCGGGCCAGGCCGCGCTCGTCCTCGCCCAGCTCGCCCAGGTAGCGGTGCCCGTCGCCCTCGTCACCGAGCGGGACCCGGACGACGTCCACGCCGAGGGCGGCGACGTCGCGCAGGACGGGCTCGACCGACGCCGGTCCGGCGCAGACGGCCACCACCCGACCGGACCAGGCCTCCGCCAGGCGCAGGGCGTGCTCGAGCGCGGCGCCGTCGGCCGGCGACAGGCCGACGCCCAGCCGGTCGCGGGAGACGGTGCCGTCGAGGGGGTCGACGTCCGGTCGCAGGTCGCCGATGCGCAGGCAGGCCACGACGAGGGGGCCGCCGGGGGTCGCGACCGGGGACGGTGCCGGGGTCGTGGTCATCCGTGGTGGAAGACGACGCCGTGGCCGCCGTCGGGGTAGGTCCAGGTGATCGCCCCTTCCGAGTTGCAGACCATGTAGCAGGTCCCGCACTCGAAGCACTCCTCGTAGTTGAACAGGATGCCGCCGTCCGAGGTCGGTGCGAAGAGGTCGGCGGGACAGGCGCTGACGCACGCCTTGGTGGTGCACGAACGGCAGACGTCGGCGTCGACGGCGATGTGCGCCCGGGCGCCGACGCGGAAGTCGACGGTGGCCATCCGCTCCTCGAACGAGATCCCGTCCCACCGGCGGGGGTCCGGCGGCGCCGGGCTCATCCGAAGATCCTCAGGCCGCGGAGGGTGTCGCCGGCCAGCTGGCGGAGCTTCACGCCGTGGCGGGCGGCCACGGACCGGGTGAGGGCGAGGCCGCCGGGCTTGGGGGTCGGGTTGGTCACGGTGAACATCCCTTCGGCCAGGTCGCACAGCAGGCCCGGGTACCGCCGCTGGACGCGGTCGGACAGGACGAGCGCCGGCGCCCGGCGCAGGCGCTTGTGGTCGGCGAGCACGAACTGGCCCTCGAGGTCCGCCCGGTAGGAGGCGAGCCCCGCCGCCGAGCAGTCGCCGCGGGCGAGCGCCCGGTCGGCCGCCCGGCCGGCCGCGTAGCCCGACCCGATGGCGAAGTTCACGCCCTCGAGCCAGAGCCCGGCGGCCAGGGTCATCGCCCCGGCGTCGCCGGCGATCAGCAGCCCGTCGGCGGCCAGGGCCGGCATGGTGTCGTACCCGCCCTCGGGGATCAGGTGGGCCGCGTACTCGCGCAGCGCCGACCCCCGCAGGAGGGGCGCGATCGCCGGGTGGGCCTTGAGGTCGGCGATCAGCGCCTCGGGTCGCACACCGGACGACGCCAGCTCCGGCAGCGACAGCACGACCCCGATGCTCACCGAGTCCGCATTCGTGTAGAGGAAGCCCCCGCCGGGGATCTCCCGGGTGCAGCCGAGGATCTCCATGTCGACCCCCTC
>Ga0307373_10009195_pt1 | contig 14837 bp, 11 predicted proteins | sample OX2MG_FD_202534 | JGI IMG/M metagenome (GOLD analysis project Ga0307373, IMG submission 202534) | Soil microbial communities from Risofladan, Vaasa, Finland - OX-2 | ecosystem: Environmental > Terrestrial > Soil > Coastal area > Acid sulfate soil | place: Finland: Risofladan, Vaasa | collected... | reverse complement strand
GGCGACCACGATCCGGCCGTCACCGCAACCAAGGTCATAGACGAGATCGGCTTTCTTGACCTGCGCCAGCTCCAGCATCTTGTCGACGACCTCGGGCGGTGTGGGAACGTAGTCGACGTCCCGATGAAACCCCGATCCGAGTTGCATGAAGAGCGCGCAGAGTAAACCGGCAATCGCCACCACGGTGCCCGCGATGAAGATCCATCGTTTCATCAATGATTCAAGTCGTCGATGATACCATTTGACCCACCGTAAGGCACGGCGATAATGCCCTTGGTCCAGTGGGCGATGAGGGACTCGGACCCCCGACCCCCTCGGTGTAAACGAGGTGCTCTAACCAACTGAGCTAATCGCCCGGTGATTAGCGATCGTACCGGCCCGTGACGGAGGATGTCAATGTTCGACGTGGTTCTGGTGCTCGTCGTCACCGCGCACCTGATGGCCGTGGCGTGGGCCGTCGCCGGGCCATTCGTCGGAATGTGGCTCGCATGGCGCCAGCGCCTCTGCGATGACACAGCCGCCGCCGTGGCGGGCAAGTACGTGCTGGGGCTGTCGCTCGTGGCGCTGGCGGCGGCGATCGTCCTGGGACTCGCCGCTCTCGGGCTACTGTGGTGGCAATTCCGGCACCCGTATTTCGACGCCGCGGCGCAAGTACCACCGCGCCGCTATGGGTTCGGATTGGTGGAACTGATGTTTTCACTCGTCTGTTTGTCGGCTGCCTGGAAATGGTCGCCGCCCGTCGGCGCGGCCGAAGGCGCGGCACGGTTCTGGACGCGCTGGAGCCTCGTGCTCCTGGCCGCCACGAACCTGACATACCACTTTCCTCCGCTCTTTACCGTGATCGGCGTCTACTGTACCCGGCCCCAGCGGTGGGGCGACCCACTGCCATTCACCACGATGCTCGTTGATCCTGAGGTCATCGCGCGTACGATCCATTATCTGCTGGCCGCGTTCGCCGTCACGGGTGCCACGCTGGCGACCGTGACTCGTCCGTTTGTGCATGCCGGTTTGCCCGACGCGGCGCGCGGTCGCGTCGCCGCCTGGGGCGGGCGAATCGCACTGGCGGCCGTCGTCGGGCAACTGCTCTCGGGAACTTACCTGCTTGTCGAGATGCCCGCCGCGTCGCGCGAACTGCTTTTGGGCGGCGACTCGATCGCGACCGCGGCGTTTGCCGCGTCGCTCTTGGCGACCATCGCCCTGTTGCACTCGTTGGCGGCCGTCAGCCTCGGCGACAGTGATCGTCGGCGGCTCCGCGCCGCCGTGTGCCTCGTCGCGCTCGTCATGTTCCTGATGGTCGCCACACGCCATCGGACGCGGAACCAGTGGTTGAGCGAAGGAGAGGGGATAGGTAACAGGGGACAGGTTACAGTCGGCGGTGGGCGACGGCCGACGAACCCTTGAATTGACTGGCGTGCGCGGATGCTTCCCTGTACCCCGAGCCCTGAACCCCAAATTCTGTTAACGACCATTGATCACTGACGTCATCCAAATCGACCCCCAATCGCCCGATGCCGACCTGGTGGCACGGGCCGGCGCGGTGTTGCGCGCGGGTGGGTTGGTGGCGTTTCCGACTGAAACTGTGTACGGGCTGGGAGCCAATGCGCTCGACGAGGCGGCCGTGGCGCGAATCTTCGTCGCGAAAGGGCGCCCCGCACGCAACCCTTTGATCGTCCACGTTGCGGAAGTCGAGGACGTGGCGCGCGTGGCGGCCGACTGGCCGGAGATTGCGGCCCGGTTGGCCGGCCGGTTCTGGCCCGGTCCCCTGACGTTGGTGCTGGCCAAACACCGGGATTTGCCAAGCGCGGTTACGGCGGGGGGCGCCACGGTGGCGGTGCGGTTGCCCTCGCATCCGCTGGCGCGCGCGCTGATTCGCGCCGCCGGCGTGCCGATCGCCGCGCCCAGCGCCAATCCTTCAACCCGGATTTCGGCGACGCGGGCCGAACACGTGCTACGCTGGTTGGACGGGCGAATCGAGCTGGTGCTCGACGGTGGCCCGGCCTCCGGCGGCCTGGAGTCAACCGTGCTCGACGTCACCTGTTCGCCCCCGCGATTACTGCGCTTGGGGCTGGTTTCGCCCGGCGCGATCGAAGCGGCGATCGGCGGCATCGCGCTGCCGACGGCGGCCGACGGCGAACGGCCGCAGCAGGACGATGCAACCGCTCCGCTGCGCTCGCCGGGCATGTTGGCTCGCCACTACGCGCCCGGCGTGCCGTTAACCTGTGCCGCGGGCAACGGTTGGGAGCAAGCTCGCGCGTATGTTGCCGCCGGCCATCGCACGGGTTGGCTGGCACTGGAAGAAGACGTCGGCGGTGACTTGCCTGGCTTGACCGTGGTGCGCATGCCCGGCGACCCGGCCGCCTACGCGGCCCAGCTTTACGCAGCCCTGCACACGCTGGAAGCGGCGAAGGTCGAGCGGATCATCGTCAGTTTTCCACCGCGCGACGAGGCATGGCTGGCCGTTCACGATCGCCTGCGGCGGGCGGCCATCGGCAAAACGCCGGGGGAAACCCACGGACCGCTCGGATAGCACGGATGACGAATACCCACGGATGGCGTGGCAATACCACGGATGACTTGCGACGGATTCGATTTTGTTCGACATCCGTGGTATTGCCACGCCATCCGTGGGTCGTTGTCTGCCGTTCCAAGAGGCCACGGGCTGTTCCATCCGTGGCTATGGCGCCTCCGGCGCGTTACAATCGGTTGCTGTACGATTCGTCGTGGCACGGCTGGTGGACGAAGGAACGATCATGCGTCCGAGGTCTGGAGCATTTTCACGCTATCGCCCGCGAATCTTGACGCTGATCGTGCTCTTCGTCGTCGCGGCGCCAACCGTGCTCGCCAATTTGAGTTTCGAAATTCCCCCCGACCATGGACTTCTCGTCAACGTCTCGTACGGCTGGCCCTTGATATGGCACTGGTACAACCTCGTACTGAGCCCGATCTTTTGCGGGATACGCAATTGGGACTATAGCGTGAGCCGGCTGGCCGGCAATCTGGCGATGTGGCTCGTCATGTTGGCCACGGCGGGGGGCTCCTGCGAATGGCTTCTGCGTCGCTATCGGCCCCGGTTGCGTTGGAGTCTGCGGACGATGCTGGCCGCGGTGGGGCTGGTGGCTGTGTGCTGCGCGTGGTTCGCCGCGGCACGCGACCGGGCCAACGTGCAGGATCCGATCATCGCCGCGATCGAAGGGCGGGAGGGAGATGTTTGGGTGGAGCGCTGGGGACCAATTTGGCTCGATTTCATCGGCGCCGATCGTTACCGTAGATGCATCATCGGGGTGCAAATGCATGGTGAAGAGCTCGATGAAGAATTTGTCATGCGACTAACAGGATTGCCCCGGTTGCAATACCTCGAAATCAATGTGGAACAACTGACTCCCCGCATGGCCGCCGCGCTGGCCGACATGCGGCAACTGCGATCGTTGGGAGTCACGGGTCCGATGCATGACGAGAAAGAATTCCTTGCGGCCATCGGTCAGATGACTCAGCTTGTAGACCTCCAATTGCAAACGGCGATGATCGCCAGCGAGAGCCTGGAGAGTTTGGCCGGCCTGACGAACCTGAAGTTACTCAGCCTGTCGGTCTGTACCGAGGTCCACGAACCAGGGCCACAACAACCTGAGGGAAATCAGCACGCGCCCCTGTTCACGCACTTGCCGGCGCTGCCGCGGCTCGAGGCCATTGACTTCTGCGGCTCGACGGTCAGCGCGCAAGATCTTCGCCACCTCGCCGTCCTTCGTAACTTGAAGGCGCTCGACCTGAGTTCCGCATGCCTTAGCCCGGACGCGAGCTTGGCGGACTTGGCGTCCCTCGAATCCCTTGAATTACTGGCTATCGACCACGACATGATATCGGCGTCCGGGATTGAATCGTTGGTCGCGATCAAGCGCCTCAAGTTTCTGATTATTCATCAATTCTTCAGTCACGGCGAATCCGATCGCCTCGTCCCCCTGGCGCTCGATGCCGGCGATGAATTGTTTGTAGCGGACACCGCGGTCGATGCTCTACGCCGCGCGTTGGAGGCGTTGCGGCATTCCAACCCCGGAATCGTAATCGACAAAAGCTGGTGGGTGGTCGATCGGCGCGTTGAGATCAAGCCCCCCTGGGAGGATGACGCAAAGCCTGATCGCGACCCGCTGGCACACGAGTTCCCTCGGTTGCGCGAGTTCTATCGTAGCCAACGATCCCAAGGGCGGCGCGCACCGGTCCAAAGCGCGCAGGAAGACGGCGAATCGGGCGATGAGTGATATAGAACCCCCCCCCGCGCGGTACAGGCTCCCGCGTGTGAAAATGTGCGGATTGTGGCGAATCTACCGATCGTTCCGTGCCGGTCTCCGGGGTGGCAGTCGCCACGACCGCGCCAGGCCAATAATCGCTCCAGCCGGACTTGACGATCGGGCGATGAAAAATGAGTTGTCGGCAGCTTTGCGCCGCTTTGGGGGATCGTATGCCTGGTTGGTTTCGCGCCGCCTTGCTCGGTTTTGCAATGGCCGCCGCCGTTGGCGGATGCGCCGGCAAGCGCGCGCATGGCGTCACGGCGTGCAAGGTGCGGTCGCTGGACGCGCTGTTTCCGCCGACCGAGCTGAAAGACCTCGAATTCGACGATCGTGGCGTGGGCGAACTGTCGGAGGTCGAGCGCTTACTTGGGCTTCACCGCCGGCCCGGGTACGAGTATTTCGAGCTTTCGGCCCCCGAATGCCAGTGCAGGGCGGCGGCCGCCTCGACCGAGGGCAACTCGCTGGCGGCCGAACGCCGCAGTATTGAGGCTAAAGAGAATCATCACGGCCTGTCGGAATCGGAACTGTTGAAAATCCGCATTCTGCGCGCCAGCGAACTCGAAGCGCGCAACAAGTCGTCCGGCGTCGCCATGGACGTCTACTACCACCTGGCGGAAGCCCTGGCCAATCGCTACGTCTTGATCGCCAGCATCGAAGAAACCGAATCGGCACTGAAGAAAGTCGACAGGATGCGGAAAGAGGGTGTGGCGATTCCGTTTGACGACGGCGAGATCTGGCGGAAATGGCTTGAGCTGACGCAAAAGCAGGTCGCACTCGAATTGCAGACCAATCAGCTCAACGTCCAGTTGGTGCGCCTGCTGGGGTTACCCACGACCGAGCCCCATCTGCGTTTCTGGCCGACGACCGATTGGCAGGTGGTCGTCGAGCCGATCGACATGGCGACGGCCGTGGCCGTCGGCCTGGCGACCCGGCCCGAGATCCGGCTGTTGGAGTCGCTGCCCGCCGATCTGAACAAGAAGACGGTGAGCGTGGTCAAGGTGTTGCTGGCGGGCGGTTCGGGCGGCCTGTTGGGCTCGGACGTGAAGGCATCGTCGCTGATCTCGATCTTCGGCATACGCGAGATGTTGAGCAAGGCCTGCGACAACAAGAAAGAGCTGCCTGTCCGCCAGCGTCAGCTTGCCGAATACACCGAGCAGCGGCGGCAAGACGTGACTTCCGAGATTCAACTCGCGGTGCTGACCGTCGAGACCCGGCTGCGCGAGATCGCCGTCATGAAGAAAACGTCGCAGGCGTGGGAGCACCGCAACGACCAACTGCAAAAGCAGCGTCGCATCGAGGAGGCCACGTTCGCCGACCTCACGGCGGCGAAGCTCAAGACGTTCCAGGCCGAGAGCGACGAAATCGGCCGCGTAGTCGCCTGGAAGATCGCCTTGGCCAAATTGAAGGAAGCCCAAGGCCGGCTGATCGAAGAGTGCAGCGGCACGTGTTTCCCGAGGTAGACGATCACCCACGAAGCGGGTCAATCTGCCTCCAAGGCGGCGGGGCTATGACGTCGATTTTCGCGAGTTGCTCGTCGGGAATTCGCACCTCCAGGGCCGAGACGGCTTCCTCGATTTGCTCGATGCGCCTGGCGCCGACGATCACCGATTGCATGGCCGGCTGCGCCAAGGTCCATGCCACCGCGCACTTCGTCGGCGAAACGCCCAACTCTCGGGCAAGCCGCTCGAAGGACTCGATGCGGTCGAACGGAACGGTCTCGGGTTTCCACATCCAATCCGGCTTTTCGGCGGCCCGCGACTCGGCCGGCGGCGGCTGGTCGCGGCAATACTTGCCCGTCAAAAGGCCACCTTGTAACACCTGGTACGGCGTGACGCCAATGTCGTGCTGCGCACAGAACTCCAGGTCGTGCTGAAACTCGCGCCGCAACAAGCTGAAGGGGACCTGCGACGAAACGACCCGTGGTCCGCCGCCGCGTTCCGCCAGCCAAAGCCATTTGCACAATTGCCAGGCCGCATGGTTCGACGCGCCGACATAACGGACCTTTCCCTGCCGGACCGCCTGGTCCATCGCCGCCACGGTCGTTTCCAGCGGCGCCTGCTTGTCGGGCCAGTGGACGATGTACAAGTCGATCACGTCGGTTTGCAGTCGGCGTAAGCTGCGGTCGAGCTCGCGCAGGATGTGCGTCGCCGTCAGACCACGGTCTTGCGGGCCCGGCCCGACCGGCGCGCCGACCTTGGTGGCCAGCACGACGCGATCTCGACGGCCGTGAAGCGCCTGGCCCAGAATCTCCTCAGCCACTCCGCCGGGACTTCCCAGCACACGGCGATAGCCCTCGTAAACGTTGGCCGTATCGATGAAGTTGATCCCCAGGTCGATCGCCGCATGGACCAGACGGATCGAATCCGCGTCCGAAACCGGCGAGCCAAAGGTCATGGTGCCCAGGCAGACGGGCGACACCAAGAGGCCGCTGGCGCCAAGTCGTCGATGTTGCATGGTAGGTCCTTCCCGATCAATCGTGAACGCTTTTCCAGGGTCTCCAGCGCGCCGACTCGCGGTCGGGCCGCATCAGTTCGAAAAGATAGCCAAACCGCCGTTCGATGTCGCTTGTCGCGCCGGCGATCCGGCCGGCCAGAAACTGGGTCCCGACGTCGGAATGGCAATTGCCTCGGCCGCAAAAGCCCGCGATCCCCCAGAGATTGCGTTCGGAATCGAATTGACCGACCAACGGCAAATCGTCGGCGGTGAACGATTGCAAGCCGCCCCAACGGTGCGTGATCCGCGTGCCGGCCAGTTGCGCGAACAGCGTGGCGAACTGCGCGTCGAGCCGCCGCTGGTGCTCAGCCGACGGGCTGAATCCATCGATTTCAAGTTTCGGGTGCGGCCTGCCGTTTGCCTGGAATTGCGGAAACAGGCTGTCCGGCTCGTCGCGAGCGCGGCCGCCGCCGAACAGCAGCCGAAACCGCCCGTCGGCCTCGCGAATCTCGCGCCACCAGGCGAGGCTGGTGCCGAAGCTGCCGGCACAGGGGCGTTCGGCCAGCGGCTCGGTGACGAGGACCTGGCCGCGTTCGGCGCGCAAACTGCGTTCGAGCGTGGGCGCGTACCGCGGCGCCAGCGCGTTCGTGGCCAGGAACACCACCGGCGCGGTGACCGAGTGACCGCCCGCCACGACGCGGGTCTCACCGCCGGCGCGTTCGATCCGTTCGACGCGCACACCCTCGACCACGCGGGTGCCGGCTTCGCGCGCGACCCCTCGGGCCAGGCCGATCACGAACTTTCCCGAGTGGAATTGCGCGTCGGCGGCGTAGTGCAAGCCGCCGGCGTAAAGCGGGCTTCCACCCACGCGACGCGCGTCGCGCTCATCGATCCATGCGACGTCGAAACCGTCGTCTCGCAGCAATTCGTAGTCCGCGAGGTAGGCGGCGAGCGTGTCTTCCCAAGCGGCGGCGTCACGCCGCACCAGATTGGTCTGGCCCGTGCTCACATAGTCGCAGTCGATTCCATAATCAGCGATCTGCTCTCGCAGCAGACGGTGGTTTTCAAGGCCAAGCCGCCAGAGATCGCGGGCGATCCGGCGCGAATGGAGGCGGATGCATTGCGAGTAGCCGAGATTGGGGCTGTGATTGATCGTCCCCTGGTTTCGGCCCGAGGCCCCTTCGCCGACCTTGGCCCCTTCGAGGACGATCGCCGACATCCCGTGGCGCGACAAATAGCGCGCCAGTTTGAGGCCTGCGATACCCGCCCCAATGATCGCGACGTCGGCGGTCGCATCTCCCTCAAGCGTCGGAAACGCCGGCCGTTCAAAATCGAGCCAATAGGGGAGGCCGTACGTCGTCATTGGTCATTGGTCATTTGTCATCATGTCAGGAAATGCTACTCCGCCGACCCACTGCGCGGGTACACCGAACGGCACCGGGTTCCGACGCCAAGCGGCTTTCCGGCATGCTTCGAAGGGTGCGGTCGGGTATACCGTGTCGCAAGGAAAAAGTCCATTACTTGACTTGCGACGCCTGCCAAACGACAATCGCAACTTCAGCCCCCAGAACTGGAAAGCGACATTCATGGAATTCAAGCAAGGACACACCGTCGGCATCGACTTGGGCACGACGTTCTCGGCCATCGCCCATCTTGACTCGGAGGGCAACCCGGTCACGTTGCCCAACGAAGAAGATGAAATCGAAACCCCCAGCCTGATCCTGCTGGCCGATGGGGGGCACGTGATCGTCGGCCCCAGCCGTATGCGGGCGGCGATGGAGGACCCCGAACATGTGGTCGAGCGCGTCAAGCGCCACATGGGCAGCGTCGAGTACAAGCGAACGTACGACGGACACGAGATCACCCCCGAGTTCCTCTCGGCCCTGATTCTCAAGAAGCTGCGGCAGGATGCCGAGAAGCGGATCGGCCCCATCGCCAACGCCGTGATCACCGTCCCGTACTACTTCAACGATGCGCGGCGCAAGGCGACGCAGGACGCCGGCCGGATCGCGGGGCTGAACGTGATCGACATCATCAACGAACCCACGGCGGCCACGCTCACCTACGCCTGGCACCGCCGCGAATTGGGCGCCGCGACGACCAAGTTCGACCATCCGCGAATGGCCCTGGTCTACGACCTGGGGGGCGGCACGTTCGATGTGACGGTCGTCCGCTACACGCCCACGCACTTCCAGGTGCTCGCCACCGACGGCGACGTGTACTTGGGCGGCGTCGATTGGAACGACCGGTTGTTGAACTACGTGGCCGAGGAGTTCAAATCCCGCCATGGGACGGACCCCCGCGAGTCGCCACAGACCAGCCAGGTGCTGCGCAACGACTGCGACCAGGCCAAGATCACGGTTTCCGAACAGCCGCGGGCGACGATCGTCTGCCGCCACGGCGGAAAGAGCCATTCGGTGACCGTCACCCGCGAGCAATTCGAGGAAATGACCGCCGACCTGCTGCAACGCACGATCGACACCACGGAATTGGTGATCGAGCAGGCCAAGATCACGGCCGAGCAGCTCGACGCGATCGTGCTCGTCGGCGGTTCGACCTTGATGCCGCGCGTACCGATGTTGTTGGAGCAAGCGACCGGCAAGAAGCCGTACCAGGAACTGTCGCCGCACACCGCCGTGGCGCAGGGCGCGGCGATCCACGCGGCGATTCTCGAAGCCAAGTTCCGAGGCAAGGGAAGCGACCTGGCCGACCGGGTTCGCCGCCACCTGAGCCAGGTGCAACAGGACGACGTCAACTCGCACAGCCTGGGGGTGGTGGTCCGCGACCCCAAGAGCGGCCGGCAGATCAACCACGTGATGATCCCCCGCAACACCAAGCTGCCCGCCGAGGTGAAACAGACCTTCAACACCAACGAGGCCGGCCAGACCCGGGCGACCGTTCGAGTCGTCGAGGGTGACGCGCCCGATCCGGACGCCTGCTCGGCGATCGGGGCGTGCAGCATTACGGATCTGCCGCCGAACTTGCCCAAGGGGGCGCCGGTGGAGGTGGCCTACTCCTTCGGCACCGATGGCCGCGTCAAGGTCAGCGCTCGCGACAAGACCGGGGGGCGCGAGGCGGCCATCGAGATCCAGCGCCGCGGCGGGCTCAACGAGGCGCAGATCGATACCTACGCCAACCTGGCCAGCCTGTACGCGGTCGAGTAAGTACATGGCCAAGGAAATCGACGTCTACAAGGAATGGCTGGGCATCACCGAGCCGGCGCGCCCATTGAACTACTACCAGCTCCTGCGGCTGGAAATGTTCGACGACGACCCGGCCGGTGCGCGTAACAGCTATCGCAAGCTGAACGCCCACGTGCGGAAGTACGCCTCGGGCGAGTACGGGCCTCGATCGCAGGAGCTGTTGAACGAGCTGGCCAAGGCGATGCTTTGCCTGACCGACGCCACCCGCAAGGCCGAGTACGACGTCTCTCTGGGCCGGGCCGAGGCCAAAGCGGCGAAGGGCCGCACGTTCGAGGAGATCCTCGTCGGAGCGAAGGTCGTCGATAGCGCGGCGCTGGAGAAGGCCCGGCGTTACGCCAAGACCGTGGGGGTGGAAATTCGCGATGCCTTGATGCAGCAGAAACTGGCGCCCCCGGAGCAGATCATGCTGGCCTACGCCGAATCGGTCGGCTTGCCGTTCGTCGACGTGAACGAGGTGCCGATCGACGCGACGCTGGTGCCCAAGATGCCCGCGGTGATGGCACGGCAACAGTCGTGCGCTCCCTTGATGGTCGACGACGGCCGTTTGCTGGTGGTCTCGCCGAACCAGCTTTCGCCCGAGATCGAGGATCAACTGCGGCTGCGCTTCGGCCTGCCGGTGCGACCGGTGCTCTGTACGCCCTCCGCCATCCACGAGGTGGTCGCCAAGTATTATTCGCGCGAGGCGGCCGTGGCCGAGCTGGCCGGCGGCCCGCCGAAACCCGCCGCGAAGACCAAGAACGCCGCGGCGCAGGCCGTCGAACCGGCGGCCCCCCCGGCCGCGCGCGCCGCGCCGCAGACGCCCGAGGAGCGCGAGGCCGCGATCAAGGCTCGCAAGCGAACTACGCTTTTGGCCTTCAATTTCGGCGCCATGCCGGCCCTTTTGCCGACGCTCTCCGACATGCTGTTCAACACCCACCTCGTCCTCAGGTTCGGTGGTAATTTCAATGTGATTCTCTTCGGTATTTTCACCGGAGCGATCGCGGCGGGAATTACCTGGATGATGAATCCGCCGAAGCGTGGGTGACGGCCTTGACCCGTAGTGGAATTCGCGCGAATTCCGTTCTGTCCTCGGAAACCTCAGCCATGCCTCAACCAGCGGACATCGGACTCATCGGACTCGCCGTCATGGGCGAGAACCTGGCCTTGAACATCGAGAGCCGCGGATATCGGATCGCGGTCTTCAACCGTACCACCCGCGTGGTCGACGACCTGATGGCGGGCCGAGCGGCGGGCAAGCGGTTTGTCGGCTGCCACTCGGTCGAGGAATTCGTCAAGGCGCTGGCCCAGCCGCGCAAGGTGCTGCTGATGGTCAAGGCCGGCCCGGCCGTCGACGCCCTGATCGAGCAGTTGCTCCCCTTGCTCTCCCCCGGCGACGTGATCATCGACGGCGGCAACACCCACTACGCCGACACCGAGCGGCGGACCAGGTACGTCGAGTCGAAGGGACTATCGTTCATCGGCACGGGGGTTTCGGGCGGAGAGGAAGGAGCGCTCTTGGGTCCCAGCCTGATGCCCGGCGGAAGCCCCGCCGCGTGGCCGCTGGTCAAGCCGATTTTCCAGGCGATTTCGGCCAAGGTCGGACCGAAGCGCGACATCCCTTGCTGCGAATGGGTCGGCCCGCGCGGCGCCGGTCACTACGTGAAGATGGTCCACAACGGCATCGAGTACGGCGACATGCAGTTGATCTGTGAAGCCTATTTCCTGCTCAGACGGGCGATGGGACTGACCAATGACGAGCTGTACGACGTGTTCGCCGAGTGGAACCGCGGCGAGCTGGACAGCTACCTGATCGAGATCACTCGCGACATCTTCAGCGTCAAGGATCCCCAGACCGGCAAGGACCTGGTCGACCTGATCGCCGACAAGGCGGGGGCCAAGGGGACGGGCAAGTGGATGAGCCAGCTCGCGCTCGATCTGGGCGTGCCCAGCACGCTGGTGACCGAGGCGGTGTATGCCCGCTGCCTGTCGGCCCTCAAGCCGGCGCGGCAACGAGCGAGTCATCTTCTGACCGGGCCGACCGGCCAGCTCAAGGGGGAGAAGCCGGCGTTCATCGAGGAAGTGCGGCAGGCCCTCTACGCGTCGAAGATTTGCAGCTACGCCCAGGGTTTCGTGCAACTGCAAGCGGCCGCGGCCGAACACGAGTGGCCGCTCGATTACGGCAACATCGCGCTTCTTTGGCGGGGCGGCTGTATCATTCGCGCCCGTTTCCTGGAGCGGATCAAGGATGCCTTCGACACCGACGCCAAGCTCGAAAACCTGCTTCTGGCGCCCTATTTCAGCGCCGCGGTCGAGAAAGCGCAAACCGCCTGGCGGCACGTGGTGATGACCGCCTTCGGACTGGGGATTCCCGCGCCCGCTTTCTCTACGGCGCTGACCTATTACGACGGCTACCGAAGCGAGCGCTTGCCGGCCAACCTATTGCAGGCCCAACGCGATTACTTCGGCGCCCACACCTACGAGCGCGTCGACAAAGAGGGGACGTTTCATACCGATTGGCTCAAGTTGCGCCGGCCGCCGGAGCCGGAAAGCGCGCGGGGAGACGGGGATTGATATTCACATTTGCCGAATACCAGGCGATGGATCTTGATCCCCGAGTCGCTGGGCGATCCACTCCGGCGAGACGAACCGCCAAAGCAGCGTTCTCAGGTTCTGTCGCATCGCCGCCGCTACATCCGCCTCACTTTCCACCGGCGATTCATTCCCCTCGTCCCCTCTTCCCCTCTTCCCCTTTTCCCGCTCCACTTCCGCCTCCCGCATTCCACCCCACCACAGCCTCGCCGGCCAACCGTACAATTCTGCCGACGCATTGAACCGCTCCGCCACACGCAACGCCCAAAGTGCCCCGAATGAGTCGCGGAATTCAAGCCAGAGGCGGTCGATCGGCCGACACGGAAGGCGCCGGCGTCCTGAATTCTTGCGAATCCAACCACGTGGCACCGGGCGTCGCACCAGCCAGATGGCCGCCGTGGCCAGCGCCAGCCCCGCCAATGGCCAGGTGCCGGAGGGGCGGTTCGCAACCCCAGGCAGATAGCCGGCGAGCCAACCCAATTGCGCCAGTCCCGCCAGGAACGCCGCGGGCCAAACGCTCGTCGGCAGATGGTTGGCAAGCTGCGACGACAGCAAGATCGCCAGCAGCAATCGCCATGCGGCGTGGGGTGCCGGCGGCGCGCCGGAGTCGAAAACGAAAGCCTTGCCGATGGGCAGTGCCAACAGCAGCAACAGGGCCAGCACGATCCACTGCCAGGCGCGGTCCTGCGGACGTTTGGCGCCGAGTAGGGCCACGAAAGGGGCCAAGGTCGTGACGCCGGCCAAATAGCGCACGTGGTCCGCGCCGACGGGCGATAGATCGACGGACGGCCAGGCGACAATCACTTCGCCGACGGCAAGCGTGGCGAACGAAAAGCACGCCCATCGCCAGGGCGCTAGTAACGTAGTGCCGCGCAGTTCTCGATCGGTCCGGAGCAAGCCGATCCCGCCGGCAACCGCCAGCGCGATGGCAATCGAAACCGCGGTCCAACCATTTGCGATCGCCGCGTCGGTTGGGTTCCATGCTTCCATCGTCACTCTTTACGCCCACGGCGCAGCTTAACAGCCCCAAGAGTCGCCCATGCTTGCCAGGCCGTGTGCGGCCGGTTTCCAAGGGTGCCATAAATGAACTGAAATCGCAAGAGTTCGGGGCGTTGCCGTGCCGCACACGTCGCAATTCTCACGAGTTCCGCTGCGCTTGGCGGCTCGACATTTTTTTGAAAATTTCATTTGCCCGAGCTCGAATCGTCGGGCATGTTTCTTGGGGCGGTGCATTGAACCGAGCAAGGAGCTCAACCATGAAATGGAATTCGTCGAGTGCGACATGGATTGGGGCAGCCATCATGGCGGTGTTGGCCGGTGGAGCGGCCGTCGACGCCGGTGCCGCCGTAAAGGCCAAGCAAGAGACCGCCAACGGTAACACCGGCGCCTCCAACGACCCCTGGTCGGGCTACGGCAATGGCGGCGGAGGTAATGCCGCCAGCGCGTATTCGGGTGTGAATTTCTACCCTCAGTACCCCAGCCTCGACGGTGGCGGCCCAACGGGCGGCTACGGTGGCGGACCCTGCTGCAATGGCGTGTGGGACGGCTATTGCGCCGAAAAACGGCAATGGTGCGAGTGCCGCGTGAAACACCGTTCGCGGCCACTCGGTCGTGGCGCCGGCCCGTGCTGCCCAAACGGATGCGGCCAATCGGCGTGCTCGCCCGCGGCACCGGTCTGCCATGCGGCGCCGTGCAAACGTTGGCAGGGGCTTTTCCATCGCTGCCGGAAACCCTGCGCGCCTTGCGCCGCCGGCGCTTACGGGGTGGTGGAAGACTCCGCGGCGCCCGTCGAATCGGCCGCGCCCGCCGAGGGACCGGCACTTGAGCCTGTTCCCGACGAGCAGAAATAATCGCGCGGACAACTCGTCGTTTTTGTTTCAAGAGTACCGCTCCGCCGACACGATACAATTGTTATAACGTTGCCGGGAGGGCGGGACAGGCTTTCCTGTCCCGTTTCAGGATAGAGGTCATGGCAGATCGACGGATCGAATTGCCATGACCTTTTTCATGCGCCTTCGGACGGCGGCGTCCCCGTCGACCCCAACGGGAAATCGAAATCGACTTGCCGCTGGCGGAGATCTACGAGTCGGTGGAGTTCAGCGCCGAACCGGAAGAAGACGGGTAGGGCCTTCCCCTGCGGAAGGGATCGCCGGATTATGCCTTCCCAGGGTCATACCTAGCCTGGCCCCGAACCGGGCTCGTGGCGGGGGTCGTGTGGCGCGAACAGGGCCAGAATCCCTCCGAGGAACAATGTCCCCGCCAGTGTCAGCGTTCCCCAGGTGTGACTCCCCGTGGCGTCGCGGATCAGGCCCACGGTGCTGGGCCCCAAAATGCCGCCGATGTTGGCCACCGA
>Ga0307373_10009194_pt1 | contig 14838 bp, 13 predicted proteins | sample OX2MG_FD_202534 | JGI IMG/M metagenome (GOLD analysis project Ga0307373, IMG submission 202534) | Soil microbial communities from Risofladan, Vaasa, Finland - OX-2 | ecosystem: Environmental > Terrestrial > Soil > Coastal area > Acid sulfate soil | place: Finland: Risofladan, Vaasa | collected... | reverse complement strand
GTCTGCATGGGCGCCGTCTTCAAGTAGGAGCGCGTAGGAGCGCGTCTACAGGAAGGGTGGGCTCGACGCGCTCAGGAGCAGGAAGCCCACCGGGAGGCCGCCGGTCAAGGGAGAGAAGGCGAGGGAACTCATACCGGAGCTGATGAAGAAGGACCCGCAGGCGTTCGGGTTCCTAAAGGGGAGATGGATGGTCAGGGACGTCTCGAAGGCCCTGAAGGAGGAGGGGGTCGACATCGGCCCGACCCAGGTCCACGGATTGCTGCGCGACCTAGGCCTCTCCTACAAGAGGCCGAAGCTCACCGTGGAATCGGACGACCCCTCGTTCGCGAGGAAGAGCGCGAGATCAGGCGATACAAGCAGGTCGCCCCCGCCCTCGAAAAAAGTGAGTGCTCGTAGCATTCGAGGACGAGACCTGGCTCTCGCTCTACCCTAAGGTCGAGGCAGAATGGATGCCTCCTGGAGAGCAGAGGACGGTCCATACGCCGGGCTACAACGAGAGAAGGAACACGTTCGTCACGCTCTTCTGGCCGAAGAAGAGTAACGGGGTTATCTTCAACACCCACGCGAAGAGGAGGAGCAGAGAGTACAAGCTCCACCTGTCGAACCTCATCCAGCACGCGAAGAGACGTGGAGCGAAGAAGGTCATCCTATTCGTTGACCACGCCCCTTTTGCCACAAGACGAAGAACGTGAAGAGATTTGTCCTAAGTCATCCTGTGCTGAAGGTGAGGATGCTCCAAAGAGGGCGCCCAACCTCAACCCTGTCGAGAGGCTCGTGAACAAGCTTCTCAAATCCGCAGTCTGCACCAACCGCTACTACTCGGACATCGACGACGTGATAAGAGCTGGGCGCAGATTCCTCACGAAATACAAATGGACTTTCCGAACTTGAATTAGATCTAGGAACCATCCTGAACAAGCAACGTGGTATAACCCACGCCGGCTCAATCCTTTAGCAAAATAACATATATCGTGGAAGGTGTGACCTGGACCAAGACGTAGCGGCATGCCCAAGAAAATCTTGTTGGCTTACGATGGTTCAGAGAACGCAAAGAGAGCACTTGATCGAGCGATTGAGCTGACGAAAGGCTCGGACGCTGAGCTTTCAATAATGACTTACGTGAATGTGGTAGGTTTTGAGACGCTTGCAGCAAAGAAACTCATGGCGCTTGCGCCAAAGAAACTCATCGAGGAATTCCGCGACGAGGTCGTTCGAGATGCCGAAAACCTCGTGTCCGACGCTTCGCGGCTTGCCAAAAAAGCGGGAGCCAAAGATGTTCGCACCCTTGTCCTGAAGGATGGAGACCCGGCCGATGCCATACTTTTTGCTGCGACGAAGCATGCGCCAGACTTGATAATAGTCGGGCGCAGAGGCATCAGCGGCATAGCGAGGTTTCTTCTCGGAAGCGTTTCATCTCGCGTCGTCAGCCACGCCAAATGCGATGTACTGGTTGTCAAATGAAGAGCCTGTCCAGGGTTGACCCTCATGTGGGGCGACCCGCGGCCAACTTCGGGGCACCACCGGATTCGAAATTCCCGTGGTTCGATACCCGGACAATAACGCTGGGTTTCAGTGTAACCTATTCGGCCGGTTCTTGAGAAGACCACAATGAGACAGCGTTGCCTGGGAGGACACCCTATCTTCAGTCGGCGGGAGCGGCTCCACTCGAATAAGGGAGGGCCAGGGAAGAACCAACGATGTAGGCAATTCTTGTTCTCAAACTAGGCAATCGTCTGTCTGATTAATACTCCGTGGCTTTCCTCTTTCGCAATGAGGTTGGTGATAGATGAGGCTCGGCAACGAGGCGTCCCCTGTGAGTATGAAACGGGTCGTAGCATTCAGCCTCATCAGCCTGACGGCGTCGGCGCTCGTTTTGTGGGTCTTCGCTGGGATGCCAACAGCAACCAATTCCTCGACCACTGGTAGCCAGATGCTTCGCTACGTGACCGTATTCGGCCTGGCATCAACCATCGGACAGGGCACTCATGTGGTGGCTCTGGACTTCACAAACACGAGGACTGGTGCGAATTTCGTCGCATCTGTCTCGGATGGGAAGTTCTCTATCAGCCTGCCCAACGCAGCCGTCTACGACGTCGCCGCCAGATGGGCCGGCGATTATTCGTGGCAGAAAGGGGCCGTAGACAGAGGAGACCTGATGGTCAACATGTCAGCGGGCTCGATGGCCGCCATGTCATATAACCTTCAGCTCGATACTCCACCCACCATCGTCGCGACCCACGGGACCATATTAGGGTCCCTGCCCTCGGCGCAGCCTGTGAAGATCGTCTATACGGCCGCGGAGGGCGAGTCGTTCCAGGCCGATGTGCAGAACGTCACCTTCTCTGCGAGGCTTCCCAATCTGATGGATTATCAGGTCAAGGTCTTCTGGCTGTACGCAGACGGCACCGCAAACTACCCTTTCGCCAAAAACCAGACCCTCAGCGAAGGGATAGGCGTGGTCGGTGTTGACGTTGTCATCAGCTAGGTGGTGCGGCTACAGGCGGCCTGACCAGCCGACAAGCGCTAGGAGAAGGAGGCCGGCGCACGACTCCCGAGGTCGCGCCATGGCCGAAGAACCAGCGAGAGAACGGGTCTCCACCCTGATTCACAGACTAGCGTTCGTGCGGTTGGTGAAGAGCGGCGTCAAGCGTGGTAATATCGCGCTTTCCCCTCATAGCCAGCTCGAGCACCACTCCGAAAAGTGGAAGGCATAGGCCCAGCACGGCGCTAAGCCAGTCGAACTGCGTGAGGAGCAGCAGGCACGAGACCAGACCGAGCAGCCCTGTAATCGAAACTCACCCTATGCTGAACGGCGCTTTGAAGGGCCTCGATAAAAGCGGGGCGACTCGCCGCAGGTGAAAGAGGGCCAAATTCACAAGTGCGAAGGTAAGGAGAGACCCGAAGCTCGTCACCCTTCGCGATGATTCCGATATGTCCGAGCGGGAGAATCATCAGCGCTATTGCGAGAGTTACGAGGGATGCGAGGACAGAAGGCTCGTCCTCCCTGTTCACCTTTCCGAGGGCTTTTGGGGAGCGCTCCTTCGCGCCCGAGCCCGTAGATTATCCTGGAACCGACCACGAGGACGGTGTTGAGGGTAGTCAGCAGGGCAGCGACCGTCAGTAAGTCCGAGCCTGATTGGCCCAGGACGGTCGAGACCGCAAGGCCAAAGGCGCCTCGGAGGCCGACAGTCGCCACACTTGCACCAGGCTCACCGAGGCCACTCCGACCAAGACGTAGAGGACGGTGGAGAGTGCTAGCGGTATGAGGAACCCACGGGTATGGTCTTCTCTGGGTCCTTCGTCTCCTCGGAGAGGTTCGAGATGTTGTCGAACTCGATGTAAGCGAAGAACACGAGACCATGGCCGCTAGGACCCCCGGGATTCCAGGGAGGAGGCGTATGAAGCTGACCCCACCTTCCCGATGCCTGCTCCCACAATGACGACGAGTCCGGCGATGGCTTTCAGGCTGAGGACCGTATTGAACTTCAACGATTGTTTTGTGCCCGCCGAAGAAACGACGGTCAACAGGATCAAGAGTGCGGCCGCAGTCGGAATTAGAGGGACATCCACAATTGTCGAGAGGTAGCCTGCGAAGCCGAGCGCGACCGCGGCGGCAGCCACCACCTCCGTAACGAGCATCGTCCACTGCGTGAGGAAGGAGAGAGCTCTGTTACCGTAGGCTCTCCCGAGGAAGACGTATTCAGAAGTGGCTTCGGGATAAACCGTGGCGAGCTCCGCGTAGGACAAGCCGGTGAAGAGCGCCACGACCGCTCCCACGAGAACGCGAACCAGGCCAGCCCTCCGGCAAGGCCAGACGCATCTCCGACCAGGACGTATATCCCTGCCCCGATAATGTTGCCCACTCCGTACGCGATCACCTGAAACATGCCCGCCTCCCGCCGCAGTGCTGGCCTCTCATCGGGCATTGGCGTCAGCCGCGGTCAACTCTGCTAACAGGTGGTACGCGATTTCCACGCGAGTCTGTGTAGAGCGCGGAGTGAACACTTGGTTAGGCGCAAACAGGAGCCCCAGAATCTTCGCAATTGAGATTCCAACAGTTAAACCATAGAGAGAGAGAGAGAGACCAGCCTCGTCGTGGTTCGAATGTCCAATCGGAATAAGTCTGAAATGCGCGACCCTCAAAACGTAATCATCCAATTCTCAACAATGAGAATTGTATCTCGTACTGGATAATTTCTCGGTCTCCGCGAGGACAAGCATCGTTGCGACCGATACTGCCGTCTCAATAGCCAATCTCAGCCGCGGCGGCGATAGCGGGAGCAGCCGCGGGCGCCGCACAGCGCAAAGGAAGGGGAGGGAGCGCTCTGGATGCCATGATTCTCGGCGGTATGGTGACTGGTACCATGAGCGGGAGAGGCCCTGCGGTCAAGGCGCTCCAGATTAGCGAGAACCACAACTATCCCGTCGTCGCCTTGAGAGCGCTCACGGGGGCCAACCGCACGATTTCGAGTTCGCTCTTCGGGAACGCCAGCTCTTCGACGTCTCGAAGATTCCCAAGGGCATAAGGATGCTCAATGGGGATGTTGGAGAGCAAGACGCGAAGCAGCAAGCGAGAACGCTGGTTGAGCAGCTCCAATCCCAGAAGGCGCACAAGAAGTACAGCATGATACAGCAACTGAAGACTGAGATTCAGGTTGGGGACGCCGAACTCCTGCACGTTCCCGCCTGGCTGGCGAGGTGTCGGTTCAAGGACTAGAAGGCTATGGTGGTGATTGTCGATGCCAACTCGGGACAGCCGATTCAAACCGCGGGTATCGACGACTGAAAGACAGTCCGTCCCTCGTACTTTGAGACGCTGTGTTCTCACAGATGAGAATTGTCTTCCGTACTTTTATCGAAGCGACGGGCAGACTATCGCATGGCCTCACCTCGGCCTGAAGGCAGGAGACATAAGACCGCGACCAGGACCTCGTCGTTAGTGAGAGTGGACGTCCTGCAGGGGTCCCGGGTAGGGACTACGACCAAGGTTCTCTCGGTATTCGTTGCGGCGCTCGTGGTTGCGGCCACCGGATTGGTCTTTTCTCTGCCGTACTTGGCCGCGCCTGCGGGGGATTCGACTTCACCCGCCGGGGATAGGCTTGTCATCACTCCGAACTTCCCGATCTTCTTCCCCGGGGGATACTACTCGCATGTTGTGAACTTCACGTTCACTCACAGCGGAGATGCGATTGTTCTGGGGAACGTCTCTTTCCTCTACGTCATCCCGTCCAACCTCGAGACACGGACCATTACCGAGAGCGGTGGCGGGAATGCCACCACCACTGTTGCGGTGGTGACAGCTGATTATCAATGCGGCACTTCGCTCGGCCAGCAAAGATTCTTCTTCGCACATTTCAATGGACGTAACACTAGGACGGTACGGCTCGATTACTGCGCCGTCTTGAACGCCGCACTGACCCAATCCTACCCGAGAGGTTCGCCTCATGCCTGGGCTCTCTTGCAGGTCTCGAGGGATACATCTCCTCGTGTGGCCCTGTACATGGCTGGGCAATGGGACAACGTCTACCATGTCGCACTCTGGGTAGGAAAATAGGAAGCCGGAGGAGGTTGCTAGAGGCGTGGTTGCGCCCTCATCTGAAACGAAAAAATGCAGACGAGATCTCTTCTGCTCAGAACGAAAGACCACTTTCTGAGAGGTCGAGAATGATATTTGTCAATTTTTCTGGCGAGTTCGTTCTACCTCACGGGCTTCTTGATCATCTTCACGTCACTCGCGTATCCGGTTTCCATTCACATCCTCACCGAGAATGGAGGAAGGCTGTGGTGGCAGACATCCCCCGCGGGGTCTCTTTTCCCATTCCCAGAGAATCCGGGCAAATTGCAGGCTCTCAGCCACCTCTCTGCCATCGATTCGACCATCTACCTGTGGTTGATCAAGACAAATGTCCTGTATGTTCTTGATGGCACTGCAATATTCGCCGATTCTCTCCTTCTATGGCTTATTCTCCGATCGAGGGGTTGGTTGAATTGAATCGCAAAGCAGAATGCGTTGCGGTCGCTGTGGTCGTAATGGTCATCGGCGCATCAGCCATCGCGTATCTATCACGCTCGACATCACCACAGCAGCCGGCGGCAACAATGATGAGGGGCAGCCTGTTCGTGAGCGACGCGGGCCGCTCTCACGGCGGGTTCGAGTACACCGCCTCCTGGAACGCCACGCTTTCTTTGACCGGAAAAAATACTGGTGTCCTAGACTTGGTGCTGGACGTTGGCCTTGGTGACGCTCTTAGCAGACACAACTTTACGATAACTGACTTCGTCCGGAATTCAACCACAATAAGCATGCTCCTCGATAGCCAACCCGTCACCACGAGGTGGACAACCACCGACACCGTATGGAACCAAACTTACGACAACTATTACATTGCCTCATGGGGCGATGACGCGCCAACCAACGAGCTGATTGGCAAGATCTCGCCCACGATGTTCCCCGGCCTGGCGAACTTCTGGTACGTTGAGCTGCGACTTCGATAAAATATGCCGTACTTTCACATGTGCCATCGTGGCTTAAACCCGGACACGAGACCAATTATGCCGCGATAAGGTTGAGGAAACAGGTGGATATCTCAAGATTAGTGACTTCGTACCCATTTTTCGGCTTCGTCGCCAGTTCTGGCTTGGTTCTCTACTCGATCCTAACGGCATTCTTTTGATGCGCTCGTGATACCTCTCGACGATGACCACAGCCTCTCGTCTGCTGCCGTTGGGGACGTGCCTTGTTTTCCTATCAGGCCCGTCTTGGCCTTCCAGCTAAAGACGCCGTGCCACTTGTTCGGCGCCTTCATTCGGAGGAGATGACCTCCTGTCAATGGACCGCTTCGGCGTATGATTCTGCAAATTTGGCGAGCCGAGGTTCAGAGTTGCTTCTCAGGGTTTTGTCCTGCGAAGGCTGACCGCTAGAACCACCACGGCAACAGCCAGAATTCCAACAAGTCCCACCACAGCGTAGAGAAGCAGGCCGCTATCGGTGCCTGATGAGTCAGAAACAATCGTGGTGGTTGGGCCGGTCCCGGTGGTCGCGTAGACTGTCGGCGGCGCGAGCGTCTGGGGCGAACTGGAAGGCGGAACGATTCCACCAGGGCCAAAGTTTGGATAAACCAGATTTTCTTGGCCCGTACTATTGTACAACTCCGCCGCCCCGTAGTAAGCGTGAGGAGTCAGATAGTACTCCTGTTCTTGATAGTGAAGGACCACGCTGGCGCTGGTCTGTGGCGGCGTGAGGAGAGACCAACCCCCGAAGCTCACAGAGGTTGGCTGATTGTAGTCCGTCACGTTGATTGTCTCGCCAGCTATCGTCTTTTGGGTCGTCGTCTGGTTGACCGGCAGGAAAGCCCATACACTGACCAAGACAGGAGCGCTCGGAGTCGCCAGCGTAGCGCGACCGGTTGAGTCGGTTGTGTTGGACATGGAAAGCATCTTCGGACTATAGCCCCAGTACCAATTTCCGAGAACAGCGGCGGATACTGATGCGCCCCTGGCAGCCGTCCCGTTAAGGAGAGTTGCATGGATGGTGAGTACGGTGGTCGAGGTGTCGTTGATGTTCTTGGTTGGAATTGTCAACGTCAGAGGACCATCCACCTTCTGCACCAGGAATCCGTATTCCGTCACAGGTGAACCATGAATGCAGCAGAGCGCTGGAACGGACGCCCCTCCTACGTTGGCCACAGCTCCCGATGACGCGGCTGAGGCAGGGTAATAATTTGCCTGCTGGGTTGCAGTCGCAGTGAAGGTGTAGGTGCCACTCGGGAGCCGAAGAAATCCCGCGGGATACTGGCTCTGACTCGTCGTCACCAGAGCGCCAGTTGAGTTGTAAGCGGAAACATCGAAGTAATTGGGGAGCGAGCTCTCGGTCGAGATGGAGATCTGCACGCTGTAGAGGTCTCCGGGTGCGGCATCCGCAGAAGCAATCGGGCTGCCAAGGACCGAAAGCACCATCATTATCACGAGACCACTCACAGCAATGGGACGTCTTCTAGTCGCTCTACCTTCCACACCGGGAACCTTTTCTGGCATGCGAGCTTATGTCGATAGAAATCGATTTAAACGGAGGAGACGATTCCCACGAGTGAGAACGAGAGGATCTTCTTCCGTAGGATGCGCCGTTAAGTCTCCCCTCCAAACCCCGCGACATTCTTCTCGCCTTGCCGTCGCTCCTGACGGGCTGCGCTCTGCTTGTCTCACTTGTCGAACTCGATTTCTCAGGTCCGTCATCGAAATCTTGACTTCAGGTACCCTAAGGGAAGATTTTCAGGGTGGAATGGACCCATCAGTTCTACTTCGCCACGATGACTTTGGAGGAGGTGACGTTCTCGATGGAGTCGAGGATGAGGCGGATACTCCCAGGAAGCGGGAATCATCAGGTAGGCTTCGTGCAGCGGGCGCTGCACTCGCAGCCCTTCTCTAGGAGGAGACCACTGGCGTGGTGACTTCCGATCGCGCCCAAGTTGCCCTCCTGGCGAGGCCTGCTCCGCCGAACCCTACCTACCTCTTGGCAGAGGTGAACTTTCCCGCCTTCGTGAGGGCTCATCCCCCAGCTCACTGAGACTCTGGGGCTCTCCGGAAGTAGTCGCCATTCCCGAACATCCCATATTGTTTCACCACCTCGGCGGTCCCGCTGAAGCTGATTGTTCGCGGCCTCCATAGGTCGACCAAAGCCAGGTCGTCCACCAGGATGGAGACGCGCGTATTTCCGCCAGATGAGAATCGTGTCCTGGCATTAAATAATTGCGAGCGCTTCCAAACCGTCGAGGAGCTAAGGCTTCACAGAGAGGTGAATCGAGCAATGAGAAAAGAAAACACAGTCTCCACGGTTACCGGAATCGCCATCCTTGTCCTTGGCCTCATGGTTGTGGCGGCGCCCGCCGGCGCAGCAGGTGCTTCGATGCCGGCCGCTTCCACGTCGCAGGCTGCTGCAGTGTACGGTCGCGCCATGATTGGCGGGAACGCGCAGGCGGTCGCCATCATCAACAACCTATCCGACATGCACATCGGAATCCCGATCTATGCGGCGCACCGGGCGGCGTTCCAGACGTCTAGGAGTCCAGAGAATCCCTATGGCCTTCAACCTATTGGGTTGAACCCATAGGTGACAGCGAAATAGCCTCGCCTTGCCTTCCCTGGGTTGGGGCGCGAGTGGGCGCCCCTCTCCTCCCTTTATTTTTCTTGGGCAGGATCGATTTGGGAGTCGGGTTGCCGCTTCTGGAATGTGACATAATTCGAGCAGCATAAACTCTTGTGTTCAAGACGGGCGGCTTATGTCGGCAGTCGAATTCATTCTGGCATGAGTAGGCGCGCGGGATGGCCGGATTCGGAGTTGATGCGCTCCTTCCTTGCGATGAAGAGAGTCTCCAACCTGACCACTCTTCGACTGAACCTTGAACCGCTTGAACGCACCCGGATTCGCGATCGCAAAGGCTTTGGAGAGCTGCTCCTTAGCGTAGTCGAGTATGCCGATACGCAAATCTCTGTAATATCTCGCTAGATTACGCGCTTGGTAGCTGCGGGTATCCGTGGCAACAACGACTGAAAGTTCGCTACCGTTCGCCTTTGTGATTCAATCGCCCTTTGTAAATGCCCTCGTCGCGTTATCAGACCCGTCGTAGCAGGCGAGCAACTTCTTGTAACTCCGGGCCGCAGAATCCTGGTTCAACGGACTATCGCCCGAGTGTACTCGGGACTCCTTTGTTTTCCGTTGTAGATCTATGTTGCCTTTGAGACTCCAATCGAGCTTTCGTCGCCTTCCGATTTAGGACCCTGACACGATTCTCGTTCGTGGAAATCAGCGCGGCCTGAAGAGGTCATGAACGCGCTCAAATTGAATTGCAATGGGCAATGGGCAATGGGCAATGGGCAATGGGCAATGGGCAATGGGCAATGGGCAATGGGCAATGGGCAATGGGCAATGGGCAATGGGCAATGGGGGACTCGGCCCAGATGGCATAACGCCCGCCCGGGGCACAATATTCCTTGCGGACGAAGTGGCCGGCACGGAATACTGCAGGTTTCCTCCCGCTCTCTTATGGGGAATCCATCTTGAGAACCTGTTCAGGGGCGGGTTCCACCGGGCCCGCCAACTGTTCTCCGTTAGATTCCGGACTCATCCGTCGACACTAGGGGAGAGAAATTTAAGGTAGCCCAACGGTCCTATGTGAAAGAGCCCGTCTTCCCTTCGCACGATGGTGGAGACCTGTTGAGGGTGCTTAGCGAATGCCGCGTGGCTGCGCAAGACGGGGATGTCCATGCCTCCCGACTTCGTCACAAATACATTGAAGGGTGCACGCTGACTAGTCCGATTCCGATTGGCCTCGAGCTTGAGCATACACCTGCGCGCCGAGGACAGGGGGAGGGGAAGCGGCGCACAGAGTAGCTGGGCAATTCAATAAACCTCACGCCGATGCATCCATAATCAGTGTTGGTAGCGTTGTAGTTAGCCTTAATACGCTCAAGGCCATTCTACGGGCAATGAAGAAAGCTAGGCTCTCGCTTACCCTCCTAGGTTTGGCTGCAATTCTGGCTGTCGGTCCGTACTTCGCGGCAATCTCATATGCAGATTCTGCAAGCATTCCTTCCTCCGTCGAGGTCGCTGTGGCTTACGCTGATACCGAGGGCAGGGGTAACTCGGCAGGAACCTGCGCCAACTGCTTCCCAAGCCCATGGTGCGGGTCGCCAGGCGTCCAGTTCATCGGTTCGTCGACGAACTACAACGGCAACTCCACCGAAACAAAAAACTGCAACGGGGGAGACTGGGATACCGGCGCCATACTCGTCACCAACAGAGGGGCGACCTCCATTACGCTGACCAATCTAACGGTCGCTTTTCCTCTCCCCGCGTCTGGTACCTCGGTCACACCCACCTGCGTGGCCGAGATGAGGCCAATAACGATCAACGTCTGGTTCGGGCAGCAATACTACTGGAATAACCCGGCAGACCCGGCGTTCAACGGGGGCCCGATCACAGTCCCTGCTGGAGGACAGGCAATCTTCGCTGGCACCAGCAGCGACAACTCTTATCATTGCCCGACTGGCAATTATCCATCGACAGGCCGGACGAACGGAACCTACGATTTCGACTCGAGCGACGCTTACTACCTAAACGGATGCACACCCACGACGGACCCTTCGTCTGCTCCCCGAATCACTTTCTCAGCTGTTGGATACGCTGCGACAACATACAACGACAACGGCCACACCATTGACACCGGCGGTATCGATACCGGGAACTGCGCCCCGACCCCAGTGGACCCCCAGTGGGGTCATGAGAATCTAGGTTGGAGGCTCGTGAACGACGCTTGCGGAGAGATCTGCCCGACGAACCAGCTTACAGTAGAAAGTACCACCTCCACGACTAACGTAGGGGGAAAATCCTCGACTTCCACAACCTCCACGCCAACCGTCAACATGTCATCAAGTTCAACGGCAGTCACGGTCAACACCTCAAGCGCATCTGGAGGAATCAGCACAAGCATAGTCTACGGAATAGCAGTAGTCGTTGTGATCTTCGTCGCAGCGGGAGGGTATCTTGTAGCTAGAGGTAGGAGGCGGCCCTGATTGTTGCGCTGGGCCCTCTAGGTCGTGTCGTCGATTCAGCGCCACCCCAGGGGCATGATTAGCGTAACCAGAAGACTTGTGCCATACAGGATATCCGAAGTCGATCGGCAGGACGACAAGACGCCGCGGCTGTACATCCTCTAGAACAGAGACGCAGCTTGGATGAACCCAACCCGAAAGGTGGAGGCGGCGTCCAACCTCCGTGGTTCTCGGGATTGAGAATCCACTTCACTGCTTATTAGATGTCGAATCTCGAATCCTCTCGGTTGGTCTGCGATGACGAAGTACGAAGTCACGATGAGACCATTTTGGGTCGTGCTTCTTGTGGCCATTCAAGCCATTCTTGCGGTCATTGCCATCCCGAGCGGAGCGCTATTTCTGGCAGACCCGAGCGGAGGGCTTCTGGGGGCTCAGTTCATACTGCCTTACCTGACCAAGAGCCTTCCTTTCATCCATGACTTCGCTTCCGTGGGGATTTGGCTCGTTGCGGTCTACGGCGTGCTTCCTCTTCTCTTCGACGTCGGACTGCTAAGGCGGGTGCGCTTCGCGTGGCTTCTGACAATTGTGCTCGGGCTGACCGTCATTGTCTGGATTGCTTTCGAAACGGTACTCTTCGCCGCGATCGGGTTTACGCCGTTGTATCCTCTGATTGGAGGGATTGGAGCGGCAATGGTCCTCGTATCTTCCCTTCCTTCCGTGAGGAGATATTACTCACGCCGATAGCATACTCACGGGTCCTCCGACGGCATTCTTCCCAAACGCCCTATGGTCGGCTCCCAATCCACGTAGGCCCATGTGCTGTTTCAGTTTGGGGCGCGTGGAGGTAGCGGGCGTGAAGCCATCGCAGCTGTTTGAGCTCGTCAAGGCGTACCCGCTACCCTTCGTAGCAATCGTCGGCCTAGCTGCTGGTGGACTAGCCACCTTGGTGGCCGGACGGCCCGACGTCGGAAATCTGTTCTGGTACGCCGCGCTCCTAATCGGCGGCGCGCCTGTCGTCTATCACACCCTGAGAGGCGTCTTCAGGGGAAAGTTCGCGGCTGACATAGTGGCGATGCTCGCAATCTTGACCGCCGTCCTCACAGATGAAGCGTTTGCCGGTGTGATCATAGTGATCATGCAGACCGGGGGAGAGGCTCTCGATGACTATGGATTCAGGAGGGCTTCATCGTCTCTCGATTCTCTTATTGCGCGGGCGCCCAAGATTGCGAACCTCAGGCGAGGCGATGGGGGGATCGAGGAGGTCGAAGTGAAGGATGTGGTCGTTGGGGACGAAGTGATCGTGCGTTCAGGCGACCTGATTCCGGTAGATGGGTTGTTGACGCGTGGCCCCGCGGAGATTGATGAATCGGCTTTGACCGGGGAACCCCTCCCGCGGACGAAGGCGGAGGGAGAGGTTCTCATGAGCGGCACCCTGAACGTCGGCCAGGCCTTCGAGATGTCCGCCACGAGGGTGAGCACCGAGAGCCAGTATTCGAAGATCGTCGACATGGTCAGAAAGGCTGAAGGGGACAAGCCCCCCATTCAGCGGCTTGCGGACAGATATGCGATCGTCTTCACCCCCCTTACCATCGGCGTCGCAACTCTGGGATGGCTGTTTACGCACAACGTCTCAACGGTCCTTGCGGTCCTTGTAGTGGCGACTCCGTGTCCGCTCATACTTGCGACGCCTCTCGCCGTCATCTGCGGGGTGAACAGGGCTGCGAAAGAGAGCATAATCGTCAAGAATGGTACAGCGATCGAGCAGATAGGGAGGGGCCGTGTCGTCTTGTTTGACAAGACCGGGACGCTGACGTATGGCTCTCCTATCGTCGAAAGCATCGTTTCCCTGGACGGTGAAGAGCGCGAGATACTTAGAAAGGCAGCGAGCGTCGAGCAGCTATCCTCGCATCCGGTCGCCAAGGCGCTGGCCGAAGAAGGAGTCAGGCGGTTTGGAACGCCAGGGATGCCTGTGAACTTCAAGGAGACGCCTGGGCAAGGGGTTGAGGCGGAACTTGACGGCGAACACATCTTGGTCGGATCGCAGCAATTCTGCGAGGCAAGAATTTCGCGAGCGTTTGACAGCAAAGCGGGGGAGATCCTCGGAAGCGCCCGAGACGAAGGTCGAATGGCAACTTTCATAGCCATTGACGGCAAGCCCGCAGGCATAGTCGTCTTCACCGACAAGCTGCGTCCAGGAGTCCCAGCGATGATGATGAGGCTGCGGGAGCTCGGAGTGGAGCAGACCGTCATGCTGACGGGAGACAACAAGGTCAATGCAGAGATCATCGCGCGGGAGGCTGGCGTCGGCCGGGTCGTGGCCAACCTTCTGCCCGCTCAGAAGGTGGAGGAGGTTCGCAAGCTGACTCAGCAGTTCGGCAGGACGATCATGGTGGGAGATGGCATAAACGACGCGCCTGCCCTGGCAACTGCTACGGTGGGAGTCGCGATGGGCGCCCACGGGACGGGCATATCTTCGGAGGCGGCTGACATCGTCCTTCTGGTGGACGACGTCACCAAGGTGGCAGACGGAATCTCGATAGGGCAGCGCATGCTGCGCGTGGCCAAAGAGAGCATCTTCTTCGGTCTAGGAGCGAGCTTCGTCCTGATGGCGATCGCCAGCCTAGGGTACATCCAACCCGCCATCGGGGCCGTGCTCCAGGAGGTGGTGGACATCACAGTGATTCTGAACGCGCTGAGGGCAAGGTCGTGAGCACTCTCCCTTGACCAGGATGGCATCATTTGAGCGGACATACTTGACCACAAGCACGCCGCACTTCGAATGAATTACGACCACGGACGAGACACTTCAAGGAGAAACCTCTGGACGCCTCGAAGACCCTTCCGACTCATGACAATCAGGATTGACATTTGCACCACAAACAACAAAGTAGGACCGATTCAGGCGATAATGCAAGATATGGCCGCTTCGTTGAAGATGCTGAACGCACGGGACACGGGGACATACGTCTTCCTCGCCGCCCTTGTGACGCTGTTCATTTCCCTCGTCGAGATCCTTGACTACTTCGAGCTTCCTTTCGAGTCCCTCGCCGGCCACCTTTTCGCCTCTGGCTCCGTAATCTCGGCCGGATTTGTTACGTCGTTCATGACTACGTTTGGGTACGGCGGGGTCTTCGTATTGATGCTGCTGGAGAGCGCCTCTCTCCCGATACCCAGCGAGGTCGTCCTCCCATTCGCTGGGTACCTAGTTGTAGAGTATCATGATTTGTGGCCGCTTTTGTTAGCAGGGTTTCTGGCCGCTCCTCCTTTGTTGAAGTATCTCTCGTCGTTGTA
>Ga0307373_10009192_pt1 | contig 14840 bp, 16 predicted proteins | sample OX2MG_FD_202534 | JGI IMG/M metagenome (GOLD analysis project Ga0307373, IMG submission 202534) | Soil microbial communities from Risofladan, Vaasa, Finland - OX-2 | ecosystem: Environmental > Terrestrial > Soil > Coastal area > Acid sulfate soil | place: Finland: Risofladan, Vaasa | collected... | reverse complement strand
AGGGACTCCGCCATCTTGGCGACGAGTGCGGGAGAACGAAACGGCAGACTGAGCACCCGGCTGGCGACCGATATTCGACTCGTCGCCGCCGCAATCCACGTCAACATCGTCCACACCTCATACGTTGGGTTAGAACCTGACGGGTGATCAGACGCCGAGACAAAGTCGAAACCAAGCTCCTCGGCAAATATCGCGAGCGACACTGGGTCGGTTCTGGGGGTGACGGACGTGGGGACGTTTATCCCGAATGACAGGACCTGGTTCATACTTCTCCTTTTTGCATAACGGGCTTGGTGGGACGGGCCAAGGTGAAGCGCGGGAGCGAGAAATGCACGATGGGGCCAATGGCGAGTGCGTACGCGACGGTGCCGATGCTGACGGTGTCGCCGAGAACAACTCCCACCGCGAGAACCGAGAGCTCGACCAACGTGCGAACAGAGCGCACCGAGTGACCGCGAGTGGCGACTTCGAGCATAAGTCCGTCGCGCGGACCGGGACCGAGCCCGCTCCGATATAGAAGCCCGTGGCGAGACGGTCGAGTGGTATCGCTCCCGCCAACATGAAACACCGGGCCGTCAGACCTTCAACCCTTGGAATGGAATTGAGAGCGCCGTTGACGACGAGGCCACCCACCACGACGTTGCACGCGGTGCCAACGCCAACACGCTGATTCAGGGGGATCCACGCCAGCAGCACGACGACACCTACCACGTCAACAAGCCAGCCCAATTGAATTCGCAACCGCAGAGCGATGCCTTGATTGAGCACGTCCCAAGGGTCGAGGCCCAGCCGAGCTCTGACGAGCAGGGCCAGACTCACCCCAAATATGGCCAGGCCCGCACCGAGCCACGCCATTCGAAGTGTGAGCCCAACACTAGGAGCGTCAATCGTAAACAGTTCGCTCGATAACTTACCTGACATATCAGGTAAGTTATCGGATACTGCCTGACATGTCAACTAGATTCAACCTATGGGAACAAATGCCCGTCAATGGCTCACCAACAACGAACTGGAGGCGTGGATGGGTTATCGCCGAATGCGAACACTGCTCGATCTTCAGTTAGCGCGAGACTTGAGTCGCGATTCGAACCTGTCGGAGTCTGATTACGACGTCCTCTCTACACTGAGCGAAGTACCCCGACAGGGTTGGCGATCCACTGACCTCGCCGACCGACTCTCGTGGTCGACAAGCCGACTCGCTCACCACGTCGGGCGAATGGAGCATCGTGGATTAGTAATACGGGATGACTGCGAAGACGACCGACGCGGAGCGTCTATCAGTCTCACCAACGAAGGAAAGGTTGTGTTAGATCGCGCGGCGCCCTTGCACGTTGCGTCGGTGCGCCGCAATCTGTTTAATTTACTTACGCCAGAGGATGTTCGTGCGCTAGCCGCGATTTCGACCAAAGTGAATAGCCATCTGAATCAGAAGATACATTCCTAGTCCAACGCCCTTGTTAACTGCCTGTGAAAGGACTTCGGCTGCGACGTTGGCGCCTTTGTGCGACGTCACGTAGGGGTATACACCAGCGTGGCGTCAGCCATTAGCGTCTGACGCCGCCAGAATAGGTTCGGATGCGAGACCGTCGCGCCTTGGCCCGACATCGCGGCTCCGTGACCCGACCCGCTGTCTCACAAACGAGGGATATCGAGACAGCAGCAGCGACAGTTATCGCTGATAAGTCAACGAGATCAACGAGCAGTCTCTCAAACAGCTCTCGATTGAAGGACGACGCGCTGGCCGGGTTTCGCTATCTTCACAGTGCCCTGCCAGCACGCAACCTTCTAAGCGTTTGCAGCTTCGGCGAATGCAGCGAGCAGACCCGGCCACCCACCCGGTGAATCGAATGCAACTCGAACCTCTTCCTGCGTTTCTCCGAAACGATCCAGGTTGCGATGTTCGAGATCAACCCGAGTGCGATCAGGACCATCAGCAACGAATCGCACTTCCACTTCGGTTAGGAGGTTTGGGTCGTACTGCCAGGTGCCGGTGATCTGCCAGGACAGCACAAGCCTGTGAGGCGGCTCCCATGCCAGCACCCGTCCCCACTCGCATTCGCTTCCATCGGTGTCGATCTCGTACCAGCGTCCACCTTCTGAGCCTTCGAGCACTGCCTGTTTGAGGTCAGCACCTCCAATCTTGTGGGTGCGTGGCCACCATCCGTCGAAGCCCTCGGTAAATACTCTGAACGCCTTCTCGACCGAGGCGTTCACCGTCACGGTCTTGTGAATGCTTGTGCTCGTCGTGGTCATTAATCTTCTCCTTCTTGTTCAACGGCGGCCGCGAATGCGGCCAGGGACCGATCCCAAAATTGGTCAAGGTAGTGACGAAGTTCGGCGAGCCCGTCGAGATTGAGCTGGTACATCCGACGGGTCCCTCTGGAGTGATCCACTACGAGACCAGCCTCTTTGAGCACCTTGAGATGCTGGGAGACTGCTGGTCGGCTTACTGGTAAGCCCTCGGCAAGTTCGACCACTGCTCGGGGGCCATCAACGAGGTGCTCGAAGATCGTCCGACGAGTTGGGTCGGCCAGCGCTGCAAGGGAAGTTCCGTAACTATTCACTTACCGTAAGCTACTACTTACCATCCAGGGCTGTCAATGAGTGGCTACCTGCTTGGAGTCCGATCCTCGCTTGCCCGCAGGTACTGGTACACGGTCTCCCTGCTTATCCCGTACTCCCTGGCGAAGGATCGAGGAGCGTAGAAGGGTCGCCGACCCACGCTTTCGTAGGAGGACCGAGCCGAGCTGAGGAGCCGGGCAGCGTCCGGCGAATCCAAGTTACAGTTAGCCCACAAGCTCGGGATCAGCAGGGAGACCGTGTACCAGTATCTTCGCGCCTCCCGTATGACAGGATCAAGAGATGGCTCGTGATCGAGACGTCCAGGGATTCCACGACCGGGCAGCGAATCTGCTAAAGGACCGGGAGCTACTGACAGCCATCCAGTCCATGCGGCGGAGACTGGTCGAGGTTGGCCCGGAACGCGTCAGGGCCGACGGTGACTTCGAGCGCGTGTCGCTGCCCAACTTGGACGGAGATGCTCTTCGGGACCTGCTTGTCGCAGAAAACGCTCAGACGGTGATCGAGGTCGGGCTCGCCTACGGTAGTTCGGCCCTGGCGATCGGAGAGGCCCTGATATCGCAGGGGCACCAAGACGCGAAGCATGTGGTCATCGACGCCTACCAGCACCAATTCCACAACGCTGGTTGGGAGGCAATCGCCTCCGCCGGTCTCACGGATCTTTGCTTGTTGCTAGCCGAAAGATCTCAGCTCGCGCTACCACGACTGGTGACCGAGGGGTTCATCGCCGATGCTGCGTTCGTGGATGGCAGCCACGTCTTCCACAACGTGTTCGTTGACCTCTACTTCCTGCGTGAACTGGTTCGGCCAGGCGGGTTGATCGTTCTCGATGACTGCCAGTGGCTGTCCGTGGCCACTGCGGTACGGTATTTCGAAGTAAATACCGGGTGGACGTCACAGGTGATCAGTCAGCCGACACGACTTCGTGCCTTCCGACTACCCGACCCTCGGGTAGAAGTCAGCTTTGAGAGATTCAAAGCTTTCACTATCGATTCGTCTCCTTAATTCCGCTCAGGTCTGACCGCCAACCAAGAGCAGCACCAGTGGTGTCGTGAGAATGGTTTGTGAGAATGCTCGCCGAGATTGAGGAGGGCAGAACAAAGTGGGGTGTCGAGGTCCTCTCAGAATCCCTCGTTTGTGAGAAGTCAGCGTTGTCCTCGACCTCAGTCCTTCGCGTCCTTCTTCACGGTGCGCATTCCGGAGTTTTCGGACACCCAATCCGGAGTTTTCGTACACGTCTCGGGGTGATCGTAAACCGCGCAGCGGCCGACGCTTTTGTGAGTTCAGGTCCTCTTAACTCACCTCCTTCGCGTTCATCGTAGAACAGGGCGTTGGCTCGTTCGTGCAGGGTCGGTTTTGACTCACCGTGATCGTTTGGCGCTTCGCGTAGTTGATGAAGTGGTGCGCTGACGACGAGAGTCTCCGACGAGCTCGAAGCGATGCGATCGTTCCAGGAGCCGGTCGAGTGTCGCGTCGGCGACGGTCTCGTCGCCGAGACCTTCGTGCCAAAGATTGACCGGCAACTGTGACGTCACAATGGTCGATCGGGCGGCGCGGTCCTCCACCACTTCGAGCAGGTCGGCCGTCTGGTCGTTGGTGAATGGTCGCATCAGAAAGTCGTCCAGGATCAAGATATCGAAGCGCGCGAGCGAGTTCATCATTCGCGCGATCCGTCCGTCGCCTCGCGCAACGGCGAGGTCATTCAGCAACCTCGGGGTTCGCACGTAGAGCGCGCTGTGGCCGTGTTGAATCGCGCTGTGCGCCAGGGCGCACGCGAGGTAGGTCTTGCCCACGCCCGTTGGTCCGAGGACGATCACGTTGTGGTGATGCTCCACCCAGTCCGAGTTCACCAGCGACACGAACGTCACCTTGTCGAGTCCGCGCGCGCTGGCGTAGTCGACGTCCTCAGCTGACGCGCCCGCCGCGAGTTTGGCCGCCTTGAAGACACGTTCGAGTCGGCGGTTCTGTCGCTGGAGCAACTCGGCGTCGACCAACAGTCCGAGTCGTTCTTCGAAGCTGAGCGACGAGTAGTCGGGTTGCTCTCGTTGCTGGGCGAGTCCACTGGCCATCGCCGGCAGCCGCAGGGACTTGAGGCCCTCAATCGTGTTGTGGTTCAGCATGCTTCCTCTTTCATTGGTAGTAGTTGGCACCGCGGATGTTGGAGTGAGTCGGATTCGCGCGCGTCGGCACCTGAGCGAGGGGGCGTTGGTCGAGGCCGTGTTGCAGGATCGACGAGACGGACTTGTAAGAGAAGGACTGGATGGCGAGCGAGCGAGCACAGGCCAGCTCGAGACGCTCAGGGCCGTAACGCTTCTCGAGTCGCAAGACCCCGAGCGCGGAGCGGAACCCCTGTTCGGGGTGTGGTCGGCTCGCCAGCAAGGCCTCAATGAACTGGGCCGTCGAGGGCCCGGTCTTTTGCGCCCAGGCAACGATGCGACTGGGCGTCCACGCAGCGTGGCGGCGGTGGCTGCTGGGCATGTGCGCCGGCTCAGTGACCGCAACGCCCTTTAAGTAACTGCGTTTGTGGCTGGCGACGCGACGGTTCTTCGCGAAGATCTCCACCACGTTGGCGCTAGTGCGCACGTCGAGGATGCTGCCCACGAGACCGTAAGGGACGCTGTAGAAGTTGCGATCGATCGCAAGGTGGTAGTCGAGGCTCACCTTGGCCTTGGTCCAGGTGGCGAAGTCGTAACGCGTAGTGGGAAGCGCTCGCAGCGCCGGTTGGTCGATCTCGGCGAAGACACTGGTGCGCGAGCCCTCGAGCTTCTTGAAGGGTCGCTGGTTGATCACCTCCACCAGCTCACCAATGCGTTCGTTGAGAGCCCCGAGCGACGTGAAGCGCTCCTTGCGCAGGCGCATGATGATCCAACGCTCCGCCATCTGCACGCCCGCTTCCGCCTTGGCCTTGTCGCGCGGCTTGTAGGGACGCGCCGGGATGATCACGACGCCGTAGTGCTGGGCCATCTCCTGGTAGGTGGCGTTCACGTCCGCTTCGTAGCGGTGCGGCTTCGTGACGCCCGAGCGCAGGTTGTCGGGCACGCAAATCTCCGGGCAGCCCCCGTAGAACTCGAAGGCGTTCTCGTGCGCGTGACACCAGTGCACCAGCTCCTGGCTGCGCAGCGCCTCGGCGTAGAGGTAGCTCGAAGCACCGAGCACCGCGACGAACAACTCGGCGTGAAAACTGACGGTGAGATCACGCTCGTCATAGATCGGGATGCGCAGTCCCGGAAAGTCGACGAACATCTTCTCGCCAGCCTTGTGGTCCTGGCGCATCGTCACGTCGAGCTTCTTGCGCCACGTCCGGTAGAGCTGACAGAACTGGCTGTATTCGTAACCGTCGGGGTGCAGCTCCTTGTGCTCGACCCAGAGCAACATGAGCGTCATGCCCTTCTTGGCGAGTTCCCTTTTCATCATCGCGAAGTCGGGTTCGGGGCGAACTCTCGGACTCGCGGGCGAGCCGAACAGTCGGGCTTCGAGCGCGTCGTCGTCGGCTAACGCCTCGGGCAGCGGCCACGAGGTAAGCCCTGCATCGCGGGCGCGACGGACGTAGTCGGCCACCGTCGTGTGGGGAATCGCCAGGGACAGCGACACCTGGCGAAGACTCAACTGGTCGTCGAGTCGCAGTCGTAGAACGTCGCGGATCTTTCGCATGGTTGTATGGGGACGGGGCACCGGCAACTCCTCTGATCTTTGGACAGATCAAAGAAGTGTTGTCGGTGCCCTCACCTCACATCAGCGCCGGCGTCAGCCACCTCCGGGGTGTACGAAAACTCCGGAATCGGTGTACGAAATCAATCGGAACGGGTGTACGAAAACCCTCGGAATCCGCACACGGTGAACGCCGTCGTCAACTTTGCAGTCTCTCCACTTGCATTAATGGTCGTCGTGTCAAATGGAAACGAATGTGCGTATTCGACATTCACCGGCGGCTTGTGCTTGAAGATAAGTGCTGCTTCGGCCCGTTGCCTTGAAGACTCTGATGTGACCGGCGCAGCGGAGACGCAAACGACCTGTCCTGTCGTCAACTGCTTCTTCCATCTTGGCCACTGGTCATGATTGTTAACGCGATCTCTGACGTTTGCCGCCTCGCCAATGTAAAGCAGTTTGGCGATGTGAGAACTGCGCCATTCCTGTGCACGTAGTATCACACCATGGACAAGAGTGATTCGATTCTGTTGATCTCGGGAAGTCTCAGGAATAACTCGACCAACTCTTCGCTACTTCGCACCGCCCAACTCATCGCGCCGCCAGGCCATCGTGCCGTCTTTTACGAAGACGTCGGCGAACTTCCCCACTTCAACCCCGATATCGATGCCGGAGCCGTTCCCAAGCGCGTTGCAGATTTGCGAGCCACAATCAGGAGTGCCGATGCGGTACTATTCTGCACGCCCGAGTACGCCGGTGCGCTTCCGGGCTCGTTCAAGAACCTGCTCGAATGGGCCGTGGGGGATGACCATACGAGGTCTCTCTACGGTAAGCCAGTGGCCTGGATCAACGTATCTCAGCGTGGAGCGGAGAACGCGCACGAGTCACTTCGCAAAGTGCTCGGATACCTTGGCACCGTGATCGTCGAGTCCGCCTGCGTGCGTATTCCCGTGGCTCGAAGCGACGTTGGCGGTGCGGGACTGATTGATTCGGTGCACATTCGAATGCTGATTTCAGCGTCAATCTCCGAACTGATCAAAAATCTTCACTCTCCTTCGCAACTCAACTGAAGCCCGCCCGCCGGCTCGAAACGATTTACCGCATCCAGATAATTATTGACTCCAAAGGGGTGGTGTGATGTGCGGAGGCCCGACCAAAAATTAAGTCACGACGTCTTAGTCGACGGCTCAAGATCACGCGCGCCATGTTACAAGAGTGTCCTGAAATACTCGTGCGCACGACTCGTAGATGAAGTCTCCTGCGTTCGTCGCGTGACCACTGACTACGGTGTCGCGGTCAAAGAGCACCATCTTATTCACGCGTACGCCCTCTTGATTCTGATAGTTGATGACCAACACCTTGACACCAAGCTACGTGTCGATGGCGTCGAAGTGCAGATTCAGAATCCGACGAGGGTCTTCTTGTCAATAGTCGCGTAACGCGTCTTTTCCACCAATCGCGCCATCACCGCCGGGCTGCAAGAGATGCGCGAGCGGCGAGATAAACGTGACGTCCTCGCCGAAGTGGCTCAGCACCAAGGTGAAGTCGTGCGCGTTCCAACCCTCCAGCTAGCTGGCTACAAGGTCAACATCGCGATCTCGTTCCATCACTCCACTAGTACACCCCTGGTTCTTCTTCCGCGCCGCCGACAGAAGTTGTCACTCACCGGCCCTCCGTCCTCGTTCCTTTAGGACCGGAGAATCAGTAGGTAGGATTTGGCGGTGTACATCGTGACCCTGACCTACGTGGTCGACGTAGCCGAGATTGATACTGCGATTCCGGACCATTCCCTCTGGCTCGACGCAAACTACGCCGACGGGGTGTTCCTCGCCTCAGGTCGACAGGTTCCTCGCGTCGGTGGAGTTATTTTCGCCGACGGTGTGACGCGCGACGAACTGGACCGTCGTCTGTCACTCGACCCCTTAAAGGAACGCGGCTTGGCGACATACAGCGTGATGGAGTTCTCCCCGTCGCGCACAGCGCCCGCGCTGACAATGTTGATTTCCCAGTAGGGCCATTGCGCTGACCCCTTTATTCACCGGGGTATTTTCGGAAGAAAACCACTCACTGGGCGTCCGGGACGGCCAGTGAGTGTCCCCTACAAACGGGCAGCACCTACCTAGTGAGCACTTTCACATTCATGACTTGGCATTCGGCCGCACCACACGGAGCCACTCGGTGGACTTCTCCAAAACTCGCGTAGGCGCGTGACGTAGAACCCCTGCCGCGAGATCGGCGATCGTAGTTCGTTCGAGTTCGGCTCGCCACGCGGTCTCGGCCCGGTGCATCGCCGCCGCTATCTCGCACACGGGCGCATAGGCCCTTGCGGCGACCCGGGTCGGGCCCCGGCGACGGATTTCGGTGCACCGGAAGAGGGACTCGTCTCCTTCGACGGCAAGAACAACGTCGAGAAGGGTGATCTCAGTCGCGGGCCGTCCGAGTCGGTAGCCACCGTGGCGTCCGGGTGAGGACGTCACAATGCTTGCGCCGGCCAAGGCCTGGAGGGACTTGGCCAGGTAGGGCGCAGGCACGTCGTGGTACTCGGCCAATCGGGCGGCCGACAGTGTTGCGCCCTCTGGTATCAACGAGAGCAACACCACGCAGTGCGTGGTCCACTCGACTCCTTCACTCAGACGCATATCCGGAGCCTAATTGTCCGCGTGAAACCAACGCGCTATAGTGGATATTAAATATCCGAGTTAAGGAGCCACACCATGCGAATTGCGGTTGCGGGAGGAACAGGAGTTGTCGGACGGTACGTCGTGGAGGCCGCACGGACGGCGGGTCACGACGTGGTCGTCATCGCTCGCTCGAAAAAGATCGACACGATCTCCGGCGAAGGTCTGGCCCGCGCCCTCGAGGGAGTGCAGGTAATCGTCGACACCACCAACGCGGGCACCATCGAGGAGGGGCCGGCGACGGAATTCTTCCGAAAGTCGAGCACCAACCTCCAACGCCTCGGTGCAGCCGCGGGCGTCGGACATCTAGTCGTCCTGTCGATCGTGGGGATTGACAAGGCGCCCACTGGTTACTACGCGGCCAAACTCGCCCACGAGGACGGTGCACGCCAGGGTGATGTTGCGACCACCATTATGCGTGCGACCCAGTTCCACGAATTCGCCGGGCAAATGATCACGTGGAACCGAGAGGGTTCGCTAGCTCGCATCGCGAACTTGCACGTCCAGACGGTCGCGGCGCGTACCGTCGGCCGGGTCTTGGTCGAAGTGGCGCAGGGCCCAGCGGTCGGAAGGGCGGCGGATCTTGGTGGACCGGAACGAGAAGAACTGACCTCACTCGCACGACGCTTGGTGGAGGGTCGGAACCTTGGCATCGAGATACTCGCTGTCGAAGATCCGGACACGCCCGTGGGTGCACTCCTAGCGGGCGAAGACGCCCGCATTGAGGGGCCGACCTTTAGCGAATGGTTGCTGAGCGATGACGCCGCGGTTTTCATTTGAACGGTGTGCGCACCTATCCCCCACTTTCGACCGCCCCCGTTCGAGACTCCCGAACCGGAAGGGAGAATAGTGATGCGAGCAAGTTTCGCCCACGGCCAAATACGTCAGTGGAATCGTTGCGATGCAGCATTGTTCCGTCAAGAGTTACGGTTCGCACTGTGAGATCCAAGGTCCTCCACAACCAGAGCAGTCAAATTGTCAGTTCTGTTTCTCGCAGTTTGCCGGTGGTTCGGAGCATTCGATTAGCCTTGAAAAACCAAGCCGGCGAAATGATGCGGCGTCGCTCTTGCACGGTGAGGTCGATCCGCGTAGCGAGAGAATGCACTTGTGACCGATCTCAAATACTCTGACTCGATAGTAATTACGCGCCCAGCACACCTGCTCTACGACATGGTTGCTGATATTGCTCGGATGGGCGAGTGGAGCCCCGTCTGCAAGGCTTGTTGGTGGGACGAGGGCGAAGCACCCCGAGTTGGCGCCTGGTTCACGGGGCGTAATGAAACTGCGGAGCGGACTTGGGAAACGCGTTCCGAGGTTGTGGCGGCCGAGCGAGGTCGCGAGTTCGCATTCATTGTCGGCGGCACGTGGATTCGTTGGGGCTACACCTTCGCTTCGTCAAATGAGGGGACCGTAGTCACCGAGTCCTGGGAGTTTCTCCCCGAAGGAATATCCAGATTCGAAGAACGCTACGGTGACGAAGCACCGGCACAAATTGCCGATCGCAGAATGGCTCCGCACCAGGGAATCCCGATGACTCTTGCAGCCCTCAAGAGAATCGCAGAGTCAGAATGACCCCATCGCAGAACTCTCGCGAGTGGCGCTAGTAGTTACTGAGTGACTCTCAAGCCACTCAGTAACCAGCGAGAAGGTTCTCCAACCGTGCGAGCAGTTGGTGACCACGCGGCGCGACAAGACGCCGAGGATCACCAGGACGACGACCCCATAGGAACAACAAGCGAGCAGCGGGGTCACCGATCACCACCGGATCCGACGTCTCTTCACCGTGGATCAATCGAGCCCCGTCGCCGTCAACAAGAGCAATGACATCCTGAGTCCCTGGCGCCGAGATGGTTGCGTGAATGTTTGTCGAATCCGACGCGGCGCCCCTAGCAACGAGGGCTCTGCCCAGCACCGTGACTGCGTGATCCGTGAGTTCGGGTTGGGCCAGCAACACCGCGCTCACGTCATCGTCACCGACCAGGTCCCACCGATGCAAGGCGAGTTCGCTCCGCATATGCGTGATGAAAGTAGCCACGACCATTTCCCGACCGGTCCAGGGCACCACCGCATCAGGTTGGGAGTTCAATACTGCGTCCAGCGCCACAGCAGCACGTTCGATCGAGATGGGAAGTTGCGTTCGAAGTTGATCGTGACCCATTGCCCGATACGGGGCTTCACGCTCTTCGAATCCCCGGGTGAGAGGGACCGGTCGGCCCTCTCCGTAGGCCTCTAAGTTGAGAGCAACCTCGACAGCAGCCGCGGCAAAATGGGCCGTGACGTCGTGGGTCGTCCATCCCGCGCACGCGCTCAGCGAGTCGGGAGAGGTGACGTCCAGCGCCTCGAAGAAGGCATCGGCCTCAATCCTCATGGCACGAGATGGGCGGGCAGTATTCGTGTGATTGTCCATGTCAGTGAAGTTAATGCCTGAACAATTCAGGTTAGTCTGAACTATTGATGTACATTGTGTCATGTCCGTCGACGCCGACATTTCCGTCGTGGCGGCTCTCTTCGCGGAGCGCTCGCGGGCCGATATGGCTCTCTCGTTGCTAGACGGCCGAGCACTCACCGCAAGCGAACTTGCCCGGGCCGCCGGGTTATCCCCGTCCGCAGCCAGCCCTCATCTGGCTCGCCTTGTCGAAGGTGGCGTCCTCAATGTCCAACGCCAAGGTCGCCACCGCTACTACCAACTCGCCACCCCGGCAATCGCGCGAGTTCTCGAAGTCCTGCTCACCGTCGCTCCCGCTCAGCCAGTGTCGACACTGCGCGACACCCAACGTCGCAACGTGTTGTGGTCGGCCAGGACTTGCTACGACCACCTCGCCGGTTCCCTCGGGGTTGACCTCTTTGACCGTTTAGTTCAAACAGGCATGTTGGTCGAAGACACCAACACAATCACTGTGCCACCAGCGGGCGTCACGTTCTTCCACGACCTCGGAATCGAATTGGAGAAACTTCACCTGGGACGTCGACCGGTAGTGCGACCCTGTCTCGACTGGACCGAGCGCCGCCACCATCTCGCCGGCGCGCTCGGAGCAGCGCTCCTTGACCTTCTGATGAAGAACGGAACCATCGAACGTAGACAGACCACTCGGGCGGTGCGAGTTACCGAGCACGGCAACAAATTCCTGGGCGACGTCTTCGGCGTCCAACTACGCACGACACCAAGAAACATCGAACCCTCCGAATGACCAAGCCACCGGTCGACCAATGGAGTACTAGGAGATAGACCGGACTCGCAGTACCGCGCGATCAATACGATTACTCCTTTCAACGGATCAACTGGCGCCGGGGACTCAGCGCTCTTGTACGAGGTTGTGACGCACATTCAATGCACGTGAACCACTCTGATCGACCGATTCAGCGCCGTGGTGCCGTGTCCGATTTCCGCTAGTAGGTGCTGCGTTCACGTGTCACAATGCATCAATGCTCAACGACCCCGATCTCTGTTATCAGGCCGCCCGGAGCAAGGATGCTCGATTCGATGGATGCTTCTTCGTCGGAGTCATCTCCACGGGAATCTACTGTCGCCCGAGTTGCCCCGCGCGAACTCCCAAGCGAGAAAACGTTCGCTTCCACGCTTCGGCGGCTTCGGCCCAGCAGGCCGGACTGCGCGCCTGTCTGCGGTGTCGACCCGACGCCACGCCGGGATCGCCCGAGTGGAACGTACGCGCCGACGTCGTAGCGCGCGCCATGCGACTCATCCGCGACGGCATCGTTGATCGCGAAGGGGTCGCGGGGCTGGCGCACCGCCTGGGCTACAGCGTGCGTCAGCTCAATCGCGTCATCACCGCCGAAGTCGGCACCGGACCCCTGGCTCTGGCTCGTGCGCAGCGCAGCCAGACCGCGCGCATCTTGCTCGAGACTACCGACTTGCCCATTGCCCACATTGCCTTTGCCTCGGGGTTCACCAGTATTCGCCAGTGCAATGAGACGGTCCAACAGGTCTTCGCCAACACCCCCAGCGGACTGCGTTCACGGATGTCAAAGGGTGCCTCGAGACATCAACGGGACTGGAGTGCGCAGGGCATTCGACTTCGCTTGGCCGGTCGGCGCCCCTTCAACCCCGAGTCAGTTTTGCAGTTTCTCGCGGCGCGCGCCGTGACGGGCATCGAAGCGGTCGACGGATCGAGTTATCAGCGCAGCCTGCGCCTCCCCCACGGACACGGCGTCGTGCGCCTCACCCCCGGCGGGTCCGGTGACGAGGGACCGGCATTTGTCGACGCGGAACTGCACCTCTCGGACCTGCGCGACCTGTCGACCGCGGTGTCGCGTTGTCGCCAGCTCCTCGATCTCGATGCCGACCCCGTCGCGGTCCTTATGGCCCTTGGCAGCGATCCGCTAATCGGACCTCTGGTCACCAACGATCCGGGACGACGAGTGCCGGGGACCGTGGACGGATTTGAGCTCGCGGTACGCGCCGTCATCGGACAGCAGGTCTCGGTCGCCGGCGCTCGCACCGTGGCCAGTCGTCTCGTTCTGGCCGCCGGAGAAGCATTACCGGTGGCCAGGGGTCCAGTCACGCACCTCTTCCCCACTCCCTCTGCCCTCATAACCCTCGCGAACGATGACCCGGGAGCATTCTCCATGCCGACAAGTCGCCGCCGAGCGCTGGTGGCGCTGGCCGAGGCAGTCAACAATGGCGACGTCGTCATTGACCCGGGCACGGACCCCGCAGAGTTGCGCCGGGCACTGATGGCGCTACCGGGCATTGGACCGTGGACGGCTGAGTACGTGGCCATGCGAGCGTTGCGCGATCCCGACGCCTTCATGCCCACCGATCTTGGTATCAAACGAGCAGTCGAAGCACTCGGCTTACCCGTGAATCCGACACAATTGTCGGCGCTCACCGACAACTGGCGGCCATGGCGCAGCTACGCCATGGCCCGCCTCTGGTCGGTTCCGGTTTCGCCGACACCGAAGAAAGACAGGAAAACGAAATGACAGCCAACACGTTCACCTCGACCCTCAACACACCAATTGGCGAACTTATGCTCGAAAGCGACGGGGACTTCCTCACCGGCATCTGGCTACCTACCTCTCATCGGACGTCGAACGGCCACCGCTACGATGCACTGCCCGTGCTCAAGAACGCCGCCGAGCAACTGGATCAGTACTTCGCTCGCGAACGCAGCGCCTTCGACCTGCCCACGAAGCTCGACGGGACCGAATTCCAACGCGACGTGTGGGCCGAGCTCTCGCGTATTGCCTATGGTGAGACCATCACGTACGGTGAACTAGCCCGTCGAGTTGGACGCCCCCAGGGATTTCGCGCCGTCGGACAGGCCAACGGGAAGAATCCACTACCGATTATCGTGCCATGCCACCGCGTCGTGGCGAGCAACGGTCTCGGCGGTTACGCCGGAGGTCTTCCCATGAAGCGGGCCCTGCTCGAACTCGAGAGTGGTAGACCCTGATCAGTGGACACGTCGATGCCGACGGTTGCGTCAACGAATTCGCACCACCTCATGGTCTCGTCGTCAACGCAACTCGGTCGTGAGGTGCTGCCACTAGTGCACTATGGCAACCGATTCACCAGCCAAACAAGCTCCCAAGAGCATCGCGGTTGGCGCCGTCACCAAAACGGATTTCAGCGCTCGGTTCGCGTCGGCCCCATAACGCGAGCAGGCGTGTCGCTGGTTCAAGGTAGGCATCGACACGCCTGTCGTACAGAGATTCGATACGAACGTCGAAAACGCCGTTCACTCGAGAAACGATCACGTCGTCGTGGGGTTCGCTACGAAGTACAACTTGAAAATCTCCGATCGGGTGCTTCGCGTGGCGCAATCGATTCTCGAAAGTCTCAGCGAGTACGGGCATTTCAGTCAGGATCGTCATCGCGTGCACCGTCAGCTCAGGTTGAGTGAGCATGTCCCATCCGACCTCGTCGCGACCGACGATGTCCCAGCGGTGCAGGGCGCGCTCGCTACGCGAGTGCGT
>Ga0307373_10009190_pt1 | contig 14842 bp, 14 predicted proteins | sample OX2MG_FD_202534 | JGI IMG/M metagenome (GOLD analysis project Ga0307373, IMG submission 202534) | Soil microbial communities from Risofladan, Vaasa, Finland - OX-2 | ecosystem: Environmental > Terrestrial > Soil > Coastal area > Acid sulfate soil | place: Finland: Risofladan, Vaasa | collected... | reverse complement strand
CGCGCCAGGCGTTATGCTTCACGCTGGGCCCCAGAGGCACTCCCGTTGGCGGGCCACGGTGACCCGGCAGACAACCCAAGTCACCCCTTAAAGGTACAGGGCCCCAGCGCGCCTGCCCGGCCACGGCTGTAGCTGCGCCGGGCCGGTGCGGCGCGCGTCCCGCTTGCGAGCCGCCCCGCTGTAACCGCGCGGGACGGCATGCTCGCGCCGGCATGGGGGCCCCGGCTCGCGGCCTTACATTGCCCCTAGGCAAAACGGCGCGACCCCCGCGGGTGGGCGCTATCCGATGAGCCGGCCGACGAGGTGGTTCCACCAGGCGGTGGAGGCCACCACGGCGGAGAGGGCAAAGAAGGCGGCGAGGGCGGCGTAGCCGAAGGCGAAGACCCAATCCCAGGAGCGGGTCATGACCCATTTGGCCAGCACGAAGACGGCTCCGAGCGCCAGGGGGGCGAGGTAGAGGGCGGCAAAGAGCGAGTTGTGGGTGGCGCTCATGATGGGATCGGAGATGGCGTTGATGCGGTCCAGGCCCGCTCCGGCCAGCGCCAGGGTGGCGAGCAACATCATCGGGCGGTGTAGCTTGGGCTGGCGCCGGTAGAAGACACCGAGGGCAGCGAAGGCGCCAAAGCCGAGAATGGTGGCGAGCGGCACGGTAAGGAAGGGAGCCACTCCCCATGGCAGCGAGCCGGCCGGATCAAAGCGGGCGGACGCCCACGCCATGGCCAAGCCGACCGCCACCATGAGGGCGGCCAGCACAGCGCCGGCGCCGCCCAGGGTGATGTGGAGCTTGCGGTTGCCGCCTACAATCAGGACGCTCTGCGCCACGAAGAGGACGATCCAGAGCGACATCAGGAGGCCGTGGGTGAGCACCAAAGGCAGGATGGCCACCGTCAGCGGGCTGCCGTCGGGCTGGCGGCCGTGGAGGAAGAACTGGCGGAAGCCGGCGAGGATGAAGGACAGCACCACGGCGCTGGCGAGCAGGTAGAAGGTGCGCTCGGCGCTGAGGCGGACCGATGGTTTGAGGGCGATCGAGGTGGCCACGCTGAGAGCGTATACCCAAAAGGGGCTAGGGGCTAGGGGCTAGGGGCTAGAGTTTGACGGCGGCGGCGGCCCAGGCGGCGGGTTCTTGGTCGGAGCGGAACCAGTGGTCGAGGTTGACCACGAGCTGGGCGCCGTTGCGCTGGAGGGCGTAGCGGTCGAGGTTGCGGGTGGCGCGGCCCGACATGTAGACGCCGGTGGGGGTGTAGCGAGAGTGGTGCTTAGTACACTGGAAGCGGTGGTCATTGGGCAGCCACTGCACCACGGCCTGCTGGTGGGGACAGGCGAGCGAGAAGGCGTAGACGGTGCCTTGGTAGCGGGCGAGCATGACTTGGGCCTTCCAGTCCACGTGGACGCCGTCGGCGGGGGGGATGGGGTAGGTGCGCAGCTCGCCGTCGCCGCTGCCCTCAGTCAAGCGGATGGGCAGGCCCTCCAGACCCGCCGACAGGCCCAGGGCCGCGGCCAGCGCCAGCGCAAAACATCCACCGGTTTGCAAAAAGTCACGTCGTGATGTCATGGTCGCTTTCCATTTTACATGCTGATCAGGCCGGCGCCGGCGAGGGTGATGGCCAGCCACAGGCAGAGACTGAGGATGGAGACGGCGCGCAAGCGCCGCCATTCCCGCTGGGCGTGGGGGGCGCGGGCGGCGGCCTGGGTCTCGAAGCGGGTCAACAGGCCGCCATTCACCAGCAGCGCCAGCAGCAGGCCCATTTTGGTCCAGAAGATCCAGGTGTGGAGGAAGGTGGCGGTGTCGGAGAAGAACTGCAGCAGGCCGCTGGCGATGATGACGGCGAGGGCGCCGACGACGAGTTTGTGGGTGCCCGCCAGGGCGCGGAGATGTCGGGCGCGCTCGTCTTCGCCGCGGGGAAAGGCGCGGAGGGTAGCGCGGTCGGCGACAATGGCGGCGCCGCCGCCCAGCAACAGGCCGCCGACGTGGCAAAACACCACCACCGTGCGCGTCAGGGCGCTGTTGGCGTAAACGGACACCCACCATTGGAGGAGGCTGTGGAGCATGCTGGTACTTTGCGCGGGCCTAGTGGTGGCGAAACAACATCAGCCCATAGCCGATGGTGGCGATGCCTATGGAGAAGTAGGCAAGGTTGCGGTGCCGAATCGCCTGCGCGTGAAAGTTGACGGCTTCGGGGCCGCGGGTTTTGGGCCCGCTCATGCTGGTGGCGACAAAGCCGGCGTCGGCGATGAGCATGAGCACGGAGTGGGCCAAGATCAGGCCGTGGCTGCTGGGGTCGTGGCGGGAATCCCAGAGGTTCCAGCCCCCGGTCAGGGTGTTGACCGCGAACAGACCGACGATGCTGGCGCCGACGATGCCGTGGGCGGCCTTTTTGCTGCCGCGCTCTTGGGGGTTGTTGTAGAGGGAGTTGCCCAGGGCGACTTCGGCGGCAAACAGCGGCAGGGTGGCGAAACTGGCGATTTTATGGATCTTGAGGCGGGTGTAGTAGCCGGGGGGATATTGCAGCGCCATCGGATGGCGCTGCGGCAGCCCGCCGGCGGGGAAAAGCGTGGCGGCGGTGGCCGCGGGGGAGAGAATATCGGGAGCGCGCAGGTAGGCGACCGGGGTGGCCGCGGGCGAATTGGGGGCCGCTGCGGGCGGCTGTTGCGCCGCGGCCGCGCCTAACAAGGCAAGACAGATCAGGGAGTTCCGCACCGCTGGGGAGGGCGTCATAAGGCAGAAGCTATCACGTTCGAGGCCGGCCCCACAGGGGGAACGGACCCATGCCCCAATTGGGCACGGGGTTGGGACGGAGCGGAGGGGCGCCTGGTTGCGGCGAGCGTCACAATTCGCCGAACAATTCGCCCCGCTGTAGCGGCGCGAGGAGGGCAAGGGACGCCCGCTGGGGCTCAGGGCGTCTCCAAGTTGGCGCCACCGGGGGTTGCTCCCTTGGCTTAGCGCAGCAGGAAGAAGCAGAGGCAGCCGGCGAGGACGCCCAGGGCGCTGCCGACGAGCACGTCGCTGAGAAAATGGAGGCCGAGCAGAAGGCGGGAGAGGGCGATGCTGAGGGCGCAAAAGAGGAGCAAGCTGCGAAGGTCGGGATAGAACAGCAGCAGGGCGGTGGCGATGGCAAAGGCGGTGAGGCTATGGCCGGAGGGGAAAGAGAACTCGTCGTAGGCCCGGACGCGGGCCCAGGCGTGGGGCCAGTGGGCGCAGGGGCGGGGGCGGCGGAAGAGGCGCTTCAAGACCATGAAGGAGGCGAGGGCGAGGCCGGCGGCGAGCGCGGCGCTGGCGATGGCGAGCAGGCGGCTAGGGCCTCCGAAGCAGGCAAGGACGAAGGCGATGCCGGCCCAGAGGTAGCCGTCGCCGCCGCGGCTGGCGCCGAGCATCCACCAGCGCACCCAGCGCGGGGGGCGCCAGCCGGTGAGGCGATGGGCCAAGGCTCGGTCTCTGCGGGCGAGCGAACCCCGCCAGGCGGTCATGCAGGCTCCTTCTCCCCGTCGGGCACCCTGTCTGGCGGCCCAGCGCAATGCATACTTCCTTAATATCACGGGTTGCCATTACGGTGCGGTTAAAGACGAGGTTGCTACACTGGGCGCAGATGCCACCGCGCGTGCAACTGTTCTACTTTGAGGCCGGAAGGGGCCATGCCGCCGCTGCGCGAGCACTGGCGGAGGTGATGCGGGGACATTTTGCGATTGAGCTGGTGAATTTGCAAAAGCTGCTGGAGCCGTTGGATTTTGTGCGCAGGTTCACCGGCATGAATATCCAAGACTGCTACAACCTGCTCATGCGACGGGAGTGGACGCTGGGCATTGGGGCGATCGTACCGGTGCTGCAGGCGGCCATCGGGTTGTGGCACCGAGACCTGGAGCGCGCCTTGGAGCAGCACTGGCAGGCGCGGCCCGCCGAGCTGGTGGTATCGGTGGTGCCGCATTTCAACCACGTGCTGCAGGCGGCGCTGCGGCGGGCGCTGCCGCGGGCGCGGTTTGCGGTGGCGCTCACCGATTTGGCGGACTATCCATTGGCGCCGCGCTTTTACCAGCGCAACTTTTGGCTCACGGCAACGCCGGACCTGGTGTTTTGCGGGACGGCGAAGGCGGCGGAACAAGCGCGGGCGGCCCGATGCGCACCGGCCAGCATTGTGCGCACGTCGGGGATGATTCTGCGGCCCTCGTTCTACACGGAGGAGGCGGCGATGGACGAGGCGGAGCGGCGGCGGCAGCGCGAGGCGCTGGGGCTGGAACCGGATCTGCCGACGGCGCTGGTGCTGTTTGGCGGGGCGGGCTCGCGCCGCATGCTGCTGGTGGCGCGGGAGTTGGAGCGGGCGCGGACGCCGCTGCAGGCGATTTTCCTTTCCGGGCACAATGCCAAGCTGGCGGCGGCGATGGAGACGCGCCATTGGCGGATTCCGCACCGGCTGGAGGGGTTTTCGGACGACGTGTCCGGGTTCATGCGGCTGGCGGATTTTTTCATCGGCAAGCCTGGCCCGGGCAGCCTGAGCGAGGCGTTGCAGTTGGGGCTGCCTGCCCTCGTCGAGCGCAACGCCTGGACGCTGCCGCAGGAGCGCTACAACGCCCAATGGCTAGAGGAGCAGGGGTACGGGGTGGCGCTGCCGAGTTTTCGGAAGCTGCACACGGGCGTGGAGTGGCTGCTGGAGCCGGGGCGACTACAGGAGTTTCGCGGGCGGCTGGCGGGGATCGAGAACCGGGCGGTGTTTGAGATTGCGGAGCGGCTTGGCCGGCAAGAGCCACCGATGGTTGGCGCGGACTCCAGCGCGCCTGCCCGGCCACGGCTGTAACGGCGCCGGGCCGGTGCAGCGCGCGTCCCGCTGGTGAGCCGCCCCGCTGTAACGGCGCGGGGCGGCATGCTCGCGCCGGCTTGGGAGCCCGGAGGCCCAAGCCGGCGCAGGGAGCGCCCCCCGCGAGCGGCTCGCCACTTTTTGCAGGGGTCGTTCGCGTGATGCCCGAACTGTGGGCGTCACTCGCGTGATTGCTTTCTACGGCTGCAAAGCGGCGCGGCTTGGGTTCGCGGCACGGGCGACCCGCTGTGGTGAGAGCGCCGACGTGCTGCCGCCATCCGCTTTGCATCTACCCAGATTGGCCCTAAACTGGAACAGGGCCCAGCGCCCGCTGCGGAGAGGTGGCCGAGTGGTTGAAGGCGCGCGCCTCGAAAGCGTGTGTACCTTAACGGGTACCGGGGGTTCGAATCCCTCCCTCTCCGCCATACTTCACCCAAGAGTTTTGCACAGCCAGGAGTGGCTGTGCCACAGCCGCCAGAAGGTTCAGCTAGCGGGGGCGGCGCGGCTCGCGGTGGCGGCCAGGGCGAACTGGCGGAGTTGGCGGAGGTCGAGCTTGCCGGTGCCCAAGCAGGGGAGGGCGGCGACTGCCAGGAACTGGTCGGGGCGGGGGCGCCAAAGCGCGGGCAGGCTGGACTGGGCCAGTTGTTCGAGCACGGGTTGCAGGCGCTCGGGATCGAGGGTGTGGAGGACGATGAGGCGCTCGCCCTTTTTGTCGTCGGGGACGGCGGTGACGGCGAAGACTTGCTCGGTGGCGGCGGCGAGCTGGTGGAGCAGCTCCTCGATCTGGATGTGGGGCACCATCTCGCCCGCGATCTTGCTGAAGCGGCTGAGGCGGTCGGTGATGCGGAGGAAGCCGTGCTCGTCTTGGGCGGCAATGTCGCCGGTGTTGTACCAACCCTCTTGCAGCACGGCGGCGGTCTGCTCGGGGCGGCCGAGGTAGCCCTGCATCACGTTGGGGCCGCGCACCCAGAGCAGGCCGGGCTGGTTGGCGGGCAGCGGGGCGCGGGTCTCGGGGTCTTCGATGCGCACGCCCATGCCGGGCAGGGGATGGCCGACGGTGCCACGCTTGGCGCCGACTTGGTGGAAGCTGGCGGCGCGGAAGCCCGGGCTGTTGGCCGCCACCACGGGGGCGCACTCGGTGCAGCCGTAGCCCTCGAGCGGGCGGATGCCGAAGCGGTCCTCGAAGGCCTGGGCGATGCGCTCGGGCATCTTCTCGGCGCCGGCCAGGACTAGGCGGAGGCTGCCAAACTCGCCCGGCTCGCAGCGGCGGGTGTAGGTCTGCAGGAAGGTGGGGGTGGCCACCATCAGGGTGACGGCGTGGCGTTGGACGGCGGCGCCGATGGCGCGGGCCTCCAGCGGGTTGGGATGAAAGACGGCGCCAATGCCGGTGACGGCGGGCAGGACGAGGGTGGCGGTGAAGCCGAAGCTGTGGAAGAAGGGGAGGATGCCGAGGATGCGGTCGCGGCGGCCGAGGGCGAAGACTTGGTCGAGTTGGGCGACGTTGGCGGCGATGTTGTAGTGGCTGAGGATGACGCCCTTGGGCTCTCCGGTAGAGCCGCTGGAGAAAATGATGGTGGCGGTGTCGTCGAGCTGGGGGAGGCGGTCGGCGCCGAGCCAGCGGCAGAGCGCGGCGGGCGGCAGCGCTACCGCCGCCAGGAAAGCCAGCAGGCGCTCGGCGATGGTTGGGGACTTGGCGATGTCCTCGAGGAATGCGGCGGCCGCAGGCGGCTTCAGGGGAACTTTCTCAAGGAAGGCGCGGGCGGTGAGGACGTTCGCCAGCGAGCACTGGCGGGCGCAGGATTCGAGGGCGTCGTTGGAGGCGGTGTAATTGAGGTGCACCGGGACCTTGCCGAGGAGCAGGGCGGCGTGGTTGATCAGGGCGCCGGGGACGGAGGGCGGCAGCAGGATGCCGACCTTCTCTTGGCCGCGCCAGACGGGGCGCAGGCGGCGGGCGAGGTAGATGGACTTGACGAGGGCGGACAGGTAACGGACGCGAGGCGTGTTTCCATCGGCCATGGCGAGGCGGAAGGGGTGGCGGCGGGCGGTGCGGATGAAGGCGCGCGGCAGAGGGCGGAGGGTGCGGCGGCGGTGGGCGAAAGCTTCGGGGCCGAGCGCCTGCACAGCCTGGCGGGCTTGGTCGGCGGTGGTGGTTGCGTGCAGGGGCGGACCGAAGACCACGCTGACGGGATAGGGCAAGTGGCGGGGACGCTTCCACAGGTAGCGGCCGCCGGCGAAGCTGAAGACCGAGCCCCAGAGACCATCGAGGTGGACGGGAATTACCGGGACGTCGGCGTCCTTGAGGATGCGCTCCATGCCGCGGTGGAAGGGCAGCATGCGGCCGATGCGGGTCATTTCGCCCTCGGGGAAGATGCAAACCAGCTCGCCTTGGCGGAGGGCGGCGGAGGCTTGGCGCAAGGAATGGATCAGCTCGCGCGGGCGCTGCTGCGAGGAGATGGGGATGACGCCGAGGATTTTGGCGAAGGGCTTGAGCCAGGGGCGCTCGTAGAGGTCCTGAAACATCAGGAAGCGGATGGGGCGGTCGGTGGAGGCGAGCAGGAGGGCGGCGTCCACCAGCGAGGCGTGGTTGGGGACGAGCAGGGCGCCGCCGTGGGCGGGCAGGTTCTCGCGTCCGGAGGCGCGGATTCTATAGAGGGAGTGGGTGACGAACCAGAGCAGGAGGCGCAACAGGGCGTCGGGCAGCAGACGGAGCACGTAGACTGTGGCGGCGAGGGTGGCGGCGGCGGCCCAGAAGAAGATGGCGGAGGGACCGAGGCGCAAGGACACGCTGAGCAGGTAGTAGACGCCGGAGGCGGCGGCGATGCCGACGAAGGAGAGCAGGTTGGCGGCGGCGATGACGGCGCTCTTGTCGCGCTCGGCGGGGCGGTGTTGGATGAGGGCGTTGACCGGGACGGCGAAGAAGCCGGAGGCGAAGCCGAGCGCGGCGAGGAGGGCGGAGACGGCGCCGAAGCCGAGGTGGTCGAGCGCGAGGGCGAAGCCGAGGGCGGTCATGCCCAGGGCGCCGAGGGGCACCAGGCCGTACTCGATTTTGCCTCCGGAGAGGAAGCCGGCGGCGAGGCTGCCCACGCCCACGCCGACGCCGACGGCAGCCTGCAGCAGGCCGCCGCGGGTAGCGGTGAGGTGCAGCACCTGCTGGCCGTAGATGACGATGTCGAACTGCAGCAGCGCGGCCAGGAACCAGAACCAGGTGCTGCCGGCGACCGCCAGCGTGAGCACGCGGTCGCGGCGGATGACGGCCCACTGCTCCCAGAGATCGGCAAAGGCGTTGAAGCGGAACTGGCGCTGGGGATCGGCGGCGGGGACGCGGGTGATGCCCAGGGCGCAGACCAAGCCGACGAGCGAGCAGGCGAGCAGCAGCAGGCCGGAGCGGGCCTCGTGGCCGGCGAAGGCGTCGGCGAGGAAGGCGCCGGCCATGGTGCCGCCGATGATGGCGAGGAAGGTTCCGAACTCGAGGATGCCGTTGCCCCAGGAGAGGCGCTCGGGGGGCAGGAGTTCGGGGAGGAGTCCGTATTTCGAGGGCCCGAACAAGGCCGCCTGGGTGCTGGCGAGGAAGACGGCGACGAAGGCGAGGTCGAGGTCGTTGCGGGCGAGCGCGTAGGCGGCCAGGCCCATCACCGCCAGTTCGAAGACCTTGGTGGCGAGCGTGACCTTGCGCATGCCGAAGCGGGCGGCGAGGTAGCCGCCGGCCATGGAGAAGAGGATGAAAGGGAGCGCGAAGAGCACGCCGCCGACGACGCCGGTGAGGACGTCTTTTTGATGCTCGCTGAGGTGGCCGGCGAGCAGCAGGAAGATGACCAGGAACTTGAGGCCGTTCTCGTTGAAGGCGCCCTGGAACTGGGTGGCGATGAGGCTCCAGTAGCCGCGTTTCCAATTGGGCTGCACATCGGGCATCGGGGCGAGTATACGGTATTGGGGAACGGACCGCCATGCGCGGCAGGGCGGCTGCGGAGGAGAAGAGGGCTGGCAGCTTGCATCTGACATCTGACATCTGGCATCTGGCAGCTGGCAGCTCGGGCGGGGCGTCCCGGGGGAGTGGATGAGGCCTGGGGTGCGCGGCGCGGCGGGGCAGGGATTTTGGCGAGAGCGGTTGGCAGCCTGCCGGGTGGCGCTTTGTACCATGGGGTGGTACATTGGTACAGGACGCTGGGCGCAGGATGATTGCAAGCTTTCGCGATGGTTGGCTTCGGGATTTTTTCGTCGTAGACATGCGATCGAGAAACGTTCCCGCAGACCTCGCGGGGCGACTGTACCGGAGACTTCAGATGCTGGACGACGCGACCACGGACTTGGACTTGCGGACACCGCCGAGCAACCGCTTCGAGAAGTTGCGCGGCGGGTTAGACGGGTTTCATTCGATCCGCGTCAACCAGCAGTGGAGGCTGATCTTTCGGTGGAATGGGGGGCGGGGCGAGGCAACGGACGTCTACTTGGACGCGCACGCCTATCGTTGAGGGAGCTTATGTTGCTGACGAAAAGAAAGCCGGAGAGCGTGGGGGACATTCTCACCGAGGAATTCATGGAACCGATGGGTTTGACCCAGGCAGCGCTGGCTCAGGCGATGGGGGTGCAGCGGAAGCACGTGAACGAGTTGTGCAATAACCGGCGCGCGGTCACGGCGGCGACGGCGCTGATTCTGGCGCGGGTGTTTGGCAACAGCGCTGAATTCTGGCTGAACCTGCAGCGGCGGAACGACCTGTGGGCGGCGATGCATTCGCCCCGGGAGCAGCGGCGCGTGCGGCGGGCGCGGCGGCTCAGCCCAGGCGCGCGGCGAGGTGCCTCGCTCCCGGCGGCGCGGGAGGGATCGGCGGAAGGGCGCCGCTGTCGACTGCGAGCGTCGGCTGAAGCCTTGAGGACTCGCGCAACGCGCGGCTAAGGTTGGCGCGGGCCCCAGCGCGGCTGCGCCGCGCGTCCCGCTTGTGCTCGCGCTGGCTTGGGGGCCCAGAACCCCAAGCCAGCGCCGCTCCTCGCTGGGGCCGCGCCGCCTTTTTTCCCCGGGGGCGGGTGGGTGCCACTGGCACCCGCCCCCCTGCGGAATTACGACCACCCCAAGCCGCAAGCGGCTTGGGGCCCCGGCTCGCGGCCTTTCGCGCCGACCTTGCCAGCAGGCAAAAGGGCGCGACCCCCGCGATGTGACAACGTCGCCGCGCTTCATCGCCGGTTGGCGTTACCCGAAGCGGAGGGATCGGCGACCGCTTCGATCCAGCGCTGCGTGTCCGCTTCGGCGACCTGGTTCAAATGAGAGGCTTGTTTCGCCAGCCGCCGCCGAACCGAAGCCAAGCGCACATCCGGCAGCAGCAGCCGCAACTCGTGCATGCGCTCGACCCGCCTCCTGGCGCGAATCTTCTTGATTCGTTGTGCGGTGGTGACCAAGCCGAGACTCCCCAACTTCCAGTGTAATGCGCTACGCGCTGGGTCCGCCGCACACTCGCCCGCGCTCAGGCCTCACTCGCGGCGGCGCTGGAAGAATTGTTGGACCAGGGCGGTGCAGTCGGGGGCTAGGACGCCGGCGGTGACATGGAAGCTGTGGTTGAGGGCGGGGTGGGCGGCGAGCGAGGGGACCGAGGCCAGGGCGCCGGATTTGGGCTCGGGGGCGCCATAGACGAGGCGGGCGATGCGGGCCTGGATCAGGGCGCCGACGCACATCACGCAGGGCTCGATGGTGACGTAGAGGGTGCAGCCCAGCAGGCGGAAGTTGCCCAGCTTCCAGGCGGCTTCACGCAGGGCGACGATCTCGGCGTGGGCGCTGGGGTCCACGTCGAGGCGGGTGCGGTTGAAGCCGCGGCCGACGACGGCGCCGTCTCCCGCGACCACTATGGCGCCGACCGGGACCTCGTCGGCCAGCTCGGCGGCGCGGGCCAGCTTGAGCGCCTCGGCCATCCACTGCTCGTCTTGAGTGGGGGTGGGGCTCACGCGTACTTGAGCCAGCGCAGCAGCTCGGGCAGGTTGGGGCGCTTGCCGGTCATCAGGATGCCGACGCGGTAGATCTTGGCGGTAACCTTGGTGCATCCCAGGAACGTCGCTAGGCAGAGCGCCATCGCCAGCAGCACCTGCCAGACGGGCGGGTTGGAGACGGCGACGCGCACCACCATCAGCACCGGGGCGAAGAAGGGGAACAGCGACAGCGCCACGCTGAGCGTGCTGGAGGGGCTGGCCATGACCAGGAAGGCCAGGTAGATCGCCGCCGCCAGCACCATGGTGAGCGGCATCTGGGTCTGCTGCGCCTCCTGGTCGCTGGAGACCACCGCGCCGATGGCGGCGTAGAGGCTGGCGTAGAGCAGGAAGCCGAGCAGGAAGAAGATGACGAAGCAGACCAGCAGCCAGGCGGGGAGGTGGGGGACGTATTGGGTGAAGTCGGCGCCGGCGGCGCGGGCCATGGCGACGCCGTAGACGCCGACCAGCAGCAGGGTGGCGGCCCAGACCGCGAGCTGGGCGAGCGCGGTGGCGACCACGCCCAGGATCTTGCCCAGCATGAGCGCGAACGGGTCCACGGCGGCGAGCAGGACCTCGGAGATGCGGGTGGTCTTCTCTTCGGTGACCGCCTTCATCACCACCACGCCATAGAGCAGCAGGAACAGATAGAGCACGAAGACCAGCACCATGGCGACGACGGCGGTCTCGCCGTTGTCGGTGCTGTCACCGGTTTTGGTGACCTTGAGCTGGTTGAGGCTGAAGCCGCCACTGACGATGCCGGCGATCTGCGAGGTTGGGATGCCGGCGGCGGCCATGCGGGCGCGGGTGACGGCCTCGCGCAGGTGGGCCTGCAAGCTTTCGCGCACGGCCACGGCGGCGGCGTTGCGGGCGTGGTACTGGGCGGTGTGGGAGGTGAGAACGTCGGCGGGGATAATGAGGTAGCCGTCCTCTTGTTTGGCGAGCACCTGCTGGCGGAGCTGCGCCTCGACGGCGGGCAGCGTCGCAGCCGTGGCCGCGACCTGGTGGACGTGGAAGGCGGCTTCGCCGTTGTCGAGCTTGGTGTCGAGCGCCTGCGCCAGCGCCGGGTAGAGCTGCTGCGACAGGTCCACGACGGCGAGGTTGCTGGAGACGTTTTGCGAGGCCTGGACGATGCGGTACTCGAGGAAGAGGAAGCCAGCGGCGATCACCGGGATGCCGAAGGTGAAGAAGAGGAAGCCCTTGGTGCGGACGCGGGAGAGGAACTCGCGCTTGATGATGGTGAGGAGCTTCATTTTCAGTTGCCAGTGGCCAAAATCAGTTGCTAGTTGCTAGTTGCTGGTTGCTAGTTGCGGGCGCGGGGGGGCCGCCGACCGCGTCTAAGAAGATCTGGTTGAGGGAGGGTTCCAGGAGCTCGAAGCGGGTGATCTCCAGGCGGGGGGCGAGGAAGCGGAGGATGGTGGAGACGGCGGCGGGGGATTGGGACTCGGGGGCCAGGCGGAGCTCGGCATAGTTGCCGAAGTCGTCGGCTTGGAGGACGCCGGGGGTTTGATTGAAAATGGCGCGGTCGCCGCGGTAGTCCACGCGAAGTGTGGATTTGCCGGCGGCGGCGCGGATGTCGGCGAGGCGTCCGTCAAGCACTTTGCGGCCGTGGTGGATGAGGCAGACGTGGTCGCAGAGGCGCTCGGCCTCTTCCATGCGGTGGGTGGAGAAGAGGATGGTTTTGCCCTGGGCGCGGAGCTCGAGCAGGATGTCCTTGAGCTGGTTGGCGTTGACCGGGTCGAGGCCGCTGGAGAACTCGTCGAGGATCAGGATGGGCGGGTCGGCGATCACCGCGACGATGAACTGGATCTTCTGCTGCATGCCCTTGGAGAGCGCGTTGAGCTTTTTCTCGCCCCAGTCGGAGAGTTCCATGCGCTTGAGCCATTGCTGGGCGCGCTGGCGGGCCTGCGCCGGGCGGACGCCCTTGAGCTCGGCGAAGAACTCGAGCAGCTCGCTCACCTTCATCTTGAGGTAGAGGCCGCGCTCTTCGGGCAGGTAGCCGATCAGGTCCTTGGTATGGTCGCCGGCGGGCTTGCCCTGGATGAGCACGCGCCCGGCGTCCGGCACCAGGATGTTGACCATCATGCGGATGGTGGTGGTCTTGCCCGAGCCGTTGGGGCCGAGGAAGCCGTAGACCGCGCCGGCGGGGACCTCGAGAGCCAGCTCCTGCACGGCGCGGACGTCGCCGTAGGATTTGGAGATGCCTTCGCAGGCGATGGCGGAGGGGGTGGCGGGCGCCATACAGGGGAAAGGATACAGGAAGTAGGGGACAGGGGACAGGGAACAGGGCAGACGTGGCATCCTTCTTGGGGACGGAGCTATTGGAGGAGGCCGAAGCGGGCGCGGTAGCCGGTTAGTTCTAGGTAGCCCTCGCCGGCGGCTTCGGGCCCTGAAAGGGTGACGGCGCCTTCCCAGTAGGAGGTGCCGATTGCCGGGTCGCGGAGTTCTTGGTCGTGGAGTTGGGCGGTGACGGTGAAGGCTAGATGGAGGCTGGGGATCTGGACTTGCCAGGCTATGGGGTAGGCCTGCCACCAAGCCGTCGGGCGCATTTGGAAGTCGGCGGCGGAGAGCGGGACGGGTTTGCCTTTTTGCGGTGTCCAGGTGCCGGCGGAGTGGGGGTCGCGGGCACCGGTGGTTTGGCGGAGGTTGAAGAGCATGAGATCCCCTTTGGGCAGGTGCAGGCCCATCCAGTCCCAGCCTTGCTGGTTGGAGGCTAGCTGGTTGCTGGCGAACTCGTGGTCCATCCAGGCTAGGCCGTTGACGGGCTGACCATTGATCTCGCCTTTGGCGGCGATGTGGGGGAAGGAGTAGTAGTAGGAGGCTTGGCCGATCGCACTTCCCTTCTGGCTCCAGCCGTTGACGCCGTTGAGGGTGCGGGCGCCGGGGACTAGATCGAGATCGAGAGTGAGGTTGTTCCAGGCGGCAGCGAGGTGTCGAGGGCCGTTGGCGTCGAAGACGGCGCGCCAGTTTTCATTGAAGAGAACGAAGCCGCGATTGGTTTCTTCGGCGCCGGCCTGCTGCCAGTTGCCGCGGCGGGCGCGGGTCCAGAAGCTGTAGCGGTGGCCGGCGATGTCGCTGATGGCGAAGTGGGTGAAAAAGAGCTGCCGGGCGAGAGGCGTGCCCGGGGCAGGCGAGACGCGGAAGAAGGTCAGCTCGAAGCCGTAGGGACGTCCGGAGGCGGTTTTGAGGTTGCCGGTGAAGTACCACCATTCGTTGGCGAAGGCGGGGTGGGGGTGGTCGTCGGCGGGGAAGGACCACTCGTAGCCGGGAACGGCTGGACGGAACGCTGGGGGGACAGTGGCTTGGGGCAGCGAGTGGACAGTGGACAGTGGACGGTGGACAGTGAGCGCGGGAAGGGGCCGGGGCAACAGGAGGGGCAGGAGAAGCAGGGGGGATATCATTCGGCCTCCAGGGTGGAGGGGGAGGCTTGGCGTTGGGCGGCTTGGGCGGGGAGCCATCCGGCGGCTAGGGTAGCAAGCCAGACCAGGGCGGCGGCTGCGGCTAGGAAGGCGTAGGGGGGGTGGAGCTGGATGGTCCAGCCGAAGGACTGGACGTTGATGACGCGCACCAAAATCAGAGACAAGACGGCGCCCAGCGGGGCGCCCAGGGCTAACGCCAGGGTGGCGGCCAGGCCGCTTTCGGCAAGCAGGAGACCGCCTAGTTGATTGCGGGTGGCGCCTAGAAAGCGGAGGAGGGCGAACTCTGGGGCGCGCTCGAGCACGACCGCCAGCAGGGTGTTGCCTACGCCCAGGATGGCGACGATCAGGGTGATGAACTCCAGGGCGTAAGTGATGCGGAAGGTTTGATCGAAGACCGCCAGGGCTTGCCGGCGGAGGGAGGCGTTGTCGTTGATGGCGAGGCCAGAGGCGTTGGGGAGGCGGCGTTCTAGTTGGCGGCGGAGCGCGGCGGGGCTTACGCCTTGGGCGGCGACCAGGCCTAGCTCGGTGATGGTGGGCGGGCCGAAGGCGCGGGCGAAGGTGGGGCGGTCTAAGACCAGCAAGCCGCGGTCGCTGGTGTAGTCGAAGAAGACGCCGGAGACGGTGAGGCGGAGGGTTTGCTTTGGGCCGGCGAGGGTGAAGGCGTCGCCGGGCCAGAGGCGGAAGCGGCGGGCG
>Ga0307373_10009188_pt1 | contig 14843 bp, 10 predicted proteins | sample OX2MG_FD_202534 | JGI IMG/M metagenome (GOLD analysis project Ga0307373, IMG submission 202534) | Soil microbial communities from Risofladan, Vaasa, Finland - OX-2 | ecosystem: Environmental > Terrestrial > Soil > Coastal area > Acid sulfate soil | place: Finland: Risofladan, Vaasa | collected... | reverse complement strand
CACGCCGCGGAGTACGACCTCATCGGCCTCAAGCGCGACTACGATTTCGACGTGCGCGGCATCTTCGACACCATGATCGCGGGCAAGTTCCTGGGCTGGAAGGAGCTGGGCCTGGCCAAGGCCATCGAGAAGCACTTCGGCGTGGTCTTGTCCAAGAAGCTCCAAAAGGCGGACTGGGGCAAGCGTCCGCTCTCCGACGAGCATCTGCGCTACGCGCAGATGGACACCTACTTTCTCATTGAGCTCTCCAAAATCCAGCGCGGGCTCTTGGCCGAGCGCGGCCGCTGGGAGGACGCGGCGGAGGCGTTTCTCGAGCTTGAGGCCGTGACGCTGCCCAACAAGGAGTTCAACCCCGAGGGCTTTTGGTCCATGACCGGGGCGCGCGCCATGTCCGGCGAGCAGCGCGCGGCCCTGCGCGAAATCTACCTTTTGCGCGAAGCCGAGGCGGAGCGCCGCGATCAGGCGCCCTTCCGCGTGATGAGCGAGGATTTCATGGTCCGCCTGGCGACGGAGCTGCCCCGCGACAAGGGGAGCCTCGCGCGCATCAAGGGCGCGAGCCCGTACGTCATGGAGCGCCTGGGGGATAAAATCATTTCGGCCGTGCGCCGCGGCCTTTCGGGGCCGCCCGTTCTCGAGGAGCCGCCGCGCTCCGAGCGCGCGCGGCGCAACATGCGCCAGGAGCGGGTCTTCGAGCGGCTCCGGCAGTGGCGCAAGCAGCGCGCCGAGGAAGAGCAGCTCGACCCGGGCGCGATTTTATCCGCCTCCGTCCTGCAGGAGATGGCCCGGCGCTCCGCCGCCGGGGAGGACGCGCTGGCGGCGCTGGCTCCGGTCAAGCGCCGGCGCTACGAGGAGTCCTTGCGCCGGATTCTGGGCGAGTAGCCTCTTGCTTATATCGCTTTTTAAGAAATGCCACGAAATCGCAGCGCTTTGCGGATCCGCGATGAAGAAAAACTAAAAATTCGGATTCAAATACTGGCGTGGCTGTTCGCCGCGGCCGGCGCATTCGCCGCACTGTTCATCGCCCGAAGCACGCTGGGCATGATTCGGGCGGGCGTTTTCAGAGCCCCCGTATGGGATCAATGGTATTTTCTTAATCGCGCGCGACTCTGGGAAACCGGGAAAGAAAGCTTCTGGAAGTTTCTTTGGCAACAGCACAATGAGCATCGAATGGTGCTGAATTTTCTCATCCTGATTATTGATCGTGAGCTCTTTGCCGCCCGCGGGACCTTCGCTTTGGCCTGCGCATGGATATTTCAGGTGCTGCATGCCGTTCTGTGGTGTTGGATATATTGGAAAGAGGAGTCGTCCGCGGCATCCCGAACAGCCTACGCGGCGCTTATCACGGGCGCATTTTTTTCCGCCGCTCAATTTCAAAATTTTCTATGGCCGTTCCAGGCCAATTTTATTGCCGTATTTTTTCTGGCCTCCATGGCAATCGCCTGCTTTCTAATTCATTGCCGGCGTCACTCTAAAACTTTTTTGGCCATGGCCATCATGTTAGCCGTAGCCGCCACCTTCAGCATGGCCAACGGCATGCTTTTATGGCCTATTTTTCTGCTCATGGCCATGACGGAAAAGTCTCCCCAGAAAACCATGCTCATGGTTTTAGCGGTTGGCGCCACCGTTCTAGCTTCCTATCTGTGCGGCTACGCTACGCCGGTTCAGCATGCGAACCCGCTTCTCTCCATTCTCCACCCAAAACTTCTGACAGGATATTTGGGAATCTATTTCATAAATTCTTTGGCGCGCATGCCTGCATTCGCAACGCCGGTCCGCGCCGGACTCTTCATAGAAGCCTTTTTTACGGCATCCTTCGCGGGCTATCTCTGGAAGCGCGCCCAAGGACGCGCTCAAAGATACGCTTTCTATGCATATTCATCCCTATTCCTTTTTGGAACCGCGCTATTAACGGCAATGGGCCGTATAAACCTTGGTTGGGCGCAAGCCGAAAGCTCGCGCTATAACACGCCTATTTTCTTGTTCTGGATGTCTTTTGGCTCGGCGGCCTGCCTATTGCTGGGAAGCCGCAAGACCCGAGCCTGGAGAACGCTTGGGCCGCCCGCGCTCTCCGCTGTAATTCTGATGGGGATGCTTCTCCCAAGACAAACGGCTGCCGCTTACCTGGGCGCTGAGTGGGTCCGGGAAATGAACATTTCCGGGCTCTCGTTGGCCGTGGGCGCCTTTGATCCGGAAGCGTGGCACCGCCTTTCCGATCCGGGCACAATCGAGCCGGTCCTGCCCTACCTCGAATCCCGCCGGCTTTCCATTTTCAGCGATCCGGACGTGGAGAAAATTGGGGTGCGGCTGGCGACAGTCCTCAAGCCCCTGCCGGCCCGGCGGTGTCTTGGTTCTTTTTCCGGATTCATTGCCGTTCCATCTCTTTCTCCCGGCGGCGTGGCCGGGCGCGTATTCGGAGAAGGCTGGATGGACTCCGCGCGGACAAATCCCATTGAGACCGTCTACATCGCCGATGGTCATGGGACCATCGTGGGATTGGCTTACGGCTTTAGGCCCGCAAAACATTTTTTTAAGGCCGAAGATCCCTTGCGCGGGAAATGGGGAGGGTACGTCCTGTTTAAGCGCGGCACCCGCCGGCTTTTCGCTTACGGAGTCCTGCCCGGCGCAATGACGGCATGCCCGCTTGGTTCCACGAATCCGCGGATGGACAAGCGCTTAAGCGCGAAGCGAATCCCGCCGACTGATTAGAAAAAACATAATCCAAGCCAGGGTTAGCGCGGTCAGAGCCAATCCAAACCAAAAAACAGCAGGTTGATAGCGAAAAGCGATTTCATGGCGTCCTGCCGGCACCTCAAGAGCCAAAAAAGCATCCGCCCAGCGCTCATGCGGGACTGGCCGTCCATCCAAAAAGGCCCGCCAGCCCGGGTAGTCAATTTCTGAAAAAACAACCGCTCCGGGTCGGGCGGATTGCGTCAGGGCGCGCACGTGCCCCGGACCGTAATCCTCGATTTTCACCGTTCCGCCGCGCGTTCGATTCGGATAAAACACGCGCGGCTCGGCATCGGGATTGCGATACGCCCGCAGCGTGCCCAGATCGACGCGTGTTGCTCCCCGCGCCGCGGTAATAATGACGGAGGCGCCAGCCCAATTGAGCAAGGGCGATTTTGGTCCCGCGGCCGCCAAGCGCGAGCAATAATCATCGGAGCGGCGCAGCTGCATGGTCTGGAAGTTCGATATTTCCTGAAGCCCGAATGCCGTTCCATAGGATGGGGCCAGGAAATTTTTCATCGCCGCATAATCGGACGGACTCCGCAACATGCCCCGGGCCCAAAGGCTCATCAGCGGAGCGGAGTGGTATATGCGTGTCGGCTGCGGCAAAGATTGGATTTGCCGAACCAGCGGCGGCGGCTCGCTCAAAAAGCGCGGATCGGCCCACGCCACGCGCACGAATTGCGCGAAAATCAAAAGCTCCACGGCAACCGCGGCCGCTGCCGGCCAGCGGAACTTCGACTTCGTGCGCGCTATGCCCGAAGCCGCGAGAAGACAGAAGCCAAAAGAGGCGGGGAAAAGCCAATTGCACGGATAACGAAAAAGCCTGAAAAAAGGCAATGCCCCGTATCCTGGAATATACCCTCCCACGGATAAGACAAGGCACGCCATGGTGAAAAAACCTAAAATCTTTTCACGACGGCCGCGCGCAAGCCCCCGAATTGCCATTGCAACCGCCGCGATACCCACGTAAAAACACACCATGGCCGGGTCACCCTTGATTCCCTGAAAAATGCCGAACCACATGGGGACGAAAATTTCTTTCAACAGCTGAAGCGGCGGGATTGAAAATTGGAGGGCATTCGCGGAGTTGAGAATAAATCCCCGCTGGCTTAGCGCCAAGAATTGAAGGAATGGAACCCATTGGACGGCGGCGAGGCCCATGGCCAGAAGGCCCGCCCGGAAAAGACAAAGCAACCCCTTCTTTCCCATGTCGAGGCTCACGACGAGGGCAAAAAGCCCCGTCAACAGCGAAAAAGTAGGGTAGCCGGCCAGCCATTGAAGAGCCAACGCGAATCCCATGCCGATATAAGAATCAATTTCCAGGAAATAAATGACGGCGGGCAGCCAGGCCGCCGAAGCCAAATGGTGCTGGAAGGGCACCCGCGCGGTAAAAAAACCGTTGAAGCCGGCAATGACGCCGCCCGCGACGGCCGCTTCCCGGCTGCGATACCAGCGCCAAACTAAAGCCGCGGTAAAAAATACGGCTATCAGCGTGTGTAAAAGGACCCAGAGCCGCACGAAAATCAGATAACTCGGGCAGGCGCTGATAAGAATCATGGGCGGATAAAGCGCTGAAGTAATAGGATCCGCCAAATGCGGAACACCCATGTTGCGGGAAGGATTCCAAAGCGGGATATGCGGATCAAGCCATAGATGGTGAGCCAATCGCCAATTGGGGTACGTGATCGCTATGACATTGCCGTCAATGGGAACGAGTCCATGAAAAAAAAGCCGCCGCCAAGCCAGACAAAAATAAACGGAAGCTAAAAGGCAAAAAAAACCATATTTCTTGAGCCGCGCCATAGCCCGGCTGGAAGCCAACGGGAAAATGTTTGTTTTTAGCACGGCCTGTTTTTAGAGTTACGACATGATAGTTTATAAGATTATTCGCCGGCGTCCGGCCTTGCCAGCCTCGGCCGAGGCCGTTGCCTGCCCGCCATCCTGCAAAACAGCCAAATGATGCCTGTCCAGTTTCCGAGCGGGCGGGCAGAAACAAAAATTGGCAAAAAGAGAGCCGCAGGGGCCTTGCGGCCGGCCGGCGGCTTCTCCGTCGTAAGAATGCGGCTTTTCAGGCTTTAAGGGTGGTGGGCAGTATAGGATTTGAACCTATGACCCCTGTCGTGTGAGGACAGTGCTCTACCGCTGAGCTAACTGCCCCAAAGCGGCGAATCTCAAAAGATTTTACAATACTTTTTCTCATTCTAAAATTTCGGACGGCGCGCTTGATAAAACACGGCCAGAAGCGCGCCGTCCGGCCCGCGCAATACTTTGACTGGGCGCAGGCGCAGGCCTTTGGCGCGGGCCTCGCCGCGAAGGCAGGCCCAATGCCGCGCGCCGAAAGGGCTCGGCTTGCCGTTTCGGTAAAACAGCACATAGACGTTGCTCGGATCGGACAACAGGAGATCGCATCGCTCGTCGATCCGCGAGACGCGCGGCTCTCCGGAAGTCGCGTCGTCCCAACAGAGCCAGGAGAACGGAAAGTTTCCATAGAAATAGGCGCTCGACTGGCTGATGAGAACCAGATGCCGCGCGGGGTGCTCGCGGGCCCAGTCGGCCAGGGCATCCCGGCAGCCGATGCCGTATTTAGGATGGGCCTGTGCCGCCAGATTGGACAAAAGAGAGTACCCGTAGATGGTTCTCAATCCGCAAAAAAACAACGCGGCCGCCAGAAAGAACCGCTTGAGCGCCGGCGCGCGAATGGCTCCCAGCCAGGAACAGGCCAGGATGAGCACGAGCGGCAGCAGCGGCAGCAGATGATGCGGCGCCAATTCCGTGGGAGATAGCAGCGAGAACAGAAGCCATGCCGCCGTCATGACCCAAAGGGAAGCCTCGCGCCTCCAGCGCTCGCCGCCGGCGCTGATGCGGCGGACGAAGCTCCAAAACCCGGCGGCCAGGGCGGCCCAAATGACGGCGGAGCCCGGCACGGCGTCCAGCGTCCGTGAGATGCCGGTTAAAAGCGCCGTGTCCGCGGTTCCATCGAGAAGCTGGCTTATTTGGCGCAGGCGGACCATGAAATTGGCGCCGAAGCTGAAGTTGCTGGTGTGATCCACCCGGATGATCAGATGGCGGATAAATAAGCCGCCGGCGTTCGATTCGAACCGCATTCCGAGGAGCGTTAAGGGCGCCACGAATACGGCAGCGGCCGCGAGACCCCAAGCCAGCCATAAGATCCTGCGGCCCAGAGGCTTCGGCAGCAATTCCCCGGCCCGGCGGCGGTTGATCCAGACGACGGCGGCCGCGCCGGCCGCCGCGGCGAGAAACTTGCTTCGGCAGCCCAGGCCGAGGCCGAGGGCGAAGCAGGCGAGCAGGGCGCTTAAGCTCCGCCCCGCCTCCAGCCAATCCACGAGCGCCCACAAGACTAGGAGCAGAAGCGGAACTTGGATGACGGAGTCGAGCAGCGCCCAGCGGCTGTAAAGGACGAACGACGGGGAAGCGGCCAAGAGCAGACAGGATGCTGCCGCCGCCAAATCCCCGTAAAACCGCCGGGCCAGAACGGCCGTCAGCCACAGCGCCGGCAAGGCTTCCAAAAAACCGCGCCAAAAAGCCATCCGGGCCTCCGTTCCAAATATGAGGGCGAAAGGAAGAGAAACAAGCGAGTCGCCCGGCAAATTGGCGAACCATGACGAAGGGCGCAGCGCCTGCAAAGCGGCGCCTAATCGCATCTGCTTGAGTTGGGCGGCGATCGCCCAGGTGATGGAGTCTAATCGGTGCGTGTCTATATCAAGGGGGACGGTCCGCAGGATCAGATAAAAAATGAAAAAGACGGCGCTCGCGGCGAAGCAAGCCAGCCAGGCCGCCTTGGACGCGCGGAACTTGATCATCGGCCGGGAATCGGCGCTGAAAACCGCAGGGTCTGTCCCGGGGAAAGCTTTTCCCGCGCTGAGGTTCCCGCGGGAACCTCCAAGACGTATTGGCAAACCGCTCCGGATTTGGCCGTTTGCGCTTTGGTCATCCCCGGCGTCCACGGCTTCATGTTCCGGGCTATCCGCACGATTCTTTTATGGGCGTCGATGAAGATCATGTCGAGGCCGACCCAAGTATGCCACATCCAAAACCCCCGGAATTTCATCCCGGGAAAAACGAACAGCATGCCGTAATTCTTCGGCAGGCTTTTCCGGCCGGTCAGGCCGATGTCGTACCACTCGCGGGGATTGCCGGCGATGTCCACGCGGATGCGGCGGCCGTCGGGAAACCGCAGCAAGGCCTGCCGGAAGACGACGGCGCGGGGCTCCGAGGCCGCCTGCGCGGCCCGCGCGGGAAGAATTCCCGCCGCCAAGCACGCTCCAATGACGCCTTTTAAAACAAGCTTCAACACGGACTCATTCTAACACAAGCGCAAAACGGCCTTCTATATGGAGAAATGCTAAACTGGCCGTCATGCGGCGGGCCTTCCGGTGGCTGGGCGTTTTCTGGCGCGAATTCGGGATTTTCCTGGCGCTGCTGGTCGCGCTCGACGCGGCCTGCGCCTGGTGGCTCGGCTTTAGAACGACCCCTTACTCCCGAACGATGCGCTGCCGCGAGGAAGCGGAAAACGGCGCCGCCTGGGTTCCAGAGTACTACGGCGAGCAGGACGGCCGGAGCCGGCTCATGCGCCCGGTCGATTACGCGCTTTGGAGGCAGAAGCCGTTTTCCGGCCGCTATCTTCATATCGGCGATGACGGCCTGCGCGTCACGCCCAATCCTCCTCTGCCGGCCGCGGCAAGGCCGCGGCTGGTTTATATGTTCGGCGGCTCGACCCTGTGGGGTTACGGGAGCCGCGACGGCCACACAATCGCCGCGCTCCTGTCCAAGGGTCTCGGCAGGGCGGGCGCGCCGGCCGTGGTCGTCAATTTTGGCGAGTGGAGCTATGTCAACGGCCAGGAGACGGCGGCGCTGCTGCGCGAGCTTGTTTTGCGCCGGCGCCGCCCGGACGTCGTGGTTTTTTTCGACGGACTTAACGACATGGAATTGGCGGCCATGCCGAGATACAGGAAGGACGCCTCGTTTTCCTCCTATTGGCGCGTGATGAACCCTTATGCATGGCCGACGGACGGCCGCCTAATCCTGAATTGGGGAAAAAGCTCCGCCATTTGGCGGGCGGCAGTTTGGCGCTCGTACGAGCGCGGCTATTACAATCCCGCTCCGGTGCCCGCCGCGGACTGCGGGCCCATCGCGGGCGCCATCGCCGCGCGTTACGCGAGATCGGCCAAGGCCGTCGAAGGCTTGGGCCGGGAGTTTCATTTCCGCCCGGTCTTCTACTGGCAGCCCACCCTCGCCGAAAAGGCCCGCCTCAGCCCGATTGAGGCGGAGGCCGCGCCGGCGGCCGAATACATCCTGAAGAACCGCCTCCTCTTTAAAGCCGCGCGGGCTGCGGTCGATGAGCAGATGAAGGGCGACCCGAATTTCCACGATATCGCCGGACTCTTCTCCCAGGACAGTGCGACCGTCTACTCCGACGGCGAGCACTACACGGAGGCCGCCAACGCCCGCGTCGCCCTCCGGATGCTGCCCGACGTCCTGCGCGCCGTCCAAAAGGCGGGAAAAAGGAGCCGCGGGGGCCGATAAATCCGCGCGCCTCTCCGGAGCCGCTTGACTGCGACGGCGAATATTGTTAGATATCCTTCATGACTATCTGCGATCCACCCATCCGTCTTAAGGCCTCGGGGTCAAAAATTCAGGTCTCTTCCGCCGAGTTGGAGAAAATGCGCCGGGACTTTCGGTCTCATTTTGTCGCGTTGCCCGGCCTTTTAGACGAAAGCCTCACCGCCCAGCTTCTCGCCTTGGTTGATTCCGTTAAATTTTGCGAACCGCCGGCGAATCATTCGAGAGCCACGATCAACGGATTGCTGGCGGGGAATCAACTGGCCGACACTCGTTTGAGCTTTCTGTTCAACGACGACGGCTTTTTTGATTTTATCCGCGCGATTGCCGGCTGTCCTCCGATCCGGGCTTTTGGGGGAAGGCTCATCCGCCTTTTGCCTGGAGTCGGCCATTATATCCGGTGGCATTCTGATGGCCCCGACCACTATTACTCGGAGCCGGAATTCAAGAGCCATGACGACGTTTCCGCCCGCGTCTGCGCTCTGCGGCTTAATTTAAGCCGGCGGCCCTATCAAGGAGCCGAGCTTCAATTCAAAGCCCAAGACGGAACCATTCGGGAGTGTTCCGATAAGACGCCGGGCAGCGTCGTCCTTTTTGATCCGCTCAAAGTCCATGGCAATGCGGAACTCGAGGGAGACCTGCCCAAGACGACATTCGTCGGCTGGTTCTACCGCTTTAACGAGGGAGAATCCGTCCCTCTGCTCAAAGCCATTAAAAACCCGGCCTGAAGTTCGCGCCGATTTTTTAAAATCCGCCTCAAGCGGCAATCGGCCGCAGTTCGGCGCATGGCGAAGACCGGCGGCAAGAGGAGTCCTTCCCGTAGTTTTGCGCGAATTTTCGGCAAAGCACGCTGAGGGTGGCGTGGGAGAGAGGGGACCGTTCCAAGCGGCCAAGAACCTCGTTGACGCGGTCCGAGCGCGGGTGTTCGTCTGTTTCAAAAACGGGCAAGCCGAAGGTCAAGTCAAAGCCGTTGTCCCGGATAAAGCCGGCCCATTTTTCCACCTCGGCGCAGGAGACGGCCGGCATGAAATTCCTGAACAAATCGATATGGAAGGCAAGTTCGCGGGCTTGGCGCATCGCCCGGCCATCCATGAAGGCGCTCTCCAGGACTTGATGCGGCGGCGCGTGCTGATAGATCAGCCCCAGCGCTTGGGCTTCGCGGTGCATGTCGCTGCCGGGCAAAACCAAGACGTGATAAATATTGAGGCGATTGGGGCGCATCCCCAAAGCCCAGTCCACGCTGCGCCGAAATCCGGCGAGGTCGTCTCCGGGCAGGCCATAGAGGATCGGGATGTCCACGAAAACTTCCGGGGCCCGCCGGCGCAGGAGGGAAAGATTCTGCTCCACCTTCGCCTGATCGAAAGTTCGGGAGATGATCTTAAACACTTCCGGATTGGTGGATTGCACTCCGGCGAAAATCCCGAAACTTTTTGGACTCAGCGCCAGCGCGTCCACGATTTCCGGATGAAGGAACACGGGGTTGGTGTTGAAAAAAAGCGTGCACTCGGCATCGCCCGCGGCTTCGATAAAAGCCAGAAGCACTTCGCGGCCGCGCCGCCGGTGCATCAGGAGATCGGCGTCGCTTAATTCTATGAACTTGAATCTTCTCGATAGATGACGGAATTCCTCCTTGACCCGAGAGATCGGCATATAGCGCATGTTTCGCGGCCCCCATTCGCAAAACTTGCACGTGAACGGGCATCCCCGGGACGTTTCCATGATGACCGTGGACGCGTCTTCGGCGCTTGAGTTCGGAGATCCAATCGTGCCGTCAAGATATGGAGATGCCGCCGCGGCCAGATCGATCTGGGGGGCGGGCGCCGTCTTGAGCGGCGTTTTCCCGTCCCGATAGGCCAAGCCGGGAACCTCGCTCGGCGTTCCATCGTTGAGAAAGATTTGGCGCAGCAGGCGCCGGAAGGTTTCTTCTCCCTCGCCAAGCGCGACGTAGTCGACGGCGGGATGCCGCCGCAGTATTTCCTCATGAAGAGGAGACGCTTCCGGCCCGCCCAGGATGATGAGCAGTTCCGGAGCCGCCCGCTTAAGGAAGTCCGCCGCGGCGAGCACTTCCGCGAGGTTCCATACATAGCAGGGAAAACCGACCAGGCGCGGTTTGAAAGCCAGTATTTCTTCGGCCAACTTTGGGATCGGGACGGCGATGGTCGGAAACAAGAGGCGTATGTCCGTCTGGGCGCGAAGCTGCGAGTCGGCATGGGCCCAGCTTTTTAAGCAGCCGATGCCCACGGATTGATAGTTCCCCATCTTGCGCAAATCGGCCAGCACGACACAAGGTTTCGTCATTGGTCTCATCGCCAAGAATCGCCGGACGTGAGCGCGCCGGCGTGCCGCCAAACGGCGAAGAATCGACGCATCCGCTGAATTTATCTGGCGGAATTTCTCGGCATAATTGCGTCAAAATTATACCTAAATAGGATCAAAAGGAGCCTTGGAATTGCCCGCGATCAAGGCAAATAGCCTGCGGTTTTTAACCCACGCCGCGCCTTCGCAGCGGCGCGATGTCGGAAGGTGCGGAAAACCGGACAATCGCTCAGGGCGATGCTACAGGCCACGAAGCGCATGCCAGCTCAGCCGCTTAAGAACCCAGGGGGCGTGGGTCAGCGCATATCTTCCCAGGTCTTTATTTGGCACTGTCGCCAAGAAGACGGGCTGGAGTCCCCGTTGGTAGCGCCGTTGCTGGGGTCCCGCGAAACGCACGATCCAGCCGCCGCTCGTGCGGACCGTGTGCTCGCGCCGCAGGAACTCAAGCCCCACCTTCGCGCGCATGGCGGGCGGTGACGCTTGCCGGAAATATTTGCCGCCGCCGGCGCCGATCCGAGCCGGCTCAAGCTCCAACTCCAGAAATTCGGGATTTTCAACGAAGAATTCGGCTGCGACGGACAATCGTCCGCTGGATGAATCCCAGCCCGTGGCGTTGTACGGGATGGCCGGGATAGCGGAAGCCTCTCCAAGCCGGTATTCATCGGGAAACGATCGCGACGGAGTTTTTCCCGGCCTGATGATCTTTGAACGCATGTCCTTCCATGCCACGGAAGCGGGGGGGCCACTGTTATTTTTGCTCCGGGCAATCTCCGCGACTTGCCAGCTCCAAAGTGGCGCGAATAAGAGCGAGAGCGCAAGCCTTTTTCTCCTGAGCCGGGCGACCTGGTCCGCGGCGGCCAGCCAGAGGCTGGCTATGGCCGCGGCAAACGCTGGGGCGAAATCGAGCATATAGCGGTCCGCGAGGGCGCAAACCCTCAGGTAGAATGCCGCCATGAGCGCCCCTGAGAGGGCGGACCATAGGATGAGCGTCTCGCGGTCCGTCCGCGCGAGGCCAGCGTCGTCGCTCGAGCGCGACGGCTGCCGCCGCAGCGCCGAGGCGGTCGCCGCGGCACAGGCCAAGACTAGAAGGCCGGCGTAAGAAATGTCGAAGGTGCTGAAGTTAAATTCCCTGAATCGGAAGACGGGGGACTGCCCGGGGAATAGGCCTGCCGACAAGAAAAAATAGGAGCCGGTGAACTTCCGGCACAGGAAAAGGGCCCCAAACAATTCGCGGGCCGCCTGCGTCCAGGGTATCCGTATAAATGGGAATTCGAAGCGCGTCAGATAGACCGCAGGCAACAGGCCGGGCGGTTGGAGGTTCAGCTGGTGACCGAATGCCCAGAAGCTGCCGAAACGGACGCGATTGCTCAGCCCCAGCAGGCCGTTGCCCAGACTAAACCAGAAAGCGGCGGCAAGTGACCGCCGTAAGCAGAGAGGCGCCGGGGTCCGGGTCTTCGCGGCTTGCCGGATCATGGCCAAGCCCGCGACTGCCACCGTGGCCGCTCCGTAAAAAATGAGCGTGGGCCTAATTAGTCCACCCAGCCCGGCCAAGGCGCAGAGCGCCCAAAAACGTCTCCACGAGGGATGGCGCGATAGGGCGACCGTTCCGCAGATCAACATCAGGGCGAACAAATATTCATAGACTAGGACTTCCTCGTACTGGGACATTCGGCCGCGCAGAATGTTGAGCAGCGGCGCGAAGAAGAGAAACAGCGTCGCCGCGCCGATGCCCGTGATCCGGCCGCACCATGTGTCTAGGACGACGAATGCGGCCAAAGCCATGAATAGCCCCAGCGCGAGCCGATCGGGGAATGCCGGCTGGCCGCAGGCTCTTGCCAGGGCCTCGAACGGCAGCCGCCAGAGCGGGATGCCCAGCCCCCAGACTTGCTGCACTCCCCTTTGCGACCAGCAGAGGTCGCCGCTCAATCTCAAGTCGGCCGGATTATGGCTCAGCGCCAGCTCGCCTCTTAGAAAAGCGTCGGTTTGCGCGCGAAATGGCGCAGAGCGGGAATACCAGCGTCCCCACGCAGGAATGACCAGGCAGAAGTACAGGATTGCGCCGGCATACAAGGTGGCGGTCAGCGCGAGGAATATGCGCGGCTTGCTCGCGCCCGGAGAAAAGCGGAACCACTCTTTCATGCGTGTGGTTGTAGAAAGAAGCCTGAGCTTATGTCCTTTACACCCATGATATGGCAGTTTAACTAATCTTGGACACCTGCCACTGGATCCTCCCTTAAGCAGCCGATGCCCACGGATTGATAGTTCCCCATCTTGCGCAAATCGGCCAGCACGACACAAGGTTTCGTCATTGGTCTCATCGCCAAGAATCGCCGGACGTGAGCGCGCCGGCGTGCCGCCAAACGGCGAAGAATTGACGCATCCGCTAAATTTTCTTGGTTCCAGCGGGCTCGATGAGGCTTGCCAGCTCCGGAAACGTCGTGCGGAAATCTTCGCCGCGAATCCGATCCAGACGCCGCGTCAGCTCAGCGAATTTGACGAGCGTTCCGCTTAGATCCCGCGCTTCTAAGAAGCGGGCGGCGCCGTGGAAGTCCTTCGCGGCGTTCGGGGCGAAGCGCGCCAGCTCGGCGGCGTAGAGATCCAATTTTTTGGCGGCCAGGGCCTTAAGGTCCGCGGGCAGCGCTTGGGCGCGATACTCCAAGGGCTCTAAAAGCGGATTGATTTGGAAGTGATCCGCCTCGATAAGTCCCTGATGCGCCAGCTCTCGGTGCAGATCCGGAAGATGCAGGGCGTTGAACAGGCTTAGCGTCGCCAGGACGCCGAAGGAAACGTCCGGGCAACGCCGCGCCATTTCCCTGCGGTTGCCGAGAACGCCGTTCCAACGCAGCCCTTTGCGCAGATATTCTCCCTTGCTCCCGAACGCGTCGAGGCTGGCGGTCACGCCGACGTCTGAGAAGCGCGGCCATAAATCGAGAACGTCCGCGGTTTTGTGGCGCAGCGTCGAGAAGTTCGTCACGTAGCGCAGGGGCACCCGGAACAGCCGGCGCTCCAACAGGAGAGCCAAAATCCGGTAGTGTTCGTCCATGATTAAGGGCTCGCCGCCCATGAACAAAATTTCCTCGACCCCCGACTCCAAGAACTCGAGAAATTGGCTCTCGAATGCCGCCCAATCATCATAGGCCTTGAGCAGCGGGGTGGAGGCGGGCATGCCCAGCGCCCGCGCGTCCGCCGCCCAGGCGCTGCTGAAGGCCGGGGAGCACATCCGGCAGCGCAGGTTGCAGGCGTTGGAGAAGCGCACCTCTACGATCGGAATCGGCGGAGCGTCCAAAGAGCCGTCCGCCCGCGTGAGGGAGACGCGATCGCGATGGCGCCGAAGCGACTCGTTGCGCCGCAGGCGCAAGCTTTTAAGTCCGGAGCGCTCGGTTTCTCGGCAGACCGAACAGCCCGCGGGCGAGTTCCCGTCCAGCATGTCTCGGCGCAGAGCCTTCATGGAGGGGGAGTTCCAGAGCTCCTTAAGCGGCGCGGATCGCGCGCTCCCAACGGGCGTCCCGGCCCAGACGCAGCAGGGCCGCACCGTTCCATCCGGGCCCACATAGGGCTGCGCCCAGGGCAGAAGGCAAAGCGTTCGTTCGCGCGCCAGGATCCGCCCGGCATGCTCGAATTTCTTCGCCGCCGACGCGGCGACGGACGCGGGACCGTTCATGCAAGAGCCATTATACAAACGCGGCGCGGCGATGAATTCGGGTGCCCGAGATGAAATACGCCGATCGCATATGTTAAAATCCCGCATGGCCAAAGGCGGAAAAGATCGAGAAAAGAGGCTGCCCGACGACAATGGGTTCAAGAAAAAATACGTGAAGCCGATCTTGACGGCTTATGGGCTTTTGGCGGGGTTTACGAACGTTTTTGGCACCGGCACCAGCACCTGAACGCGCGCGCCTGGCGGCCGCCGCCCGGCGCCTTTGGGGGCGGCGCCCGAGGACTTTGATCGTCGTGGCGCACCCGGACGATGCCGAAGCCTATTTCGGGGCGTTCCTGCTGCGCTGGCTGGGCAAGGGCGGCCGCGCGGTCCTGGCCGTCGCGACCAACGGCGAGAAAAACTGCATTGACCCCGGCATGGGCCCCAAGGACATCGTCAAGACGCGGCAGGCCGAGCAAAAGCGCGCGGCCCGGCTCGCCGGCGTCGACAAGGTCTTTTTCCTGGGATTTCCCGACGGCAAAGTCGAGGAGAAGAAATTCCGGCTTGTCGACCGGCTCAT
>Ga0307373_10009187_pt1 | contig 14846 bp, 13 predicted proteins | sample OX2MG_FD_202534 | JGI IMG/M metagenome (GOLD analysis project Ga0307373, IMG submission 202534) | Soil microbial communities from Risofladan, Vaasa, Finland - OX-2 | ecosystem: Environmental > Terrestrial > Soil > Coastal area > Acid sulfate soil | place: Finland: Risofladan, Vaasa | collected... | reverse complement strand
GCGTGGCTTTACCGGCCGGCCGCGGGCGCTGCCTGAGCGCCTGTTCCGGGTCGGACCACCGGCGGCTGAGATGGAGGCACCATCGCCGGAGCCACATCCCGATGCCGGCTTGGCCAGCCGCTACCGAATTGAGCCGCTGGTCCGTGAATGGCTGCTCGATGTCCAGGTCCGAGGCTGCAGCCAGCGAACGATCGCCTGGTACGCGCACAAAATGGGTTGGTTTGAGAGGCACAGCGACGCCAGAACCCTAGCCGAGCTGACCGCCTTCGAGTTCAAGCGCTATCTCGCCGAGCAGCAGGCGCGCGGCCTTTCCGACTCCAGCGTTCACGGCCACTTCCAGGTCTTGAAGGCGTTCGGCAACTGGGCTTGCCGCGAGGGCTATCCGGTCGAGCCGGCGATGCTTCGGGTCCGGGCGCCCAAGGTGGCGCAGAAGGAGATGGAGAGCTTCACGCCGCAGCAGATCGAGACCGTCCTGCGCGAGGCGGACGCCGGTTGGCCGCGGATCGCAGTCGAGATCTTACTCGGCACTGGAATGCGGGTTGGCGAGCTCTGCGCTTTGGCCCTGGAGGACGTGGAGGACGATGGCGATGCCACCTTCCTCAAGATCAAGCGCGGCAAGGGGGCCAAGTTCCGCCGGGTGCCGGTGAGCCGACAGCTGCGGCGGGAGCTCGTCCGCTACGTCAACCGCCAGCGCCCGGAGTGCGAGTCCGATCGGCTGCTGGTCTTGTCGGACGGCCGGCCAGTCAGCGTTGGCTGTATCTCCCATCTCTTCGGCCGCCTCCACCACCGGCTTGGCTTCAAGGTCTACGCCCACAAGTTCCGGCACACGTTTGCGACCGAGTACCTACGCCGGGGCGGCGAAATTGAACGCCTCCGCCGCATCCTCGGCCACACCACCTACGTGATGGTCATGCGCTATGTGCACTTGGACAAGGGCGACCTCTACCGCGACTTTGAGAGCTGCGCGCCTTTCTAAGAGATGGAAGCGAAGCTCGCCATTGGCTCGATCTCCCGGCCGATCAGTTGTGAAGCGGTATCTCAGAGCGACGGAATGAGGGCTGCCAGCCCTCATTCCTCTGTTATAAAATGCCAGTGGCATCTTATAACTGCCAAATGTGGTATAGTGTCCCACGTTTTGATGTTGCCAAATGCCAGATCCTTAGGTCCCAGAAGTGCTGGATTGCTCTCTCAGCTCATGGCAGACGGAAAACTCGTCTTTTCGACCCGCGATGTTGAGCGATATACAGGCTTGAGCACCTCCCTCGCCCGGAGCTTGGCGCGAGACCTCGTCACGCGCAGTCTGGCCGTGCGCCTCAAGTCCAGCCTCTACGCCATCGTCCCGTTTGAGTACCGGAACGTTTCGGACTTTGCTCCCAACGCCTATCTCGTCGCGCGCGCCCTCGCCGAACCGCACCCTTACTACCTCTCGCATCGGACCGCCATGGAAATCCACCGTATGAGCACCCAGCCGCAGCTCGGCGTCTTTATTTGCTGCGCCCGATGGAAACCCAAGGAGACTCTGTTCGGTACCGAGTACCGCTTCGTTCTTCGCCGTCCTCCGGCAATCTTCGGGACCATGAAGCATTGGGTCGCCGGCGGCATATCTGTCGACGTCAGCGATCCAGAGCGAACCGTCATCGACGGCTTGGCTGAACCCCATTACGCAGGCGGCATTCCAGAGGTCGCGAAGGCGATTCAGATTTCTCGGAGCACTCTCGACATCAATCGCCTCATCGAATACGCCAAACGCCTCAAGAGCAAGGCAGTCGTTAGGCGGCTTGGCTACTTACTGGAGCTTTACTCGCTTGCGCCAGCGGAGCGTATCGAGCAGCTGCGGAGCGATCTCGCAACGTCGACCGAGCTTCTGGACCCCACCCTTCCAAGAGAGGGCAGGCGCGTGCGGCGCTGGGGGCTTCGCCTCAACGTTTCGCCGGAGGAGCTGCTCGCGGTCGCGGCGACGTGATCCCTCAGCGCAATCTATCCGCCTTATCCAATCGGCTACTTCGCGAGCAGCGTGGCCGGAGGATTCCTGAAAGCGTTCTTGAGCGGGACTACTGTCTCTCGTGGGTCTTGATTGGACTTTCGAAGACGCAGCTCTCTGAATGGCTCGCCTTCAAGGGCGGTACTGCACTCAAGAAGGTCTATCTTCCCGGCTATCGGTTCTCCGAGGATCTCGATTTCACTCTCCGGCAGGAGGTGCCGTGGGAGGCGATCGAGAGGGAGTGGGGCAATCTCGCTCGTTGGGTCCGAGAGCATGTTGGTATTGGGGCGGACTTTCTGGAGCGAGATCCAAACTCGCATGCAAACACACATACCTTCTACATAGGCCTCCGCGGACCAGTACAACGTGCAAATCCCGACAGGTTGAAGGTCGATATCACGATCCGCGAGTTGATGTGCCAACAGATTGAGCGCCGGCCACTACTTCGTGAATACGAGGAGTACGAGGACCTCGAGGAAGCACAGGTAGCGGTGTACGGAATCGATGAGGTTGCGGCGGAGAAGTTGATGGCGCTCGTCGACCGTGCTCGGAATGAGCCCCGCGATCTCTACGACCTCTGGTACTTGTCGACCAACCAAGGGATTCACTGGCCCGAATTGGCTGATTGCCTCGCACGGAAGTACCGCTTCCGTAATGTGGATCCTGCTCCGTTAATCGATGCGTATGACTCGAAGCGAGAACGCTTCGAGCGATTGTGGGCAACGCGACTGGAACAGCAGATGGCGGTGCTGCCTCGATTTGACGTGGTCTACAGGGAACTGCGACGCGAACTTAGGCCCAATGATCTGATGACGACGGTTGCCGAACAGTTTGGGCGTCTGCGAGTTTGACGACTGCTGCGTTGGGAGACGATCCAGTAAATGACCCAGTGGAATCGTTCCAAGACCAGAACTTGGTCGCGGACGTGCGCGTGTCATCACGCCTCATTCGCGCGCGCGTGATGCGCGCGCGCGAGGTGTGTGCGGCTCCCAGCCTTCGCCGTCAGGCCATCACGCATCGGCACCGTGGGCTGGCGGAACCTGCCGGAGGGTGACGATTCTCGCGGCGAGGTTCGTCGTCATCGTCGACGACCACCATCTTCACGATCACCATCATCATCACCGTCACCATCACTAGCGGCAGCAGCATCATCATCGTCACCGGCAACAGGAGCATTACGACGATCACGATGACGAATTAGTGAGACGACAACCAACGGCTGCTCCCCGGTAAACGGCGTGATGGTTTCGGCGCACGGCCGGTAACCCGGGGATTGGCGGACTCGGCCTTCGCGCCGAACCACCTAAGACTGACTTGAGCGGGCCTGGCCAGGAGCGGTGTCATTTGAGGCCAACAACATCTTTGGCTGGTATGCGCTTTGCTGGTTTCTCGTCGCGGTACGTCGGGGCGATCGTGAACAAGCGGAGCTTGCCAGCCGTAATCAGTTTCTCGACCCCAGAGCGGCTCAGCCCCAGGTACCTGGCGGCGTCGTTGATCGTCAGCACACTGACGCGATGCACTCCTTCCTTGCGGTCGGTGTGGATCTGCTCGACCACGTCTTCTGGCCAGCCCTTCTCGAGGTTGTCCGACGCCGCAAGGCGCGCGGGAAGGTGACCATCAGCCTGACCACTGCGGCGGACGTGCTCAAGGCTGTCTCTCAGGGTGATGAGCGCCGCCGAGGCGCGGGAAGTGTTCGGCCTCAAGAAGCGGCGGGTCCCGGTACGGCGAAAGGTGGCCAAGCCATGAGGCAGGAGATCCCCGAAGAAATGCAAGCGATCTTCCAGCTAGCGAAGGAGTGATAACCTCGCTGACGTGGACCGGGGTGTCGTCTCGGACGACGGGAAGCAGATTTGGGACGGCACGGCGTGGCACCTCGTTTCAGATGATCGGCAGTGGTGGTGGGACGGCACCGCATGGCAACCCGTTTCTGGTCTTGCCCTGCAGTCCGTTACCGACCCGTCGCAAGCACAGGTGCAAGCGAGCGACGGGCAAGAGGCTGATGACGGCGAGGCGTTGGCGCTGGACGCTGGCGACGAGAATCAGCCTGACGTTGAGATAGTCGCGCCGCCCGATGCGGGCTATCGATTAAGCCCCACTGGCCTTGTTGTGTCCCCTGGCGGCCAATGGTGGTGGAACGGCAAGCAGTGGCATGACCTAGCCAAGAAACCGACTGAATCGAAACCGGTTGCGAAGGGTCCCAAACTCGGGTTCGGGCAAACAATGCAGATGATCTCCACATTGGCGGAGGTCAAGAAAGCCATCGCGGATAAGGGTTCGCTCCAAGCTTTGGAATCGCAGCACGAGGCGCGCAACAACGCGAGGCAGGGTCTATTTGCAGCGGTACAGGCCAGTTGCCCCCTTTCGTTGGAGCCGTCAATCCGCCCTCTCCCGGGTGGCATTCAACTCTTTCCAGACGAATTTCTCGTAAGTGTCGCGAAGGACTATGGCTTCAGCTCGCAACGTCTAACCATCACGACGCATCGTCTGATCTATACCCGGGGAAGAATGAGTAAGGTAGCTGAGTCGATGTACTTGCAGGACGTACGCGACGTCAAGTACATCAAGCCCACATTCGGACTCGGAAAGATAGCCATCGAAAACGCGGCGGGCGTTTCGAGTCTTGAAGGCCTACCGGCCGTTATGAACGCCTCGAAGCTGCGTAACGACATCATGGCGATGGTTCACTTTGCGAGGCAGAGAGCACAGGCGCCGACGACAGTCGTACAGGCACCGGTGGCTCCCGCTCCTGCCCCGGAGGATATCCCCGCCAAGCTGAAGCAGCTCGCGGCGCTGCACGATAGCGGCATCCTTACCGACGCTGAATTCCAGAGCAAGAAAACAGAGCTACTCAGTCGCCTCTAGCCTCGGCCCCCGAAGTCGATAAGGCGGGGGAGGAGTCGACGGTCCCACGATTCGACGGCAAATCGCGGAAGCCCGGCGCCCGACTAACGTCGTCAAGGATCGCCTCGTCGCGGGCTAATCGGACTTTCGCGAGGTTACTGCTCGTCCGATGGATTACGCGGCAACCGCAACATCGAGGGGGCATTTGGCGTAGTTGTGGTAACCGAAATTCCCCGAGCCTGCGCCGGTTAGCCCCTATCCTCGTGCAGGTCGTGACGGCCCATTTCCGCGGGCTGCTGGCGTCGACGCTCCGCGGCCAAGACATGCTTAGGTCCTCGAGTGGTGTTACCAAAAATGGTAACATGCTGGTCATGCCTCGAGGTCGTATGAGCCCGGTTGGAGCCAGTGTTGCCGATGACATCCGCCGCCACGAGATGGCGGATCCTGGGTACCGGAAGGTCCGCGCTCGCTTCGCGCGAGCGGAGGCGGTCGCTCGCTTGCTCATCCAGTTCCGGATGAAGCACAACCTGACCCAGGAGCAGCTGGCCCAGCTGATGGGTACCTCAGCCCCAGCCATCTCACGACTCGAGAGCGGAACCCACGTGCCCAGCCTGACAACGCTCAGCCGGCTGGCAGAGGCGGCTGGGGAGCGTTTGCTAATCGGCTTTGAGAAGTCGAAGTCAGCCTCACCGAAAGCTGATCGGACGTTGGTGGTCGTCTGACCGAACCGCACCACCGAACCGCCATAAACTGAGGGACCGAAGCTCGAACTATGACTAGCCGGCCGAGAAATGACCAGCAATAAGGCCATCAAGTACGGCTCGGATTGGGAAGGCAACCTGTCTGGTTGGCTCGAAACGATCGGCACGGTGCCCAGGGACGCCGAAGCGGTGCAGAACTATTGCTTTCCGACTGAGCACCTAAGAGAGGAATACCTCGCAACGATCGATCGGCGCAGCAACGACGAGGTGCTGCTGCTCTTGAGTCGATTCCTCTTTCCGGCTACCACTTTCGGGGGCGACAAGCTCCAACTTGAAATTCTGTCGGGCGTCTCAGCTGAAGACAGGCAGCAGCTCGTAGCGATGCCCTACTACCAGCGGCTGTTGAAGCGCATATCCGCGAAAGAGCCCGTGTGGCCGGGAGGAGGCGATAGCTGTACTGGATGCAACTCTGGTCGCATAAGTCTGGGCGCCGCGCGTAAACGTACTGGGGGTAATGACTACGCCCTTGTTTACCTTTTCATCTGATACAACGCCCAGGAGGGTCCGCGGAATGCGCACACCCACCGGTTCCTGATACAGCTTTGCATCGACCCTGACATGTTCACGCTCGCCTGGACGATCCCTATCGGCGAGAACATCACGGCCACCATCGCGCGCTGGAGGCGTCAGAACTGTCTTGTAACCCATGCGGTTGTAGAGACGCTCGGCCAGTCGCTCGAAGTCACGTGGGCTCAACTCGTACAGCCGGCTTCGTTTAGCGTCGAGCGTGCCAGGATGACCGATGTAGAAAGCTCTGATCACAGCCATCGCGTCGCCCAACCCAATCACGCGACCGTCGGGCAACATGAACGCGAATTCGCAGAACGCAATCCGCGAATCGAACTAATTGGCGGTGACAATCTGATACGTCTGCTGAATGAGCAATTTGGGGCGGAATGGCCGTCGATGATCGATTTTCACATCGCGCAGAGTCGGCGTGCGTACCCCGATCCGCCGCCTCGGCGCAAACGGGGAGAGAAGGTCTCTCAAGAAGCATCCAGTTGATTCGGGTGTGGTTGCTTCCGAGCTTGGGGGAAACGCCGCCGGTATTGCGCTTATCTGAGGGCCGCAACATCCTTGGCTGGTATGCGCTTTGCTGGTTTCTCGTCACGATATGTTGCGGCGATCGTGAATAAGCGCAGCTTGCCAGCGTTGATCAGTTTCTCGACCCCGTACCGGCTCAAGCCCAGGTAACTCGCGGCGTCATTGATGGTCAGCACGTAGACGCGCTGCACTCTTTCTGTGTGATCGGCGCGGATCTGCTCGGTCACGTCTGCTGGCCAACCCTTCTCGAGCATCGAGGCCAGCAATTGCTCGAACTCGCCTTCAGTCATCGCGACGCCAGACGAAGGAGGTACGGGTTTTGGGGATAGGTCAATCGGTTCGGGCGCCTTCTTCCGGCGGCGTTCGGTCGGAGCAGGCATGGGTGGCGGAGAAGGCCTGGGTGGCTGTGGTGTTCTCGCAATGCTGGATGACCGTCCAAGGGCGTGACGTGGTTGAGGGTCGAAGTCGAAGGCGTTCTCTCTGGGTCGGGCGATGAATTCGGCGAGGGCGTCTGGTGAAACCCGTCTCGTTCGACCGATAGTCAGCGATCGGATCTCTCCCTTGTAGAGCAGCTCGTACGCCTTATTGCGGCTGACGCCAAGGCGATCGGCAACCTCGTTCACCTTCAGAAGCCTTGACAGCGGCTGCACTTGGGTAGCCGGCGCCTGCTGGACTAACGGCGCGAGAACTCGACGGACCTCCTCATCATCGATCTCGATCGTGATCCTCACTAGCCCCTCCACAATCAGTTTTAGGTCGCCGCCAACTTAGCCTGTGGTCGACAGAGCTATTACCATGCGGCAGGTGCCGAAGAGATCGTCAAAGGCGAGGTCTAACGGGTCGAGCGGCTCGGCGCCATTGGGGTTCGAAGCGACCCTCTGGGCCGCCGCCGACACCCTACGCGGCAGCATGGACGCGGCCGAATACAAGCACGTCGTGCTCGGCCTCATCTTTCTCAAGTACATCTCCGATTCGTTCGAGGCTCGCCATGCCGTGCTGTTAACGCAGGCCGCCAGCGGCGCGGACCCCGAAGAACCCGATGAGTACCGCTCCGAGAACGTGTTCTGGGTGCCGCCAGACGCCCGCTGGACGCGACTTCGCGACGCTGCCAGGCGGCCCGAGATCGGCAGCCTGGTTGACGGTGCGATGGAGGCCATCGAACGAGATAACCCCCGGCTCAAAGGCGTGCTCCCCAAAGACTACTCACGGGCTGGCCTTGACAAGCGGCGGCTGGGCGAGCTGATCGACCTCCTTGGCAACGTCGGCATGGGCGGCGCCGAGAACCACTCGCGCGATGTGCTCGGGCGAGCCTATGAGTACTTCCTGGGCCAGTTCGCCGGCGCCGAGGGTAAGAAGGCCGGCGAGTTCTACACGCCCCGCGGCGTGGTCCGCCTGCTGGTCGAGATGATCGAGCCATATACGGGCCGGGTCTTCGACCCGTGCTGCGGGTCGGCCGGAATGTTCGTCCAATCGGAGGCCTTCATCGAGGCCCACGGCGGGAAGCGCGACGACATCGCAATCTTCGGCCAGGAGTCGAATCACACAACTTGGCGCCTCGCCCAGATGAACCTTGCAATCCGAGGGATCGAAGCCGATCTCGGTGGTGAACATGCCGATTCCTTCCACCGGGACCTTCATCCCGACCTGCGCGCCGACTTCATCCTCGCCAACCCGCCGTTCAACGATGACAAGTGGGGCGGCGAAGCTCTACGTGAGGACGCGCGGTGGCGGTACGGCGTGCCCCCGCCGCGCAATGCCAACTTCGCCTGGGTTCAGCACTTCGTTCATCACCTCGCCCCACGCGGAATTGCGGGATTCGTACTGTCGAACGGGAGCATGTCATCGGCGCAGTCGGGTGAGGGCGAGATCCGAAAGAACATCGTGGAGGCGGACCTCGTCGACTGCATGGTGGCGTTGCCCGGCCAACTGTTCTACGGCACGGCGATACCGGCTTGCCTTTGGTTCCTCGTCAAAGACAAGAGCGGACGCTCGACGCATGGCGGAGCGCAGCTGCGTGACAGGCGTGGGCAGACCCTGTTCATTAGCGCGCGGAACGTCGGCTCGCTTGTCGATCGGACGCATCGGGAATTCAGCGAACAAGACCGTGACCAGATCACACGGACCTACCACGCCTGGCGGGGTCAGCCGGAGGCAGGCGAGTACGAGGATGTGCCCGGATTCTGCCGGTCGGTGGGCACCGAGGAGATCCGGGACAACGAGCACGTATTGGTGCCTGGCCGCTACGTTGGGGCTGCGCCTGCTATCAGCGCGGAAACTGACGTCGAGGCTCTGGTCGCGCAAACACTTAGTCATCTGGCCGAGTCCGATCGGTTGGCGGCCGCCGTGCGTGAGGGCCTCGCCCGACTCGACTTGGCATGAACGACCCCCGATTTGGAGACCTACTTTCCGAGCCGTTGCGAAATGGGCTAACGCGTCCGAAGGCGGTTCGCGGCGAGGGAACCAAAATGGTGAACATGGGCGAGCTGTTCGCCCATCGCCGGATCGGGGACATAGAGATGTCTCGGGTCCCAGTGGCCGATCGTGAATCACGCTTTTTACTCGCGTACGGAGACCTCCTCTTCGCGCGGCAGTCACTGGTATTGGCCGGCGCCGGTCTGTGCAGCATCTTCATTGGCCGTGATGAAGCGACATTTGAGTCACACATCATTCGCGCACGGCTTGACCCGGCAAAAGCCGATTCTCGTTACTTCGCGTATTACTTCAGCTCGACCCAAGGCCGAAATCGAATCGAGTCAATCGTGGAGCAAGTTGCGGCCGCGGGTATCCGTAGCAGCGACTTGTCGCAACTGCGAGTGCCCTGCCCGCCGGTCGAGGAGCAGGTGGGAATTGCCGAGACACTATCGGGCATCGACGACAAGATCGAGCACAACAGAAAGACATCGGCAAAGCTCGAGGAGTTGGCGCGGGCACTATTCGCGTTCTGGTTTGGGGTCCTCGACCCAGACCGGGCGCCACACGGCTGGACAGTGGTGTCGCTGAGTGGCCATGTTGAGGTGACCCGGGGACTTAGCTACACGGGCGCGGGACTGGCCGTTGATGGAGTCCCTCTCCACAACCTCGACTCCATCTTTGAGGGAGGTGGTTACAAGTACGAAGGCATCAAGCACTATCGAGGCGATTACAAAGACCGGAACCTTGTTCGTGCGGGCGATCTCCTCGTCGTCAACACCGAGCAGGGCTTCGATCATCTACTGATTGGCTTCCCGGCGCTGGTTCCCGAGCGCTTCGGCGACAAGAGCTTGTATAGCGCCGATCTCTTCCGGATGAAACCCTCTCCACACTCGCACCTGACGACTCGATTTTTGTACCTAGCGCTCATGTCACCTCGCCTTCGACAGCTCATCGTCGGTTACTCCAACGGCACTACCGTCAATCACCTCGCTGCCGACGGGCTGAGGCGTCCACGGCTGGGGGTGCCGCCGGCCGACGTAGTTCAGCGCTTCGACCGTACGGTCGCCCCGCTCTTCGCGAAGCAGCAGCAGCTCCAGCTCGAGAGCGAGACGCTCGCCCAGCTCCGCGATCTCCTGCTGCCCAAGCTGATGTCGGGCGAGATCCGGCTTACGGAGGCCGAGAAAGCCGTGGCGGAGACGCTTTGAACCTGCCGTAAGCTTCGCCGCCGTGGATCACCTGGGCGGTGAAGCGGTCCTCGAGGAGGCGCTTCTGGCCTGGCTGCGCGACCTCGGCTACCACACAGTCGAGGGTGGCCAGATCGCCCCAGACTCAAAGTCGCCGGAACGCCCGGACTTCCGCGAGGTCCTTCTCGACGGGCGACTGAGGTCGGCGTTGCAGCGAATCAACCCGACCCTGAACGCCGCCGCCATCGACGAGGCTGTCCGCATCGTTCGCCGTGCTGACTCCCCCTCGACGCTACTCAACAACCGGCGCTTCCACCGCCACCTCACCGACGGCGTCCCGATCGAGGTGAGTGAGCGCGGGCAGATCCGAGGACGCACCGTCCGCCTGATCGACTTCGACCAACCTGAGAACAACGACTGGTTGGCAGTCAACCAATTCACTCTGGTTCGCGCCAATCAGCCCGGCCACCGGCGCCTCGACATCGTCATCTTTGTCAACGGTCTTCCGATTGCTGCTTTCGAACTTAAGGATCCGGGCAAGAAGGATGCCTCCGCGTGGTCGGCTTTCAACCAGTTCCAGACGTATCAGGCTGAGCTACCGGACTTCTTCTCATTCAACGAGCTGATGGTCATATCCGACGGGGTCGACGCCAGGCTGGGCTGTCTCACTGCGCCCGCGGAGTGGTTCCATCAGTGGAGGACGATCGACGGCTCGCAGGTCGCTCCGCGCGGCTCCAACGTACTCGAAGTCCTGACGCGCGGCGTGTTCGATAGAAAGCGTCTACTCGACCTGCTTCGCCACTTCATCGTGTTCGAAGATTCGCGCCAAGGGCCGATCAAGAAGGTGGCCGGCTATCACCAGTTTCACGCGACCCGCCGCGCGGTGGCCACGACAGTGAAGGCCGCCACGGATGGAGGCAACCGCCGCGCAGGCGTTGTCTGGCATACGCAAGGATCGGGCAAGAGCCTGACGATGGTCTTCTACGCCGGCAAGCTCGCCGTGCAGCCCGAGCTTCGCAACCCAACCCTAGTCGTGATCACCGACCGTAACGACCTCGACGATCAGCTGTTCGGAGTCTTCGCCGGATGTGCCGATACGCTGCGACAAACACCCGTCCAGGCGCGCGATCGGGCCCACCTCAGGGAGCTCCTGCAGGTCGCTTCAGGTGGCGTCGTGTTCACCACCATTCAGAAGTTCCTGCCGGAAGAAAAGGGCGACCGGTTCCCGATGCTCTCTGAGCGCGCAAACGTGATCGTCATCGCGGACGAGGCCCACCGCACCCAGTATGGGTTTGTCGATGGCTTCGCCCGGAACATGCGCAGCGCCCTTCCCAACGCGACGTTCATTGCCTTCACGGGCACCCCTGTCGAACTGGAGGACCGCGACACCAGGCTCGTGTTCGGTGACTACATCGATGTGTATGACGTTCGGCGCGCGGAGGAAGACGGCGCCATTGTCCCCATCAACTTCGAGAGCCGGCTTGCCAAGCTCGACCTGCCGGAGGCGGCGAAGCCCCGCATTGACGATGAGTTAGAGGAGGTCACCGAAGCCGAGGAGTCAGAGGACGTCGAGAAGCTCAAGGCGCGCTGGACGCAACTGGAGGCGGTCGCGGGCACTCGCAGACGCCTCGAACTCGTCGCGCAAGACCTCGTACAGCACTGGGAGCGCAGACGAAGCAAGCTCCGAGGCAAGGCGATGGTCGTCTGCATGAGCAGGCGAATCTGCGTCGAGCTCTACGACGAGATCCTCAAACTCCGCCCGGGGTGGCACTCCGACTCCGACGAGGAGGGCACGATCAAAGTGATGATGACCGGGTCCGCCAGCGATCCGGCTCCTTGGCAACGGCACATTCGCAACTCCTCCCGGCGCAAGGAACTCGGCGATCGCTTTAAGAATCCAGACGACCGCTTCGAGGTCGTACTTGTGCGTGACATGTGGCTGACCGGTTTCGACGCTCCGAGCCTCCACACGATGTACATCGACAAGCCGATGCGCGGCCACACTCTGATGCAGGCGATCGCGCGCGTGAACCGGGTCTTCCGGGACAAGCCGGGCGGCCTGGTCGTCGAGTACATCCCGATCCTCGCCGACCTGCGTCGCGCGGTAGTGGAGTACACCCGCAGTGGCGGCGAAGGCCGCCCTGTCGTCGACCAGGAGGAAGCAGTCGCCGTGATGCTCGAGAAGGTCGACATCCTTCGGGGCCTGTTTGGTCCATTCGATTACGCCGAGTGGTTCAGCGCCGACCCCGCGGCACGCATGAAGCTGCTTCCCGAAGCGCAGGAGCACGTCCTGGCCCAAGAGAACGGCAGGGAACGTTTTGTTAAGACTGTTCTCGAGCTGAGCAAGGCGTTCGCACTGGCGGCCGGTCGCGACGAGGCCGAGGCGGTCGCCTCCGAGGTGGGATTCTTCCAGACGGTTCGTTCAGCGCTGTCGAAGCTGAACAGCCGGGTGCCGCGTGAGGCGGAGTTGGATCGTGCTGTCCGCGAGATCGTGGCCGGCGCGATAGCGCCCGAAGGTGTCATTGACATCTTCGAAGCGGCAGGTCTCGCCAAGCCCGACTTGTCTATCCTCTCGGAGGAGTTCCTGTCTCAGCTCCGCGGGATGCCTCGCCGTCATCTCGCCGCCGAGCTGCTGCGAAAGCTCCTCGACGACGAGATCCATGTCCGCATGAAGCGCAACGTGGTCCAGGCCCGGCTCTTCAGCGAGATGCTCGAGAGCGCGGTACGCCGCTACGAGGCGAGAGCCATTGAGACGGTGGACGTCATCGAAGAGCTGATCCAGATCGCTCGTGAGCTGCGCGAGGCCGAGGAGCGTGGCGAGCGGCTAGGGCTGACCGATGAGGAGCTGGCGTTCTACGACGCACTCGAAACGAACGACAGCGCGGTGAAGGTGCTCGGCGACGAAGCGCTTCGCGCGATCGCCCGTGAGCTGACCGAAACCGTCCGGCGCAATGTCAGCATCGACTGGGCGGCCAAGGAGAGCGTCCGGGCCAGGCTGCGGGTCATGGTGAGGCGGATCCTGAAACGACACGGCTATCCGCCCGACAAGGCCGAGAAGGCTACTCGCACAGTTCTCGAGCAGGCCGAGCAGCTTGGCCTTGGCTTCGTCGAGGAGCCGGCCGCTAAGCCCGACGTTCGGATCGTGCCTTTTCATGTGGTGGAACCAGCCCAGGCGCGGCCCGGGATCAACTGTGTACCGCTGTACTCCCTCGAGGCGGCGGCGGGTGGCTTCGGCTCGGTGCAGGTTCCAGAGCCCGATTCATGGGTGGTGCCACACGGCCGTTGGCGAAGCGCACCCGGCCTGTTTGTCGCTCGGGTGGTCGGCGAGTCGATGAACCGCCGCATCCCGAACGGCTCGTACTGCCTCTTCCGCCACCCGGTGGCGGGTTCGCGCCAGGGCGGGGTGTTGCTCCTCCAGCATCACGACATCACCGACCCCGAGCACGGGGGCAGCTACACGGTGAAGGTGTGGGAATCGGACAAGACGGTGGACGAGGAAGGCTGGCGCCACCGGGAGATCCGCCTGGCGCCGGATTCAGATAACGCGAGCTTCGAACCGATCGTCGTTCGCTCGGCCGACGAAAGCCTTCAGGTCATTGCCGAGATGCTCGAGGTGCTGCCCGGGCGCATCGACTGAGCCGGCCGCCCGGCGAGCGGTCAGCGTGCGGTCAGCGTGCGGTCAGCGTGCGGTCAACGTGCGCACAGCGGGCTCCGATCTACCTGGTGAACTCAAAGCGCCTCCCCTAATAAGGTGCGCCGGCGATCCAGCGGGCGCCTAGCGGGCACTCAGCGTGCGCTCAGCGTGCGCTCAGCGTGCGCCTCGTTCCTAGGCTGCCCCTATGAAAGTTCGCGGACCTCGCGCTGGAGATCCCTCTGCACCTCTCGTCTCGATCAGCCCTGCCGATGCACGACACCGGCTGGCGTCCAGATGACGCCCGCTGGGGGCCCTAAGCCTTTCTGGAAGGGCCTCTGCGTGGGATTTTCAAAACATATGGGCGTGCGTGTCCTAGCGACGGCACAGATCGCCGACAGAAGGTGCCCGGCGACGGTCGGAAGGTGCTTTGGCGACGGTCGGAAGGCGGTCGGAAGGCGTCTCGCGGATTCTGCTTCCCAGGCTGAATTCAACGTCCGCCCTCAGATTGCCTCGGTCATCGGCCCAGTAGGCGCCCGGAAGGCGGTTGGAAGGCGGCCGCTTTGTAGGCTCGCTCGCGAAATGGCTGCATTCACGCCGGCTTCCGAGCAGCGGCTGACACCAACGGTGCGGCGTGCTGGCTCATTCGCGCTCAACGACGCGTCCACGCTCAAAAGAGGACGCTCCACCGCCGGCGCTGAATTCACCAGGAAGCTCAGAGAACGACTTAACTGCCCCTCTTGCGGTCGCCTTGCAACCCGCGGAAGGCTACCGGCGACGGACGGAAGGTGATCGGAAGGTGGATGGCCGATTTCGCCTCCAAAGCCGAATTCAAAGTTCTCCCGCTGTTTGCCTTCGTCGCCGGCCCGCGAGGCCTCCCGGAGGCGGATGGAAGGTGGTCGGTTTGTAGGCTCGCTCGCGAAATGCAGCGATTTGTCCGCCCGGATATCCCAGAGGAGAGTTGCCCATGAACGATGACCCGCTTCGTCCGC
>Ga0307373_10009185_pt1 | contig 14848 bp, 18 predicted proteins | sample OX2MG_FD_202534 | JGI IMG/M metagenome (GOLD analysis project Ga0307373, IMG submission 202534) | Soil microbial communities from Risofladan, Vaasa, Finland - OX-2 | ecosystem: Environmental > Terrestrial > Soil > Coastal area > Acid sulfate soil | place: Finland: Risofladan, Vaasa | collected... | reverse complement strand
AAGGCCTCCCTGGTCAGGAAGGGGAGTCCGTGGGTCAGGAACCCGGACCCGACGATCAGGACACCTTCGTCGCGCAGGGGCCGGAGACGGTCGCCCAGCTCGAGGAGGCGGGCCGGGTCGTGGGTGGGGATGCTCAGCTGGAGCACGGGGACGTCGGCGTAGGGGTACATCACCTTGAGGGGGACCCAGGCCCCGTGGTCGAGCCCGCGGACCCGGTCCTGTTCCACCGGTTCGTCGGCGGGCAGCACGGCTCCGATGCGCCCGGCCAGCCAGGACGCATCCGGCGTCGGGTAGGTCATGGTGCTGTACCGGTGGGCGAACCCGCCGAAGTCGTAGACCAACGGGACGCCGGCCCCGGTGGCGGAGATGCGGAGCGGGGCGTGCTCCCAGTGGGCGCTGATCATGAGTACCGCCCGGGGCGTCGGCAGTGCCTGCGCCCAGGCGAACAGCTCGCCGATCCACAGCGGATCGTCGAACAGCGGGGGTGCCCCGTGGCCGAGGAAGAGGGCGGGCAGTGGTCCACCGTCCGGGGACCACTCCGGTCGGTCGAGACTGGACGGCGCCGTGTCGGCGAGGAAGGCGTCGAACGCCGCTCCGGGGTCGGTGGCGAGCATCGGTGAGGCCATGGTGTGTCCGTCCTCTCCTGCATCTCCTGCGGATCCGTGTGTACCGGCCGCCAGGCACAGGTAATTGTGTGTGCAAGTAAATAGTAGCACAATCGCTTGAACTCTCAAAGAACTAGGGTGGGCAGATGGCTGCCGTTGGCACGGGTACGAACGGGTCGCCACCGCAACCACCGGCGTCAGCGTCAGCGCCGGCACCGGCACCACCGCAACCACCGGCGTCAGCGTCAGCGTCAGCGCCGGCACCACCGCAACCACCGGCACCAGCGCCGGCACCGGCCGGTGGCCGGCACCGGACCCGCTGGCTCGACGAGGACGAGCGCAGGACGTGGCTGAGCCTCCTGCGGGTGATGGCGAAGCTGCCTCCGCTCCTGGACGCCCGGTTGGAGCGCGAGGCGGGGCTCAGCCTGTTCGAGTACACGATCCTGGCCATGCTGTCCGAGCAGCCGGACGCCACCCTCCGGATGAGCCGCCTGGCCACGGTGACGAACGCGTCCCCGTCCCGGCTCTCCCACGCCGCCCGCCACCTGGAGGCACGTGGCTACCTGGTGCGCGGACCCGACCCGGACGACGGTCGGTGCATCCGGGCCGTCCTGACGGCAGCGGGACGCCGACTGGTGGACACGTCGGCCCCCGGCCACGTCGCGGCCGTGCGCGAGCTGGTACTCGAGCCGCTCACGCGCCCCCAGCTGCGGGCCCTCCGCGAGGCCAACGAGCGGATCCTCCGGCGCGTGGACCCCGACGGGAGCACCGATCCGATGCGGTCGGCGACGTGACCACGACGCCGGGGCGGGCGGGCCCCCGATGACCGTCGACGTCTGCGACGACCCCGGCCGCCATCGCTACGCGATCACCGAGGACGGGAGCGAGGTGGGATTCGTCACCTACCGGATCGCGGGCGGTGTGCTCGACCTCGTCCACACCGAGGTGGACCCCGGCCACGGCGGACGGGGCCTGGCTGCCCGGCTCATCGCCTCGACGCTCGACGACGCCCGAGGCCGGGGCCTGGGCGTGCTCCCGCACTGCCCGTATGTGCGCAGGTACATCGACGACCACCCGGGCCGCTAGCTGGACCTGGTCCCCGCGGCGCGGCGCGCCGGATTCGGCTGGGCGGACGGACCGGCGCCCCGTCCGTCCGGTGGACCTCCGCACGGAGCCGCCGGCGGGAGTTCGCCGTAGAGTGCGGCCATGGATCTCGAGCGCGCCCTCGCCTACGCAGCCGGGCGCAGCACTGCACTGCTGACCACGCTCCGCAGCGACGGCCGGCCCCAGCAGTCGGTCGTCTTCTACCTCGCCGACGGCGACCGGTTCACGATGTCGCTGACCGCCACCCGGGCCAAGACGAGGAACCTGCGACGCGACCCCCGGGCCGCGCTCTTCGTCCCGAGCGACGACGTCTTCGTGTGGGCCGGGTTCGACGGCCACGTGGAGCTGAGCGACGTCGCCGGAGATCCCCACGACGCCGTGGTGGACCAGCTCGTCGACTACTACCGGCAGGCCAACGGCGAGCACGCCGACTGGGACGACTACCGCCGGGCGATGGTGGCGGACCAGCGCCTGGTGGCCACCTTCGTCGCCACATCGGCCACGGGCATCCTGCCGGACTGAGGGCGGCCGACCCCGCCCGCGCCCCCGCCCCACAGGACCCCGACCCCGCCCGCGCCCCCGCCCCCCCGGACCCCGACCCCGCCCGACCCTCCGCCGCACCCACCCGACCTCACCCCACCCCGCCCCCCACCGGCGCCCGCCGCCCGCAGCCGGTCGACCACGGTCACCCGGCGGGCGCCGACCGACGGGTGCATGATGGTGCCGCGCCGCCCACGAGGCGTTCCGACGAGCGGGAGGAGCGGCCGATGAGCCGAGTGAGCACCTACCTGAACTTCCCGGGGAACACCGAGGAGGCGTTCACCTTCTACGCGTCGGTGTTCGGTACCGGGTTCAGCGTGCCGATCCTGCGGATGGGCGACATGCCGTCCCCGGACGGTGCGCCGGCACTCCCCGACGAGGAGCGGTCCAAGGTCCTGCACGTCGAGCTGCCGATCCTCGCCGGCCACGTGCTGATGGGGACCGACATGCTCGCATCGATGGGCCAGACACGCCGGATCGGCAACAACACCACGCTCAACCTCGAGCCGGACTCGAAGGCCGAGGCGGAGCGCCTGTTCGCGGCGCTGTCCGAAGGCGGCTCGGACACGGTGGGGCTGGACCCGATGCCCTGGGGCTCGCTGTGGGGCGTCACCCTCGACCGGTTCGGGATCCGGTGGATGTTCAACATCAGCCTCGACGCCGACTGACCCACGCCGACCCCGGACCCCATCGGGGCACCCTCGCCCTGCGCGGCGGCCTCGGCGGGAGTGCCTACGCCTCGTGGCGCCGGAACCAGTCCGTCAGCACGCCGGCCGCCCGTGCCGGGTCCTGCAGCATCCACCAGTGGCCGAGTCCGTCGAGCGTGACGAGTTCGGCGCCGGCCGATGCCGCCTCCTCGGTCACGAGCCGCTCGTCCCCCGTGTAGGGGTCGGCGGTGGCCCGCACCGCCAGGCCCGGGCGCCGGGCGGCGTCGCCGACGGCGGCCAGCCACGGGGCCATGCGCTCGGGCACTGCCGAACGGTAGAGCGTCAGCACGCACGCGCCCATGCGGTCGTCGAGGGCGGCCACGAAGGCGGCGGCCTGCGGCCGCGGGATGCCCAGCGCCTCGAACCCGTCGACAGCGACCCCGGGGTCCAGCTCCGACATGGCGGCGACGGCCTGCTCCCCCTCGCCCGGTGTCTGCCACACCCGGGCCAGGTCGTGCCACACGTAGTCGGGGTGGAAGAGCCCGACCGCGTCCGAGCACCACGACACGAGCAGCTCCGGCCGGGTCTCGGCCACCCGGACGGTGAGCGCGCCGCCCCAGTCGTGGCCCACGAGGTGCACCGGTCTGCCCAGCGCCTCCACGGCATCCACCAGCCAGGCGACGTAGGCCTCCTTGGTGGCGTCGAAGCCGTCCGGCACCGGGCAGCCGAAGCCGGGCAGGCGGACCCGGTGGACGTCGGAGCGGTCGAGGAGGTCGGCGACCGGCTGCCAGACGGCGTCGGTCTCGGGGTTGCCGTGGACGAGGACGACGGGGACGGTGCCCGTTGCGGTGTCGTTCGGGGACATGGAGGGAGTCTGCCAGCACCCGTCGGCCCGCACGCAGGCGAGCGGTGTCGCCCCGATCCCGCCCCGCAGCTCCGGAGCCGCTACAACAGGGGCATGACCGTGACCGCGCTGTTGGTGATGGACGTCCAGAACGGGATCGTGGATCGGGTCCCGGACTCGGCCGATGCACTGCTCGCCACGCTCGCCGGGGCCACGACGGCCGCCCGGGCCCACGGGATCCCCGTCGTGTACGTCCGGGTGGCGTTCCGGCCCGGCGGCGTGGAGATCAGTCCGCGCAACCGGGCGTTCTCGGCGCTCGCGGCCACGGCACCCATGGGGCTCGACGATCCGGCGACCCAGGTGCACCCGGCGGTGGCGCCGGCGGCCGACGACGTGGTCGTGGTGAAGAAGCGGGTGTCCGCGTTCACGGGCAGCGACCTCGAGGTCGTCCTGCGCTCCCTGGGCGTCACGTCGTTGGTGCTCTCCGGCATCGCCACGAGCGGCGTCGTGCTGTCGACGCTCCGCCAGGCCGCCGACCTCGACTACGGGCTCACCGTGCTGGGCGACGGGTGCGCCGACGCCGATCCCGAGGTCCACCGGGTCCTGCTGGAGAAGGTCTTCCCCCGCCAGGCCGCCGTGGTCACCGCCGATGCGTGGATGGCCGGCCTGGGCACCACGCCGCGCTGAGGGGCCCGCCCGGGCGGGCTACCCGACGGTCACCTCCACCCGGAACGTGCGCTGGCCCGGCCCGCACGCCTGGGCCTCGCCGCAGACCGTCCTGCCGGCGGCGACGGTTGCCGTCCCCGGGGCGAGGGCGGTCCAGGTCGCCGTCACCGTGCCGCAGCCCTGGCCGACGACGCAGTGCCCGGCCTCGGGTACGACCACGGGCGCGCCCTCGGCGCGCAGGACCGCGGCATCGGGCGGTGGGGTGACGGTCCAGTAGGTGCTGTGCAGGACGAGCTGCACCGTGCCGCCCCGGGCGACCGTCACCGACCGGCCGTCGCCGGCCTCGGTCAGGCGCACCGTCCCCGACGGCGGGACCGGCGGCAGGGAGGTCGACGAGCCGACATTCGTGGTCGCCGGGCGGGACGGGCCCCGGGCGGCGGTTCCTCCGCACCCTGCGGCCGGGACGACCACCAGGAGGATCGACCCGACTACGGCCGGGCGGATGCGGAGCGGTCGGTGGAGGGCAGGCACCCTTCCCATCCTCACACCGTCCGGACGTCCGGGCCGGTCAGCGCGCGGCCGACTCCGGCTGTCCGCCCGGGACGTCCCCGTCCCCGACGCCGACACCGTCGGGCACGGCATCGCCCAGGAGCCCCGTCGCCGCGGCGCCCTTGGCGAACCTGCTGGCCAGCTGGTGGGACACGCCGAAGGCCCGGCCGATGTCGGTCACGGTCCGGCCCTCCTCGAGCAGGGCGGCCGCCGCCGAGTTGCGTGTCTCGCGCCGGCATGCCTCGAAGTCGTCCAGGAGGGAGGAGATCCGACGGCTCCATCCGGCCGAGTCCCGCACCCGGAACGACTCGGTGATGGACATGCCGCCCTCGAGGTCCTCGAGTGCCCCCTGGTTCATCCGGTTGAACGCAAAGACCTCGGTAGCGAGACGCTCGCCGGCCTCGATGTAGCGACGCACGTCGTCCAGGAACGCCTGTCGGGGGTCGGGCACCCTGTGATGCTACGCCAGCGGATGTGACTCCCACCGGTGTACGTCATCGATCTTCTCCCTTCTCAATTCGTGGATCGCTTGGTACCCTGGAACCTCGGACAGCACGCGACCCCCGAAAGGAGTTGCCCGATGAAGCACCATCTCGACGACATGATGCACGGCGACTCCCCGGCTGCGGCCCGGCGTCCGGCTCCGTCCCCGTTCACGGCCTGATCCCACCGAGGACCGCCGTCGGCCCGTGACGGGCCACCCGGACGACATCGCCTCCCGCGTGGGCTGAGTCCGCCGCCGTCCCGCGTTGCGGCCGAGTTCCGGGCCTGCCCCGCTGCCGGGCACACCCGTGGCGGGCCCGCAGGTCCGGCATCGCACCCCTCCCACCGCCCGTCTGCCTCACCCACCCACCGCCCGTCTGGCTCACCCTCCCACCGATCATCCGCCCACCCACCACCCTCGGGCGCACCGCCCGGGGCCGACCACGGAGGTACCACCGTGCATCCCCAACTGCTCCACCAGATCGCCGACGACCGGGTCATCGGGCGCCGGCGCAGCCAGCCCTCTCCCGTCCGACGGCGTCCTCCGGCCCGGGGCGGGGGTGCCGTGACGCGGCTCCGATCGGGTGTCGGCACGCTCCTGATCGCCGTCGGGACACGCCTGGCCGCCCCGCGACCCGGACCCGCCGGCTTGCACAGGACGCCGACGTAGGGGTTGTCGACCGACGTCGGATCGGCCGCCCCGGCCTACGCCTCGTCGGGATCCGGTGTGCGGGAGAGGAACCGATCGTGGATCCCGATCGCCGCGAGTGACCGATCGGTGACGGACCGCTCGGGCTCGAGGTCCCCGAGGAGCGCCGCCGCGGTCCGGACCGCCTCGAGCCGGGCCCGGTCGGATTCTTCGGGGAGCTGGAACCGCCAGCGGCTGACCCGCTCGTTGATCGCGGACTTCTCCGGACCCTCGAGCGCCAGACCGCTGGCGGCAAAGACCCGACAGTCGTAGGTGCGGCACGTCCGCGGCCGGTGCTCGTAGATGGAGCACGCCCCGTCGACGAGCATCGGGCAGTGGCCGTGCCGGTCGTATCCCATCAGGACGTGTCCCGCAGGGAGGCGGGGCGCGGGGAAGAGCAGTGCCCGGGGCACCCGGGCGAGGGTCTCCTCCTCGTCCGGGGCGATGTGGATGAACTGCGAGGAGGTGCAGCACGCCGTGCAGCTACCGCACGGCACGTCCGACGTGCCCTCGTCCCGGATGACCTCCTGGATGGCGTCCAGCCAGGCGGAGAACCGCCCGGCGTCGACGGGACTGCTCTCGCTCACCTGCACTCCGCCGGCCGGAAGGTCACGCGACCACGCTATTGCCGAGCGGCCGCCCGTGCCTCCGGTGTGCCGCGCATCCGGATCGCCACGGGGCGTGCGTCCGGCGTCCGTGCGTCCGGCGTCCGTGCGTCCGGCGTCCGTGCGTCCGGCGTCCGTGCGTCCGGCGTCCGTGCGTCCGGCGTCCGTGCGTCCGGAGCGGGACCCGGCCGTCCCGACCGACCGGCCGATGGGGACACTCGGACGGTCACCCCGGTCCCCGAGGTGCAGGGTTGCTCCCCCCGCCCGGTGGTGGCAGCCAGGATCCGGCCGTGCTCAGCCGTTGACGAACCGGAGGCGTTCGACCTGTCGTTCCCAGCCGGTGGCCGCCCAGAACCCGACGGCCAACGGATCCGATTCGACCGCGATCGCCTGGAGGCGGACGGCGCCGACCGAGGCGAGGTGAGCCTCTGCACGGGCGAGCAGCCGGCTCGCCAGGCCCTGCCTCCGATGGGACGGCGCGACCACGAGCCGGTAGACCGACCCCCGCCAGCCGTCCCAGGCCGCGATGACGGAGCCGACCAGCTCCGTGCCGTCCTCCGCCACGATCAACGCATCCGGATCGTTCGCCAGCAGCCGAGCGAGGCTCGCGGAGTCGTCGGTGTGGGTGGGTTCGGCACCGGACTGACTCCACAGTGCGAGCACGGAATCGACGTCGGAACGCCGTCCGGACCGAAGGGTCGGGGCCATCTGGTCAGACTACGGGAACGGCGCCGGACCCGGCTGCCACGCAGGAACGGGTGACGGGTCCCGAACGGGCGGCGAGCATCCTCGCAAGCCGCGCCCGCCGGCCCGCCGGACTGCCGCCACCGAGTGGGTCCGCTACGAACCCTCCGTGGGGATCCCCGTGCTCAGCCGGTAGACGTTCGTGCTGCGCGCCTCGAACCCGAGCCGCAGGTACAGCCGGTTGGCCGACTCCCGGCTGGGCCGGGACGTGAGGTCCACCGTCTTCGCCCCCGCCGACCGTGCCCGGTCCACCGCCGCCGCCACCAGCGCTTCGCCCACGCCGGCGCCCCGGGCCGAGTCGTCGACCACCACGTCTTCGATCCACGCCCGGAACCCGGTGGGGATCCGGAACATGGCGAGCGTGAGCGAACCGACGATGCGCCCGTCCGCCGAACGGGCCATGAACAGGACGGTCGCCTCCGACGCGGCGATCTCGGCCAGCTCGGCGCGCGAGGTCGGCGCCGACGACGAGGAGAGCTGTGGGACGAGGCGGGCGAAGGACTCGACCAGTTCGTCGGTGACCTCCGTGGCCTCGTAGACCTCGACGGACGGGGCCCCGGGCTCGGTGTCAGCGGTCACGGGTGGCGAGTGTAGCCACCTGCCGGCGTCCCGCCCGGAGCCCTGTCCCGGGTCGCATCCGGCGGTTCCCGGGAGCCGGGTACGACCTCCTGCCGGCCCCGCCGGGTCGCCTCAGGCGGCGCCGGGGTCGCCCCGCCAGACGGGGGAGCGGACCGAGTCGTACAGCACTTCGATGGGGTCGCCCCGCAGGGCCGAGAACACGTGGTCGCCCCAGCGCTCGGCCCCGGCCAGCGGGAACGGCAGGGCGTCGAGTGGGAACCAGCCGACGTCGGCGCACTCGAGCGGGTGGGCCTTGAGCTCGCCGCCGATCGGCCGGCACTGGAAGACGAGGGAGTAGAGCGGGATGCGGCTCATCCCGACCCGTAGGCCGTCGAGCACGGCGATGAGGCGGACCACCTCCACCTCGATGCCGGTCTCCTCCTCCACCTCCTTGACCACGACCTCCGCCGCCGAGTAGCCGACGTCGGCCCACCCGGTCGGGTAGAGCCAGATGCCCGAGTCGGCCCGCTGGACGAGGAGGATCTCGCCCTGGTCGTTGCCGACCGCGGCGCCGACGGCCACCTTCGGGGTCACGTAACCGGGGACGCCCTCGCCCACCGACTCGAGCCAGTCGTGGACGATCCCGTCCACGTCCACGGCGTCGCCGTTGCCCTCGATGGCGGCGCGGATGTCGGCGGCCACGTGGAGGACCTCCTCGAAGCGCTCCTGCTCGTACAGCGACTCGGTGAACCCGAGCCCGGTGCGCGCGATCCCGGCCAGTGCCTCGCTCCAGCGCAGCAGCTGCTTCACGGTGGGGGTGTCGTCGGGGGTTCCGTCGGTGGAAGGAGTGGGATCCACGGGACCGACGCTACCGCACCCTCCCCACGGACCGTCCGGGAACGCGCCACAATGGGGTGTGGCCGTTCTCGATGACTGTCGTCACTACATCATGCAGACCACGGCTCGCGAGGACAAGCTCGAGAAGTGCCGCGTGGGCGCCAACGAGCAACTGCCCTTCGCGTGCCCCGACGGCTGCCTCTTCTACGAACCCCGCAAGGTGTCGGGAGCGGGCTGGACGATCCGCAACCCGGACGAGCCACCGGCCTGAGCCGGGTTCCGCCCGCCGCAGCCCCGGTCGCGGCGGGGCCGCCGTAGGAGCCGGTCCCGGTGTCTCGGTACGGGGTGGGCTCCTCGACGCAGGTGTGGACGACGGTGGGCCCGGTGTCGGCCAGGGCCGTGGTCAGCTCTCGACGACGTCGCCGAGCAGGTCCACCCGGACCCCCTCGGCCCGCAGCCAGGCCAGCGCCCCGTCGACGACGGCGGCGTCCCCGTCCAGCTCGCACACGATCCACCCGCCCTGCTCGCCGACGTCGGCCTTCCGGATGTTGGGGACCACGGCGAACTCGGACGTCATCCGGGCGATCACCGGCTCGCGCACCAGTTCCTCGGGGAAGGTCAGCCGTACCCGGACGCCGATCATGGGGATGCCTCCGTTGCGGTGGGGAGCGAGTCGTTGAGGTTTCCCGACCGGAAGCCGTCCAGGTCGAGGGTCACGTACCGGTAGCCGGCTGCGTGGACGGCGGCACTGACCGCCTCGCGGGCCCCGACCACCCGGACCAGCTCGTCGGCGGGGACCTCGATGCGGGCGAGGTCCCCGTAGTGGCGGACCCGCAGCTGCCGGAATCCGAGGGCGCGCAGTCCGGACTCGGCCCGGGCCACGGTGTCGAGGGTGGTGAAGGTCACAGGCGTACCGTAGGGCACGCGTGAGGCGAGGCAGGCGGCCGCCGGCTTGTCCCAGGTCCGGAGGCCCAACCGGCGGGACCAGGTCCGGACGTCGGACTTGGTGAATCCGGCCGTCACCAGGGGGAAGACGGCACCCCGCTCGGCGGCGGCCACCTGTCCGGGTCGGTGGTCGGCCAGGTCGTCGAGGTTGACGCCGAGCACCACCGTCGCCGACGGCCCTGCCGCATCGGACACCGGGCCGAGGGCGGTCATCAACGAGGCCTTGCAGTGGTAGCACCGGCTGCCGTCGTTGGCCGCGTAGGCCGGATCTGCCAGCTCGTCGGTCCGCACCTCCTCGTACCGGAGGTCCCACTCGGCGGCCAGGGCCCGGCAGTCCTCGAGCTCCTCGGGTGCCAGGGACGGCGAGACGGCGGTCACGCACCGGACCCGTCCGGGTCCGAGGGTGTCGGTGGCGACCCGGGCCACGAAGGCGGAGTCGGCGCCCCCGCTGAAGGCGACCACGATGTCGCCGAGCTCCCGCAGGCCGGCACGCAGTGTGTCGAGGTCGGCATGTGGATCGCGGTCGTCGGGTTCGGCGGACCCGCCGGCCCGCCGGCCCGCCGCGGTGTCGACGGCGGTCCCCCCGCCCCACCACCCGTCCGTCGCCGCGCTCACCGCTCGGTGACGAGCTGGGCCAGTACGTCCTCGACCGGGGCCACCATGCCGGTCAGGAACGGGCCGAACTCGGCGAACCGTGCCGACCCCTCGTCGAAGCGCATCGTGTAGACGCACTCCTTCAGGTCGTCGGGATGGACCCCGAACAGGGTGACCCCCCACTCCCAGTCGTCGATGCCGGTGGACCCGGTGATGACCTGGACGATGCGGCCGGCGAACTTCCGGCCGGCCGCCCCGTGCCCGTACATCATCTCCTTGCGCTCGTCGAAGGGGAGCAGGAACCAGTTGGACCCGGCGGCGTCGCCCCGGCGCTTGGACATCGGGTAGAAGCAGAAGGCCGTCTTCCCCTCCGGCGGCAGCTGGGGGTAGAGGCGCATCTGCTTCATCTCGTCGGGGACCCCGGCCGCGTACTCCGACACCTCGGTCAGTGACACGTAGGAGTCGACGACCAGGAGGCCGGCGGCCTGGAACTCGGACTGGAGCCGACGCAGGCGCCACAGATCGGCACCGAGCGCCATCACGCCGAGGTCGGACTTGTGGCCGAGCATGGCCACCGTCACGACCTGGACGTCGTCGGCCTGGGCATCCTTGACGGCCTGGACCACCGCCTCGGTGTCGCAGCGGGCGGCCATGCCCGGAGCCGGGGCGTCGGGCAGCCTGCAGAAGAGGTGGAGCACACCCCAGCCGACGGAGGGGACGAGCGGATCGGTCACGGTCGCCAGTCTAGGGACAGGACGAAGGGCGCCCCACCCGGGGGCGCCCTTCGTCACAACTCCTGTCGGACCGGACGACGTCGCCGCCGTCCACTCCGTCCCGGACGGCCTAGAAGTCGTCCATTCCGCCGGGCATGGCGGACCCGCCCTCTTCGGGCTTGTCCACGATGACCGCCTCGGTGGTGAGGAACAGCGCGGCGATCGACGCGGCGTTCTGCAGTGCGGAGCGGGTCACCTTGACGGCGTCGATCACACCCTCCTTGAACATGTCCACGTACTCGCCGGTGGCGGCGTTCAGGCCCTCGGTGGGCTTCTTCAGGTTGCGCACCTTGTCGACGATGACGCCACCCTCGAGACCGGCGTTGACGGCGATCTGCTTGAGGGGCTCCTCGACGGCCCGGGCCACGATGCGGGCACCGGTGGCCTCGTCACCCTCGAGCTTGTCGGCGGTGTCGAGCACGGCGGCCTGCGAGCGCAGCAGGGCCACGCCACCACCGGGCACCACGCCCTCCTCGATGGCGGCCTTGGTGGTGGAGACGGCGTCCTCGATGCGGTGCTTCTTCTCCTTGAGCTCCACCTCGGTGGCGGCTCCGACCTTGATCACGGCCACACCGCCCGACAGCTTGGCCAGGCGCTCCTGGAGCTTCTCCCGGTCGTAGTCGGAGTCCGTGTTGTCGATCTCGGCCTTGATCTGGGCGATCCGGCCCTTGACCTCGTCGTGGCTGCCGCCGCCCTCGACGATGGTCGTCTCGTCCTTGGTCACCACGACCTTGCGGGCCGTGCCGAGCAGCTCGAGCCCGATGTTCTCGAGCTTGAGACCGACCTCCTCGGTGACGACCTGGCCGCCGGTGAGGATGGCGATGTCCTGCAGCATGGCCTTGCGGCGCTCACCGAATCCGGGGGCCTTGACCGAGACGCTGCGGAACGTGCCGCGGATCTTGTTCACGACGAGCGTGGCCAGGGCCTCGCCCTCGAGGTCCTCGGCGACGATCACGAGCGGCTTGCCCGACTGCATGACCTTCTCGAGCACGGGCAGCAGGTCGCGGACGGCGGTGATCTTCGAGCCGACGAGCAGCACGTAGGTGTCCTCGAGGACGGCCTCCATGCGCTCGGGGTCGGTCACGAAGTACGGCGAGATGTAGCCCTTGTCGAACCGCATGCCCTCGACCAGGTCCATGTCCATGCCGAAGGTCTGCGACTCCTCGACCGTGATGACCCCGTCCTTGCCCACCTTGTCGATGGCCTCGGAGATCATCTCGCCGATCTCGGCGTCGGCCGCGGAGATCGATGCCACCTGGGCGATCTGGCCCTTGGAGTCGGTCTCCTTGGCGATGCCCCGCAGCGATGCGACGGCGGACTCGACGCCGGCCTCGATGCCCTTCTTCAGCGACATCGGGTTGGCGCCGGCGGCCACGTTGCGCAGGCCCTCGTGGACCATGGCCCAGGCCAGGACGGTGGCCGTCGTGGTGCCGTCACCGGCTACGTCGTCGGTCTTCTTGGCGACCTCCTTGACGAGCTCGGCGCCGATCCTCTCGAACGGGTCCTCCAGGTCGATGTCCTTGGCGATGGACACACCGTCGTTGGTGATGGTGGGAGCGCCCCACTTCTTGTCCAGGACGACGTTGCGGCCCTTCGGGCCGAGGGTGACGCGGACGGCGTCGGCGAGCTTGTTCATGCCGCTCTCCAGGGCCCGGCGGGCCTCTTCGTCGAACGTGATGAGCTTGGCCATCAGGTGTTCCTCCGTGATCGTTGGCACTCGTAGGTGTCGAGTGCTAATAGCAAACCACGTGGGCGTGCCGCGCGCAACAGCGCCCCCTCCGACCAGGGGGTCCCGGGCGGGGCCGGCGACCGCCGGACGGGCGTCGAGGTGGACTCCCGGCCCGCTCCTGGTGGCCCGCCTGCTACGGTCGGCCGTTGTAGTGACAGGCAGTAGGTCGGGGAAGCCGGTCGAATTCCGGCGCTGGTCCGCAACCGTAGGTGGTGCCTCCGCACGTCCGTGTGGAGTGCCCACGAGTCGGGGTACCGGCCTACCGCTTGGTGGAGTCCCCGTCCGTCGAGATCAGCGGCAAGGGCTCGGTCGTCGGGGTGCCCCGTGCCCTTCCGGTGTCCCGGGTCGTTGCCCGGAAACGAGAAGCGACCATGTCCCTCACCCGCCGTCTGGCGTCGGCAGCCCTCGGGGCGTGCCTCCTGGTGGCTGTCGACGCGGCACCGTCGACCGCCGCAGTCCCGGCCACCCCTTCCGCCGCCCCCCGTACCCTCGCCGCAGCGTCGCCGGACCAGGCGGCCGCCGCGCTCCGCGGCGCTGCGTGGCTGGAATCGCAGTTCACCCCGGCCGGCTACATCCCGTCGGTCCAGACACCCGGTTCGGCCGACCTCGCGGCCACGTCCAACGCCGTCCTCGCACTGGCCAGCGCCCAGGGTCCCTCGGCACCGGGTGGGCCCACGGTCGCGCAGGCGGGACTCGCCTACCTAGAGGCGAACGTCGACGCCACCGTGCAGGTCTCCGGCGTCGACGCGGCGGGGCCGCTGGCCCTCCTGATCCTCGACGCCCACGCACTGGGTGTCGACCCCCATTCCTTCGGCGGGACCGATCTGGTGGGCCGCCTCCTGGCCACCCAGCAGACCACCGGCGCCGACGCCGGACTGTTCGGGACCCAGGACCCCACCTACGACGGTGCCTACCGGCAGGGACTCGCACTGGCCGCCCTGGCCGCCGCGGGTGTCACCGGCACCGCCGCCGTCCAGCACGCCGAGGCCTGGCTGACCGGCCAGCAGTGCCCCGACGCCGGCTGGGCGAGCTACCAGCCGGCGCTGACGTGCACGGTGGATCCGACCAACTACCTGGGTCCGGACACGAACTCGACGGCCTTGGCCGTCCTCGGCCTCGGAGCGCAGGGCGCGCTGGGCACCGTCGTCAACGGAAACCCGCTGGGCTTCCTGGAGGCTTCCGAGGACGGGGACGCCGGCTGGGGATTCGAGCCGCACACGACGGTGTCGCCCGACTCGTCGGACCCGAACTCGACGTCCCTGGTCGTCCAGGCCCTGTTGGCGCTCGGGCAGTCCCCGACGGGACCGGCCGTGGTGCGGGGCACGGCGACCCCGATCTCGACGCTGCTCGCCTTCCAGCTGACCACGGGCTCGGACGCCGGCGCCTTCACCTTCCCGGGACTCCCGGGTCCCGACCTGTTCGCCACCTACCAGGCCGTTCCCGCGCTGGCCGGGGTGGTCGTGCCCTTCGCCTCGACCACGACCACCGCATCGGTCTCCCCGTCCGTGGTGCCGGCCAGCCAGCCGGTCACGTTCTCGGCCTCCGTCACCTCCCCCGGCGCCACACCGGACGGTGACGTCACCTTCGAGGTCGGCGGCACCGCCGTCTGCTCCGCTCCGGTGATCGCCGGCGCGGCGAGCTGCTCCTCGACGGGTTCCCTGCCACCGGGAGCGGACCCGGTGCTCGCCGTGTTCACCGGGGGGGACGCCACGGGGGTGTCCTCGGGGTCCACCACGCTGGACGTCCCGGGGAACGGCAACTACTGGGCTGCGGCGGCCGACGGCGGGGTCTTCGCCTACGGGGACGCCGCATTCGCCGGCTCCCACGGCGGCTCGCCCCTCAACGCCCCGATCGTGGGGATGGCGGCCACACCGGACGGCAAGGGCTACTGGCTGGCGGCGGCCGACGGCGGCATCTTCGCCTACGGGGACGCCGCC
>Ga0307373_10009184_pt1 | contig 14849 bp, 12 predicted proteins | sample OX2MG_FD_202534 | JGI IMG/M metagenome (GOLD analysis project Ga0307373, IMG submission 202534) | Soil microbial communities from Risofladan, Vaasa, Finland - OX-2 | ecosystem: Environmental > Terrestrial > Soil > Coastal area > Acid sulfate soil | place: Finland: Risofladan, Vaasa | collected... | reverse complement strand
CGGAAACGACGCAGGGCAACCCGTTTGAAGAATCGTCGCGGAATCGGTCCAATCGACTTCGTGAAATCCATCGCCTTGTATCGAGCCAACATTTTGCAGTTGCGAACCGGGTAAACCGCCGTGTGCCGGGCTTGTAATAACGATTGGATTACCGACGGTTTGCCGGATGGTCGTGGCGTTGGTTGCCGAGGGGCGGAGATTATAAAGATACGCCTCGACTTGGAACGGGTTAGGTGTATAACTGTACCCATCCCAGTAGATATGATGGGGATAGAGCGCGAATCCGAACATATTCGAATCGCGATCGTAGCACCATTCGGGCGTGCCATAGGCGGTTCGAAAAATTTCGGTCACGCTGTCGGGCGAGTCGTTTCCACCCGCCTGCATTTGCGGAGCGATGAGCAAAGTCGCCGCGTCCGTAAACGTGTTTCCATGCGGCGCTATTCCCCAGGGGTAATAGATTTGATCTCCCCAATATCCAAACTGAAGCGTTGTTAGTGGAATAAGCCCAAGCGGACGCGGCGGGAAGGTATCGTTGTCGTAGCCAATCCCCACCGTTCCCAGTTTTGGGTCCGTCGGCGGATATTCGAATGCCAGATAAAAACTCGGAATCGGATTCGGCGGGCAGTCCTGCCAATTCCGAATCGCGCCGTAGCGATGAATGAGATACGGATTATCATTGCCATCGGCAGGCGGTCCATTATTGCTGTTCATGTTGTCGAGAAGGAACTGCGCCTGGGAATTCAGAACGAGACCGGAGTGATTGACGATTTTGATGCTGATAACGATGACGCCGCTATTAGTAAATTGAACCGGATACACATTCTGGACAATGTCGAACCCATTCTCTTTCCAGATCGTCTGAACCGTATCGCGGATTTTCTTAGGGACGCCACCAGCCAGCATAACGTCAATTCCGGAACCGACCGGAACATTATCGTTATTGCTATAAACCAGGTTGTTGACTTTGACGGTCAGAAAAGACCTGTCGATGTAACTAAGTAATTCGTGGTTACCCGGCGGGCCTTTATAGATCACCACAAGCCCATTGGAGCCATCTACCGCCGCGCCGACGAATGGATTCCACGTCGTTACCTGCGCGCGAGAGACGCTTGGAAAAATGACGGCACTACAGAGAGCGAGCAGCATTGCTGCTCCGAGAAGCATTGCTGCTCCGAGAAGCATTGCTGCTCCGAGAAGCATTGCTGCTTGCGCCAGGCGAAAGGAATGCAATCGGTTGAACGTTCTCACGATAAAGACATTTGAATCGCTCGCGCTGATTCACGGAAAAGCCCATGCCGTGAAGCGTGGGCCCAAATGGCTAATGAATTAATTGTTAATAAGACCAAATCTTTTCCAGGATAATTCCGCACGCGCTTTCTTCCTCCACGGATTCGCGCATGGGAATTCGTTGGCGTCGTGGGATAGTTGAGCAGGGAGTTAGTCTCGAAAGGTGTTTGTTGAAATTCCGCAATAGATAGGAATAAGACCGTGATTATCCCCTTGCGAAAACGAAATTGGATGGCCATCCTCCTGTTCATCTCACTGGCGTTTGCCGGTGTGTCGGCGGTGCGGGCGCAGGCCGTCCACTATACGATCGGCAAAAAATCGGCGGAACTTACCGTCCTGGGTACGTCCACGCTCCAGAACTGGTCGATGACGAGCCATGACTTCACCGGCGATGCGGAATTCGATACTGCGTGGAGCCATGAAATCGCGGTGAGCCGGGATACCTCGAGCGCCGAGATCGCTTCCGGCGATACCGGTTTGGATACCGTTTCGATCGTGCAACTGAAGGCGCTTCCCTCGCTCACGGTCACGGTTCCCGTCCAATCGCTTAAAAGCTATAGTTCCGAACTGGATGAGAATGCCTACCGTGCCCTCGATGCGGACCGGTTCCATCAGATTATTTTCACGCTTACCGCGGCCTCCATTACGCCTCCCGAATCTATTGCCGCCGAGGCAAAAGCCGATCCACCCACTGCTTCGGACGACACCGGTGAATATTCCATTGTGGCTCAGGGGTATTTGGCGGTCGCGGGGGAAACCAAACCGGTAACGTTGCTTTGCAAAGCCCGATTGAATTGGGACGGATCGATTTCGGTCAGTGGTACCACAACGATCAACATGACCTATTTTGGCGTTACGCCGCCCACGTTACTAAAAGGCGCCATAGAAACCGGCGATGCCATCCGCATCAATTTTGCCCTCATCTTCGTGAAAGAAAAAAGATCGTGAAGAAAAGAATCCGGGAGCGTTTCTGCCCTTCTTTTGTTTCCACGCCGCGCTTCGGATGAGAAATCGTCGGAACCGTACATAATGAAGCTGGAGACTCCGCGAAGGCCGTTCATGGTAATGGGCTGGCGGACATCCTCCAAAAAACGCGAAGTACCACTTCGCGCCACACCTGAAACAACTGTAAGAACCATGGTAAAACTGAGATTAGCACGTCAGGGACGCAAGAAAGTCCCGATTTATAAAATTGTCGCCACCGATAGCCGCTCCCGGCGCGATGGCCGTTACCTGGAATCGCTTGGGCAATACCGGCCGTCGAACGAGCCGGGGCAGAAAGTTCAGATCAAGGAAGACCGGGCGCTTTATTGGCTTGGCGTCGGCGCCCAGCCGTCGGATACGGTTCGCTCGCTTCTTTCCGGCGAGGGAATTCTCCTCAAGTGGCATCTCGAAAAGAAGAAGATCGAACCGACGCGCGCCTCGGAAATTTTTACCACTTGGAAAACAAAGCGTGACGAGAAGTTCGCCGCCATCGTAGATACCAAGCTCGCCGCCGCCCGCGAACGCGAGGAAGTGAAACGCAAAGCCGCTGCGAAAAAGGCGGCCGAGGTTGCGGCGGCGGAAGTTGCTGCAGCGGAAGCCGCGGCTCAGGAAGCTGCAACGCCCGTCGAAGCTCCACAGGCTGCGATAGAAACAGCGCCGGTCGAAGTAGCGCCGGCACCGGAAGCTACTCCTGTTTCCGAAGCCCCTACCGAAGCGCCCCAGGCCCTGGAAGAACCCGCCGCCGCCGGAGCGGAGCGGCCAGCGGAGAGCATAGAAGGATAACGCAGCGAACCATCCGACTGATCGGTCGAATGGGACTTATTTTTTTCCCCAAACAAGTCGCCGGGGCATTTTTTATGCGCCGGCGAATTTTTGTTGTATATTTGCAAGTCCAGAGAGCGAGAGTCCTCGGATGGAAGGGTCTTTCCCGGAGTGAATTATGAATTTGGCGTCCATTATTTTTTAAAAAAGATTCGCGGACCTCTTGCTTTTCGGTTTTTTATTGTGTAAATTGGGAGTAATCGAAACCAACTCGAATTTGAAGGTTGTTACTCGAATGAACGTTCTTTCATAGAACGGGATTAGATCCGTTTCGAGAGCGATATTGAAAATTGATTTTTAGCAAGATCGAGGGCGTTGCGGTCACAAGCCCGATGTCCCCCGGTCCGAAGCTAACCTAAGTTGTCCTACTGACCATAGGACATATTGAACGAGAGGGGCGCTTCGGAAGTCTCGTGGTGTTTCACAACATTAGGGAGGACCAACTCTCACCACTCACGAGCGCCGAAGCGCTTTTTATTTATACCGAGCAATAGATAACGAGTGACTACCGGCTCCGTTTTCAGCGTGTTATTCTGAGTGGAGCAAATCGTAGCGAAGCGGAGATTTGCGTAACGAAGAATCTCTTGGCATTCCACGCGATCCTTCGACTCCGTTTTTCCTCCCTCCGGTTGGAAAAACTCCGCTCAGGATGACATTCCTATAATAATCATTCTAAAGTAAGCCGACTCTTTGCCCTCCAAAACTTTTCCACCCGATATTACGTAGAAGCCGCCGGTTTCCCCCCATGTTCATACATTAGCTATTTACTTGAAAGATTTTCATCCAATGAATTCCATTCTCACATCTTCCGAACAATTTCAGGACCGCCATATTGGTCCGAACGAGCAGGACCTCGACCAGATGCTTCGCGTGACCGGCGCGAGTTCGCTCGCGGAGTTGGTCGATCAAACCGTGCCGCAGTCCATTCGGCTCAAGCAACCCATGAAAATGGAGCCGGCGATGACTGAATCGGAATTTCTCGCGCGCGCCACGGAGCTTGCGAAGAAGAACAAAGTTATGAAATCCTATATCGGCATGGGCTATTATGATACGGTCACGCCGCCTGTGATCCTTCGGAACGTACTCGAAAATCCGGGGTGGTACACGCAGTACACGCCCTATCAAGCCGAGATTTCGCAAGGGCGGCTGGAATCGCTGCTCAATTTTCAGACGATGATCGTCGATTTGACGGGCCTCGCAATCGCGAATGCCTCGCTGCTCGACGAGGGCACCGCCGCCGCTGAAGCGATGCACCTGATGCTCGCCATCCACAAGAACCATTCCGCCAATACACTTTTCGTTTCCGAAAATATTTTTCCGCAAACGCTCGATGTATTGCGCACGCGTGCCGGGGCCATCGGCGTCACCGTTCTTGTCGGCGATCACCGAACGCTCGAATGGAATCCCGATATATTTGGCGCCGTCGTACAATATCCCGCCGGCGATGGCGAGATCTATGATTACCACGCATTCTGCGAAGCGGCGCATTCGAATGGCGCGCTCGTGGCAGTCGCATGCGATCTTATGAGTTTACTGCTTCTTACTCCGCCCGGAGAGTTCGGCGCGGACGTTGCGGTTGGGTCTTCGCAGCGATTCGGGGTTCCTTTAGGATACGGCGGTCCCCACGCCGCCTTCTTCGCGACGCGCGATGAATTCAAACGCTCGATGCCGGGCCGCATCATTGGGCTCACGATCGACTCGCATGGCAACCCGGCCTATCGCATGGCGCTGCAAACGCGCGAGCAGCATATCCGGCGCGACAAAGCGACGAGCAACATCTGCACCGCGCAGGCGCTCCTCGCGAATATCTCGGCGATGTATGCGGTCTATCACGGTCCGAAAGGATTGCGTAGAATTGCTGAGCGCCTTCACGCGCTCACCGCACTGCTCGCGGAAGGACTGAAAGATATTGGGTTCCACATTTCCAACGAACGATTTTTTGATACTCTAAAAATTGGAATCGAAAGCGTGGCGCAGATCGAAGCGATTCGACGCGAATCGCTAAACGCGGGAATGAACTTCCGTTATTTCGATGAGCGTGCAATTGGCATTTCGTTCGATGAAACCACGACGGTGGAAGATGTTCACACAATTCTTGGCGTCTTTCAGGCAGCGCGATCTAATAGTAATGGTAAAGCCATTCACAAGAATGGGGCTGATCAGACCAATGGAACCTATCCAACGTCCTTCGCGCGTAGTTCGGGTTATCTCACCCACCCGACGTTCAACAAGCATCACTCAGAGACGGAAATGCTTCGCTATTTGAAGCAGCTCGAAAATAAAGATTTCTCGCTTGCTCACGGAATGATTCCGCTTGGAAGCTGCACGATGAAACTGAACGCGACGAGCGAAATGATTCCGATCACAATGCCGGAGTTTGGTCGCCTGCATCCCTTCGCCCCGCTCGATCAGGCCGAAGGTTACCTCGAAATGTTTGGCGAACTGGAAACGATGCTAAAGCAAATCACCGGATTTCACGCCGTATCGCTTCAGCCCAATGCCGGCGCGCAAGGGGAATATGCTGGATTACTCGTGATTCGCGAGTATCTCAAGTCCAAGGGCCAATCGCATCGCGATCTCGTGCTCATCCCCGCTTCCGCGCATGGAACGAATCCGGCGAGCGCGATCATGGCCGGAATGCGCGTCGATGTCATAAAGACGGACAAGCATGGCAATATTGATATGGACGATCTCCGCGCAAAAGCTGAAGCAAATAAAGAAAAGCTTGCCGCGCTCATGGTAACTTATCCTTCCACGCACGGAGTCTTCGAAGGGAGCATCAAAGATATTTGCAGGATCATCCACGAAAATGGCGGGCAAGTTTATATGGATGGCGCGAATATGAATGCGCAGGTTGGACTCACAAACCCCGCTACAATTGGCGCGGATGTGTGCCATCTCAATCTCCACAAAACATTTTGCATTCCGCATGGCGGCGGAGGACCGGGCATGGGACCGATCGGTGTCGCGGAACATCTCGCGCCGTTTCTTCCAGGACATGCCGTTATTCGCACGGGCGGCGACCACGCTATCGGCGCGATCAGCGCCGCGCCGTGGGGCAGCGCGAGCATTCTGCTCATTTCTTACGCATACATTGCCATGATGGGCGCGGAGGGACTCACGCGCGCTTCGGAAGTTGCAATTCTGAGCGCAAATTATATCAAGACGCGCCTTGAAAAACATTTTCCGACTTTATATGAAGGCATTCATGGCCGCGTGGCGCACGAAATGATCCTCGATATGCGCGGCTTCAAACCGCTCGGAGTCGATGTCGAGGATATTGCGAAGCGCCTGATGGACTATGGCTTCCATGCGCCGACACTTTCGTTCCCAGTCGCGGGAACCCTGATGGTGGAACCGACCGAAAGCGAACCGCTCGAAGAACTCGACCGATTCTGCGATGCGATGATCGCTATCCGCGCCGAAATCGAAGAGGTAGCCACCGGCGAAATGGACGCGAAAGATAACGTCCTGAAAAACGCACCGCACACCGCCGAATCTGTTATCGCCGATAACTGGCAGCATCCCTATTCGCGCGAGAAGGCGGCCTATCCTGTTCGCGGACTTCGCGCGAATAAATTCTGGCCGAACGTTGGCCGCGTCAACAATGCTTACGGTGACCGCCAGCTTATCTGCACCTGCCCGCCGATGGAGGCGTATGCGGAAGAGACGAGTCTGGAGACGCAGGGGGAACTGGTCGCCCGAAAGGAACTAAGTTTAGCACAATAAGCTTTTTTGGAAAACATGAGCACCACCTTCCGGTTGAATGCCGATGAATTAGAGCCTTCCTTTCTCGAAAAACTCAAGGCGATGTTTGCACATCAACGCATTCGTATTTCCGTTACGGCGGAGGAACCTGCCACGGCATCCATGAATGGCACGGCCAGTCCGCGCGGGGTGCGGGGGAAGGATTTGCTGGGTGTGATAGATTCGCTCGCACATCTCTCTAAGGAAGAAACCGAAGCCTTCGCAAAGGACCTACGCGAGATTCGCCGCCTGGGCAACGCACCGCTTCCGCCAGACCCATGGGCTTCGTAAGTGACAAGGACGTTCTCATCAACGCGGAACGTCAGCGTTCGCATCTCGCCGATCTTGTGCGCAGAGATCCGCTCGCGGAATATTTCATTTCGGCGATCACCGTGAGCGAATTGTTTCATGGTTTTGAACGCGCATCGAATGAGAAGCAGCGGACTGACAGAAGAAAATTTCTCGACACGGTTCTTAGCAATTTTCGCGTCTTACCCATCGATACCGAAATTGCAAAGGTTCATGCTACGATATGGGCTGACCTCGTAGCGAGGAATGAAATGATTGGCCTTCACGATTCCTGGATCGCTGCAACATGTATCTATCATGGGCACTCACTTATCACACTCAATAGGCGAGATTTCGAACGTGTTCGTGGATTGAATTTAGCATAAATAGTCCAAATCTGAACAGCTAACCCCTCCCTTGCGTTATGTCCCGCCGCATGGGAAAAATCATTACGATCGCGAATCAGAAAGGCGGCGTCGGGAAAACGACAACGGCCGTCAATCTCGCTGCGTCGCTCGCCGTTGGGGAATATAAAACGCTGCTCGTCGATATTGACGCGCAAGCCAACGCGACGAGCGGCCTCGGCGTCGATTCGAAAACGTTGAGGACGACGATCTATGAAGTGCTGGTCAATAGTGTGAATGCGAAGGAAGCGATTATTTCCACCGCGGTTCCGAACCTCGATCTCCTGCCATCGCATATTAATCTCGTTGGCGCGGAAGTCGAATTGATCGAATTCCCAGAGCGCGAGCGAATCATGACGAAAGCCCTCGCGCCTATACGCGACACGTATGACATCATCCTCATCGACTGCCCGCCGTCGCTCAGCCTGCTTACGCTGAATGCGCTCACGGCCTCCGATAGCGTGCTCATTCCAGTCCAGTGCGAATATTATGCGCTCGAAGGGCTGGGGCAACTTTTGAATACGATCAATATCGTGCAGCGGCATTTGAACCAGAAGCTCACGATCGAGGGCGTGCTGCTTACGATGTACGACAGCCGTTTGCGCCTTTCGAATCAGGTTGCCGAGGAAGTTCGCAAATATTTTGGCGAGAAGGTATTTTCCACCATCATCGCGAGAAATGTCCGGCTTTCGGAAGCACCAAGTTTCGGGCAGCCGGTGGTGCTCTATGATGCGGCATCGAGCGGGACGAAAAACTATCTCGATCTGGCGGCCGAAGTGATTAAGCGTAATCCGAAATTACTTGCGAAGGATGGGGTTTCACGAATACGTCAAGCGAAGCCGTGACCTTGTAGCCGTGACCTTCAGGTCACGGTAGCGAAGCGCAATATCCATAATTTTTTCACCGTGACTTGAAAGTCACGGCTACAAAGAGCGGAGCTTATTGTACTACCCACGCGGTTTAACCAACACATGTCAAAGACACGTTCGGTATTAGGCAAAGGTCTTAGCGCGCTCATTCCGGGCGCGCGAGCGGATGAGCCATATTCCGGAATCGAGCTGGACGAATCGCCGGAAGCTATTCGTGTTCGACATGAACCACACATCGCAGCTATCGAGATTGCGCGCGTCGCGCCGAATCCACTCCAACCGCGAAAGGAATTCATTCGGGGAAACCTTACCGAACTCACCGAGTCGATCCGCGAGCACGGAATTATCCAACCGATCACGGTACGGAAAGCTGCTGGAGAAAAGTTCGAGCTTATCAGCGGCGAGCGGCGCGTCCGTGCTGCCATCGAAGCAGGACTGACGTATATTCCGGCCTATATCATCGAAGTTGAAGGCGACCGCAAAATGCTCGAGCTCGCCATTGTCGAGAATGTCCAGCGCGTCGAGCTAAACCCGATCGAAGAAGCGGAAGCCTACGACAGACTTATCGTGGATTGCGGTCTGACGCAAGAGGACGTTGCCGCACGAATTTCAAAAGATCGCACGACCGTCGCGAATGCAATTCGCCTTCTAAAATTGCCGGAGCACATCAAAGACTCGCTCCGCGCCGGCCAGTTGGGCGTCGGACATGCCAAAGCCATCCTTGGAATTTCGGACGCGGCGCGGCAGAATGCACTTTGGGACGAGGCGATTCGCAAGCATTACCCAGTGCGAAAGCTGGAAGAATTAGCCCGAAATGGCGCCGCGAAAGTTCGCTCCATCTTGAAGGCTGCGCCGAAGAATGGCGCGGAATCCAGTGAAGTTGAAACATCCCCTGACATTCGCGCGATAGAATCCGGGTTCCAGCATGTGCTGGGAACGCAAGTAAAAGTGCGCATGAAAGCTGACGATACCGGTGAAATCGCGATCCAATTTTATTCTCAGGAAGAATTCGAACGCTTGCAGGAATTGCTTGGAAGCATTGAACAGACCTAATCCTACGTCATTGCGAGGAGCGTTCGGCGACCGAAGGGAGCCGAATGCGACGAAGCAATCTCCTGCGTGTAATCAACGGATTGCTTCGTCGAATCGAACTCCCTTCGGTCGTTCGATTCTCCTCGCAATGACATTAACGAAAATATGGAATCACTCTTAGAAATAGTATTATCCCCTGACGCTCCGCAGCCGATCGGCCCCTATTCGCAGGCCGTGCGCAGTCACGATTTTCTTTTTTGCTCCGGCCAGATCGCGCTCGACCCGAAATCCGGCGAGATGATTCAGAGGACCATCGAGGAGGAGACGAAGCAGGTGATGAAAAACCTCAGCGCCGTACTTGCGACGTTCGGGGCGACCTTCGCGAACGTCGTCAAGACGACGATCTTTCTCACCAATTTGGCGGATTTCGCGGAGGTAAACCGAGTTTACGAAATAGGTTTGGGAACTTCGCGTCCGGCGCGAAGCACGGTGCAAGTGGCTGCGCTTCCGAAAGGAGCGCGGGTGGAAATCGAATGCATCGCTTCGCTCGTATAATTCTGATGGTAGTGCTGCTCGCGGGCGCGCGGCAAGCGTGCGCCCAATCCTCGTCGAGTGGACATCCAGATACGGTTCGGGCACCGGTGGATAGTGAATTCCACATGACGAAATCTCCACTCGAAGCGGTGCTCCTGAGCGCGGTAGTTCCCGGCGCGGGGCAAGTCTATCTCCATCAAGCCTGGAAAGTTCCTATTATTTATGCGCTTGCCGGTGGATTTTTGTATGGCGCGCTCTTGCAGAACTCACGTTATTTCGCGGCAATGGATTCCGTCAACAATCGCTTTGCGCGCCACACGGCCGTCGATACGTTTTACGCGCTTGCCTGGGAAAGCTCGCGGGAATTTTATCGGAACGATCGCGATAAATGGTGGATCTACCTCGGACTTGCCTACATTGCGAATGTGCTCGATGCTTATGTGTCCGCAAATCTGTACGATTTCGATGTGAGCACGCCCGGCACGAGTCCCATCGAATCCTATTACGATCCGATCGAGCGGCGAGTTGAAATAAGTTACACTCTTCATTTCTGATTTATGAAGCCAGTGCTTTGCATTGTCCTGCTGGCGCTTGCCGGATGTGCCGCCGGGCCGCGCGCCACGAGCGAAGCCGCGCCGGTTACCGGCGAACTCGTTCTGGTGAAACCGCTGCGAGAATTTCACGATGCTTCCGCGATGAGCATCGATCAATTTCTTAATGCCTATGTTGTGGAATCCTCTTCGAATTCCATCATCAAGCTTTCCCCAATTGGCGACAGCCTTCGCGAAGTGAGCGGCTTTGGCGCGGACCACTATCAATTCAACGGCCCCTCCGACATCGACGCTCATCTCACGAATTCGGTTTTTATCTCAGACCGCTTCAATCACCGCATCGAGCAATATACGAAGGACCTCACGTATATCTCGACGCTTTACACGCGCGACAATACCGATCCGGCGACACGATTTGGTTACCCTGCGGCCGTCGCCCTGGATGAAGCGGGAAATATCTATGTGGCCGATGGCGAGAATAAGCGCGTGCTGAAGGCCCGCTCCGATTATTCCGTCGAACGCGTCATTGGTGGATATTCCGAGGCTGCGCGGCCTGATGCCGTGTTGAGTAATCCGGTCGATCTTGCCATCGCGGGTGAGGAACATCTCATCGTGCTCGATAATGGCGGCACGTCTCTCGTGGAATTCGATAATTTAGGCAACCTACTCGCGCGGCATGAACTTTCGTATCCGGCAAAAGCCATCTGCGCTTCGAACGATACGATTTTTGTTCTTTCGAGCGATGAGCCATCCGTGCAATTGTTTTTGGGAACCGGACTTATCGAAATTGGAGCGTGGCATATCGAACACAATGCAGTCGACGATTCCCCCGCCGAAGATATTGGCGTTCGCAATGGCGCAATTTATTTGCTTACGAGGCACGCGCTGTACGCGTGTACACTTCAACCGGTAAAGAATCCAGTACATTAGTCTTTTACGACGTCATTGCGAGGAGGATTTTTCGACCGAAGGGAGAAAAATTCGACGAAGCAATCTCCGACTCCAGCGGGAAGATTGCTTCGTCACATTCGGCTCCCTCCGGTCGCCGAATGCTCCTCGCAATGACGTTAATAATAAAAATCAGAGCTTTCTTAACTCTTAATTGTCTTGCGGCCCATATCCTTTCCGATTCGACGGCATGAGCTATACGACTTGATTGACTCTGGCGAAGGCGCGGATGTCGAATTCAAGCGGCAATTCTCGTCGCCCGAAAAGATCGCGCGCGAAATTATCGCTTTCGCCAATACGCGTGGCGGGTATCTGCTCTTTGGCGTCGATGATGACGGCACGGTTGTCGGGGTACGAAGCGAAAAATCGGAACTCGAACTGATCGAGCACGCGGCGCGCTGGATGATCGAGCCGCCGGTCGATATTATTACCGAGAACGTCCATGCCGGGCGCGGGCTGGACATCGTGCTCGTGCGCGTTCCACAAAGCCTTGCGAAACCGCACATGCTCGTGGAATACGATAGCTCCGGCAAGCGCAGCGCAAAGCAATCGAGAGTTGGCTTTGTCCGCTTCGAAGATAAATCCGTCCAGGCGAGCCGGGAGATGATGAGCGTGATGCGCGGCCAAAATCCGGCAAGCAAGCCGCTTAAGATTTCGATCGGCTACAACGAAAAGATGCTGTTCGAATATCTCGAAAAAAACGGCAAAATCACGGTCGAGGAGTTCGCCCATCTCGTAAATATCAGCCGGCGCCGCGCCTCGAAAATCTTAGTCGATCTCATTCGCGCCGGCGCCATCCTCATCCACACCTACGAAAAAGAGGAGTTTTTTACGCTGGTGAAATAAATCTTTTCGTCGTACGGGTAACAAACTCAAACGAACCCAGCCGCGTTTTTCGTATTTCACTCGCATGAAAATAACATTAGTTGGACCTCTCATCTCTACCTTCGTCAAGAACGATGTGACGATCCTTCGCACGGCACATGATGTAGACGCTCTTGACTCCGGTCCTCGCAAGGGTCAGGCCGGAGCATTATGGCTACTCGTACTTCAGCTAAAAATAATTGGTTCGATGCTGCGGCGGGACGCTCTTTTCTTTTGGTTCGCCGATTACTATTCTTTCGTTCCCAGCTTGATTGCCCGGATGCTTGGAAAAAGAGTATTTGTCGTTGCCGGCGGGTTCGATGTGCTCTATCTTCCAGAATTAGGAATTGGGGCGCGGTGCCGGCCGCTTCGATGGTTCGCGGTACGGAACACTTTCCGATTGGCGCACCATATCTTCCCTGTCAGTCTAGATTTGCAAAATTTGTTGGATGAGGCAGTTCCCAATCATTCGCCGAGCACGATGATTTATAATGCCGTGGATACGAAAACCTACCACTTCGATCCGAGACCGAGGAAGCGCATTGCCATCACCATCTCCCATGCCAATACGATAAGCGAGTATTCCATCAAAGGACTTGATCTCTTCATTCGCGTTGCGAAAGAACTGCCGGACGTTGAGTTCCGCATCATCGGTTTGCGAGATGCGATGCCCGACAAAGCGCGGCTGGAAGCTGCCGGAATGCCCAATGTGTCGGTGCTTCCGGGCCGGCATCCCATGGATCCGGAAGAGTTTTGGAATGCCTCTGTCTATTGTCAGCTATCCGTAAAGGAGGCATTCGGGCTTGCCGTTGCGGAGGCCATGAGTTGCGGATGTATTCCGGTTATCTCACGGGTCGCCTCGATGATGGAAATCGTCGGGGAAACGGGATGCGTTGTAAACCGATCGGATACCAAAGTCATTGCGGATGCTATCCATACCGCTTTGGAATCTTCCGAGGCAGAGCGTCAAGCCGCGAGCAAGCAAGCAGCTAAGTTCGATATTTCCGAACGTGCTAAAAAACTCCTTGCAGTTGTTAGTGCCGTTGGAAATTCGAGCTAAAAAATAGACGGCATTATTTCGAGAGAGGAATTTGTTCCGATGTGTGATTATCGCGATTCATGAGTTTTGTGGTATAGAGCGTAAGGGTCATTCAAATGCAAACCATCTTCACGTTCAAGGCTTTGCCGAAAATTTTCGGCGCTCTCTCTATTTTACTACTCCTTTCGAGTCGAATTTCCTTCGCTCAGACCATTATCTACCAAAGTAATTTCAATAGCGGCATTAATGGCCGAACAGATGCTTCGGGAGTTCCGATTGCCTGGAGCACGAATGTAACCGTGCCGCCGGATGGCGCTCCCATTGCAACCACCTATTCTTCCGGATCCAATAGTAATTTCCTCGGACGCTTCGGACACCAAATTGTGACTCTCCATCTTTCAAATCTTCCGAAGCATGATTCGGTGACTATCAGCTTCGATTATTATGCAATTGGTTCGTGGGATGGAAATGATCCGATGAGCGGCCCGGATATTTGGGGATTCCGTTTTGATGAAGGTGACACTCTAATTAATAGCACCTTCGCGAATATGTATACTTCGCCAGGCCAAACCTATCCGCAACGCTACGACCCAGCGAATATCATCAATAATCCTATGAAAACAGGAAGCGAGCTAAATGATGCGCTCGGAATATCGTCTTTCGGTGACGCAATTTATCATTTTACCTTTGTAGTGCCGGACCAAAGCGATACCATGTCTCTTAACTTTATTTCTGATAATACTTGGTCAGGTGGGGATGATATCCGCGAGGATGAGACGTGGGGAATTGACAGCATCATTGTGTCTTTTCCAAACTGTTATTCTTCCCTATCCGAACAAACGGCCGTCATGGTTCAGAGCGGCTGCCAAGCGGTGGATACATTCATTCATCTGGAAAAAACATGCGGGCAAGTTACGCTCGATTCCGCATGGCTCGATGGTTCGCGCGCCTTCCTCATCCCCGGCACAAATACTCTGCCGCGCCCGCTGGCGGCGCTGGATAGCATCCCGCTTAGCTACCAAAGCACGCAGGGACCGGATACGGCATATCTTCATCTTCGCTACGATCTTGGTTCGGGCGCGCGGGATACGGCGATCATGGTGATCGGGCGGCTGGCCTCGCCGTTTCTTGCCGAGCCGGAGCGCCTGCACCGTGAAGCTGCGAGTGCGTATTATGGAACAATCGATACGCTCCCGCTGGCGATAGATATTAATTCCGCGGTCAATCTCGATTCACTGTGGCCATATCTTACGGACATTTCCGCGACCTACGCGTGGGATTCTTCCATTGTGAGTTGCGTGACGTATCAGCCTCCGCCGGGCTGGATGCTCACCTCGCTGCTCAATCGCGGCGACGCGGTGGATTTCAGCATCCATAATTCAGGTTCCACCGCAGCCATGCCGCTCGCGCTCGGCACGGCGCTCTTTCAACCGGCTAGCACAACGCTCCAAACCAGTTGGGTAACGCTTCCCAATCT
>Ga0307373_10009183_pt1 | contig 14851 bp, 11 predicted proteins | sample OX2MG_FD_202534 | JGI IMG/M metagenome (GOLD analysis project Ga0307373, IMG submission 202534) | Soil microbial communities from Risofladan, Vaasa, Finland - OX-2 | ecosystem: Environmental > Terrestrial > Soil > Coastal area > Acid sulfate soil | place: Finland: Risofladan, Vaasa | collected... | reverse complement strand
TACTTGAGGAACCAATTGGATATTTCAGGTCGCCCTGATCGACCCACGTTTGAATGTCGTCAGTCTTCAGCCAGCACATATCGCCCCGGTATTGCTGCTGATCTTTCGGAACAGCCTCAACGTAGATTGAAGTGTAATCTAGGTAGCCAATATCTTGCGACCCTGTAAATCGAACGGTCCAGCCATTCTGAAGCCAAATGCCGCCACTCGCGTTTAACTGGCGAAAGTTTGCGGATGCGGCTGCGCCTTGTCCCTCTGCTCCAACCGCCCCAGCAAACGAATTTGAATCCATCGCATCGGCGGCTTCGGCGCTTCCGGCACACGGAATTAGACCCGTGATCTTTGCTGTATGCCCGATGATTTCGGGACGACTGACAACGCAACCAGCGAAGATCATCAGGCAGGGTAGAGTCATAAATAAGGGCCTGGTAAAGCGCATCACACATATCCCCAATGACGAATGGCGTTGGCGTGTAATGGGCCACAACTCCCACGACCGCAACGATCTACCGCCATTATAGCAAACTGTCGAAGGGGCTCCTCGGGCTCTAGTTCACGGCTATAGGATGCTTGGCCTATTTCCTAAAACAGAATTGGCGCTCAGCCTAGAGTAAGAGCCCAGTGACGCGTTTTACCGCCAGGCACCGATCTGATGAAGATCGAAAACATCCGCATGAAATTGAGTCAAGAGCAGCATGGCAGATTAGTAGCGCGACTTGGGGAGTTCAATGCACTCGGCCCATGCCCGGGATGCGGGAACGAAAAACGTCAAGCTCCTCCGTACCTTGTGCGCCTTATCGCCCAAGATGCGCAATCGCAAATGGATTTTCAGGTGGGCTTAGCATGCGCTACGGTGGGATGTGGAGGCTGTGGTCTTATTAGTTTATACGATATCAAACAAATTGGCGTGGACCTAATTACCGAATGAGGCCAGCATTTCAGCCACGACAGACCGCTACATCGGGGTCAAAAGTTCATTGAGAGTTTCTTCCGTTTTTGCGCCTCTAAGTCCCCGAAGACTACGTGTCTTCTCCATAGTTTTGCCGAGGAAGTTGGACTGACAATGGTTTCTTCTCCGGCTGAGACGAACTCGAACCCACCATCTTGGCGAGATCGACTTTTAGTCTCTTTAGTAACTTGATGTTAGTCGAACGGTCCTTTTCCGATTCCATGATTTTTCGTTCCGTGAGCGTAATTCTCCGACGAAGGCTTCGGATCGTTGCATCACGATCTGTCATCTCAACATGGCCCGATTGCTTCCGCTGGTTTGGCCACATTAGTTTGTATTTTCCGTGCCGCCTGCGCCGCCTGTGATCCGGCCCCGGACGCTCCTCAGGACTTCCACCGAGGTCCAACCATGTTCGACGATACAAGGGATAAATTGTGCGCTTCAGGCGCTTCTGCTCCGCCTTACTAAACTCTTCACCAGCATTTGGTCGTATTTTCAAAGCGCCCACAACAAAACGCATTACCTCTGGCGCTGGCCTGGCGTGCATCTTGACCGGGGCTTCGGAAGAAAGCAGGTGCATATGACAAAATTGGACGAGCACTTTACGTAGCGCAATATCGTCAATCTGGAAAGCATCCATCCTTCTCTCCTAGTACGCTAACGCAACCAGTGAACGATAGCGATTTTGAGACGGCGATCTTCTTTGCGAAGCCTGGTGTTTTCCGTCTAGCGCCTGTCTAACGGACCAGCCCGATTTAGGCACTACAGGTTGGGACGGAACGGGAAATTACTACCCCTATTTAAGCACTAAATAAGGGCCTCCAGCACTAGATGGGATACGTCAACATCCCTGGTCGGGGATTTGAAGACCGTGCGAGCCACCAGACCCGTACGCTCCCATGTGCCGTGATGGAGCAACCCGCGCCGTGAAGCGCGGGTTGCTGAATGTTTTTACGGGCGGATGTAATCGAAGCCGTGCTGTTCGAGTTGCATGATGCGTACGACGCCGGCGGGCACCATAACGGCCTGGGGAACCAGGACCGGCGCTTTGCCGAGCGCTTTCGTGAATGCTTCGTACGTGTTATGGCAGGCGTCGAATTCCACGCCTTCGGCATCGAGCGATGCGATGTACTGCGCGACGGGGCTCTTGTCGAACAGGATCTTCAGCCCCGGCCCGTATGCGACAACGACGACCTGCACTTGCTCGGGCCCGAAATAATCGAGCAGATTCTTCGCATTGTTCAGCGTCAGCGTCCACACGGCCGGCGAATCTTGGCTCACCTGAATGACGACATGCGCTTTCGCAAACGGATGGCTATGCGTAAACGTCGGGTTATTGAAATCGAACGGCGCCAGGGTCGGCGTGGCGGCGCGAGCGCTGGGCGTCATGCCCAATGCGAGCCCTAGTAAAAGGCCCACGGCCGCAAGTATCCGTTTGTTCATCGTACTCAATTCCTCTGCTATGTAGCGCAACGATATGGCTGGAAATCCCAGGATAGCTTGTTAGCTGCCTCACAGCCATCCTGCAATAGACTTGATGCGAACGCCCAAATCAGCGCTGCGGCCGGCCTGAGAAGACGCGAAGGCGCAACGCTCCGTTGCTGCAATTTACGCGGCGCGTAATCGGGCGCTCGCGCGTTCCAAATATAGCGTGCGCGAGCGCGGGCACGAACCCAGGGTCCGGGCAAGCACAGCGGCCTTTCCGGTGAAGATGTGGGGGCCTTGCGTCCGCTCGCGTCGCGATTATGCCGATACCTATAGGGCGATGACTTCGACGAAAGAGGGCCGCCAGGCCGAGGCCGAGCTGCTCCAACGCCTGCTCTCGATCACGCACGACATTCTTGCCGCGCAGGAGATCGGTCCGGCGCTCGAGCAGATCGCGCGCGCCGTTTCGGAGCTGTTCGGGTTCACCTACGTCACCATCGTCGCCGCCGATGCCCCGGGCGAAGATCTGTTTCGCCGCGTCCTCCACGGGTTTCCCGAAGAGATCGTCCGCACGCGCCTGGGCGAGCGCATCGTCCGCGAGGACATTTTGGGCTTCCTCGAGCCACAATCCCAAGTGCTTCCCAACTGCTACTACACCCCGGCCGAGCACGAGACGTTCTGGGCCAGAAGCATCTATACGGGATATCGTCCGCTCGATGAATTACGGAGTGCCCCCGGGGCCTGGCACGAACGCGACACGCTTGCTCTGGTGCTGCCGGACCACGACGGCCAGATGCTGGGCTACCTCTCCGCCGATGCCCCTACGGACGGCAAGGTGCCCTCTCGCGAGACCCTGCGCAAAATGCAGCTCTTCGTCAACTTGGTCGGGCTCGCGCTCGCGAACACGCGCGCCCATCAGGCCGAGATCGAACGCCGCCGTATCCTCGAAGAGAACGCCCGCGTTCAAAACGAGTTCTTCAGCATGATCTCGCACGAAGTACGCTCGCCGTTAGCCGCCATCCGGGGCGCGAGCGCCCTCTTCGAAACGCACTTTGAATCGCGGGGCGCCGAGCGACGCCAGGAGGCGTGCTTTCAAGCTCCACGATGCGGCTCTCGTCCATTTTCGAGGACTTCTTGCTGCTTTCGCGGATGGAGGCGGGGCATCTCTCCCTGCGGGTCGAGCCGGTCGATCCGGTCCCGATTCTCGAGGAATCGATGGCGCGGATTCGTAGCGAGCACCCGGAGCGCACTTTTCATGCGGCCTATCTGGAGCCCGTCCCGGCGATGTTGGCGGACGTTGGGCGAACCGTGCAGATTCTCACCAACCTGCTCAAAAACGCCGTGAAGTACAGCTATCCCGATAGCCCCATCCACATCGACGTGCACGGCTCCGAGGATCGGGTGACGATCGCGGTGGTCAACGAAGGGCCCGGGATCGCCGAAGAGGACCGAAGCAAGCTCTTTACTCGGTTTGGCCACCTTGCTTTGGACGATGGCTCGATCGGGCTAGGCCTCTACATTTGCCGGGAACTCGTCACCAAAATGGGCGGCCAAATCGGCTTCGAAAGCGAGCCGGAGCGGCTCACGAGCTTCTGGTTTACGCTCCCGCGTGCCTAGCGGGCGCGCTAGGCGGTAGCGCAAAAGGCGTATTCTGTGGTAGAACTTCCCTCGTGAAGACCCGTCCTGATATCCGCAACGTCGCAATCATCGCCCACGTCGACCACGGCAAAACCACGCTCGTCGATGCCATGCTCAAACAGAGCGGCGTCTTCCGCGAGGGCCAGCATGTGGCGACCCGCGTGATGGACTCCAACCCGCTCGAAAAAGAGCGCGGCATTACCATTCTTGCCAAAAACACGGCGATTCGCCACGGCGACGTCAAGTTCAACATCGTCGATACGCCCGGCCACGCCGATTTCGGTGGCGAAGTCGAGCGCGTGCTGCAGATGGTGCAGGGCGTGTTCCTGCTCGTCGATGCGGCCGAAGGCGTGATGCCGCAGACGCGCTTCGTGCTGCGCAAGGCGCTCGAACTCGATCTCAAAGTCTTGGTCGCGATCAACAAAATCGACCGCAAGGATGCGCGCCCCACCGAGATCGTCAACGAGGTCTTCGACCTCTTTATCGAACTCGGCGCAAGCGACGAGCAAGCCGATTTCCCGGTCGTCTTCACCAACGGGCGCATGGGCATCGCAAAGCGCACGCTCGAAGATCCGAGCGAGAATCTCGAGCCGCTCTTCGAAACGATCGCCAATCACGTTCCCGAAGCCCCGGCCGAAGATGGGCCGTTCCAGCTGCTCATCTCCGCAATCGATCACAACAAATTCGTCGGACGCATCGGCATCGGGCGCATCTTCCGCGGCAGCACGCGCGTGAACGCGCCGATCGCCAAAGTCGGACGCGACGGCAAAGTCGAAATGGGCCTCCGCCTCACCAAGATGCTCACCTTCCAAGGGCTCGAACGTATCGAAGTCGAGGAAGCCGCCGCCGGCGATATCATCTGCGTCTCAGGCATCGAAGATTTGAACATCGGCGATACTATCGCCGACGCCGGCGCCCCCGAGGGCATTCACGCCGTCGCGGTCGACGAGCCTACGGTCTCGATGTTCTTCTCGGTCAACAACTCGCCGTTCGCAGGCCAAGAGGGCAAGTTCCTCACCTCGCGACAGATTCGCGACCGCTTGATGCGCGAACTCGAATCCAACGTCGCACTGCGCGTTGAAGATACCGAATCGGCCGACACGTTCGAAGTGCGCGGCCGCGGCGAACTCCATCTCTCGATCCTCATCGAAACGATGCGTCGCGAAGGCTACGAAATCGCCGTCTCCAAACCGCAAGTCATCATCATGGAACGCGACGGCAAGCGCTGGGAACCGGTCGAGTACGTCGTGGTCGACGTGCAAGAAGACTACGCCGGCGCCGTTATCGAAGCGCTCGGCAAGCGCAAGGCGATCATGTCCAACATGATCAACGTCGGCGATTCGCGTCGCCTCGAATACACGATGCCGACCCGCGCCATCTTCGGCCTGCGCGGCGAACTGCTGACGCTCACACGCGGCACCGCCGTGATGTCGCACACCTACTACGATCACCAAGAGTGGCAAGGCGAACTCCCCGGCCGCAACGTCGGCGCTCTCGTCGCCAGCGACACCGGCACGATTACCGCCTACGCACTCGCCGGCGTCGAACAGCGCGGCCGCTTCTTCGTCGGCCCCGGCGCCGAAGCGTACGAAGGCATGATCGTCGGCAAAGCCAACGACGATAAGGACATCGCGCTCAACGTCGTCAAAGCCAAGAAGCTCACCAACATGCGCGCCTCCGGTTCGGACGACACCGTGCGTCTCGCGCCGCCCGAGGAACTCTCGCTCGAACGCGCGATCGAATTCATCGAAGATGACGAGCTCGTCGAGGTAACACCGAAGACGATCCGCATTCGCAAGCGCATCCTGGATGAGAGCGAGCGCCTCAAGGCGCGCCGCCGCGAAAAGACGGCGACGTAGCGAGCTTAGGCAGCGGAAAAGCCGCGGTAGGGGCTAGATCGGGAGACGCCAAAAAATTTCATCCGTGAAATTTTTTAGCTCGAGCATTTTTTCGACAGAACAAGTTTTGAAATGGCCCTCCGGGCCAGGTCGAAAAAACTGCACGCTCCCAATCTAGCCCCTACCGCGGCTTTTCCGCTGCCTATAGGTTCTAGCGGGTCGCTACAACGCGCTTGCGCGGAGTGTCGATTGCACCGCGTTCGGTTCTTACCGGTGGTGTTGCAAGCGCTTCGTGGTGCTCTCGGCTGCGGGCGAGCAAGAACGGTAGCGCGGTGGCGCACATGGTGGCGAGCGCGAAGAATTTCGTGGCTTGGGCAGCCGAGATGTTTGCGGCTTGCGCTGCGACCAGCCCCTCCAACGTGCCGAGTGCGTGCGGGCCGTGCGCCGCGAGAAACTGCTGCACCGATGCGCGTCCGAGCGAAACCGATCCGGCGAGCGCGTTCTGTGCGATGGCGAAGCCGCGATCGAGGAGCGTTGCAGCATATGCCGATCCCACCGAGGCGCCGATTTGTTGGGCGAGTCGCGTCAGCGCGAGCGCTGCTGGAATCGTTGATGGGACGACGGCTTTGAAGAGTACGACGTTGAGCGGTACGAACACGAAGGCGAAGCCGACCCCGCTGAGCATCTGCGTGAGGACGAACGTTAGGAATGAGGAGTTGGTCGTCATCTGATAGGTCTGCAGCCATGTGGCGAGCCCGGCGACGAAGATGCCTGCGGCAGCGACGGCGCGCAGATCGATTCGCGGTTGGGAAACAACCCACGTGGTAATCGGATAGAGTATCGCGATCGTGCCGGCTCGCACCATCAGCAACATGCCGGCGAGCGTCGTGGTAAAGCCGAGCGACTCTTGCGTGTACTGCGGCTGGATGAACACCAATCCGAAGATCGCGCCGCCGACGGCAAAATTGATGACGGCGAGCGCCCATACGGAGCGTTGGCCGAATACGCGCAGCGCGACGCCGGGGTTTTTCGCGCCGTAGAGTTCCCAGAGCGTGAAGGCGAGCAGCGCTAGGAACGAGAGGGCCGCAAGCATCACGATATTGCTATCGCTAAACCAGCCGTCGCGTTCGCCTTCGTCAAGGACGTACTGCAATGCGCCTAGGCCGACCGCGAGTAGTCCGACGCCGAAGAAGTCGAACGACATCCGTCGCGGGCGCTCCGGGTCGCGCACGAATAGCATCACCAAGATCGTTGCCGCGATGCCCGGCAGCACGTTGATGAAGAACACCCAGCGCCACGAGGCTTGATCGGTCAGCAATCCACCGAGGGTTGGGCCGATCGTGGGGCCGATGACGACGGCGAGCGCGAACAGCGATTGGCTCTTGCCGAGCAGATTTGGTGGGAACGTGTCGCGGATGATCTGTTGCGCCGGCACCATTAATCCGCCGCCGAACGCACCTTGAATGAATCGTAGCGCGATCTCGGTCGTCGTGTCGTTAGCGAGGCCGCACAATACGGAAACCACCGTGAATCCCGCGATCGAAAGCGCGAAATAGTTACGCCGTCCGAGCAACGTGATAAACCACGGTGAGAGCGGGATCACGATGACGTTCGCAATGATGTAGGCGGTGACGAACCACGCGCCTTGATCGGTCGTAGCGCCGAGCGATCCGTCGATGGTGGGGAGAGCCACGTTCACGATCGTGGTGTCCGCGAGTTGCATGAGCGCGGCGAGCATGACGGCAGTCACGACGGCAGCACGGCGTGCGCCGTATTCAACGACGTTGGACATTGGGAGCCTTCCGGTGGTGCGGGCTAAGCTAGGGCAAAGACTGGTTGGTCGAGCAAGTCGGCATTTTCGAGCGCGATCTGCTCGAAAAACGCTTGGGCCTCACGTTCGGGCGCGCTGTATTCCATCACCGATGCGATGCTGGAGCCGTGGGCGGCGAGTTGGGCGCAGGCGCGCACGAAGTCGCTCCACGCCGAATGGTCGCCCTCGAGGAGCGCGGCCTCGTAGGCACGGGATACCCTTCGGGCTTCTTGTTGAAGGGAGGCGGAGATGCGCCCAAGGGCCTGCGCCTGCCGGGCGAGCGCGGCGTAGGCCGCGCGGGCGTCGGGGGTGAGACCGCGGCTGGACGTCTCCCGGTCGTCCATAGTACAATACATCTTGTACTGGATAATAGTACAATGGTTATTGTACTGTCAAGCGCTCCGCACAAAAAGATATGACGAACGAACAGCCGACTCGCACCTACTGGTTCCCCGAACGGGAAGACATCACGATCTACGGCGTATTGGCCGCCTTGAGCGACCCGACGCGCCTCGAGTTAGTGCGCCAGTTGGCGATCGGCGGCGAACGATGCCCCTATGAATTCTGCGACGTCACGAGCAAGCAGAATCTCTCGCACCATCTCAAAGTGCTGCGCGAAGCCGGGCTCATCACCGCTCGCTACGAAGGGCGCAAGAAGTATCTCTCCCTGCGCCGCGAGCTGATCGATGATATGTTCCCGGGCCTGCTCGCCGGGCTGCTCACGGCCGTCGAAGCGCTACCGCAAACGTAGCGCGCCGGCCGCATCCGCTATGCCATCGCCGAAACCGGCGCGGCCGAGCGGAACGTCAGCTCGCCGGTGACGTCGTTGACGCCTACCTCCACCGTGTCGCCGTCGGCGATATCGCCGGAGAGGATGCGGCGCCCGAGCGGGGTTTCCAGCTCCTTTTGAATCGTACGCTTGAGTGGGCGCGCGCCGTAGTGTGGATCGAAGCCCGCTTTCACCAGATGCACTTTCGCCGCTTGGTCGAGGACGAGCGTGATGCGCCGTTCGGCCAGCCGCGCGCGTAAACGCTGCAACTGGATCTCGACGATCTCCCCGAGCTGGTCTTCGGTCAGCGCGTGGAAGACGATGATTTCATCGACGCGATTGAGGAATTCGGGGCGGAAATGTGCGCGGAGTTCTTCCATCACGGTCGCACGCATCAGCGCCTCGTCGGCTCCGCCGGATTCGCCCTTGTAATCGAGAATGCGGTGGCTGCCGATGTTCGAGGTCATGATCACGATCGTGTTGCGGAAGTCGACCGTGTGGCCTTGCCCGTCGGTCAAGCGACCGTCGTCGAGAATTTGCAGAAAGACGTTGAAGACATCCGGGTGCGCCTTCTCGATTTCGTCGAAGAGGATGACCGAATACGGCCGGCGCCGCACCGCTTCGGTGAGCTGGCCGCCCTCGTCGTAGCCGACGTATCCGGGAGGGGCACCGAGCAGGCGCGCGACGGTGTGCTTCTCCTGATACTCGGACATATCGATACGAATCAACGCGCGTTCGTCGTCGAAAAGATACTCGGCTAGCGCGCGCGCCAGCTCCGTCTTGCCGACGCCGGTGGGGCCGAGAAAAATAAACGAGCCGATCGGACGATTGGGGTCGGCCAAGCCCGAGCGCGAACGCAGCACGGCTTCGGCGACCGAATCGACGGCCTGGTTCTGGCCGATGACGCGTTTGTGCAGCTCTTCATCGAGATGCAGCAACTTCTGCTTCTCGCCTTCGAGGAGTTTGGAGAGCGGCACGCCGGTCCAGCGCGAGATCACCTCGGCGATGTCTTCTTCGTCCACCTCTTCCTTGGAGAGACGGCCCTTCCCATTGTTGGAATACGCGGCGTCCTCTTCGGCTTTGAGCTGTTTTTCGAGCTGGGGCAGAGCGCCGTACTGCAGCTCGGAGGCGCGGCCGTAATCGGCTTGGCGCGTGGCCTGTTCGATCTGCACCTTCGTTTGCTCGATGCGATCGCGCAAGCCTTGCAGCTTGGTCGCGGCGTTCTTTTCGGTATCCCACTGCAGGCGCAATCCGGTCTGTTGCTCGCGCAGGCCCGCGAGTTCGCGTTCCAGTACGGCGAGGCGCTCGCGGCTGGCGCGGTCATCCTCTTTACGCAGCGCTTCGCGCTCGATTTCGAGTTGCATGACGCGGCGCGAGATTTCGTCCAATTCTTGCGGCATCGAATCGATTTCGGTGCGCAGCTTGGCGCCGGCTTCATCGATAAGATCGATGGCCTTATCGGGCAAAAAGCGATCGGTAATATAGCGATTGCTCATGGTCGCGGCAGCCACCAGCGCGCCGTCCTTGATCCGAACGCCGTGGTGCGCTTCGTAGCGCTCTTTGAGGCCGCGTAGGATGGAAATGGTATCTTCAACGCTGGGTTGGTCGACCACGATCGGCTGAAAGCGCCGTTCGAGAGCCGCATCTTTTTCGATGTACTTGCGGTATTCGTCAAGCGTCGTCGCGCCGATCATGTGCAATTCGCCGCGCGCCAACATCGGTTTGAGGAGATTGCTCGCATCCATCGCGCCATCGGCCTTACCCGCGCCGACAACGGTATGCAGCTCGTCGAGGAAGAGGACGATCTGCCCTTCGCTATTGGAGACGTCTTTCAACACGGCTTTGAGGCGCTCTTCAAATTCGCCGCGATACTTCGCACCGGCAATCAGCGCTCCCATATCGAGCGAGACCACGCGTTTGTTTTTCAAGCCCTCCGGCACGTCGCCGCGAACGATGCGCTGCGCGAGGCCTTCGACGATCGCGGTTTTACCGACACCGGGATCGCCGATGAGGACGGGATTGTTTTTCGTGCGGCGCGAGAGCACTTGCACGATGCGACGAATTTCGTCGTCGCGCCCGATCACCGGATCGAGCTTGCCGCGCTCGGCTTCGAGCGTGAGATCGCGCCCGTAACGCTCGAGCGATTTATACGTGCCTTCGGGATCTTTGGTGGTGACGCGCTGGTTGCCGCGGACGTCGCGCAAGGCTTGCAGCAACTTGTCGCGCGTGATGCCGCCTTCGCGGAAGAGTTGGCCGACCGCGCCGGATGCCTGCGACATCGCGAGCAACACGTGTTCGACCGACGTGTAGTCGTCTTGCAGCGCTTGGGCCTCGGTCTCTGCCGTAGCCATCACCCGCCCAAGCTCCGGCGAAAGGGTCACTTGGGCCGAATCGGCGTTGCTGCCGGAGAGCCGCGGCAGCTTGCCGATCGCGGCGTCGGCGGCGCGTGCGACCGCCTTCGGGTCGGCGCCGGCCTTGGCGAGGATGTCCGGCGCGATGCCGCGCTCCTGCTCGAGCAGGGCGGCGAGCATGTGCTCGGGGGTCGTCTGGGTGTTGTGTTCGTGCAAGGCGCGGGTATACGCACCGTTGAGCGCATCCGAAACGCGCTCGGTCATCTTTTCTACGTTCATGGTTACTTAATTCTACTGCTATTTTGGAGAAAAAGTTGCAGGCCCACCCTGCCAAGGCAAGACCTGGGGGCTTGACTTAACAGGCAATATATTGTAGGTTGCTTATATATCATAAGCTATAGGAGCAGCTCTGCCTGATGTCCACATTCAATCTCGACCCTACCCACTCCAGCATCGAATTCACCGTTCGCCACATGGTCTTCTCGAAGGTTCGCGGCTCGTTTACCGCCTTCACCGTCGATCTCGATATCGACGATGCGACCAACCTTCCGACCTCGATCAAGGCCTCGATCGACGCTTCCTCGGTCTCGACCAACGTCGCCGACCGCGACGCGCATTTGAAGTCACCCGACTTCTTGGATGCGGCGCAGTTCCCGACGCTGACGTTCGCAAGCACCTCGGTCACGGGCACCGCGGACGCGATGACGATCGCCGGAAATCTGACGATTCACGGCGTCACGAAGCCGGTCTCGCTCTCGGCAGCCTTCGATGGACGCGGTAAGGACCCGTGGGGCAACGATCGCATCGCCTACAGCGCGAATGCGAAAATCAACCGCAAGGATTTCGGTTTAACCTGGAACCAGGCACTCGAAGCGGGCGGCGTGCTCGTCGGCGAGGATATCGAGATCGCGCTCTCCATCCAAGCCGTCCGCGCAGGCCAACCCGCCCTGGCTTAATCCCCGCCCCTAGCGGGCCCCAGCGATCCGTTTGAAGCCGGCACCGATCGCCGCGTACGCGCGGGCGATCGATGCCGCTTCTTGCTGTTGGGCTTGGTTCGGGCCTTGGTACGAACTGCTCAAGCGCGAGAGCAAGTCCAGAACGCGCTCGCGCAGTTGTGCCGGCCCCTCAAGGTCCTCGATGTTCTTCGGGTCGAGCGTCAGTCGGTGGCGGAACGCGAGGAGCCCCGCCGCTTCCTGGCCGCGCGCGTGCTTTAAGCGCGCATCGATCGAATTGAGCATCGCATCGATCCCGCTCAACTCGCTATTGAGTTGCGAGACCGCCGCGTAATGCTCTTGGTAGGGAACCGGCGACGTGCCGGTCCGCGGATCGGGCTTCACGACGACCGGTTGCGTCGTCGTCTTTCCGTCGACGGTGAGGCGCACGGTATACGTTCCCGGCACCACGCGTGCTCCGGCGTTGGGGGAGGGTTGATTCGCAAGGAACGTGCCCTTCCACGGGGTCGGAGCGTCCTCGTTCAGGTCCCACGACGTCCGGTTCATCCCGACGTGCATCGGTACGTCCTTACCCGTGAGATGACGCACGACGCGTCCGTTTGCATCGACGATATCGATGGCCGCGTGCTTGGGAGCGCGCGCGAGATAGTACGTGATCAAGGCGCCGTACGGAGTATTGGTTCCGATGAAATCGTTACTCGGCAGCGGCGGCTTGGTGAACGTATGGATCGGCGAAGCCGTCCAGGTGAGATAGGTTGGGCGAGGAGCGAAGAGCGTCATCGCCGTCGTCCGCGCTTTGGCCCACTCTTGGAGCGGGCGCAGGTCGTCGAAGATCCAGACACCGCGACCGTGCGACGCCACCAATAAGTCGTCCGCATCGGGCTGAATCTCGAGGTCGTAGATGGCGGTGGCAGGCATATTCAACCGCATCGAGTGCCAATGGCCACCGCGATCGAATGAAACGAACACGCCGCGCTGCGTACCGGCGTAGAGCAGGTTCGGGTCGACCGGGTCTTCGCGTATGCTCCGCACGAAGAAGTCGGGCGGCAAATTACCCGCAATCGATTTCCAGGTTTTGCCGTAATCGTCGGTGAGGAAAATATACGGATGGTCGTCGCCGCTCATATGGCGATCGACCGCGATATAGGCCGTCCCCGCCGAATAGTGGCCCGGCTCGATCGTCGGCACGCGCCCGAACGACGGCATCGCCGCGGGCGTGACGTTCGTCCAGTGCGCCCCGCCGTCGCGCGTGAGCTGCACGACGCCGTCGTCGGTGCTCACCCACATCAGTCCGTCGGCGAGTTTCGAGACGCCGATGTCGAGGATGGTATCCGAGGTTTCGGCACCCGATTCGTCGCGCGTTATCGGGCCGCCGGTGTGCCGCTGGTGCGACTTGTCGTTGCGCGTGAGATCGGGACTGATCGCCGTCCAGGTTTGGCCGTGGTCGGCGCTCTCGAAGACGACGTTCCCGCCGACGAGCGCCTTGCCGTCGTTGGTAAACGTGATCGGTGATTCCCAATTGAAGCGATACTTCAAAGCCGATGCGGCCTCATCGCCGTTGATCTCCGCATCGGGAGAGACTTCGCGCGCATCCAGCGTGCGAACGTCGCTCAAGAAGACCTGCCCGGTATCGGACGCCGTCGAAGTGGACCAGACGAGGTTCGGATCTTTCGGGTCGTATACGGCCCACATGCCGTCACCCGGTGCAATCGTGTACCAATCGCGATTGAGCACGCCGACACCGTTGGTGGAACTCGACGGTCCGCACCACGTATTATCGTCCTGCAAACCGAAGCACACGTTGTAATACGGCAACGTGTGATCGAAGCCGATGCGGTATGGCTGCGCGAAGGGCAGATCGTACGGTTGCCACACGCTTTGCATGCTGTCGTTGGACATCACCACCGCTTCGTCGCTCGCGATCGCCACGCGTCGCCCATCGTGCGACCACCACACGAAATGATAATCCCAGCCGGCCGCGAGCGAAACGGGCTTGAACGTTTTGCCGCCGTCGGTCGTCATCGACAGAACGAGCGAGACGTTGATGAGCCGGTTCGGGTCGGCCGGGTCGACGTAGATGCGATTGAAGTAAAACGGACGCGCGCCCAGCAACGGATTGTGCGGCATCGCCTTCCAGGTGACGCCTTCGTTATCCGATCGCCAGAGTTCGCCGTGTTTGGCTTGGATGATCGCATAGACGCGGTTCGAGGTGCCTGCAGCGAGGCCGATGCGGCCGATAACGCCGCCCGGCAATCCATGGCCGGTCAGTTTCTGCCACGTCGCACCGTTATCGGTCGAGCGATAGATCGCGTCGAGCGGGCCGCCGCTGCTCATGTGCCACGACGAGCGGCGAAACTGCCAGATGCCCGCGAAAAGCGTTGAAGGATGGTCCGGCGAGCGCACGAGATCCGACGCTCCGCTCGAAGGCCCGACATACAGCGTATGCGCCCAATGCGCGCCGGCATCGTGCGTGACGTACACGCCGCGGGAATGGCTGTCGGCAAAAGGGTTGCCGAGAACGCCGACCGCTACCGTGCGCGTGTCGCGCGGGTCGATCGAGATACGCGCGATCCGTTGCGACGACGCGAGGCCCGCATGGTGCCACGTCTTTCCGCCGTCGGTCGAATGCCAGAGCCCGTCACCGCTCTCGGACGTGTTGCGCGGATAGGCCTCACCCGTGCCGACCCAGACATCGTTCGCATTTTTCGGCGAGACCGCGATCGCACCGATCGGCGCAACCGGCTGCCGGTCGAACACCGGACGCCACGACACGCCGCCGTCCGTCGATTTGAAGACGCCGCCGCCGGCACCTCCGGCATAATACACCATCGGGTCGGTGTCGCTGCCTGCGATTGCCGTCGCGCGACCGCCCGCAATTGCGGGGCCGATCGCTCGATAGTGCAACGCTGCAAATGCAGCCGAATCCGTATCCGCGCTGGCGGTGGTCAGAGTACACAGCGGCAAAACCAACGCGGTCATGCCAAGGAGGGCAACGCGTAAACCGTTCATATGCGGAGCATACGGGCAAAGCGCGCAAAACCTTTGTTCGCGGCGGGCCGGAGCTGCGCGTTGCCGAACGGTGCCACAGTATGGACATAGTCACGGGATCGATTCGCGC
>Ga0307373_10009182_pt1 | contig 14852 bp, 13 predicted proteins | sample OX2MG_FD_202534 | JGI IMG/M metagenome (GOLD analysis project Ga0307373, IMG submission 202534) | Soil microbial communities from Risofladan, Vaasa, Finland - OX-2 | ecosystem: Environmental > Terrestrial > Soil > Coastal area > Acid sulfate soil | place: Finland: Risofladan, Vaasa | collected... | reverse complement strand
ACCGAAGATTGGATTCGCTCGCTGCGCTGGTTCCTCGATCCGAATAATCACGGCGCTGCCGTGAAGATCGTTGCCGCCTACACCAAGCTGCCGCCGACGACCTTCGCCGCCTGGCTGTTCACCCATAACGACGTCTATCGCGATCCGGATCACCGCGCCAACCTCGCCGCGCTGCAAAGCAGTCTCGATATCCAGCAGCAACTCGGAATCCAGAAGACGCATATCGACGTCGCGCAATTCGCCGATCAGAGCTTGGTCGACGAGGCGGCGAAGCGAATCGGGCCCGCAAATTAGTTATTGTCATTGCGAGCGGAGCGAAGCAATCCAGGGCTCAAACACGTATCCATGGATTGCTTCGTCGGCCGAATGGCCTCCTCGCAATGACAGCCTAGTTACCCCTACTCGGTCAGCCATTGGCGCATCGCGACGCCGACCTCCCAGACCCGCTCCATCGTCGAAAGGTGGCCGCATACCTCGATCACCTCGAGCCGCGCGCCCGGGATCAGCGCCGCGATCTCTTCATGCCATTCGAGCGGCGTGAGCTGATCCTGGCGGCCGCATAGCACCAAGGTCGGGCATCGGATCGCGGGAAGATTCGGCCGGCTATCGGGCCGGCCGATGATCGCGCGCTGCTGGCGCAGAAAGGCATCCTTGCCGACTCGCGCCGCCATCGCCGTCACGGCATCGGTCAGCGGTTTGTCGGCGAGCCGGTCGGGATGGAGGAACGCGGGCAAGAGCCGCGGCGTGACGCCCTGGAACTCGCCCTTCTCCGCCAGCTCGATCAAGCCGCGCCGCCGCGCCGTCTGGTCGGGCGTGTCGGCGCGCGCGGCGGTATCGAGCAGCGCCAGACGCGCCACGCGCTCCGGCGCCATGCGCATGATCGCCTGGGCGACGTAGCCGCCCATCGACAGCCCGGCGAGCGCGAAGGTCGCGGCCGGCGCCGCGGCCAGGACCCGCGCCGCCATCGCGGTCACCGAATCGTCACGGGTGACATCGGCGACCCAGGGCTGGGCGATATCGGCCAGATCCTCGACCTGCCCGCGCCAAAGCGCCGCATCGCAAAGGAGGCCGGGCATCAGGACCAAAGGGGTCTTATTAATCATGCGTTAAGCATAATCGCTGATCCTGCCGAGGCCAGACGATCTTGGCTGATCTTTGGCATTGGCGGCGAAAACCAACGAAATCAATTGACTTTCCGCTGCCCACCCCCAAATAAAGGGGCGTAAACCCTCAACAACAAACGAGAAAAGCATATTACCGTATGAGTTTTGAAGATTTAGGCCTCTCCGCAGAGGTCTTGAAGGCGGTTGGAGACGCTGGTTATACCGCGCCGACCCCCATCCAAGAGCAGGCCATACCTTACGTGCTGATGGGACGCGACGTTCTCGGATGCGCCCAGACCGGCACCGGCAAAACCGCCTCTTTCACCCTTCCCATGATCGACGTCCTCGCCGCGGGCCGCGCCCGCGCCCGGATGCCGCGCTCGCTCATCATCGAGCCGACGCGGGAGCTCGCGGCGCAAGTCGCCGAGGCGTTCGACGTCTATGGCAAGTATCACAAGCTCGAACAGGCACTCTTGATCGGCGGCGAGAGCTTCACCGACCAACAACGCAAGCTCGACCGCGGCGTCGACGTGCTGATCGCGACACCGGGACGGTTGCTCGATCTTTACGAGCGCGGCAAGATCCTGCTGTCGGACGTGAAGATTCTGGTGATCGACGAAGCCGACCGCATGCTCGACATGGGTTTCATTCCCGATGTCGAGCGCATCGTCGGGTTGCTCTCGAAAATCCGCCAGACGCTGTTCTTTTCGGCGACCATGCCGCCCGAGATTCGGCGGCTCGCCGATGCCTTCCTGATGAACCCCAAGGAAATCTCGGTGGCGCCGCCCGCCTCGCCGGCGACGCTGGTCACCCAGGGTCTCGTCGTGGTCACGCCGGCCGGCAAGCGCGATGCGCTCCGCCGCCTGATCCGCAACGAGGACGTCAAGAACGCGATCATCTTTTGCAACCGCAAGCGCGACGTCGACGTGCTGCAGCGCTCGTTGTCGAAGCACGGCTTCGACGCCGCGGCGCTGCATGGCGACATGCCGCAATCGAAACGCACCGAGACGCTCGACCGCTTCCGCGCCGGCGAGATCCGCCTCCTCGTGGCAAGCGACGTCGCGGCGCGCGGGCTCGACGTGCAGGGCATGTCGCATGTCTTCAATTTCGACGTGCCGATCCATGCCGAGGATTACGTCCATCGCATCGGCCGTACCGGCCGGGCCGGGCGCGAAGGCCGCGCCTTCACCCTGGCAGCGCCCGAAGACGGCCGCTACGTCGATGCGATCCAGCATCTCATCGGCAAGGCGATCCCGCCGGTCGACATCCCCGGCGTCGAAACCGAAGCGCTGGTCGCGGACGAGGACGCGCCGCGCGACCGTCGCGGCGGCCGCGGTCGCGGACGGAGCCGCACCAAGCCGGAGGCACGCAGCCCCAGCCCTCGCCACGAAGAAACCGCTCGTCACGAAGAGCGTCCGCACGCGGCCAAGCCGCCGCGCGAGGCGCCCGAAGGCAAGCGCGAGCCCCGGCGTGAGCCCAAGCGCGAGCATGCGCGCCCGGCCGCCAAAGAGCCGGCCTTCGCGCCCATCACCATGAAGCCGGCCGACATCGACCAGCCGGTCGAATTCGGCGGCAACGTCACCAAGCTGCCGCGCCGCGACGAGCCCCATCATCGCGACCACGATCATGACGACGACCGCCGGGTCGTCGGCTTCGGCGACCACATGCCGGCCTTCCTTGGCCGCGCGCGGGGAACCCGCTCGCTCTGAAACCCGATCGCGACCGAGACGAGCCGGCGACCTGACGCCGGCTCGACCTCGCGCTATGATGCCGCGGTGCATAGCAAGGCGGCGCCATGAAGACGATCTTCGTGATGATGAAATGCGAGCTCGGCAAGGCCTATCGGGTCGCCGAGACCGCGGTCGAGACCATCGAGCAGGTCTCGGAGGTCTATTCGGTCTCGGGCCAATATGATCTCCTCCTCAAATGCTACCTGCCCGACGATATGGATACCGGGCATTTCGTGGTCGAGCATTTGCAAAAGCTCGCCGGCGTGCGCGATACCTTCACGCTCTCCGCCTACAAGGCCTTCACGCAGGACCGCGCTTAAAGCATGTCGTCCGGCAATCGCCACATCGTCATCGTCGGCGCCGGGCACGCCGGCGGCCGCGCGGCCGAGACGCTGCGCGCCGCGGGGCATCCCGGTCGTGTCACCTTGGTCGGCAGCGAAGCCCACCCGCCTTATGAGCGCCCGCCGCTGTCGAAGGAGCTGCTCGCCGGCACGATCGCGCATGAGAAGACCTATCTCAATCCCGCGACCTTCTATACCGAGAAGGACATCACCCTACGGCTCGGCGCGACCGTCGCCGCGATCGACCGCACGGCGCAGCGGATCGAACTCGGCGACGGCAGCACGATCCCCTACGACGCTCTGCTGCTGACCACCGGTGCCCGGGCGCGGCGCCTGCCCTTGCCGGGCGGCGACGGCCAGCGGGTGTTTTATTTGCGCGACATCGCCGACAGCCTGGCACTGCGCGAGCGGCTCGGCGACGGCACCCGGCTCGCGGTCATCGGCGCCGGCTTCATCGGGCTCGAGGTCGCCGCCACGGCGCGCAAGCGCGGCGCGGCGGTCACGGTGCTCGAGCTGGCGCCGCATCCGCTCGCGCGCGTCGCCGCGCCCGAGATCGGCGAATTTCTCGCTCAGGTGCATCGCGCCAACGGCGTCGATCTCGCAACCGGCGTCAAGGTCACCGCGATCGAGGACACCGGCGCCGAGCTGCGCGTCATCGCCGACGGCGCCGCGCCCATACCGGCCGATTACGTCGCGGTCGGCATCGGCGCGCAGCCCAACAGCGAGCTCGCGCAGGCGGCCGGGCTCGAGACGCGCGACGGCATCATCGTCGATCAGTTCGGCCATACCAACGACCCGGCGATTTTCGCCGCCGGCGACGTCACGCGCCATTTCAACCCGATTTTGGGCCGCCACATTCGACTCGAGGCCTGGCAGAATGCCCAGAACCAGGGCATCGCGGTCGCCAAAATCATGGCGGGCGGCGCGCAGCCTTTCGCAGAAGTGCCGTGGTTCTGGACCGATCAATACAACATCAACCTGCAAATGGCCGGCGCGCCCGATCGCTGGGACCGCATCGTCTGGCGCGGCCTGCCGAGCGAGCCGGGCTTCACCCTGTTCCAGCTCCTTGGCGGCAAGGTGGTCGCGGCGGTGACCGTCAACAACGCGCGCGAGATGCGTTTCGGCCGCGCGCTGATCCAGAGCGGCAAGATCGTCGATCCCGCGCTGCTCGGCGACAAGGCCGCGAAGCTGCAGGATCTCGTGCGCTGAATGCTTGCCAAGCGGCCGCACCCGCGCCAATCTGCCGGCCGTTCCGGGGGACAGCAGAGGATAAGCGATGGCGGAGAATGACAGCGGCGAATGGGTGACGGTCGCCGAACAAGGATCGGTCGCCGAGGGCGAGATGAAGGGCGTCGCGGTCGGCAGCCAAGAGATCGCGCTCTACAATCTCAAAGGCGATATCTACGCCACCGATAATCTGTGCAGCCACGCCTTCGCGTTCTTGAGCGACGGTTGGCTCGACGGCGAAGAGGTCGAATGCCCGCTTCATGCCGGACGGTTCGCGATCAAGACCGGCAAGGGCTTGGGGCCGCCGATCCCGTGCGATATCAAAAGCTTTCCCGTGCGCATCGACGGCAACAGCATTCAAGTGAAGCTCGGCGGCTGAATCGGCGGCGGCGCGGCGCTCGCTTGGCAAAACGGTGTCCCTCTCTTCGGGACGCCGTTTTGGTTGACGCGCCCGCGCTTGCGATGTCAGCGTTAACCAAGAAACGATGAAAATTTTAGACGTCGTTTACTAAAAATGACTCGGGCCTTTATCTAAAATTGAAATATTAACTTCTGGCAACCGTTTAAGCGTTTCGTAATACTGCGGACGTGCCGGTGGTTGGTTGGCACATCGCGCGAAAGTCGTTCGGCCGTACGCTCGATTTTCGTTCAAACGAAGCGTTACCACGAAAACAATGTTCCGCCCCCATTGACGAAACCAAACCGGCAAGTGTTTCCTCCGTAATAGTCTTCTTCCTGGACCCACGACACGGCGGCGCTTTCGGGCGCCGCCGTTTTTCTTGCAACCGGATATTGCAAGCCTTCCTTTACTGCCCGCCCTTTATGACTGGACGCATGGACGGATCCGCCAAGCTCGATACCGTGACCGAGGCCGCGACGTGCGCGCCGAGCTGGCTCACCAGCCTCCGCGAGGGCGCCGGACTCGATCGCCGGTGTGCGGTGATCTATGGCGGCATCTTCCTGGCGCTCGAGATCGCGGTGTTCCTGTTCCTGATCGCCGGGACGCATGGCTGGATCGTCCCGCTCGATCGCCCGACGACCACCGATTTCGCCAGCTTCTACGCCGCCGGCAGCCTGACCGATGCCGGCACGCCCCAGCTCGCCTATGACCAGGCTGCCCATTACGCCGCCGAGCAGCAGGCGACGGCGCCAGGCATCGAATATCAGTTCTTCTACTACCCGCCGGTCTTCCTGCTGATCTGTGCATTGTTCGGCCGCCTGCCCTATCTGGCGGCCTTCATCGCCTTCGAGGCAACGACTTTGCTGGCCGGCCTCCTGGTGGCGCGCGGCATCCTCAATCAGAAGGGCTGGACGATCTGGGTCCCGCTGCTCGCCTTCCCCGCGGTCTTTTGGACGCTGGGGCTGGGCCAGAACGCGTTTTTGACCGCCGCCCTGTTCGGCGGTGCGCTGTTGCTGATCGACCGCCGGCCGGTTCTCGCCGGCATCCTGTTCGGGATGCTTTGCTACAAGCCGCATTTCGGCTTGCTGGTGCCGGTCGCGCTCGCGGCCGGCGGCCGGTGGCGAGCGTTCGCCGCGGCCGCGCTATCGGCGGCAGCGCTGGTCATCCTCTCGGCGACGGTGCTGGGCTGGCAGAGCTGGCAAGCGTTCCTAGCGCTCGCCGGCGGCTCGCATGCGACCTACGAATCCGGGCGGATCGATTTTTCCGGCTTCGTCACGCTGTTCGGCGCGATCCGGTTGATGGACGGCAATGCCGTCCTCGCCTATGGGATGCAGGCGCTCGGCGCGCTCGCCGCCATGGCGCTGGTCGCCTTCGTCTGGCGGTGCAATCTGAGCCTCGCGGTGCGCGCCGCTGCCCTGGCGGCCGCGACGCTGATCGCAGTTCCGGTCGCTCTGGTCTACGACTTCCTGATCGCGGGGATCGCGATGGCCTGGCTGATCCGCGCCGGAAGCGAAGACGGCTTCCTGCCCTGGGAGAAAGCAACGCTCGCCGCAATCTTCGTGACACCGTTGCTGTCGCGCAATATCGGCACCGCGCTGCACATGCCGATCGTGCCACTCGCCTTGGCCGCGTTGCTGGCGCTGATCGTCCGACGGGCGCGATCGGAATTGGTGCGCCGCTATGGCAACGCGCCGCTGTTGCGGTGCGCAATCCTCGGATCGCGCCTCGATTGCACGGCAGTCTCGATACGATAAGGCCCGGCACATGCCGGGCCCTACCCTATTCCGTCAAGCTTCGATCAGGCGGCTGAGACCAGCCCGCCACCGCGACGCAACGCAGCAAAGCCCAGAAGCGCGACGCCGAGGATGCTGAGCGAAGCCGGCTCGGGCACGGACGAACCACCACCACCACCACCGCCGCCGCCACCGCCACCGCCACCGCCATTCGGCGAGACCGCTGAAGTGCCGTCGATAACGAAGTCGTCGATGTAGACGTTGCCCGTGTCGCTGTTGTTGCTGATCTCGAGGCCCAGCGTCTCGCCGGCCAGCGCATTGGCCGCAAGGTTGATGTCGTAGTTTTCTAGGGCAAACTCGCCCGGGGTCACCACGCCGCCGAAGCCAGCCGACAGCAAGGTCGTCGTCCCTGCGATCGCCGTGCCGTTGGCCAGCAGCGTGATCGAATCATCCGCCGGATTGATCGGCGACAGCAGCGACTCGCCGAGCAGCAGGGTCACTTGGACCGTGCCCGCATTGCCGGTGAAGGTCCCGTTGAGATTCTGGCTGATGTTGGAATTGGTCTGCAGGAAGCCGACCTGATTGCCTTGCCAGGTCGCCGGGCTGTTGAAGAACACGCCGCCCGCCTTGGGCGCCCAGACGCCGGCATCGCCAAACGCGCTGTTGAAGCTGTCGATCGTCCAGCCGGGAACCGCAGCCGTGCCGAAATTCGACAGCTCATTCTGGTCGGTGTTCGGGGTCAAGCCGACCGGCGCCTCGAAATCGAGATTGGTGCCGGTGATCGCCGCGGCGTAAGCCGGGCTCGCCGCCAGCATCAGCGCGATCGCGGCCGCGCCATAGAGACTCGTGGTGAAAACTTTCATCGAACCATCCTCCTCGCCTGTCGCCATGCGGGCACCTGCACGCACAGCGAGCTGAATTGCACTGCGAGCATTCTGCGGGGCTGCTGGGCCTTCTGGCCCAAGAGGCGGATGGTAGATTTTGTATTTAGATACGTTGTTGGTGCTGGGTATATCGAAAGCATTCCTGCGAAACAAATGGAAAGCTTGGTTAATTCCGATAAATCGTCATTAACGGAACGTGGTTAATCCACCGCCGCGACTCGAAGCGGCGACCGGTCCGCATCGCGGCAGCCTCGTAAAATACGCGAAAACATGCGATTCGCGACCCCGAGGCGCGTGCGACTCGGCATATTCGCGTGGCCGAAAGCGCCGGTATTTGCTAGGTTTGCGAGAGCCCGACGCTCGTTGGGCCAAGCAACAAGCCAACGGAGAACACTATTCATGGCCGCCAAAAAGACGGGAAAAGCTCCAGCCACCGTCACGCTGAAACACATCGCCGCCGCGATTGCCGAAGAGCATGAGATGGCGAAGAAGCAATCCGAGGCCATTCTCGGCGACACGATTGCGCTCATCGTCAAGCATCTGAAGGGCGGGCAACGCATCCGTCTCGGCGGTCTCGGCATCCTGGTGGTGCGCAAGCGCGCCGCCCGCATGGGCCGCAATCCCGCCACCGGCGAAGCGATCAAGATCAAGGCGAGCAAGCGCGTCGCCTTCCGCGCCGCCAAGGACTTGAAGGAAGCGATCTAATCGCTAACCTTGGTTGAATGGCCACGGGCCGCCCGGGTTCGGGCGGCGCCGTCGGCTTCTTTGGTCGACTAGAGCGTGATCCGATCAAATAGAATCGGATCGCGCTCCAGATTCTTTGATTTTGTCGCATTGTCTGCGGCGAACCGCTGCACACTTCGCCGGACAATGCTCTAGCGCGCCTTTCGCCGTTGCAGCGCCGCCCAGAGTCGTCCGGGCGTTGCCGGCAGATCGAATTCGCGAACATCGACCCGGCGCAGCGCGTCGACCACCGCATTCATGCAGGTTGACAAACCGCCGACGGCGCCGGATTCGCCGGCGCCTTTGGCGCCGAGCAGATTGTTGGGGCTGGGCACGCCGCAATCGAAAGCGCGCAAGCCGCGGACCAAGTCCGCGCGCGGCATGATGTAATCGGTGAAGCTGCCGGCCAGCATCTGGCCGCTTTCCCGATCGTAATGGCAATCCTCGCCGAACACATGGCCGGCGCTATGCACGATGCCGCCGTGAAGCTGGCCCTCGGCAAGCTGATGATTGATGACATTGCCGACATCGTCAACGGCGGTATAGGCGACGATCTCGGCCGCGCCGGTCGCGGCGTCGATCTCCACCTCCGCGACATGCGCGCCGCTCGGGAAGGCGCGTCCTGCCGGCACTTCGGCGATCGTGTCGAGCGGATGGGTCGCGCCGCCGGCGTGGCGCAGCACGACGTCATGGAGCGCGATCGTCTTGTCGGTGCCTTTGACCGTGTAGCGGCCGTCGCGGAACTCGACATCGAGCGGCGAGGCTTCGAGCGCCTCGGCGGCGAGCGCCAGGCCCTTCTTCACGATCTCGTCCGCCGCCAGCTTGAAGCCGCTGCCCGAGGTCATGCCGGTGCGCGAGCCGATCGCGGCGCCGCCGATGATCGCCGGCCCATCGGGATCGCTGGCGCGCACTTCCATGCGCGCGGGATCGAGCCCGGTGACCGCGGCGACGATGTCGGGAAAGACGGTCTCGTAGCCCTGCCCGCTCGCGGTCGCAGTGAGATAAAGCCGCGCGATGCCCTGCACATCGAACTGCACCGCGACCTGATCCTTGGGCGCGCCGCCGCCGCCCGACGGCTCGATGAAAGCGGCGCAACCGATGCCGCGCAGCTTGCCGCGCTTGGCTGCCGCCGCTTGGCGCGCGGGGAATTCGCGCCAGTTGGATTCGCGCTCGGCGCGGTCAAGCAGCGCCGCGAAATCGCCGCTGTCGAACACGATGCCGGTATGGGTCTTATAGGGAAATTTCGCCTTCGGGATGAGGTTGCGGCGGCGCAGCTCGATCGGATCGATGCCGAGCGCGGCGGCTCCTTCGTCGACCAGCCGCTCGATGATCAGCGCCGCCTCGGGCCGGCCGGCGCCGCGGAAGGCGCTGGTCGGCGCGGTGTTGGTCATCACTTGGCGGTGGCGCGCGTAGAACGCCTCGACCTCATAGACCCCTGACGACATGCTGATGCCGTTCGAGGTGTTGGTCATGGCGCCCGCCGAGCTGAGATAAGCGCCCGAATCGCACAGCCACTCGGTGCGGAAGGCGAGGAATTTGCCGTCCTGGGCGAGGGCGAGCTCGCCGGCAACGCGGATCGCGCGGCCGTGGAAATCGGTGAGGAAATCCTCCGAGCGCGTCGACACCCATTTCACCGGCTTGCCGAGCTTTTTCGCCGCGAATAGCAGCAAGGCATTCTCGGGGAAAGGCTGCGTGCGCGCGCCGAAGGCGCCGCCGACATCGACCATGTGGACGCGCACGGCCGCCGGCGGCACGCCGAGCATCACCGCCAGCGCGTCGCGCATCGCGAGCCCGCCCTGATTGCCGCAGCGTATTTCATAGGTTTGGCGCTCGGGATCGTACCACGCCACCACCGCCCGCGGCTCCATCGGCGTCGGCGCAACGCGCGGGCTGTCGATATCAGCGCGCACGATCTGCGCGGCGCGCGCGAATGCCGCGGTCGCCTTGGCTTCGTCGCCGTATTCGACATCGAAGCAGACATTGCCGGGGATGTTCGCATGGATCGCCGGCGTGTCTGCGGCCAGCGCGTTGTCGAAACCGATCACGACCGGCAAATCTTCATAATCGACATCGATCAGCTCGGCGGCGTCGGCGGCCTCGGCAGCGGTTTTCGCCACCACCATCGCGATCTCCTCGCCGACGAAACGGACGCGGTCGCGCGCCAGCACCGCCCGCTCGGGCACCAGTATCTTGGCGCCGCCGCGGCCGGGGAACGGCATCATCGGCGGGACGGTGCGGAAGCCGGCTTCCGCGACATCGCGGCCGACGAACACGGCAGCCACGCCGGGCGCCGCCTCGGCCGCGCGTTTGTCGATCCGGCGGATCGCGGCATGGGCGTGATCGGCGCGGCGGAAGGCCGCATAAAGCTGGCCCGGCATGCTCCAATCGGCGCTGTAGCGGCCGCCGCCGGTAATCAGCCGCCGATCCTCCCGTCTGCCGGTGTTCTTCGTTGTCATGGGGCCACCTGTTCTATGTTTCTGAGGGCCATTTAAGCAAAGCGATTGCCGGACCGCCAATCCTCGCTTGGTTCTCGAGGCCGTCCTGACATCGACGGACGGCGTCTCGAAGGGTTGTCGCGGTCGCGCGCGCTCTCTAATCTCGTCGCAAAGCCGCGCCGAGGGAGGCCAGGATCAAAGCGATCGTAATCCGCGAGTTCGGCCCGCCCGAGGTGTTACGTCTCGAAGAGGTGGCAACGCCCGAGCCGGGGCCGGGCGAGGTGCTGATCGAGGTCGCGGCGGTTTCGGTCAATCGCACGCTCGATTGCATCGTTCGCTCGGGAAAATATCCGCGGCCGGTGCAGCTTCCGCTGGTGCCCGGCGTCGACCCGGTCGGGACGATCGTGCTGCTGGGCGACGGCGTGACCGATCGCAAGCTCGGCGATCGCGTCGCGGTCTCGCTCCATCTCGGCAAGCCCGGCGAGCCGCTGCGGCTGCTCGGTATCGACACCTGGGGCGGCTATGCCAAATATGTGAAGCTGCCGGCCAAGAATACCTACCGGCTGCCCGAGGGCCTCGATTTCCACACGGCCGCGGTGGTCGCGCGCCACGCGCCGCTCGCGCACAACATGCTGAACGAGAAAGTGAAACTGAAATCCGGCGAGTGGGTCCTGGTGATGGGCGCCTCGGGCGGGCTCGCCAGCTTCCTCGTGCAAATCGCCAAGCATAGGGGCGCGAAAATCATCGCCGCGGCCGGCACCGATCATCATGTCGCGGTGGCGCAAGGCTTGGGCGCGGACCACGGGGTCAATTACCGCGACCAGGACCTGACGGCGGAGGTGATGAAGATCACCGGCGGCAAAGGCGTCGATGTCGTTTGCGAGAATATCGGCGATCCCGAGCTCTTTCCGAAAGCCTTTGCATCGCTCGGCGCGGGTGGCCGGCTGGTCACCGCCGGCGGACATGGCGGCGGCACCGTGCCGCTGAGCATCTTCACCCTCTATGTCAAAGGCATCACCATCTTCGGCAGCACGCAGCAGACCGATCGCGACATGGAGATGAGCCTCAAGACCGCGGCCGAAGGGCATCTGCGCGCGCTCATCGATCAGGTTCTGCCGCTCTCGGAAGCGGCACGCGCGCACCGGATCATCGAGAGCCGCTCGGGCACCGGCAAGGTGCTGCTCGCGCCTGAATAGCGCCGCACAGGAGGAAAGCATCAAAGCCATCGTCATTCGCGAATTCGGCCCGCCCGAGGTGATGAAGCTCGAGGAGGTGCCGACGCCCGAGCCGGGACCCGGCGAGCTGCTGGTCCAGGTTGCCGCGGTGTCGGTCAACCGCACCCTCGATCTCATCGTCCGCGCCGGAAAATACCAGCGCCCGGTGAAGCTGCCGCATGTGCTGGGCGTCGATCCGACCGGCACCGTGGTCGCGGTCGGCGACGGCGTGAAGCGCCGCAAGCGCGGCGACCGGGTCTGCATTTCCTCGCGCCGCGTGGTGCGCAAGCCGGGCGCACCCATGACCATGCTCGGCATCGATAGCTGGGGCGGCTATGCGCAATATGTCTTGCTGCCCGAGGATGTCACCGCGCTCATTCCCGACGGTCTCGACTTCCATACCGCGACCGTGGTGGCGCGCCACGCGCCGCTCGCCTTCAACATGGTGCGCGCCAAAGCGGCGCTGAAGGACGGCGATTGGGCGCTGGTGATGGGCGCGGCCGGCGGGCTCGGCAGCCTCATCGTGCAAGCAGCCGCGTTCTACGGCGCCCACGTCATCGCGGCGGCGGGCAGCGACGAGCGCGTTGCCGTCGCGCGCGGGCTCGGCGCCGAATTCGGCGTCAACTACCGCAGCCAGGACCTCACCGAGGAGGTCATGAAGCTCACCGACCGGCGCGGCGTCGATGTCGTGTTCGAGAACATCGCCGATCCCGAGCTGTTCCCGAAGGCGCTGGCCTCGCTGCGGCGCGGCGGCAAGCTTTTCACCGCCGGCGCGCATGGCGGGCCGGTGGTGCCACTCAATGTCAGCACGCTCTATATGAACGGGCTCAGCATCGTCGGCGGCACCGAGCACACCGAGGACGATGTCGCCGCCGCGCTCGAAGCCGCCGGCAAGAACCGGCTGAAAGTGCTGATCGACCGCGTCATGCCCTTGTCCGAGGCGGTCGCCGCCCATCGCATCGTCGGCGAGCGCGCCAGCACCGGCAAGGTGCTGCTCGTCCCCGAATGAATTGCAGCCCCCCATCGGAACACGGAGAAGCTTGCCATGATCAATACGGTTTCGATCGCCGCGCCGGACGGCAAGATGGACGTGATGCTCGGCATTCCCGACGGCGCCGGCCCGTTCGCGACCCTGGTCGTCGCGCATCACCGCTGGGGCCTGGACCCCTTCACGCATGGCGTGATCGAGCGACTCAACGCCAATGGCTTTATCGCCGGCGCGCCGAATTTCTATCACCGCCGGCCGGCCGGCGAGGACAGCGCGGAGGCGATGAAATACCTCGCCGACGATCAGATCATCGGCGACATCAAGGCGACCACCGCGCATCTTCAGGCGCTGCCGCGGGCCAAGCGCGGCGCCCAAGGAATCATGGGCCACTGCATGGGCGGACGGCATTCCTTCCTCGGCGCGACCGCGCATCCTTTCAAGGCCGCGGTGATGCTCTATGGCGGCGGCATCACACAGCCGCGCGGCGGCAACCCCCCGGCCTTGAGCCGCGCGGCCGGCATCGCTTGCCCGCTGCTCGGCTTCTTCGGCAAGGACGACAAGAACCCGAGCCCTGCCGACATGGCCGAGATCGACGCCGAGCTGACGCGGCTCGGCAAGCAGCACGAGTTCCACGCCTATGACGGCGCCGGTCACGCTTTCCAGAACACCACCGACGAGCGCTATCGCCCCGCGGCATCGGAAGACGCATGGCAACGCTATCTCGCCTTCTTCCATGAGGCGCTGGCTTAACGGCGGTCCTCAGTCGTTATCGAGCCCCCAGACGCGCTCGAGCAGCGTGAATTTCGGGCGCTGCTCGCGCGTCAGATCCGGGTGGCGCGCCTTGCCGCGGGTGAAATAAGCATTCACGCAAACCAGGTCGCCCTCGAAGCCCGGCACCTTCTCGATCCGCCGCAGACGCAGATCGAACCCCGCGAGCAGCGCGACGATGTCGGGGAGCAGCTTCTGGCCCTTGAAGACCGGGTAGAACCACGACTCCGCTTCGATGCCGATAACGCCGTGCAGCAGATCGCCGAAACCCGAGAGCACTTGATATTCGAAGCCTTCGACATCGACCTTAATGGCATCGGGAGCCGGCGCCTTCCCGGCGCGATGCAATTCGTCATAGCGCGCGCAATCGACCGCGACCCGCTGCTCGGCGACATAGAGCGGCGCGATCTTGTACCCGGCCAGAGCTTCGGGATCGGCTTCGAGCATCGACGAGCAGCCCGTCCAATGCGCCACGTTCAGGGTGTAAGGCCCGGCCGCTGCCGCCAGCCCGCTCTCAACGACCAGCGCCGCGGCGGATGCGGACGGCGCGGACCGCAGCCGAGCCGCTTCCGCCGGGTTGGGCTCGAACATGACCGAGCGGGTCTGGCGCCGGTATCTGCGCCATTTCGGCTGGATGCCGCCGGCGGCGCCGATGTCCACCAGGGTCAGTGGGCTCGTGAGGTTGATCGGAGTGATGGCGCGATAGGCGACCCGAAGCCGGCTGAGCAAGGAAAATCTCCTCCAAGCTGGGAGAGGCCAGCAATGAGATACAACACGCTGGCGCGAGATTGGTTCTGTTTCTCCACCAATCAGCCCGCGCGAAGCCGCCGAATGGCCGATCCGGTGGCTATCGGCTACCGTCGCGAGAGATTTCAGGGAGGAAAATCGCGATGCTGCCGATCGTCGAATGGCATACCCATGTCATCCCGCCCGAGGATACCAGGGACCCGCATTGGCGCGGCAAATGCCCGCTGACGATCGAGAACGTGATCGAGGCGCATCACAAAGCCGACATCGCGCTGTCGGTGGTCACCGATTCGATCCACCAGCTCCAGGACTACAACGAGGCGCAGGCGCTCGACGCCCTGAAAGGCTGGCACGATCGCGCTGCGGCGCTACAAGAAAAATACCGCGGCAAGGTTGTGTGCTTTGCCTCGACGGTGCCGACCGGCGGCGACGCGTTCGACCGCGATGGAGACGGTGGGCGTCGATCACGTGCTCTATGGCAGCGACGCGCCGCCGCTCACCTGGTTGAAGCCGCGCGCGATCCAACTCGTCAACGACCTGCCGGTGAGCGCGATGGACC
>Ga0307373_10009181_pt1 | contig 14853 bp, 13 predicted proteins | sample OX2MG_FD_202534 | JGI IMG/M metagenome (GOLD analysis project Ga0307373, IMG submission 202534) | Soil microbial communities from Risofladan, Vaasa, Finland - OX-2 | ecosystem: Environmental > Terrestrial > Soil > Coastal area > Acid sulfate soil | place: Finland: Risofladan, Vaasa | collected... | reverse complement strand
TCAGAGTAATCTGGCCCACGTCGAGGCCGTGACGGAACTGAGAAAGGTGATCGTCGAAATCTCCGGTTTGCAACTCACGGGCGGGCTCAACCCAGCCACGCTCGGAGCGGCGATCCAAACCACGACGGGCACCATGCAGCAGCGCGGACTGCTCAAGCAGTTGCAAGACAGCTCGTCGAAGCAACTGTTGCCGGCCGCCGCCCAAGCAATTGCACCCTAGGTTGATCACGCCGATGCATTTTGCTCGGAAAGCCGGCTATTTCGCGGGCGGATCGACGTCGGCGGGCAACGTGACGACGAACGATGAACCATGCCCCAATCGGCTTTCGACCTCGATCGTCCCCGCGTGCGCCTCGACGATCCAATGGCAAATGCTCAACCCCAGCCCGTGGCCCGTAGCGGAACGCGCCACATCGACTCGGTAAAATCGCTCGAAAAGATGGGGCAAATGCTCCGCCGAAATGCCAACGCCCGTGTCCGAAACCACCAGCCGCGCGTGCCGTCCGTCCGATTGCAGCCGTATGCTCACGTCGCCGCCATCCGAAGTGAATTTGACCGCGTTGTCGACAAGGTTCACGATCAACTGCCGCAGCCAGGTGGCGTCGCCGCGCGTCGCGGCCTCAGTCCCGCGTTCCCAAACGAGGCGAAGGCCCCGTTCCTCCGCCAGCGGACGATAGAGGTCGACGATTTCGTCGATCATGGTCGCCAGGTCCACCGCGTCGTGACGCACCGCGACCTGGCCGGCGTCGGCCTTGGCCAACAACAACAAGCGATTCACGAGCGACCCCAGGTGCTCGCACTGCTCGTCCAGCGCTCCCAGCGCGTCGCGGTACTCGTCGTCGGCGCGCGCTTGTTGCAACGTGACTTCGACCGCGGCGCGCATCGCCGCCAATGGGCCGCGCAGCTCGTGCGATGCATCGGCGGTGAAGCGAATGATCTGCTCGTGGTATTCGGCCAGCCGGTCGAGCAATTGGTTGATCGTGGCGGCAAGCTGGTCGAGCTCGTCGTCGGCGCCGGAGAGCGGCAACCTCGCCGCGAGATCCTTGGGGTTCAGTCGCCTGGCCGTGGCGATGCTCTCCGCCACCGGGCGCAGAGCTTGCCGCGACAAGAGCCAACCGCCGGCCACGGCCAGCGCCAGGAACGCCAACCCCCCCGCGGCCATCCGCCGGTCGAAATGGCCCAACGCCGCTTCCGTCTCCGCGAGCGAGAGCGCTAATTGCAGCGTTATGGTGCGGTCCTCGCCCGCCACCAGTTTTCGTTCGGCGGCGCGGTAGCGGACGCCGGTTTGTGGCAAGACAATGGTCTCGACCGACTCGCCGAGGCCGGCGGCGGCCAGGCGCTCGGCCACGCCACGGGCAACGTCGTCCCAGGGCGCGGTCCAATCGCCGTCGCCCATCCCCCGCACGACGATCACCAGGCCTTGGTCGCCGTAGGCCGCCACTTCGCGGCGGATCTCCGCGAGCAGCGAGGCGCCCTGGTCGTCTGACGATTCCTCCTTCAGCAAGGTCGCCAATTCCGTCAACTTGTTCGTAAGGAACAAGTCATTCCGGCTCTGCAGCACGATCCGCAGGTTCGCGTGGGCCCACGCGAAGCCCGTCAAAAGCGAAACCGACAAAACCGACGCGGTCCATGCCGCCAAGCGCGGGCGCAATCCGACGCGCCGCCTACGGCTCGCGCAGCACATAGCCTGCTCCTCGCAGCGTGTGGATCAGCGGGCGGTCGAAGGGATGGTCGACCTTGTTCCGCAGCCGGTTGATGTGAACGTCGACGACATTGGTGCCGCCGTCGAAATGAAGATCCCAAACCTGTTCCAGGATCATCGTGCGGCTGACGACCTGGCCCGCGTGCCGCAAAAGGTAGTGCAACAGGGCGAACTGTTTCGCCGTCAGGTCGATGCGGCGATCGGCGCGCTCGACGATGCGGGTCGCCGGATCGAGCCGCAGGTCGCCGACTTGAAGCACCGGCAAGGCCGCCTCTCCGCCGCGGCGCGCGATCGCCCTGATGCGCGCGAGCAGCTCGGCGAACGAGAACGGCTTGGTCAAGTAATCGTCGGCGCCCGTGTCCAGGCCCTCAATCCGATCGTCGATCGCGGACCTGGCGGAAAGGAAGATCGCCGGGGTCGTCAGGCCTTCGGCCCGCAACCGGCGCAGCACGTCGAGTCCGTCGCGGCCGGGCAGCATGCGGTCGAGGACCAGCAGGTCGTAGGCGCCCGAACGCGCGCTGCGCAAGGCTTGCTCTCCATTCGTGGCGGAATCGACGGCGAAGCCTTGCTCCTTGAGCCCCCGTTCGAGGTGCCGGAGTAATTCCGCGTTGTCCTCCACGACGAGTATCCGCATGGTCGCCTGGTGGGCGCCGCCCACCATCCCAACTAAGTGAATCGTCGATTGTACGCGGTGTCCCATGGGTATGCCGTCGAAGATTACAGCATTGTCATCTTCGCGTCATGCGCCCGCAACTTTGGCCAATTAGAATGCCACCCATGCTAACTGGCCCGTTCGGTCTCAAGAAGCTTGAGAACATGACTTCACCTCGCCGCGGTTTCACGATCATCGAGCTGCTCGTCGTGATCGCCATCATCGGCCTGGTCGTGGCCATCGTGTTGCCGGCGGTGCAATCGGCCCGCGAAAGCGCGCGGCGCACCGAGTGCTGCAACAACCTCAAGCAGATCGGCGTGGCGCTGCACAATTACGTCGATTTGCACCACGTCTTTCCGTCGGGCTACATCTCCGCGTTCGACGCCGCGGGCACTGACACGGGGCCGGGTTGGGGATGGGCGGCGATGTTGTTGCCGGAGTTGGAGCAATTTGGGACCTATCAGCAGATCCAATTCGGCCTGCCGATCGAACACCCCTTGAACGCCGACGTTCGCGTGACGAGTCTTCCCGTCTATCTCTGTCCTTCCGACCCTTCGTCGCGGCGTGTTTGGCAGGTGCAGACGGGACCGCCCAATCCGACGACGCCGATCTGCATGGTTGCCGAGGCGAATTACGTCGGCGTTTACGGTACGACCGAGCCCGGGGTCGACGGCGACGGGATGTTCTTTCGCAACAGCCACGTGACGCCGGCTGACGTCCGCGACGGCCTCTCTCAAACGTTGGCCGTAGGCGAGCGTTCGCAGCTCCTGGGCTTCGCCACGTGGACGGGTTCGGTCACGGGCGCCGTGCTCGTACCCGATCTGACGGACGGTGTTGGGAGTGGGCCGCCGGAAAACGGAACCGGTATGGTGCTTGGGCACGTGGGCGATCGAATTCCGCCGGGCGACGTGTTGTCGGAGGTCAACCAATTCTACAGCCTGCACGCGACCAGAGGCGTGCAATTCTTGTTCGCGGACGGGCACGTTTCGCTTCTGAGCGGCTCGCTAAGCTATCCGACATTTCTCGCCCTGACCACGCGGGCGGGCCGCGACGTGGCGAACGGCGATTTTTGAAAGGGGAAAGATGCGTAAGATTGGATTTCTCGTCTTGCTCCTGATCGTGGGCGGTTGTGCAAAAAAGACGCCGGAGCCGTCGGAGGTGGTGCCTTTGGAACAGGTGCCCGAAGCGGTCATGAAGGCGGCCCGCCTCGAGCTGCCCAACGCGAGATTCGAGATGGCCTGGAAGAAAAAGGAAGATGGCCGGCTGGTGTACGAGGTGCGCGGCAAGACGGCGACGGGTAAGACCTTGGAAGTCGAGGTCACACCTGACGGCGAGGTGATCGCCGTCGAATAGGCTAGCCCGACGGTGTTGCTGGTTTTGTTTGTGATGGGTCGCCGGACGGCGTGCCGATGGCACGGTACAGGGTGAACTGCGCCGCGTCGTAGTCGACCAGCGTTCGCAGGTACTCGCGGCGCGCCTGGGCCAGGGCCTGAATCGATTGCAATGCCTCAAGCGGCAGCCCTCTCGCGTCGAGAACGCGATCCAAATTACGTTGGTAGGAGTTGGCCGCGGCCTCGACGCCCTCTCGGCCGATTGCGATCTGCCGGCGGCGCGCTTCGACTTGGGCATGGGCCTCCGTGATCTCGCGAGAGACGAGGTCCATGGCCGCCAGTTGCCGCACCTGAGCTTGCCGCACGGCCGATTGGGCGTCGTGGCGGGCGGCGGCATCTCCGAGACCCAAATTGCGCATCTCCCAATAGGCGGCGGCGTCGAGGTCCAGTCGGCCGGTCCCCGGCGCCAGGTTGCCGTTGACTCCGGCACCCATCGCGCCGTAGCTCCCACCGACGAGCAGGCTGGGAACCAATGGCGCGAAGCGTTCGCGGCGCAAGCGTTGCACCGCCTCGCCCACGAGGAACCGGCTTTCGTCGAGCTCCGGCCGGCGAGAAAGCCCCTGGATCACGAGCTCGCGCAGGTCGGCGCCTTCCGGCACAAGTTCAATCGGCACGACCGTTGGCTCGACGGGCTCCAGAAGCATGGTCGGGTCGATGTGCAATAGTTGCGCAAGCCGCGCCGAGGCCACCTTGCGCGACTCCTCGGCACGCAGCAAGTCGTTGCGGCGCACGGCCAACTCGGTTTGCAGGCGGTCGGCGTCGGACTGCAAACCTTCGCCCGTGCGCGCGTAATCGGCGGTCACATCCGCAAGTCGTTGGGCTTTTTCCCTGATATCGAGCGATATCGAAAGGTCTTGATGGGCACGTAATAGCTCGAGGTAACCGAGCGAAACATTCAAGATCGCATCGTTCGTGGCCGCGGCGGCGGCGCGCTGTCGGCCGGCGGCGAATTGTCGGGCGGCCAGCGGCTGAAAGATCGCATCGGCCAGACTGAAATTGGCGTAGACTCCCGGCACGATCGGCGTGCCGGCGCCGTAAACGCCCGCCCCCAATCCGGAATAGAACGCCCCGCGAGACGTATTGAATTGCGTGCCGTCGACGTTCTGGATCGAACCGTCATGGCGGTTGTAGCTTGTGCCGCCGCGGATCGATGGAAGCCACAATGTCTGGGCCCTTTCGACGCGGGCCAAGGCTTGGCGAATCTGTTCGCGGGCTAGCGCGACCTGCAAGTTGTCGGCATTGGCCAACCGCAAAGCCGTTGGCAAGTCGATCGGAAGGCTCTCGACGTTGTTGGCGCCTCGGCCCGGTGGTGCAACCCTGGGAAACGACGTTGCTGCTTGCCTTGGAGCGCGGTTGGGAGTGCCCGGCGGAATCATCTCGGACGGCGCGGGCACGACCCTCGGCAAGGTTTCGGTCTGCAGGAAACCGACGGTCGATACGGCAGATTTCCCGATCTCTGGTTTCCGCGAAGGAACTTCGACGCGCGGGCGTTGTGCGGCACACCCGGCGACAACCGCCATGAGAAAGGCGCATGTCACATGGTGATGTGCCGTTAACCCACACATGTGTGTAGACCAGGGACGGTGACGGCCAGTGGGGGAGCGACCCCCATCGGGACGAATCGGCATGCGCGCGCGATGGAGTTTAACGAAAAGGCGGCATTTGACGAAAGAACGGGTTGTAACGACGGTGCGGGCAGGCGCCAGTCCAAGGCGAGCTTGATGCTACGGCCTACTTTCCCTTCTCGGCGGGCGTGGCTTCGGCGCGCTGACCGCCGGCCAGTGCCGGCGTCACTTTTTGAACCACGTTCTCGTCGCCGCCAAGCCCCGAGACGATTTCAACGTCGGTGCCGTCGGACAGGCCCGCTTCAAGTGGTTTTTCAACCAAGCTGCCGTCCTCGACACAAAAACACGAGGCGTTGCCTTCGTGTCGGCGGACCGCGGTAAGCGGCAAGCTCAGCGCCTCGTGGCGTTCATCGAGAACGACGGTGGCATAGACGTACATTCCGGCCCGTAGCACGCCATCGGGGTTGGGCACGTCGATCTCGGTTCGCAAGGTGCGGCTGGAGCTCGTGGAATCGAGCGCCCAGGCGGTGCGCGTGACCTCTCCGGTAAAATCGCGGCCGGAAAGCGACTGAACACGGATCGTCGCCCGATCGCCGCGGTCGACGAGCGTCGCCTCCATCTCGGGCACGTCGACGAACACGCGCACGACGTCGGTCTGCACGACCACGAACAACGGTTTGGTTTGCGCCTGGTCGGCCGGTTGCACGAAATGGCCCACGTCGAGATTCCGCTCGCTGATCGTGCCGTCGAACGGCGCTTCGATGCGCCGGTACTCTGCCAGGGCGCGGGTCTGGGCCAGGTCGGCCTCGGCGACGCGCCGCCGCTCGTGCGCGGCTACCTCGTCAGCGACCGCCTTCTCGACATAGGCCTCGCTCTCGGCGATGGCCGCGTTGGCCGCGTCGACTTTTGCCGCCGCGTCACGCGATGCCGCTTGGGACGCTTGAAACTCATTTCGGGTTGCGTCCACCACCTTGGTGTTCACCGAACGGTTCTCCGTCAGCTTGACGACCCGCTCATATTCCGATTTCCATTTTTCCTGGTCGTGCGTGGTCCGGTCGACCTCGGCCAGGGCCTGTTCGAGCCTGGCCTTGGCCGTCTTCACTTCCGCCTCGGCCACTTTGATATTAGCCCGGGCCTGGTCGATCTCCGCCCGCTTCAGTCCGACGACCGCTTCCTTCTCCCGAATCTGCTCGTCGAGCTCGGGAATGGACAATTCCGCCAGGAGTTCGCCACGCTCAATGAGGTTCTCATCATCGTCGTAGCGAGGCCCGCGGACGTCGTCGCCGATGTCGCGGGTGAAGCGCTCCACGTAGCCCGGCACCTTGGCAAAGAGCGGCGCGCGGCGAAACGCGTCGACCTGGCCCGGCTGCCGCGTGCGGCGGACAAGATCCTTGCGCTCCGGCCTGACGGTCGTCACGCGAATCGCCGGTGTTTCGCCGACAGACGCGTTCGTGTTCGAGTTGTTGGCATTGCCGCCGCCCCATTGCCCGTCGCATCCGACGAATACGAGTAGCAGAAACGCAGCGTAGCACCGAAGGTGCGCAATTCGAAAGCCCAGGGCGCAGCCCTGGGAATCGACGTGATCAAATTGGTCGTAAGCCCCAACGGGGCGTGACTCTTCGGCGCCATCCCACGAGTCGCGCCCCGTTGGGGCTAACGACATGGGGTGGCATTGGCGTCCCCAGGGCTGCGCCCTGGGCTGTCGAATCCGGCCCCTTTGGGGCCGTGGTCCCAGCAGTGCGGCCCGGTGAATGAACTGTGCCTGGACGTGGCTCATTTTCGTTACTCGTTCCCTCGTTTCGTCGACCCGTTGCGCGGGTGCTGCGAACGGCTCCGCGGACGTTCCGCGTCCGCGCATACCCTGTGGCGCGACCGCGTCGTGGGGCCGCGGAGCAAAGGTACAAGCAGGTCTCCTTTTCCCCTCATCCCCTTTTCCCCTTTTCCCGCTTCCGATCCGTACTCTCCGCGGTTCTCGTTTCGTTGTCATTCGGGCTATCCTCCCTCCTTGGCGGCTGTATCGTCCGACGGAGTGTAATGGGCGCTTTGGGGGTCGTCCGGGTCGAGCGAAGCCGATTGAGCGCTGGCCCGTCGTTGGACGATGGCGAACACGGCTGGCAATATGAACAGGGTGGCAAAGGTCGCGGCGGCCAGTCCGCCGATCACCGCCCGGCCCAAAGGCGCCACTTGCTGGCCCCCTTCACCTAACCCCAAGGCCATCGGCACCATGCCGGCGGTCATGGCAAGGCTGGTCATCATGATCGGCCGCAAACGGCTCGCCGCGCCCTCGATCGCCGCGGCCACGGAACTGTTTCCTGCGCGACGGTGCTGCTCGGCAAACGTAACCAGCAGGATGCCGTTGGCCATGGCCACGCCGATGGCCATGATTGCTCCGATGAACGACTGGATATTGAGCGTGGTGCGCGTCAGCCAGAGCGCCAGCGCCACGCCCGCCACCACAGCCGGGGCCGTCGAAACGGTGACCAGCGCCAGCCGCGGCGACTGGAAATTCGCCGACAACAAGAGGAAGATCACGACGACCGCCAGACCGAAACCGATCGAGAGGCCGGTGAGCATATCGCGCATCGGCGGGATCTGCCCTCGCGTCTCAGGTTTGGACCCCTTGGGCGGATCACCGGCCCGGTCGATGGCTTGGGCCACTTGCCGCGCAACGCGCCCCAAATCCTCGCCATGGAAGTTGGCGGTGAGGCTGAGTTGGCGTTGCATGTTGTAGCGGTCGAACTCGCCAGGCATCGTTCCCTCGCGGACCTCGGCCACGTCGCGCAGGAGGAGTTGCTTGTTGCCGTTGCGCTTGATGGGCACGGCCTCCAAATCGGCCAGCGAGGTGGTCCGCGCCTCGGGAATCTGCACCTGCACCAGGTAGCCAATTCCCGTCTTAGGGTCGGGCCAGAAGATGGGAGAGACGAACCGCGACGAGGTGGTGGCGGCCAACAGCGAGCGCGCAACTTCGGAAGGCACGATGCCGGCCAGCCCGGCCTTTTGCCGGTCGAGTTGGACTTCGACGGTCGGGTAATCGAGCGACTGCGCGACCTGCAAGTCGCGCAGGGACGGGATCTTCTCCAGCTCCTTGCGCATTCGCTCGTTGTAGGCTCGGCTTTCCGCCAGATCCTGTCCGCTGATCGCCACCTCGATCGGCGTGGGCGAGCCAAAGCTCATCACCTCGTTGATGATGTCGGACGGTTCGAACGAGAGCCGTAGTTGCGGCAGCCGCTCGCGCAGGTCACGGCGCAGCGCTTCCTTCAGATCCTCGATCCGGATGCCGCTCTTGGGCTTGAGGGCGACCCGCAAGAACGCCTCCTCCGGTCCACGCGACCATTGGAACACGGCGTTGATCGGGTAGGTCGACGGGATGCTGCCGACGTAGGCCAGCGTCGACTCGATCTTTTCGGCGCCGACTTCTTGCTCGATGGCCTTGAGCACATCCAACGTGTACTTTTCCGTCCGCTCGATGTGCGTGCCGTCCGGAGCGCGAATCCGAAGCCGGAACTCACCCGCGTCGACCAATGGAAAGATCTCGATTCCCAGCCGGCCGCCCACGAGCACGATGACGGCCGCGGCCGCCGCCACGTAACCGAGCACCAGCGGCCAGCGAAGGCCGACAAGCCGATTGAGGAGCCGTTCATAGGCCGAGCGGAAATGGGCGAAGGAAGCCCGAGTCGACGCCGCCGAGTCGTGCCGGCGCCCTTGATCGTGGGGCACATGGCGCAACAGCCAGGTAGACGCCACCGGCACGAACGTGCTCGATAAGATGTACGACGCGATCATCGAAAAGCCCACCGCCAGCGAGAGCGGGACGAACATCTCACGCGCCGCTCCCTGCATGAAGAACGACGGGATGAACACCGCCAGCACGCAGAGCATGGCCAAAAGGCGCGGCACGGCGGTCTGGGCGTTGCCGGCCCGGACGGCGCGGGCGATGTTGGGCGTGTGCTGGAACTGCGTGTGGATGTTCTCGATTTCGACGGTGGCCTCGTCGACCAGGATGCCGATCGCCAGTGCCAGCCCGCCCAAGGTCATCAGGTTGATCGTGTTCCCCGTCAGCCACAAGCCGACGACCGCGGCCATCAGCGCCAGTGGAATATTGAGCACCACGACCAGCACGCTCCGCCAATCGCGCAAGAACAAGAGCACCATCAGCCCGGTCAGCGCCGCTCCAAACGCCCCTTCCGTCACCAGCCCACGGATGGCGCGGGTCACGTAGGGCGATTGATCGAATTCAAAGTCGACCTGGATGTCGTCGGGAAGCGCCGCCCGCATGTCGGGAAGGGCGTTCCTCACCGCCTTGACCACGCTCAACGTCGAGGCGTCGGCCCGCTTGGTGGCCAACAGGTAGATCGCCCGCCGCCCATTGACCAGCGCGTAGCCGGCGGCGATGTCCATGCCGTCCTGGATGGTCGCCACGTCGCGGAGGTAAATCGTGGGCGACCCGGTCCGCAGAGGAATCTCGCCCAGGTCTTCGATTTTTTTCACGATCGCGTTCATGGGCACGATGGGGTACTTGTCGCCGATATGCACGTTGCCCGACGGGCTGATCGTATTGCCCGACGCCACGGCGGTGATCACGTCGTCGGGCGAGAGTTGGTAAGCCCGCAATCGATCGGGGTCGGCGTTGACCAGGATCGTGCGCTGGTTGCCGCCGAAGGGCGGCGGAGCCGAAACGCCCGGCAGCCTGGCGAACATCGGCCGAACGCGGAACAGCGCCAGATCCTGGATTTCGGACAGCGAGCGGGTCTCGCTGTGAAGCACGAGGTAGCCGACGGGCACGCTGCCGGTGTCAAACCGCATTACGAAGGGCGAGACGGTGCCGGGCGGCATGAAGGCCTGCGAGCGGTTGACGTAGTTGATCGTCTCGGCCATGGCCTGGGCCATGTTGGTGCCAGGGTGGAAATAGAGCCGCATCAAGGCCAGACCCTGGACATTGCGGCTCTCGACGTGGTGGATACCCGTGATGTAAAGGAAGTGGTATTCGTAGTAGTTCGTCAGCAGGCCTTCCATCTGGGCCGGGTCCATGCCGCCGTAGGGTTGGGCGACGTAGATCACCGGTAGGTTGAGGCTGGGAAAGACATCGACGTCCATCCGCCGGACGGCCAGGATGCTGCCCATCGCCACGGCCACGATGGCGACCATCACGGTGAAGGGCCGGCGAAGGGCGAAGACGATCGGGTTCATGCTTCGTTACTTTCGGCGTCGTTCTTGCGGGCCGGACCGGAGAGCTGGCGGGCGCGTCTTGATCACTTGCGGGCGGGACCGGGGCGCACGCAGGCGATTGCGCCGGAGCGATTGGAACGGCTCGTCGTCGTCCTCGATGATCTCCGCCACAAGCTCTTTCAACTTGTCGCGCGCCAACGCAAGCACCTTTCGTCCGGCTTTGGTGGCCCGATAATACTTTCGCCGGCGGCCGTCAACGACCTCGGCGCGACTCTCGATGTGGCCCAGTTTTTCGAGTTGGTGCAGGGTCGGGTAGAGCGTGCCTTGGCTGATCCGGTACCCGTGACGAATGAGCTCCGCCGTGATTTCCGCGCCGTAAACCGGCTCTTTGGCCGCGTGGTACAGAATGTGCAGCCGGATGAAGCCGTGAAAAAAATGGCGCGTAATGGGGTCGTCTACCATGAGTCTTGACGCCGATGTCGGATTCCGACATGATAACCCACACTGCCGGAATTGCAATCAGGCGATCCGGAATTCGCGGCGCCCTGGGCACGGGATCAAGGTGGAACATTTGGGAGAACGTCGATGGCACGTGAATCAACGCTTCCCTGGAAATCGTTTTTTCTGGGGATGATAGTCCTCGGCGGTACGCTGTGGTTGAGCACACGGCCCGCGGCGACCGCCAAGGATGGGGGCAAGGCGGCAACCGTGGACGACTTGACGGCGGAGATCGAGGCATTGAAGAAGCTGCTTCCCGACCAGTCGCACGCGATGGCCGACGTGGGTTACCATTTTACGAACCTTTGGTTCGCCGGCGACGCCGCCAACTGGCCGTTGGCCGAGTTCTACTTCAACGAAACGCGGTCGCACTTGCAGTGGGCGGTCAGGATCAAGCCGGTGCGTCAGGACAACGCGAAACGGGACGTGGAACTCGTTAAGATTTTGCAAGCCGTCGAAAACACGCCGCTCAAGCAGCTCGGCGAGGCGATCGCCGCCAAAAACAAGAAAGAATTCGTCGCCGGTTACAAGGCGACCCTGGAGGCGTGTTACTCCTGCCACAAGGCGTCGGAAAAACCCTATCTTCGCCCGCAGATCCCAAAGCGCCCGGAGGCGCAAATCATCAATCCCGATCCGCAAGCGACCTGGCCGCCCTAACGCAAAAGCTGTTAGAAATCCATGAATCCCAACTCATTCGACCTCGTTGACGACGAAGCGCGGGTCGCGAGGCACAAGTCGATGCAACGTGCAATCGACGTGGAAATCGAGGTCTTCCAGGACAACCCGGGGTCGACCACCCCGCACGCCGCCGGCCATCTGGCGGGGCACCGCCGTGCTTGTATAATCCGCGGGCAAGTTTGGTTTTTCTAGAAGCGGAGAGCCGACGCCTCCCGGTCCCGGAATGCCATCATGCCCGCCTTGGTGCTCCTGTGTCTGGCCATCGTCTTTTTTCTGACCGCCGTCATCAGCGTGGTCACGGGGGGCACGTCGCTGATCACGGTGCCCGTCATGATGCAATGCGGACTCGAGCCGCATATCGCGGTCGCGACCAACATGCTCGCGCTCATATTCTTGAGCCTCGGCGGGACACTGCCGTTTCTCAAAGGCAAAGTCATCGCTTGGCGCCGCCTGCCCGCCCTAACAGGCCTAACGCTGCTTGGATCGACCCTAGGCGCATTCGTTTTAGTGGCCGTGCCGACCAAAGCGATGCCCATCGTGATTGGCACGGCGATGATCTTGGTCGCCGCCTTCTCGCTACTCATGCGCGACGCCGGCGTAACGGCGCGCGCCAAGGCGCCTTCTTGGGGCCTGGAGACGGCCGGCCACGTTGCGACCTTTTTTCTTGGCGTCTACGGTGGGTTTTTCAGCGGCGGCTATGCGGCCCTTCTGACCGTCGCCTATGTGGCATTGTTTCGCATGACGTTCGTCGAGGCGGTGGCGACGACGAAAATCTTGAACGTCGCCTCTTCGCTGGTCGCGACGGCGGTCTTCGCGGGACAGGGTCTCATCGACTGGAACCTCGGTTTCCTTCTTGGCGGCGCTTCCTTCGCCGGCGCGATCCTGGGCGCGCAGTTGGCCCGCAGGTTGAGCAATGTCTGGCTGCGGCGGATCTTCCTGGCCGCCGTCATCGCTCTCGGCGCGAAGACGTTGATTTATGGTGCCCGTTGGTCGATTTGACACTCGACAGGTCATCCGAACCGCTGCAAACCGCCTTGAATTGTGAAACGGGCGCGGCACAGGGATGCCGATCTCACAGCGCCGGATGCTACGAGCGTGCCTTGCCCGGCGGTTCATCGTTGGCCAGGATTTCTGGCACGTTTGCGTGCCCTGCTTGACACGTTACCCGTTCTAACGGTGGATGGAATCCCCACTTTTGTTCTCTTGACGAGAGAGAGGGAAAACCGACTAGTATTAATAGAACTTTCTCACGCCGATTACCAGCTCCGGCTGGGCGGCAAATCCTACGGTCGCTTCGGCGACCGTAGCTGTTTCTATGCATCATCCATGCGTATTTGCTACGTTGACGAGGCGGGATGCACGGGAATCAGTGGTTGAAGGGTATGCGGGTCCAGCCGCCTTGCGCCGCAATCCCCGCCGGTGCGCCCGCGGCAAAGCGCACTTCGCCTGCGTTGAAGTCGAGTAACTCCGTCATGTGGTTGCCAAACGCGGCCATAGGCGGACGTGTAATGAGGCGGAACTCGACGGTGTAAGGAATCAGGTCCACGTTTTTGCTCTGGTCGTCGAAGAGCACGACGATCTCGCCGCCCACCACGGATCGGCTCGAAGGTGCCTTGATCCCCTTGTAGCCGTTGCTCTGGATAAACGTCCTCCGGTCCTTCAAATGGTCGTAGTCCTGGGACGGGTTCACCATGAGTGAGGGAATTACTCCGACGGCAGTTGCGTTGGCTTGCGTCAGGTGACAAACGTCAGGAATCGCATTCTTCGGACGAATCTCCCAAAGAGTGAATCTGTCCGAAAACGCGGGCAGCCCGGGACTGAGAGGCTGATGCAGCGCGTCGAGGCGGCGGACCACCTCCCGCTGGAAGTAAAACATCTTCTCCGCCAAGCATGCATTCGGGGTGTCGGCAAGGTAGACGGTGACGACGCCCCCGTGGTTGTACCTTCCGCCGTGGTAGTTGTTTTTGGCCCCGAGCCCGTTCACCACCTTCTTGTGGTAAGCGCGGTTCGGCGTGTGGTACGAGACTGGGGTGATCCGGAAGAGCGGGCTGCCCGCCGCGACGATGACCGTCAGGTTTGGGTTGACAGGCATGCATTGTCCTTCCGGCTTGGCCTGTAGGGGTCGCCAAATCGGAATGAACCGACCCACCTGTTCACGTCCTGAATCGCGTCCGGACCGTAGCTCTCCAGAAAATCTTTCATCGACGACGCCGACCAGGGCGGCGCGAACAAAGACGGATCGGCCTTGGAGACTGTCGGGGCCACCTGCTGCAGAAGCAATCGCACTTTTTCCTCGTCGAAGTTCTGGAACGAAAGCAAATGGAGGACCGTCTGCCACCAATCGCGCAACACGTTCAGCTTTGCCTCCGTTAGGGCGTCCGTGTCTTTTCTCCATCCGCAAAAAATACGAGTATCCTCGCGGAGGAACTTGGCAAAAAAACCGTCTCCAAGCGCGAGGTGCTTTGTTTGCCACTCGACCTGGCAGCGCAAAGCTCCCTCGCTCTCGTCCTGGAAGAAGTCGGGGATCGAGGTCATGATGATTCCTCGGTGAAAGTTCGGTCAGGCCCCCTGCCAGCGGCACATACAGTCATTGTTCATCGCAGTCCCTGGGGAATCAAGCCCGGCTTGACGGCGGTTTTCGGTTTCGGCGGGTTACGACCCGCGTCCGCCACGAGCCAGCCGCTCGTCAAAGAGCACGATCGCGCGCAGCAAGCCGCTTTGGCGACAGTCCAGGCCGCCGCCCAACGGGATGGCACCGCACCGACCGGCGAGTCGCGGCTGCGTCGGCCCAGATCACGGCCATCATGGCGTGGGCTCGACTGGGCCGACGCGCACTTTGCAAGCCAGGGCAGTTGGCCGTCGCAGTACTCCGGCGCCATCGACGGGGCCGGCGGGCAAACCTGGGCTGGCGTGCAACGGACGTTGCTCAAGGGTGGCCGCGGGTTGCCGGGCGGCACGTCGTTGAAAAAACTGCTCGACCGGCACCGGCGAAAGCCGGCGCGTCGCCCCAAATAAGAGAGGACCGGAGCGTACGCGACGCCTAGCAACGCAATCATGGCTGGCGGGGCAGTGACCGGCGCGTGTATGTTCGAGGAATGGCTTCAAAATCGTTCAAATCGTGTCCCCTTTAACAAGATCTGGTTGCTAAGCATGCGGCGGCTGGCTCAAAATCTCCGGGAAATACGCATGCCCGCTGACCTC
>Ga0307373_10009180_pt1 | contig 14854 bp, 8 predicted proteins | sample OX2MG_FD_202534 | JGI IMG/M metagenome (GOLD analysis project Ga0307373, IMG submission 202534) | Soil microbial communities from Risofladan, Vaasa, Finland - OX-2 | ecosystem: Environmental > Terrestrial > Soil > Coastal area > Acid sulfate soil | place: Finland: Risofladan, Vaasa | collected... | reverse complement strand
CGGCTTTATTGCCGTCATTTTCACCCAGTAAATCTGAACTATACGATTTACATAAGAAAAGGGTATTGATTACATTCTCAAGATGCAGGGCACAAATGAGTGCGAATGAGAATACATGGTTTTGAAAGTTGATTCGAATAGCCATTTCTAATTCAGATAGGAATGACCATAAGTAGCAGGGTGTTCGAACGAGGGCAGATGGCACTTTCTGGTCTGAAATTATGCAAGTGGAAGCACACAGATCAGGCGCTAATCCGCTAAGTTATTGAAAAGACCTGGTGGACGCGGAAGGAATCGAACCTTCAACCTGTCGATTAAGAGTCGTGGGGAGTTGACTCAGTTTAATCCGCTAACCTGCTTATCAAACAACAACTTACGAACCGTTCGCCCGCACGGATGGAATTGCTTAAATTGCTTGTAACGTGTTGATTCTGCATAGAGGTTTAGAGAGCACACGTCACATTTACGTCACACTATTCGGGGATTTCTTGGCCTATTGCGCGCCCCTATCTCTGCCCGCGACCTCTGGGCTTTCTACTCACAGTGGTAGTCCCCACGATCTTATACGCAGCTCTCACTGCAGGCCGTTGGACGGCATGTTGATCCCGAATTTCGAGAACCAAACGTTTTCCGAGAACACGCGCCGCACGCGCCAGCGTGTCCAGGGAGACGGCGGTATTTTGGGGATCGAGCAAACGATCCAGTTGTGAGCGGCTCGTTTTCAATTCCGTTGCCATTGCCTGTTTGGTTTTTTGCTGGCGGGCCATCTCCTGCTCAAACTGCCAGGCCAGCACCCGTTTGATGGCCGCCGATTCGACTTCCTCCCGGATACCTTCCTCTTCCAAGAACTCGTCAAAAGAGGAGCCGCTATGAACCCTTGCTTTTTGGCTCGCCATGTCTATTTCCTTCCCTTCATCTCAGCTTCGTGCAGCCGCTTATTCTTCTGTGCCAGCTCCATATCCGTAGTCGGCGTCTTCTGCGTCTTCTTTATAAATCCGTGGAGCAATACCATTCGTCCCTCGACATCCACATAAAAGAGCACCCGCGCGATCTTGTTTCCGCTGAGATTGGATCGCACCTCGTACAGCCGATCACCGAGTGAACGGCAGACGGGCATCCCGATGGGCCAGCCAAACTCAACGGCCTTGATGTCCACTCCAATTTGCTTGCGGTCTTCCACCGGTTCAAGGGATTTCAGCCAATCGCGGACAGGCTCCCTACCAGCGGCAGTCCGAAAAAAAATGACCGAGATACGCTTGGTTGGCGCTTGAACCCTTGCGGCTGGTAGAACTGGCGTCACAACCCGAATGGTACCATATACGGTACACGTTATCTAGGGGAGATACGCGGACAAAGCCTCGATGCTCGACGCCCTGTTTCTGGCAACGGTTCCGTCCCCGGTACACATGACGTAACGCGCGTATCTGTAGGGCAAACCGACGTTAGCAGCGCGAGCGCGTGGCCCGATGGCTTATCGGCGAAAACCTCGGACGGAGCGGAGATAGGCGCGGAGTCTCGCGCTGGCCCGTCGGGCGGGCAAAGTAGGGTCTGGCGCAAAGCGCCAGCACGCTACAGGGCGGGAATCGACGGGCCGAAATAAAAACGGAGCCTATAGTTCAGGCTCCGTGAAGGTTGGCTGTTGGAATTATGCAGCGGTGGATTTCTTCGCAGCTTTGGCTTGCGGCTTCGGTATGGCCCTCTTCTGTGCGGACCTCGCCTTTTCCTTTGCGGCGAATTCCTGCTTGACCTTGAGGGCGATGGCGTCTGTGTCCACCTTGTAATGCTCGGCTGCTTGCTTGAGTGCGTTGCCAGCATCGGGTTGTGTCCGTGCTGTGTGGAGAATGACCATCTCCACTAACAACCGTCCGAGCTCGCCTTCGTCGGCTTTGTGGATGTAGGCAGATAGCAGCTTCGGTATTGAATCGCTGTCCTTTGCTTTTTTGATGCCGCGATTGCGGGCGACAACCTCCAGCCGCCGTTCATCCAGCATCGGTACAATCCGTTCCACGATGAAAAGCAGGTCGCGTTTCATCAGCCGCACGGGAACGGCGGCGATGATGGCATTCAGGACGCGCAGTCCGGTTGCCTGGGCGAGAGCTTCCGCACGGCGCTGTTTCTCTTGCTCGGCCTTCCAATTGGCATCGGCAGGTGGCTTCTGCTTCTTCGGATGGTGAACCGGGCAGTTCGGGTCGGCACAGATTTTGCGGAGTTCGCCTTTCTCCGTGCCTTCCGTGATGATGGCCTCAGTCGTGGATTTGCAGGTCTTGTACTCCGGCCAATCGCGCTGATGCTTGCCCGTTGGTTTTTCCTGCTTGATCTCGATGTACTTGTTGCGCGGGATTGCAGTGCTACCTGCGGCTGGTTGGCCGTAAGCAGCGGAAATTTGTACGAGCTTGGGCTTGGCTGCGAGAGTTTTCGCAACATGCGCGTCCACCTTGGTCTGGTAGCAAGCGGGATCGGTGCAAGCGTCCTGCCGCACGTCCGCAAACAGCAGCTTGTTGTGGCCTGTCCGTTTCGAGCAATCGTGGCAACTGCCAGCTTGCGGGTTGAGGGTCGCGTCGCTTTTGGAGAATGGCGCTTCACTCAGAATGAGCATGACATTGTGCTCAATCCAGTCTTTGAGGTTGCGGACGGGCAGCAGGATGCGTTTGCTCTTGCTGCCACCTCCCCAATCCTCGCGGAAGCAAGCGGCAAGCGCCCGTTCCTGTTCTGCTGGCTGGAGCTTTGCCAACAGCAGCGCATGGCCTACGCCGATTTCGTCTTTGTAGAATGCTTCGACCACTGCCGGGGCAAGCTCCGTGAGCTTGATGCGTTGGGCCACATACGCTGGCGATTTGCCCGTTTTGGCAGCGATTTGTTCGATGCTGTATTTCGGCTCCTCCAGATTCAGCAAGGCGCGGAACCCTTGCGCTTCCTCCAGTGGGTGAACGTCAGAACGAATCAGATTCTCGACCAACTGCGCTTCCAACGCCTCGGCATCGGTAAGATTGACGATGCGAACGGGAACGGTTTCCGACTCAGCCAGTTGTGCGGCGCGGTAACGCCGCGCTCCGGCCACGATCTCGAAGCTGCGCTCGTTCAGAGGCCGCACAAGCAAGGGCGAGAGAACGCCCTGGCTTCGGATGCTGGCGGCCAGTTCTTTGAGGGCCGCGTCTTTGAAGATGCGGCGCGGGTTGGTCTTCGATTCGGTGAGAATCGAAAGCGGCAGGTTGCGGTATTCGGTAGCTGCGATGTTTTGAGTAGACATGATGCGCTTCTCCTGTGGTTGAACGTGCGTGGATAGGGAGAGCGGACAGCCGGTAGCCATCCGCCCGTAGAGTTGCAGCGGACTAGCTAGCGACGGCCATTGCATCTTGCGGTTCCTGCTCCTCGATTTCCGGCTTCGGCTCCAAAGCGGCCAGAATAACGGCACTGGCTTTCTGGATGACTTCAAGGCTTTCTGCCAACAGCGATGCGTTGCCGTGATAAAGCTGGATGTAGTCGGCGGATGCCGTTCCCGTCTGAAGTCCAACTGTTTTGCCTACGACAAAGGCGATTGCCTCGGCCTCGGTTTCGCGTACAACTTTGGTGGTTGTGGTGCGGCGGTCGGCCTTGTGTAACATCTCGTGCGCCAGTTCATGCACGAGGGTTGAAAATTCCTCGGCCTTCGACTGACCCGGCAGCAAAACGATCTTGCCGCCGTAGCTCACGCCCATTGCCGGCGCGATACGCTCGTTGAACTCAAGCTCGATGCCCTGAGCGTTGATGAACTCAATCAAGCGGTCGCGGTTCTCTCCCACATCGCCGGTAACGCTGGCGTGTTCGGGAAACTCTACGCCTTCGGTCTGCGAAACATCGAACACATAGGCATTACGGAAGCCAACCAAGACAGCGACATTCTGCTTGGTGATGTCTTTTTCGGCTTCTTCCTGCGGCTTGCGCTTGACGCCGATGATCGGCGCAAGAATGCGGATGCCCTTCTCGCCCTTCTTCACGCGGCGGCCAAGCTGATTCCACGCATACAGTCCGGCAACGTGGGTTGCGTCGGGCTTCTGCCGTGCGATCTGGAGAATGTTGCCAAAGCTGTACTTGTGAAAGTGGCTCATGGCTGTCAGATAGGCCGTGAGTGCGTCACTGCGTCCCGCCTCTAGCTGCTCGATGAGGAAGTCCACATTTTCGCGGATGAGTTTCTGCGTCGCGTTTTCATTGCGCGGCGTGCCTGTGCTGTTGCTGCTGTGGTTGTTGTCGGTTGATAACATTGTTTTTCTCCTTGGTGTCCCGTTCGGGAGCGGTTTGTCCTTCACAAAGCGCAGCGGACAAACCCGGACGAACGTGCACCAAGGCGGAACGAGGGCAGCGGAGGTGGGAGGCTGGAGGGTGGGCGCGGCAAGTGCCAAACACGCACTATCATTTGGCGCGCAGACGTGCTGACCCGAACGGACTCAGATAGGCCCGTTCAGCGCGGCTTCATGCGCTGGGCCGCCACCGGAGCGGCACGAAGTGGGAGAAAGTCGCGCGTAGCGCCTACCGCGCGGTTGTTTTATAGGTGATTCGTAACAAGGTCGTGGGAGGATGGGCGATAGGGGCGCTTTCCCCGCACAAAGCGAGATCTTTTTATAGAGGAAGTACCTATCCTTCGGCAAAACCGGAGGCTTTATGGTTGCTGGCACGTCAAATGGACCTGATCGCAACCGATGAAAACAGAAGCAACTGCAACTGCAAAATATGTGCCATGCAAACGGCATTGCCTGTGTGCATAGAAACAGCGAGAGCTATACTCCCAGAGCTGTCAAACTATTACCGCCTCCCCCCGGCAGAGCCGAGGAACTTCTGACTGGATTAGGAAGCCGCACATTCTCTATCGCGATTGTGCGGTACTTAGCAAATGCCCGCAAAAACATTGCAACTGTGGTTATATGGGGCCCTGGGTTTCCAAGAGCGCATTATCGGAAGCGCGGTAGGCTGTTTATAAAGTAGTCAGTCCGGATGTTACCCGCATCTGATCTGGCTCTCGCAGCTAATTATTTACTTGACTTTCAGATTGCCCCGTGCAAAAACTCGTTCAGCCCTCCTTTTAGAAACGTGCTTTCACACGTAAGAGCTCGCCACTTTAAGGCGAGACTACGAGTTTCACCGTGGCCCTTCTTTGAAGCACTCAGATGCTGACAGAATGCTCACTGCTGTTATCCGTCGACCAATAACGACAGGGATTGCGCAGTTATATAGCTGTCCGTAACAACTGAACATCGAAACTGCAGACCCCATGAGTTCTTTTGTTCAACCCTATTGTGGGAGGTGAGCGGTGTCGAAGTCCCTGCGTTTGGTTGTTCCCAACGTCCTCGCAGCGGCATTGCCGTTGCTTCTGCTCTTAATCGCTTCAGCCACTACCACCGCGCAAACCCTTCCTTTCAAGCCGCTTGCCGGTACTGGTGGTGGTACCGCCAGCATTGCCATGGCCATGCTGAGCATCGGCCCCAACGGGTCGCCGCAGATAACGACGATATCCGATAGCGATCTCAAGAATCGAAAGAAGACAGACAATGATCGTGAAAATTAGGGTCTCCACTTGCTCATGGCAAATTGCGCTTGCCTGTTTGTTCGTCTCCTTGCTGTTCCCGATCCAAGATCAGGCGCAGCCGCTCCAGAAATTGCACAAACACGTTCCTCCCGCAGTTGCCAGTGGGCAGGCCGCGTTGGTCGGTTCATTGCCAGTCACGCAGGCGATGCAGCTCACCATTGTACTTCCGCTGCGCAACGAAGCGGCACTGACAAGCCTGCTGAGCGAACTCTATGATCCATCCAGTCCGAATTACCGCCATTTTCTAAGCGTTCAGCAGTTCACGGATCAATTCAGCCCCACCGAGCAGGACTATCAGAGCGTGATCCAGTGGGCGAACGACCATGGGTTCATCATCGCTGGCAGGTCGGAAAACCGTCTCACTCTGGACGTAAGCGGCACCACGGGCCAGGTAAATTCTGCCCTACACGTTTCGATGAATGTTTACCAGGATCCCAATGGGAAGCGTACGTTTTACTCGATCGATCGCGAGCCGACGCTGAATCTGAGTGTTCCGGTTAAGCACATTGAAGGACTAAACAATTTCTCCGTTCCTCAACCGCTGGTGAAGCGGAAAAAGAATGCCGGTCCCGTTGCCGATGTCACGGGTTCTGGGCCGGGCGGGTACTATCTGGGTAGCGACATGCGGGCAGCCTACTACGGGGGCAGCCTCCTGACCGGTGCCGGCCAATGCGTTGGACTACTTGAATTCGGCGGTTATCGACTCAGCGATGTGAACCTGACCTTTAATAATGCCGGTCAGTCGTACAGCGTACCGATTAACAATGTATTGATCGACGGCGCGACCGCCGCGGCCGGTAGCGACGATTCCGAAGAGGTGTTGGACATCGTGCAGGCAATCGGCATGGCCCCGGGCTTGACTCAAGTGCGTGTCTATATCGGGACCGGCGGGCACGATGCCGATGTCTTTAATTCGATGGCCGGGGAGGATGTTTGTAAGCAGTTGAGCGTCTCATGGAGCTGGGCGCCGGCCGATCCGGGGTCCGATGATGGGATATTCCAGGAGCTTGCCGCGCAAGGTCAGAGCATCTTTGTCGCTTCGGGAGATTCCGGGGCATACGATTCTGCGGTCAGCCCCTTCTTCTTCCCTGCCGAAGACGCTTACGTCACTACGGTTGGTGGAACGCATCTGACCACCAATTATGGTAGTGGACCGTGGGTTTCCGAGACTGCATGGAACAATTCGCCCTATGGGAGCGGCGGCGGAATCAGTCCAGACGGTATCCCCATACCAAGCTGGCAGCAGGGTGTAGCCAGCTATCCCAATGGCGGCTCCACGGCGTTGCGCAACGTGCCCGATGTAGACATGGAAGCCGATCTGGATAATTTCTCCTGCGATATGGGGACCTGCGCGGGAGGGATTGGAGGTACGAGCTTCGCAGCGCCTCGTTGGGCGGGGTTTATGGCATTGATTAATCAGCAGGCCACTGAGGCGGGTACCGCCCCATCTGGAGGTCTGGGGTTTATCAATCCGTCGATCTATGCAATCGGAGAAGGATCGAATTACGGTACTGATCTGCACGACATCACGAGTGGAAATAACGATACGGCCAACCAGTTAGTCTGGTACAGCGCTGTGACTGGCTACGATCTCGTGACTGGCTGGGGAAGCCCGAATGGGCAAAATTTCATCGATGCCGTAGCTGGACCTCTGATTCCCGGCTTTTGGCTTTCGCCCGCCCCGGCCAGCTTCTCTGTTTCTCAAAGTTCGTCAATTACAGCGACCATTACAGTCATCGACGCCGGAGGCTTCGCAGGAAATGTGGGCCTGACGGCGTCAGGGCTTCCTTCGGGCGTAACGGCGTCGTTTGATCCAAGCCCCACTACCGGAACCAGTGTGCTCACACTTACGGCGAGCAGCACAGCCTCGCTTGGAACAGCTACCGTCACGATCACCGGCACCTCAGGCAGTCTGGTCTCAACGACACCGCTCTTCCTCACGGTGGATTCTCCTTCCACTTCTTCACCTCCGACAGGAGGGTTCGGATCGATGAACGTAGGTACCGCCAGCCAGCCATCTGCGCTTACCGTGACATTCACAACGGCCGGGACTTTGGGCAACATTGCGGTATTGACGCAGGGAGTCCCGAATCTGGAATTCACTAATGCTAGCGGAGGCACGTGCGCAATTGGCACCGCTTATGCAGCCAACGCGACTTGTATAGTCAACGTCACGTTCACACCAAGGTATGCGGGGATGCGATACGGTGCGGTCGTGTTGGTGGACGCAACCGGCAATCAGCTGGCGAAACTATATCTGCAGGGAACTGGTGTTGGGCCTCAAACCACCTTCGCCCCTGGAACGCAAACAACGGTTGGCAGTGGTTTTATCTCTCCCGAGGGCGCAGCGATATTGGGAGACGGCAGTTTCTACGTCACAGACTTCGGCAGCACAAGCAGCGGCGCGCTTTATCTTGAGAAGCTCTCAAACGGCACCTACACGCAATCGACAATCAATTGCAGTTTTAAGACGCCTGTGGGCGTGGCTGTGGATGGTAGCGGAACCATCTACGTTGCTGATCCGGGCGTTCCGGCCGTATACAAAGTGATCATTTCAAACGGAAATTGCAGCGAGATGGCGATTGGAAGCGGATTTGGCAAGCCGTGGGGTGTTGCAGTGGACGGGATCGGTGATGTCTTCATCACCGATCTTGGAACGTCCAGTATTCCTGCTGCCGTTTACAAAGAGCAGTTGCAGGCGAACGGCGCCTATGTACAGTCAACGGTTGGCAACGGATGGCTCACGCCCACCGCGGTGGCGGTTGACGGCAGCGGAAACATCGATGTTGCGGACTATGCCATCCCTGGCGTTTTCGTGGAGACGCCATCAGGCGGCAGCTACACGCAGAGCGCTATTGGCGCGGGGTGGACAGCTCCGTCCGGCATCGCTGTCGATGGGAATGGGAATATTTACATCTCCGATACAGGGAACGGCCTCCAATACGGTGGGGGATCGGTACCTGCGGCTGTTTTCAAGGAGGTGGTTTCCAGTGGGACTTATGTTCAGACCAAAATCGGGAGCGGCTGGATCCTTCCCTATGGAGTCGCAGTGGATGCGAGTGGGAATGTTTATGTCGCCGACCAAACGAGAGGCGCTTCCAAGAATGATCTCGCAGATCCGCCGCCAATTGGATTTGCCAACGCAGTTTCGGCAACGACGAGCAGCGATAGCCCAAAGACTGTGACTGTGTCCAACATCGGCACTGCAGCCCTGCAATTCTCTTCCGTTGCATATCCCGCGGACTTTCCTGAAGCCGCCGGAGTCCCGACCGACTGCACCTCCAATACATCATTGGCGGCTGGAGGAAGCTGCACGTTGAGCATGGAGTTTCTGCCGACGACCGCACTTGGCACGAATACCTCGCTTGCTCTCAACGAGAGCGTTACGATAACGACGAATACGCTCAATATCAACCCGACCCAGCAGGGGGTGCCGGTCAGCGGCACCGAAGTCCTGCCTGGTGGATCAGTAGCCCTTAGCGTGTCCTCCGATCCCGCTGCGGCAGGAACTCCGGTCACGTTCACCGCGACTGTAGCGGGATCGACCGGTGGACCAACACCCACCGGAACGGTCACTTTCTACAATGGCACAACATCCTTGACCGGTCCTCTGACCCTGAGCAACGGCGTAGCAACATATAGCACAGCCTCGCTAGCCGTTGGGACGTACCCCATTTCCGCGTCCTATTCGGGAGGCGCGAGTTACCTCGCTTCGAACTCCAACAGCGTCACGGAGAACATCATTGCGGCTCCGGGCACATCGGGATTTGGAGACACCACCATTGGAACGCAAAATGTTGGCACCACGAGCGCTGTTATTCCGCTCGCTATTACGTTTAATACCGCCGAGACGCTGGGTAACATCGCTGTGCTCACAGGGGGCGTTCCGAACCTCGACTATGTGAATGCGGGAAGAGGAACCTGCTCAATCGGAACTGCGTACGTGGCTAACGCCAGCTGCACCGTGAACCTGACGTTCACGCCGAAAGAATCAGGAACACGTTATGGCGCGGTCGTGCTGTCCGACAACAACGGAAATGTGATTGGAACCGGGTATCTCGAAGGGACAGGGATTGGACCGCAGACCGTCTTCTTGTCTGGCACTTTGAGCCTATTGGTGAGCGGTTATGGCTTTCCCCAAGGCGTAGCGGTGGACGGAGACGCAAACCTGTATGTTGCCGATGCCGCCGATCAATTTGGCAATACCGCCGCCGTATATAAGGGAACGACAGCTTTGGGAAGCGGATTCAGTCAGCCACACGGGGTTGCCATCGATGCAGCCGGCAATATCTATGTGACCGATGTGGGAAATCACGCTGTATACAAGGAGGCACCGTCGAACGGCAGCTATATCCAGACAGTGATCGGTTATGGGTTCATTTGGCCATCGGGTGTGGCGATGGACGCACTGGGGAACGTTTACGTTGCAGATTTCGGAAATGGTGTCACCCCGGGAGCGGTGTACCTCGAAACCCTCTCTAACGGCAGCTATACGCAATCGACGATCGGAAGTAGCTTCGTTACCCCTCAAAGTATTGCCGTCGACGGCAGCGGAAATATTTATGTTGCCGACTCGGCTAACGGAAACGGAGTTGGCATGTTATACAAGCTGGCCCTGTCGAACGGCACCTATAACCAGACCACAATAGGAACAGGTTGGGTCACTCCAACGGGCGTAGCGGTTGATGGCAATGGCAATATTTATGTGACGGATGATGTCTATGACCTGGGTAAGGGCTTCGTCGCCAAGGAAACTCTCCAACCCGACGGAAGCTACGTCCAAAGTACAGTGCTCACCAGCGCAAGCATGCCCTATCCCGGCGGAGTTGCTGTAGACGGGCGGGGAAACTTGTACATCACCCCCACCAACGAAATATACTCTGAGAACGGCAACTACTACGACAGCGGCCTACTCTACAACGTCGACCTTGCCGACCCACCGGCTGTGACCTTTGCCGCCACCATGTTCGGTTCAACCAGCAGTGACAGCCCGCATACAGTAACGGTACAGAACTCCGGCAATGCTAACTTGACCTTTTCAGGAGTCAGTTACCCAGCCGATTTCCCGGAGGCCACCGGATCTACAACCGATTGCACATCTCAGTTGTCCCTTGCACCCGGGAACACCTGCACGTTGACCGCTAACTTTAAGCCGAGTGCGCCTCTGGAAGGTGGTCAACCCGCACCCTTATCTGAAAATGTAACGATTACGACGAATGCCCTTGGATCGAGCACTCAAAATATTACGGTCTCTGGGACAGAGGCTTCTCCAACCGATACAGTGGCGCTATCTACGCAAGCGAATATATACACCGTGGGCACGACTGTGACATTCACTGCCACCGTTACGGGTCAGAGCGGATTCGCGGGACCAACTGGTACCGTGACATTCAACTCGACAACCGCTGGAAACACCACACCCTTGAGCACGTTGCCTTTGGGCGCTAATGGAACAGCCACCTACTCCACAAGTTCACTGACAGCAGGAAGCTATAGCATCACAGCAAGTTACTCTGGAGATCAAGTTTACGCAGGTGCGACCTCACCCGTGGTCATGGAAAATATTATTTCGGCATCTGGTTTCGGAATTGAAAGCATTGGCAGCAGCACCAGCTCCACTTCAGAGACCATTACATTTCCTTCGCGCGTCACACTCGGGAGCATCGCGGTTCTAACGGAAGGGATTTCGAATCTTGATTTTACAAATACAGGCAGTGGAACATGCAAAGTCGGAACGGCTTATAAGGCAAAATCTTCGTGCACCGTCAATATCTCCTTTCAACCAAGACTTTCTGGAGCACGCCACGGTGCATTAGTCATCGGAGACAACAGCGGTCATCTACTTCAGACGATATATTTGCATGGCACAGGTGTGGGTCCGCAGCTTACCTTTCAGCCTGCATCCGCGACTACAGTCGTCACCGAGCAATCTGCCCCATGCGCCCAGGCAGTTGACAGCTATGGCGATATTTATATTGTTTCCTCGAACGGGGTCACGTGTGGCCCCATTACAAAGTTTGTGCCAAGCAACGGGAGTTATACGCAGTCACTCGTACCAAGCAGCACTCTGTCGAATCAAGTCACGATTGCCGTGGACGGAGCGGGTGACGTATACATCGCGGACACCGGGAATGGGCGTGTATTGAAAGAAACGTTATTTGGCGGGGCCTATTCAGAGAGCAGCCTCGCGACAGGTCTTAATATGCCGCGCGAGGTCGTAGTGGACGGGAACGGAGTTGTCTATTTTATCGTGGGAGTATACAACGGAACCAACTACCTCAATTTATATAGTGAGGCACCTTCGTCCTCGGGAACCTATGTTCAAACCATAGGTTATCTACCTTATGGGCAGAACGTAACGGATCCCACAGAGATGGCGATAGATGGCCAAGGAAACATCTTTGTAAAGGACCATCATTCATATTGTTGTTATTACACTCAAGACGCCATTTGGTACCCGAATGGTAGCGGCCTCGTTATGAGTGGGCAACAAAATCAGATTGTCACGATGGACTTTATGGATGCAAATGGCAATCTATATATCACCGTAGGTCAGAGCTTAATGGAGCTGACGCAAAACGGTAGCAACGGTTTTTGGACCCAAACGAAAGTGGCGGTGCCTACCAACGTATGGGGAATGGATGGCAGCGGGAACTTCTACGGATTGGTTGGCAGCGCTGTTACCATAGTGAAGTCTGCTGCACCGACGAGCCTCAGGTTTGCGGAGACTAATGTTGGTTCAACAAGCAGCGACAGTCCAGAAAAGGTTACCGTGCAAAATATTGGGAACGCTCCGCTCACGTTCTCTGTTCCGAGCACAGGAACGAATCCTTCGATTTCTTCCAACTTCTCACTCGATCCCTCGACTAGTTGTCCTCAGATCAGTGTGTCGGGGACGGCATCATCATTGCCCATAAATAACTCCTGCACCTACGCAGTCAATTTCACTCCGACGGAGAGTGGCGCGCTCAACGGATCTCTGGTCTTGGCCGATAATGCGCTCAACGCCGTAGGAGGGACTCAGACGATTCCGTTAATCGGGGCAGGGGTAATTGGGGCAGGGGGCACTCAGGCTCAAATTGCCATTCTAGCCGTTGGGCCGGGCGGTTCGGAGCATGTAAGCTGGGTGCCACTCGGTTCGAAAGCGGTAAACGCAGCCGCAAATGGAATCTGGGTTGACAAGTACAATCCCACGTTCATCGTGGGCGTTGGTTTGTTTGGCGAGGACCAGTACGGTAACGTCATATGCACAGATGGCGATGATCCAGGGAGCTTATCAGAACTAAACGACCTCCTGGGTGGAAAGTTCTCGTTCGGTTACGCAGAGTTTACACTTCCGAATAATCAATGCCCTGGCCAACTCTACAAGTTTTCCGTCGCTTACGACGAGTGGGGATCGGATCAAGCAGACCTGCAGGATCCGTTCACACTGAAATTCACTTTTTCAAATAGCCAATACAACGGAACGGTCTCTTCCAACGCTGAGTTCGCTCACATCGCCCTGACGTCGGCTACTCAGAGTAGTTCAACGTCACCAATTACCGCGACAGCCAGCCTGATCAATTCCCCAGCCGGCGCCACGGGTTACACATGGACGATTAGCGGAGGAGGGGGCGCAATTGTATTCCTGAACGGCCAGGAGACCATGTCTTCGACAACAAACTCGATCACCGTCGAGGAACCACATCCAAACGGTAGCAGTGTCCCGTTCAGTCTTAGCGTGGTCGTCGCGACTACCGGCTCACCTGCGCTCGAATATGGCCCCACCCAAGTAACAATCCCCGGACAAATTCCAACCGCAGATCCTGTCCAGTGGGATACTTTAAATCAGGCTAAAACCGATTGCCCCCCTGGTCAGGCAGGCTGGACTCGAAACGTCGTAAAACAAGTTGTGGATATAAATGGGTCTGGGATTCAGGTGGCGGGACAGCAGATGACTGAGTCATATACGATTCAAAATAATGGCTTGACCATAACACAGACAAACACAGGCCAAGGATCAACAAATAACGTCGGTATGATCGCGGACTCATATTCTGTATGTAGCACGCAGTGCCCTGGGACTGCTACTACCTCGGCCACGCAGCATGTAACAGACACATGGAATGGCACACAATACACGCTAAAGACCGATGCAATTGTCTATGCATGCTCGTACATTTCGGTAAATGGCAGCACGTCCAAAGCGCAATGAGTAATCGAAGGAGAGAACTATATGACGGTCGCACGGACAACAGCACAGGTATTATGGCTTCTGTCGGCGGTGCTTGTGGCGGGAGCTCAATCAACTGTCGTCACAGCCCCGCAAGTCACTCTTTCAGTTAGCGGATCTCAGATGACTGCGATTAGCGCTATTGGGCATCAGGCGCATCTCCCGATCGGCATTATCGTAGGAAAGGATTACGGGAGACTGTGCAGATTGTCGGGATCGTTCGATTTCAAGGGCTCCGATCCGCGTGATGCACTGCGTAAAGTCGCCGAACACGCGGGTTATACATTGACAGAGGATGGTGGTGCTCAAGTTCTAACTGCGCCCGATCTCGCACCGTGGCAGCAGGAAGTGTTGAATTATAGAGTGACAGCCTTTCCAGGGTTGAAGAACGAAACCATGGCATACATGGGCATGATGTTGACCGGATGGATTCAAACGACAATCGGTCAGGGGCACGGCTTTGCAGGTTCTGTCCTTGGTTCATTAACGGATCGGCAACTGTCACTACCTCCCATGCGCTCTGTCTCCATACAGGAAATAGCTGATCGCATTGTGTCGCTTGATGACGGGGGTATCTGGATAATGAAGCCGACGGTAAACAACCCAGAGGGCCCCAAGGACGTCGAGATTGAAGTTATCTCGTATCGTGATCGCCCAGACGCTTCGGCCCAGATTACATGCGGTCCCACTCGCATAACACACCCAGCATCGCATTAGTGGCTGATCCAACGCGCTTTTTGGGACGACAGCCTGCCTGCGCAATCCTCCGGCCAGCGCCACGGGTTACACGTGGACGATTAGCGGAGGAGGGGGCGCAATCGTATTTCCCAACGGCCAGGAAACCATGTCTTCAACAACTCCGTCGATCACTCTCGAGGAACCAAACCCGATCGCCGGAATGAAGGTCCCTTTCAAGCTCAGCGTGGATGCCTTAGTTGCCAGCGGTAAGCTCGAATACGGTATCCCTCCGAGCAAAGCCACTCTTTTCGCGGGCCTGATTGCATGATGAAGTTGAGGCATGCGAGAAGCGAGAGCAGTTGTTGAGAGGCGTCGTCGGAGCCAGGCAGAGGCCGAAAGCTTGGTAC
>Ga0307373_10009179_pt1 | contig 14855 bp, 11 predicted proteins | sample OX2MG_FD_202534 | JGI IMG/M metagenome (GOLD analysis project Ga0307373, IMG submission 202534) | Soil microbial communities from Risofladan, Vaasa, Finland - OX-2 | ecosystem: Environmental > Terrestrial > Soil > Coastal area > Acid sulfate soil | place: Finland: Risofladan, Vaasa | collected... | reverse complement strand
TTGGCAACGGGCGGCGGGGGGGAACGTGAGGCTTGGCTCTGCCTGCTCGTCGGTCTCGATGAGGCGGCGCAGGCTGAATACGGCGAGCGGGGATTCCTCGACTGTAGTCCGGCCGACCAGCGAGCCCTGGTCCGAAGGCTGGCGCGCGGTCAGCTTCCCGCCCCCGCCTGGGCCCATCTGGGATCACGCACCGCCTGGTCCACCTGCATGCGCTCGCTCCTGGCCGCGGTCTGCGCGAGCCCGCGCTCATGGCTGATACGCGGGGCGGATTCAAGCGGCGTCCGATCCTGATCCGCCACAGCCCCCGCCTGCTCGAGGCGGCCACCGATAAACTCGGCGTGCAGATGACGCAGGTGCAGGGCGAGGCGCGAGGGCCGCAGCCGTCGGCGACGAGGGGCGGGCCACAGGTGTGGCCCGGGCGGCAACTGCCCCTGGGGGCCGAGTTCGACGGCAGCGGTACCAACTTCTCGATCTACTCATCGGTGGCTGACAAGGTCGAGCTCTGCCTCTTCGGACCCGATGGAGAGGAACGCCGGGTTGAACTCGAGGAGCGGACTGCGCTCTGCTGGCATGGCTACCTGCCCGGAGTGCATCCAGGCCAGGAATACGGCTTCCGGGTGCACGGGCCCTACGACCTGGGCTCGGGGGCGAGGTGCAATCCCAACAAGCTTCTTCTCGACCCCTACGCCAAGGCGATCAAGGGCGGACTCCGCTGGGATCCGGCCGTGTTCTCCTACCCGGCCGGCGGCGATCCCAGCCTGCGCAACGACGACGACAGCGCCCCATTCGTTCCCCGTTCGGTCGTCGTCAACCCCTATTTCGACTGGCGCGACGACCATCGCCTCTCCATCCCCTGGCACGAGACCGTGATCTACGAGGTCCACGTCAAGGGCTTCACCCAGCTCCAGGACCAGATCCCCGAACCCATGCGCGGTACTTACGCTGGTCTCGGCAGCCCCTTCGCGATTCGATACCTGCGCTCTCTGGGGGTGACGGCAGTCGAGCTGCTTCCGGTTCATCAGTTCGTATCCGAGCACCTGCTCCAGGACCGAGGCCTCGCCAACTACTGGGGCTACAACTCGATTGGCTATCTGGCTCCGCATGGCGCCTACAGCTCGGGGGGGGACGGCGGCCAGCAGGTGAACGAGTTCAAGGACATGGTCCGCAGCCTGCACGCGGCCGGGATCGAGGTGATCCTGGACGTGGTCTACAACCACACCGCCGAGGGCGACCACCTGGGTCCCACTCTGTCCTTTAAAGGCATCGACAACGCCGCTTACTACCGCCTGACCGGGGATGACCCGAGCTTTTACATGGACTACACCGGAACCGGCAACAGCCTCAACATGCGCCACCCCAACGTGCTCCAGCTGATCATGGACAGCCTGCGTTACTGGGTGACCGAGATGCACGTCGACGGCTTCCGCTTCGATCTCGCCGCCACCCTGGCCCGCGAGCTCCACGACGTCGACCGGCTGTCCGCCTTCTTCGATTTGATCCAGCAGGATCCATTGCTCTCCCAGGTCAAGCTCATCGCCGAGCCCTGGGACGTGGGCGAGGGCGGCTATCAGGTGGGCAACTTCCCGCCCCTTTGGTCGGAGTGGAACGGGCGCTACCGAGACACCGTGCGCGACTACTGGCGAGGGACCGACGCCACCCTGGCCGACTTCGCCTTCCGCTTCACCGGTTCCTCCGACCTCTACGAGGCGGACGGCCGCCACCCCAACGCCAGCATAAATTTCATCACCGCCCACGACGGCTTCACGCTCGAGGACCTGGTCTCCTACAACGAAAAGCACAACGAGGCCAACGGCGAGGAGAACCGGGACGGGGAAGCCCACAATCGATCGTGGAACTGTGGTGCCGAGGGCGCGACCACCGACCCCGAGGTACGCCAACTGCGGGCGCGCCAGAAGCGCAACCTGCTCACGACCCTGCTTCTCTCCCAAGGCGTGCCCATGATTCTGGCCGGAGACGAGTTTGGTCGCTCCCAGATGGGAAACAACAACGCGTACTGCCAGGACGGCCCGATCTCCTGGTTCGACTGGAGCCAGGTCGACGAGTCTCTGCTCCGCTTCACCCAGCATCTTCTCCAGCTCCGCCGCCAGCACCCCGTGTTCCGGCGCCGGCGCTGGTTTGAGGGCCGGCCGGTCTACGGCGCCGGGCTGACTGACATCGCCTGGTTTCGGCCCCAGGGCAGCGCGATGACCCAGGAGGACTGGGACAACGGGTACGCCAAGTCGATGACCGTATTCTTGAACGGAGAGGAGATCCCCACTCGGGATGAGTGGGGCCAGCGAGTGGTCGACGACAGCTTCCTCGTCCTCTTCAACGCATACCACGAGCCGTTGACGTTTCAGCTTCCGCGAGGCCTGATGGGCGATCTCTGGCGCCGGGTGCTCGACACCGCAGGTTCCCTTGAGCGCTCGTACCGCTCCGGGGGCAAGGTTCGGCTCGAGGGTCGTACCGTCGCCATCCTGCAGCGCATGGACCAGCGCGGCTGACCGTGGTCGCGCCGCGCGCAACCTACCGGCTTCAGCTCGAGCCGGATTTCGGCTTCGACTCGGTCGCCGAACTGGCCCCGTACCTGCATGACCTCGGGGTGAGTCACGCCTACCTGTCGCCGTGCTTCGAGGCCGCTCCTGGCAGCCGCCACGGATACGACGTGGTCGACTTCACCCGCCCCAGTGAGCAGCTCGGCGGCCAGAGCGGCCAGCGACGTATGAACGCCGCCCTGAGCAAGGCGCAATTGGGCCAGGTTGTGGACTTGGTACCCAACCACATGTCGACGCGGGAGGAGAACCGGTGGTGGCAGGAGGTGCTCCGGGACGGAGAGCGGAGTACTTTTGCGCGCTACTTCGACATCGATTGGCCGGTGGCGTTCGGCCGCGTCGTGCTCCCGCTGCTGGGCCCCAGGCCAGCCCGCGGCCCGGCTCGCCCTCGGCTTCGTCTGCTGCGCGAGGGCGCCCAGTTGAGCTTCGTTCTAGACGGTGGACCGCGATTGCCCCTGGCGACGCAGAGCTGGGCTGGCCTCCTGCGCCGGGCCTCTCGGCGCGCGGCGTCCGAATCGGGCCTGGCCGTGGCCGCCGAGCTGGCCGGTCTGGAATCGGACCCGAGCCCGCCGGCATGGCGAAGGCGCCACGCCGAAGCCCTGGTTCGGCTCCAGCGCGCGCTCACCGAGGCCGGATTGACCCGATCGCTCGACACCGAGATTGAGCAGGCCAACGGCTCACCGCGACAGCTCGCTCGAATCCTGGGCCGGCAACACTATCGGCTCGTCTCCTGGGACTCGCCCGCCCCTACCCTCAACTACCGTCGCTTCGCTGACATCACCGGGCTCGCCGCGCTGCGGACCGAGGACCAGCAGGTTTTCGCCGCCATCCATGGCCTGGTCAGCGAGTGGGCCGAGTCGGGGCAGGCTCAGGGGCTGCGGGTCGACCATCCCGACGGCCTCACCGACCCCGCCGGATACCTGCGCCGTCTTAACGCGATGGCCCCAGGCTCCTGGATCGTGGTGGAGAAGATCCTGCAGCCAGGCGAAATGCTACCGCCCGCCTGGCCGGTGGCGGGTAGCACCGGATACGACTTCGCCGCCCTGGCCCTCGGCCTTCTGGTCGACGGATCTGGACGCGCCGGTCTCAAGTCCGCTCGGCGACGGCTCACCGGATCCCGGTCGGACTTCGCGCGGGTCGCGCACAACTCCAAGCTCTGGGTGATGCGACACAACCTGGCGAGCGAGGTCAATCGGCTGACGGTTCTGCTCGAGGCCAGCAGCGCACAGGTGGGAGCCCCGCCGATCTCACGCAGAGAGCTCGCCGACGGCCTGCGCGAGGTGCTGGCCGCGCTCGACGTGTACCGCACCTACGCCTCGGCCACCAAAATGCGCGCCGCTGACCGTGCCACCCTGGAGCGGGCCCTGGGCACGGCGGCCAGGGCCCGTCCAGACCTCGACCCCGAGCCGCTGGGGACGATTCGCCGGGTGCTCCTGGAGGGCGGCTCGGTGCCGCCCAGGCCGGAGTTTCTGGCTCGATTCCAACAGACATCGCCCGCGGTCATGGCCAAGGGGGTCGAGGACACGGCCTTCTACCGTCACGTCGAGCTTCTCTGTCTCAATGAGGTGGGATCGGACCCCGATCGTTACGGCACCTCGATCGCCGAATTCGATCGGGCCTGCCGCCGGCGCGCAAGGAGCTCGCCGGCGGCCATGCTCGCCACCTCGACCCACGACACCAAGCGCTCTGAGGACGTGCGGGCTCGGCTGGCGTTGATCTCGGAGATGCCGGCCGAGTGGGAGCGTACCTGCCGGGAGTGGATGCTCATCGCCGCCCGATACGCAGCCCCCTCCGCCCCCAGCCGGCGCGACGTCTACCTCCTGCTCCAGACCCTGTTCGGGGCCTGGCCGCTTGATGCGGGTCGAGCCCTGGCGTACATCGAAAAGGCCACGCGCGAGGCGGGGCTGCGCACCAGCTGGCGCAAGGTCGATCTCGCCTACGAGCAGAGTCTGCGCGAGGTCGTCCTGGGTCTGCTCGGCGACGACGACTTCCTCTCCTCGATGACGGCCTTCGTACGCCGGCACCAGGATGCGACCTGGGTCAACTGCCTGAGCTACAAGCTCCTCTGCCTGACTGCGCCTGGGGTGCCGGACATCTATCGCGGAACCGAGCTCTGGGACTTCAGCCTGGTCGATCCCGACAATCGCCGCCCGGTCGACTTTGACCTTCGGCACCGGCTTCTTCTTCGGTGCCGAGCACTGGACGGCGCCACGGCCTGGGAGGAGCGCGAGAGCGGCCTACCAAAGCTCCTGCTGGTGGCGCGAGCCCTGGCTGTGCGGCGAGATCTGCCGACCGCGTTCGCCCCCGGGTCCAGCTACGCCCCGCTCAAGGTCCTCGGCCTGCGCGCCCAGCACCTCGTCGCCTATGCCCGCGGCGGGCGCGTGGTCACCCTTTGTCCCCGCCTCGTCCTGGGCCTCGAGCGGGGCTGGGCAGACACCCGCGTCCGCCTCCCCGCGGGGCACTGGCAGGATGTTTTCAGCGGCACCACCGTCGCCGGCGGCGAGCAGCCGGCGCGCGAACTGCTGGAGCGCTTTCCCGTTGGGCTCCTGGTCTCCGCCGATGCCTGAGCGGGAGTTCAGCGTCTGGGCTCCGCGGGCGGCCAGGGTGGAACTGGAGCTCGAGGGTCGTCGCCTCGCCATGGCGGGCCCGACAAATGGGTGGCATCAGGTTGCGCTGGACTGCGCGCCCAGGGCGCGCTACGGCTTCGTCCTCGATGGCGCCGGGCCCTTTGCCGATCCCCGCTCTCGCTCCCAGCCCGACGGCCCTCTGGGTCTGAGCCGGCTGGACCACCCGGGTGATTTCAATTGGACCGACCAGCTCTGGGCAGGGGTGCCGCTCGAGGACCTGCTGGTCTACGAGCTCCATATCGGCACCTTCAGTGCCGCGGGCACTTTTGAAGGCGCCATCCCCCACCTCGATCACCTCGTCGACCTGGGGGTGACGGCGATTGAGATCATGCCGGTGGCCGCGTTTGCCGGTGCGCGGGGATGGGGCTATGACGGCGTCAACCTGTTCGCTCCCCATCCCCATTACGGTGGCCCTAGCGGCCTGCGTGAGCTGGTAGACGCCTGTCACGCTCGGGGTCTGGGAGTGATCCTCGACGTTGTTTACAACCACGTCGGTCCGGAGGGGAACCACCTACCGCGCTTCGGACCCTATATGCACGAGGGCGACCCGACGGTGTGGGGGCCGGGCTTCAACCTCGATGGCCCTGACAGCGGTCCAGTCCGTCAGTTCGTCCTCGACAACGCCTCCATGTGGATCACCGACTACCACCTGGACGGCCTCCGGTTGGACGCCGTCCACGCCATCCGCGACGACTCCAGGGTCAACATCCTGCAGGAGCTGGCGAGTACGGTCCGCGGGCTTGAGGCGACCGCAGGCAGGCCCCTGCACCTGATCGCCGAATCCGATCTCAACGACGCCCGTTTAGTTCGGGACCCAGCCCGGGGTGGATTCGGTCTCGACGCCCAGTGGAGCGACGATTTCCATCACAGCCTCCACGCCCTGCTCACCGGGGAGCGCGATGGCTATTACGCCGACTTCGGCCGCCCTGAGCAGCTGCTCAAGGCGCTCAACTCACCCTTCGTCTACGACGGGGTGATGAGTCCGTCCCGCGGCCGCCGGCACGGCTTCCCGGTCGGGGACGTCGCAGACCCTCGCTTTATCATCTACACGCAGAATCACGACCAGGTCGGCAATCGCGCCCGCGGCGACCGGCTGTGTCACCTGGTGAGCGCGGACGCGGTCCGCTGGGCGGCGGCAGCCATGCTGTTGACCCGTTTCACCCCCCTCATCTTCATGGGCGAGGAATGGGGCGCCTCCACCCCCTTCTGCTTCTTCTCCGATCACCAGGACCCCCAGATCGCGGGCGCAACCAGCCAGGGACGCAAGCGCGAGTTCGCCGCCTTCGGCTGGGATCCTGACTCCATCCCCGACCCCCAGGACCGGCGGACTTTCGCCGCCTCCAAGCTCGACTGGTCCGAGCTCGAGCGCGCCCCCCACCATGAGACGCTTGAGTTCTATCGCCGCCTGATCCGGGAGCGGCGTGACTCGGGTCCCGTCATCAGCAACGCCACCTTGGAGCAGGGCACGATTGGCTGGCGACGCCGCGGGCTCTCAGTGGAGCTTGACCTGGGGTCGCTCCAGCTTCGACTGTCCACCCCGAGTCGAGGCCCAAGCCGTCCATAAACTGCCCCTAACGGGGGCGGCCCAGGCACCAGCGTAAGGTACGATTTAGTGCCAGGGCGACTATCACTACTGGTGGCGTTGGCAGGATCACGGCCTCCGGCCACCTCAGCTGAGGACTTTCAAACGAGACTCTACGACGACGGCACTCGCGGGGACCGGCTGGAGGTGATCCTCGGCGCCGGGGGCGGCATTGACCACGCGGTCACCCTTCTGTCCCAGGCGATGCAGCGCCTGCCTCAGGCCCTGGCCTTGTACGACGGGAGGGACGACGAGTTCCGGGTCCTCTACATGAATCCGGCCGCTGATCGCTTGCTTCCGCACCCTTTCAGCCAGGTTAAGGGCATGCCCCTCGCGGTCGCATTCCCGGGCGCATTCCCCTCCGCCGTCGCGGCCTTCCACGACGCACGGGAGAGCGGCGAGCCCCAGACGATTGCCGAGGTGCCCGCGCTGAGCGCCGGCGCCCAGAGGCAGGGCAGTTTCAATTGGGACGTGCGACCGATCCTGGACGACTCTGGAAGCGTGGAGCTGATACTGGCCACAGCCACCGACGTATCTAGTCTGGTGGAGGCCCGCAATCGGCTCCTGGACGCCGCCGATCTGGGCTTGCGCACCCTGCTGGAGGTCTCGCGCCACGCCGAGCACCACTCCGACATCGGTGACTTCTTCGCCGGCGTCAGCGCCTCAGTCGGGGACCTGCTGGGGGCCCATAGAGTCGGATTTGCCCGCCATGACCCAGACTCCGGGACGGTCGAGGTTGAGGGCGGGGCTCTGGCCTGGCTCGACTCCCTGCCGCACTCGATGCCCTGCCGGGAGGGAGACCTCACTCACCGCCTCGTTTTCGACGATCTGGTGCTCCGGGTGGACCTGCGCCGACAGGGATCAGGTTCCCTCGACTCCTCCCTGCGCCAGCTGGAGGAGGCCGGGGTCAGCTCGGTCATGATCATCGGTTGGCAGGGCGGGGATGAGCGCCTCGGTCTGGTCATCGCGCTCGATTCGGAGCGAGAGGACGGCTTCAGCCAGGAGGACGTGCTGGTTCTGCGCATGGCTGCGCGCGCGGCCGGGCTCGCCTATCAGCGCCGGCGAGCCGAGGCCCAGGTGGGCGAGCACGCGCGCCAGGTCGAGCAGCTTGGCGCTGCGCGCGGTGATTTCCTGCGCATGGCGGCCCACGAATTGCGCGGGCCCGTAGCTGTCCTCCGCGGCTACTTCTCCATGCTCGAGCAGGGCCGGCTCAGCGCTGATGGATTCATCCAGTTCCTGCCCCTTTTGGACCGCAAGCTGGTCGAGATGGAGGCGATGTTGGAGAAGATGCTGGAGTCGGCCCGGCTGGAGGACAGCCGGCTCGACCTGCGCCTGTCCGAGACCGTCCTCTCCGACGTCGTGCGCTCTGGCGTGGACGCGGCCGCCGGCGCGCGAAGACCCGGACAGGTGCTCGAGCTGGATCTGGTCGGGGGTGAGGTCATCGTGCGCCTGGACCCATACCGCGTACGCCTGATCGTCTCCAACCTGCTCGACAACGCGTTCAAGTACGCCCCTGACGACTCTCCGGTCGGCTGCTCGATCGAGGCCGGGCCGGACGAATTCCGGGTTCGCATCCGCGATCGCGGGCCGGGCGTACCGGAGGATTCGAGATCGCGACTGTTCCGCCGCTTCGAGCGCCTCCAGGCGACCGCTGCAAATGTCCCGGGCACCGGCCTCGGGCTCTGGCTGTCGCGCGAGATAGCCCGCAAGCACGGAGGCGATCTGACCCTGGACGAATCAAGCCCGGAGGGCAGCACGTTCACCCTCCACCTGCCGCGAAGCCTGGCTTCGCGCCCCGAGCTCAGGGCAGAATCAGACTGACGTCCAGGTCGTCCAGGCCGGATGGCGCGGTCAGACCAGCATCGCGCAGTTGCTTGAGCATGGTCAGGATGTAGCGCGCCCCGGCCAGGTTCACGCCGTGCTGCTGGGTGAGGGTCTGAATGGCGCGCAACTTGATGATGTCGCGCGGCGAGTAGCGCCGCCGATTGGTGGCGGTTCGCTGCGGGCTGATCATGCCGAGGTGCTCGTACATCATCAGCGTGCGCGGATGCGACTCCAGAATCTCGGAGGCGACACTCAAGGTGTACACGGGCCGGTCCAGATTGAGATCTGGGGCCTGTGGATCCTGGGGACGTTCAATCATTGGCGCGGCCGATTTGCGTGCCATCTGTTGGGCAGAGATTATCCATGTTTCCACCCCTTTTTGGTTGCACCACCGTTGGTTAGACCGCGATCGAAGACGGCGCAGTGAGCCCTGCGCCGACGGGTCTCAATTCGCGTCCTGACCCAGGGCCTCCGCCTCGACGTCGTCGGTCGAGGCCCAGGCTCGCACCCGGCCCGAGATCAGCGACGGGGTGGTCTGGCTCTTGATCACGTATTCCAGAGCCCCCAGTTCGAGTCCCCTGGAGCGGAGTTCATCTTCACCGTACGCGCTCAGTATCACGACGGGCGTGAAGCGCGTGCGCGGCTGAGCGCGCAGACGCTGGAGCACGGCGAGACCATCCAGCAGGGGAAGGCGGATGTCGAGGAATATGAGGTCGGGCTCGATCTCCTCGGCCAGACGCAATCCGGCCAGTCCGTCGCGCGCGACGTGCACGTTGTACCCATCCTGCTCCAGAGTCAGCTGGTACATCGTCGCCACCGCCTCATCGTCCTCGATGAGGAGGAGATTCAACCTCTCGTCGTGATCCTGCAATGCCATGCGGTTTACTCCAGCCCGATGCTACGCCGAATACTACGGCCGCGGCATGACATCGGGGAACTCAATATTCCCACACCGATGACCGACGATTGACGAATACTTTAGTGCAGCCGCCAGCGCGGCAGCTCTGGGGAGATCCGATCGCGCCAGTAAGGGCCGAGTGCCAGCGGACCCAAGTGATCGTTAAATGTCGCGCGGGCGCCAGCGTTGCAGGGACCCGCGCCGGACAGCGGATATGGTACCGAAGGCGTCGCAAAATAGATCAAAAGCTGACACCGCCTCGGATATAATCCCGCACAGGGATCCATGACGGAAGTAATTCGGAGCCCGTACGCACAGCCCGCACGAGAGTCGCGAGCTTTCCCGGCTGAGGACCAAGGGCTCAACGCATCGGGCTCAGCGCAGTCGCCGGCGGTGGATCGCTGCCCTTATCCGCGGCCGTTCGACCCTGGGTTCAGGCGCTGTCCCAACTTTCACCCGGTACACGTGCTGAGCGCCGACTCGAACAACAGCGGTCTCAACCCGTATCTCGCCTGTTCACATCTGGCCCAGGGTCGAAACGAGCGCGGAGGCTATTACGCGTCCTGCGAGCTCGGGGGCCCAAGGGAGCGGGCAGAGCTCGCCGCCCGCATCACCCCGGCCCGACTCGACACCGAGCGCACGCTGCTCGAGGGCCTCGCGGCCGTCAGCGAGTCGGCGCGCGAGGCTGTCGTCGCCGCCGCCCTGGCCTCGGAGGCGACGGACGGCGCTTCCGCCCAATCCGAGCTCGGCGCAGCGATCGAGAGCTTCGCGACCCAGAACCGGCATCGGCTGCAATCGCTCGGAATCGCCCCCGACCGATTTGCCCGTGCCTTCGCCGAGTGGACCAAGGCGCGCCAGATGCCGCTGGCCCGGCTTGGTCGGATGGTTCAGGAGACCGGCTCTGATCCGCTCCGCGGGCTCTGGATCCGGCTCGCGTCCGCCCTCGAGGAGGGGGAAGCGAGCGCGGGAGAAGCGGCCGGAAGAGCTATCGATTGCACCACCACGGCATCCTCGCCCGGCGACGCCGGGCTCGAGATCGAAGCCGCCGCCAATCGGGTCCGCCTGAGGGGACAGATCGATCGCGACGCCTGGGAGCAGCTGTCCGGACTGGCCGTCATGGCCGCCGCCCTGGACGGTGATTTGATCCTGGATCTGGGCGGGGTGAGCTTTTGCGACGTGGGTGGTCTGCGCATCCTGCTGGCACTGGCCGAGGCGCGCCGGGAGCGCGGGGCCCTGATCTTGGAGTCGGTGCCGGAGGAGCTGGCACGGGCTCTGCCCGCGCTGGGCTGGAACGACGGTTCGATGGCGAGCGCAAGTTGAGCCTCCAGCTGGCGGGCGGAGCAGGCGGGGCGGCCCCCTTCGGCTACCGGCACGACGCGCTCTTCTACGGCACCGCCAACGAGTCGGCGGAGCTAATCGCGCGCTTTCTGCGCGCGGGCCTGAATCAGGGCCAGCCCGCGCTGGCGGTGATCGCGCCTCAGCAGATCGAGCGCGTGCGCTCCCGGCTGGGATCGAACGCGAGCCGGGTCGAATTCGCCGACATGAGGGTCGTCGGCGACAACCCCGCTCGCATCATCCCGCTCTGGCAGGAGTTCTTGGACCGCAACCAGGGCCGCGCGGTGCGCGGCGTCGGCGAGCCCATCTGGGCTGGACGAGCGCTAGATGAATTGCGCGAATGCCAGATTCACGAGGACCTGCTGAACCGTGCCGTTCCGGCCCAGACGCCGTTCTGGCTGGTCTGCCCATACAGCGTGAGCGAGCTGAATCCTGAGGTCATCCGTCGCGCCCGCCTGTGCCACTCCGACGCCCATCTGGGGGGTGAGCACGGGGGTGGCGGGTCCGGTGGCGGGGATCAGGACTCGAGTCTGGCCCCCTTCGCGGCCGAACTGGCGGAACCCCCTCCCGAGGCGAGCGTGGTCGACCTCCGGCCATCCTCCCTTTTCGATCTTCGCCGGGGCGTATCCCTGGCGGCCGCCCGCTGGGGCCTGAACGGGCCGCGCATCTCAGATCTGGTGCTGGCCACCAACGAGGTAGCCACCAACTGCCAGCAGCACGGGCAAGGGCTCAGCGGAGCCCGGATCTGGTCGGCGTCAGGACGTCTGGTGTGCGAGGTACGCGGGCCGGGCAGCCTCAATGATCCGCTCGCCGGGCGGCGTCGCCCCAGTCCCGGCCTGGGGTCCGGTCGCGGCCTGTGGCTGGCCAACCACCTCTGCGACCTGGTCCAGGTCATGGCCCGCGATGGCGACATCGTCGTCCGGCTCCATATGCGCATGGTCTGAACGCGCACGCCGCAGCGACGCGTCTACTGACCTGATTTAGAACCCATAGGGTCTTGTCAAGTCCTGGGGCCTCCGAGGGTGGGGTCGAAGTCGAGACCTGAACGCCAGACGCCCCAGACAATGGCGAGGGCCTTGGACATGCAATGGCCAAGGGCGTTCATTGCGCTCTTGCCCTGAGCTCGCTTGCGCAGGTAGTGAGCGCGGATGACCGGATTGTGCTGGGTGCCGACGACGGCCATTTTGTAGGCGGCCGAGCGGAGATAGGCGTTGCCGGTCTTGGCCATGCGCCAGCTGGTCTCGGGGTTCTGGCCCTTGGTGCCTGAGCTCAGCTCTTTGGGATGAACGCCGGCATAGGAGGCGAGCTGGTCGAAATCGTCGAAGCGCCAGATGTCCCCGATCTCGGCGATGAAAGTGGCGGCCAACGCCGGCCCGACGCCCGGAATCGTCTGCAGCCGCCTTGCCAGCTCCGAGTCGAGGACCTCGGCCACCCGTTGCTCGGCAATCTCGATCTGCTTATCGAGGAGGTCGAACTGCTGAATCAGCATCCCCACCTCAAAGCTCATCTGGGCATCCAGCTCCGGCGGTGCGATGGTCTCCTTGGCCAGCTCGTGGAGTCGGCGGGCCTTGTTCTCCCCCAGCCGACGCCGACCTCCTGGCCTGGTTGTTTCGGCCAGCGTTGAGACTCGCTTACGGGCAGCCACTCGCGCCGTCGGCGCCTCGCGGAGGACGGCCAACGCGGTCTCGCAAAGGGGGTCCTCGAAGCACTCCGTCAATTCGGGGAACCCGATCTCCACCAGCCGCAATAGCTTCTGGCGGACCTGTCCCTGTTCTTTCACCAGGCCGCCCCAAAAACGGGCTGCCTCCTTGGCCTCGGCTCCCAGCAGCGGGTCTTTGACCCGCGGTTCCTCGCTCATACCCAATGCCGCCAGTGTGCGGGCGTCGGCGGGGTCCGACTTGCTCCGCTGCAAACGACTCTTGGCAAAGTATTTGGCCTGCAGCGGATTTACAACCGCCACCCCGTAGCCGCGCCGGTGGAGGTGACTGGCCAGCGGCCAGTAATAGTGGCCGCTCGACTCCATCACCACTCGCTCGACCGGACCCTGGCGCTCCAGCCAGCGGTCCAGCTCATCGAACCCAGCCCGGTCGGCGGAGAGCCGAAACACACCTCGCTCGGCTTCCCGTTCTCCCGCTCTGCAGACCGCCGCGGCGTGCTTGTACGCACCCACATCAATGCCGACCACAGCGCTCATGGCGCCCTCCTTATCTTTGGTCGACCCCAGTGGTTCTCGCTACCTCTGACCAGCGTCCGCTGATGCGCCATCTCCGGTCTCTGCCGTTGGAACCCCATCGCCGCCTCAGTCAAAGGGCGAGGGCCGGTGTCTAAATCCGACGGTCTCAAGCCTTCGTAGAGGTCAGCTGACCGGTACGAAGCTGGCCCAGAGCGAGGCGAAGGCCACTGATCCGACCACGCCCAGGAGTATCAGCCAGAGCGCGACGGTGAGCAGGGAGCGAACGCGCCGCTGACGGCGGCTTGATCGCAGCCGCTGCATCCGCTGGGCCAGGGTCGGGCCCGAGGGCCGGAGCAGGCGAGGGTCATAGGTGACCGCGGGCCCAGAGCGGATCGAGGCGCGCCCATCGCGAAGCTCGATCATGACGCCAGCCGCCGGCGTGAGCCCAGCGGCCGAGCCAGGCCCGGATGACGCTGGCGCAAGCCCTGCATGGCGTTGACAGAGGCCAGCCAGTCGAGCGTGGAATCGGTGCTGCAGGCGGGATTGAGTCCGCTCTCCTGGAGACCGTCGTGGCACGCACCGGTGCGGGTATCGGCCAGCGCCAGGCCAAGGTCGTTCTCGCCCAGGAACCAGGCGAACGCGGCCTCGGCCACCTCTGCCCAGCTCTCGTCCCCCGTCACCTCGTAAGCCTTGATGCTCGCCTCGAGCATGGTCAGGGCCTCGATGGGGTGCTGCTCGAAGCGAGCCGGCGAGGCTCCGCGCCTCCACCATCCCTGGCTACCGATGAAGGAGAAGCGCCGCTCCGGCCCCATCTGGGCGGAGACGAGCCAGCGCAGCACGACCAAGCCGTAGCGCAGCCAATCGCTGCGGCCACTGAGCTCAGCGGCGTGGATGAGGGCGTGCGGCACGACCGCGCTCGAGGCCGACACCACCGGCGCCGGCCAGGGCCACTCGGGGCCTCCCAATCGCACGCTCTCCTCGAGCACCGACGCCAGACGCACACCGAGTTGGTTCAGCTGGGTAGCGGCGGCACCACCGACGAGCGGTGCATCCAGGGCCTCAGCGCAGGCCAAGACCCCGTGGGCGAGGGCACGGTGGTCGCGAAAGGCGGCGCTGGCCGGCAGCGCGTAGGCGAACATACGGGCGGCATGGCGCTGCGTCACGAGGTCGTCAGCGTCCACCGCAGCCTTGCTCAAAGAGCGCAAGATGCGCGCGTGCGCCTCCAGGCTGCAGTCCTGCTGAGACCAGACGCCATCGGCTCGCCGCAGGGCGCGGAAGCGTCCGCTTCGCACGTTGAGTGCCTGCTCCAGGAGCGTGAGGGCACCGCGGGTGCCCGCCCCCAGCCCGGGATCGCCAGCCTGGCCGGCGGCCAAACTCAGCGTGCGGGCCACGTCCTCGGTGCGGTGATCGGCAGCCGGGCGCTGGTGCAGGGCGAATCCGCACTCGTCCAGCTCTAGTTCGTGTGCGACTTTGACCAAGCGCAGCCGGAGACCAGGAGTCGCGGTGCGCAGAGGGTCGCCGGAACGCGTCCCGGACTCTGCTAAATGTCTCACGGCCATGCTATCAACCCCCGGTTACGTGGATAAGTTGATAGTTACTATATCAGGGAATTAGACAAGCGGGGTACGACTTTTCGTCCGTGTCCAAGTTGGCACCGAATCGGCCCTGCCAGGGCCCCGAAGAGCACAAAAAAGCGGCGCGCCGGCGGACCCTGAGGCCCTCCTGCGCGCCGCCCGGGGCTTCGACCCCGGTCGCGACCAAGCTACCTGCGCTCGATCACCATGGGTGACAGAACGCGGGGGTTGAAGCGCTCAAGCGCCTCCTCGAAACTCGGCACCAGCTCCTCAGCAGCGTCGCTGGCGTT
>Ga0307373_10009177_pt1 | contig 14857 bp, 11 predicted proteins | sample OX2MG_FD_202534 | JGI IMG/M metagenome (GOLD analysis project Ga0307373, IMG submission 202534) | Soil microbial communities from Risofladan, Vaasa, Finland - OX-2 | ecosystem: Environmental > Terrestrial > Soil > Coastal area > Acid sulfate soil | place: Finland: Risofladan, Vaasa | collected... | reverse complement strand
GATCGGTGAAATCCATTCAAAATCGGCGATAAGGAGGAATCTCTTCTTCGTTCCCCGAGGCCTTGGTACGTAACCTGCACCAGCCGTTGCTGATCGTGTGGGATCGTCTACCGGGGCACCGTAGCCCTCGAGTAGGCCCATTGGCGTGGACGCTCACGGGCTTGTCACTGGCCGCATGTTTAGCTTGCTACTCCCTCATGTATCGTGACCAGCTCCACGGTGGAACAGAAGCTTGGCCCGTGTATGCGTTTTTTGTTGCCGCCGTGGCGCTGGTCACGCGCCGACAAGAGGCGGCCAAGGGGGCATGGGAGCCGTCTGATTTGCCCGAGTGGTTGAACGGAAAGGCTTATCGCGAAAGGATTATGCCGAGGCTTGTTACAGCGGCGGTTCGGACCGTTATGGAAGCACTACAAATTTCGAAACCCTACGCCGTCGATATCAGATCCGGAAAGCGGGTGCCACATCCACGACATTGGGAGAAACTCGCACGTTTGGTTGACAGTGACCGACCGGAATGAAAATTGGCAATTGAGGCGATCCACGAGGGCCAACCAGTCCGGCGCAGAACACTGCAAGGTTTTGAGGCGTGGACGGGTAAGGACGGAATGAGACATGATTGACGCAGGCCTCCGGCTTATAATCCGAGCTCCAGCCGAACCGTGAAGTGGAACGTGGAACCACGTCCACACTGGCTTTCGACCCAAATGTGTCCGCCCATCATCCCGACTAAACGCTTCGAAATAGCTAGCCCGAGCCCTGTGCCCCCAAACTTGCGCGTGGTCGATGAGTCCACCTGAGAGAATGCATCGAAAATCAGCTCCTGTTTTTCGACGGCAATTCCGATCCCTGTGTCCCGGACGCTAAAATGAAACATGGCCTCTTTGTTGTGTTCCGTTTCTTTTCGCACTTCCACAACAATTTCTCCCCGCTCTGTAAACTTCACTGCGTTTCCCACTAAATTAGTAAGGATCTGTCGCAGTCGTGTTGGATCACTTACCACGACAATCGATGTGGGCACACTGGAGTGTACGTTCAAGACGAGTTCGAGGCCTTTGCTGTGGGCCTTGATCGCAAGCTCGTTCATCACCTCCTGTAGAGTCTTTAGTAAGTCGAAAGCGATCGCATCCATTTGCAATTCGCCAGCTTCACTTTTTGACAAATCCAGAATGTCGCTGACGATCATCAGCAGCGAATCGGCCGAGGTTTTTACCATTCGAAGGTATCCGGCCTGCTCCGGGGTCAACTCGGTGTCGAGTAGGAGGTCCGTCATCCCAATAATGCCATTCATAGGCGTTAGCATTTCGTGACTCATGTTAGCGAGGAATTCGCTCTTTGCCCGGTCTGCAGCTTCTGCGGCAGCTCTGGCGGCTTCGATCTCTTCGAACATTCTTTTGCGGTCGGTAATGTCTTCACCGATACCGACAATGCGGCACAACTTGCCTTGCGAATCCTCAACCGGAAAGCTGCGCGCGTGGAGCCAACGAACCGAACCATCGGGCCGGTTCAATCGGTACTCCATGTTGGTTGCAGTGCCGCGCATGGATTGCTCAAAAATGTCCAGCACATGAGAGTGGTCGTCTGGAAACACCGAGTCAATCCAGGCATCGGCCCGGTCGTAAAGCTCCTGACGCGGCCTTCCAAAAACTTCCTCGTACATGGGATTGATATAAACCATTCTTGGTGGGTCCGGCGTCACAATAAAGAGTATTTCTCGGATGTTCTCCACCAATTGGCGAAACATTCCCGCACTTTCCTCTAAGGCCCGCTCTGTTCTTTTGCGCTCGGTGATGTCGGTGAAGGTTACTACGGCACCAGTCAAGAGGTTGTTCTCACGTATTGGACACGACCAATACTCGGCCGGGAAGCTCGTTCCGTCGGCGCGCCAGAGGACTTCATCGTCCGCGTGACTGCCCTCGCCTTGGCGAAAGGCAAAGTAAATGCGGCACTCGTGGTTGGGGTAATGCGTTCCATCCGAGCGAGTATGATGCATCATTGTGTGCATATTCTTACCGAGGAGTTCGGCCGTGTCTTTGTACCCTAACAATCGCAGACACGCAGCGTTACAAAACGTGCAGGTACCCGCCATGTCTATTCCATAGATCGCCTCGCCGGTGCAGTCCAGCAAGAACCTTTGCAGTTCTGTTCTTTCAATCCAAGGCTTGGTTAGGGCGCGCATCGGAAGTCTGCTTACCATTGCCTAGTGTCTCTCTCTCGTACCCTGGTCTGTTCGATTAGGAGACCCGGTATAGAGTTTGAGCTTGCGATAAACAGTGGTCTTACCGATTTGGAGCAAGCGTGCGGCGGCGATTTTGTCTCCTCCGGTGTCCCGCAGGGCGTCCAGGATCGCGCGCCGCTCGATTTCTGCCATAGGGACCAGCGCATCGCCATCGGGAAGACTCCTGGCCAATGCGCCATTGGGAAAAGAGGCCAGATCAACTAGTTCGTTGCGGTCGTGAAAACGCTCAACCAATGCACCGCGGGGGACCGAGGCCAAGTCATCTACCGTCAGAACGGTGTCAGAACTCAAAGCAACTGCGCATTCGATAGTGTTTTCCAATTCGCGGACATTGCCCGGCCAATCGTAGGCCATTAACCGCCGCAGTGCGTCATCCGACATCGCATGAACCGGCTGCAGCGGTTCTGAGAATTTCTCCAAGAAGTGGGCTACTAGCAAGGGGATGTCTGCTTTATGCTCGCGCAGCGCGGGCAGCTTGATTTGTACAACGTTCAATCGGAAATACAGGTCCTGACGGAACGTGCCCGCTCGGACTCCCGCTTCAAGGTCTCGGTTTGTTGCGGCAATGATTCGCCCGTCGATTGGAATCCGCTCCGTGGACCCGACCGGTCTTATCTCCTTTTCTTGCAGGGCGCGTAACAACTTGGCCTGCAAGAATATTGGGAGTTCGCCAATCTCATCGAGAAAGATCGTTCCCTTGTTGGCGGACTGGAGCAAACCCAGCTTAGAGTGGTCTGCACCTGTGAAGGCGCCCTTGACATGCCCGAACAGCTCGGACTCGACTAGTGTCGGACTCAGTGCCGAACAGTCAACGGGGACCAGCGCCTTTCCACGACGCAATCCCGAGAAGTGAATGGCTCGTGCTACCAGTTCTTTTCCCGTCCCTGTCTCGCCTAAGATGAGAACCGGCGAAGTGGTCTGGCCAATCTTTACGATCAGCTCGCAGAGACGAAGCATCGTTGCGGACTCGCCGATGAGTTCTCCAAAATGTTTTTTGCACGAAGCCGGCGCGCGTGAGAGGTTCGCAGGGTATTCCATGGCTTTCTATCTTCTGCACCGAAAAATGAAACGCGATTATTGGCTAAGGCGATCAGCTGATACAAGACTGCCGAATCGGTAATGGAATCCACTACTGGACTTCCGGGAAACCAACAATGAATCGTTTCCAACATCGCTTTCTGGATTGCTGATATCATGAGGGCGGCTGCTTGCTGGTTCTGCGAATCGACCGGAATTGTGCCTCTCGGGCCCAGATGTTGACCGGCCGATGTGCACTCCGTACAAGATTGCGACGAGGTTTCCATGGGCCAGAGCGGAACACCCCTCGCAGGTTTCTATGACGTTCGTCTCGTAGCCGTCTCCGTATTGATTTGCATTTCCGCGTCTTACGCTGCGCTCGACCTTGGCGGGCGCGTAACCGCCGCCCACGGTTGGAGCCGGACCGCATGGCTTGTGGGCGGATCCACTGCCATGGGTCTGGGCATTTGGTCCATGCACTTTACGGGCATGCTCGCGTTCCACCTGCCTGTCCACATTGCTTACTACTGGCCCACGGTCCTTCTGTCACTTCTGGCTGCTATCCTCGGCTGCGCCCTGGCCCTCCGTGTCGTGAGCCGTGAGGAGATGGGCCGCGCTCAAGCCTTGACCGGAAGCATCCTTATGGGGTCCGCTATTGCAGGGATGCACTACATCGGCATGGCAGCGATGCGCCTCCCAGCCGAGTGCCATTACAACCCTCTGCTCGTGGTCGCTTCTATCCTCATTGCAGTGGTTGCGAGTTTTGTCTCGCTGGTGTTCTGCTTTGACTATCGTGAGAGTTTCAGAGGAACCACGGCTGCGAAGGTCCTGAGTGCAGCATTGATGGGTGCTGCCATCTCGGCGATGCATTACACGGGGCTGGCTGCAGCAAGTTTCTTCGCGTTCGGGCTGCCCGTGCAACTGGCGCACACGGAGAGCATTTCGTCGCTCGGCACCGTGGCAATCGTCCTGGCCACGCTAATAGTTCAGGGGGTAGCGATGTTGACCTCCGCCATGGACCGGCAACTGGCCTCTCAGGCTGTGGAGCTTCAGAGAAGTGAGCGCTTCCGCCAAATCGCAGACAATTTGCCGTTAGTGCTTGCTCTGGCCACCTCGGATCTCAGCGAGTTTCTCTACGTCAATCGCGCTTACGAGAAGATATGGGGGCGCACGATCGAAAGTTTGTATGCAAATCCCATGTCCTTTGTGGATGGCATCCACCCAGATGACCATGGGCGTCTCAAAGAAGCATTATCAAGTTTAGTTAAGGGATTCGCAATTGACGGTCTCGAATGCAGAGTAATCCAGCCGGACGGCTCGACCTACTGGGTCTTATGCCGCGGGTTTGCCGTGCGTAGCGCCAGTGGTCAGATTGCTCGATTGGTTGGCAGCGCCCAGGACATCACCGGGCGCAAAGAGGCGGAATTGGAACTCCGTCGGAAGCAGACCTATCTGGTCATGGGCCAAAGAATCGCTGGAATGGGAACCTGGGCTTGGAAACTGTCTTCCCAGGAGATGGTCGGATCGGAGGAATTTTGCCGCATCTTCGGCCTTGATCCTGAAAGCACGCAACTAAGACGCGAAGTATTTCTGCAGCGCCTGCACCCGGATGACCGCTCGAGGTATGAGCAGACAATCAGCGCGGCACTCAGCCAGAGAACGAACTGGGAAGTAGAATATCGAATTGTTCTTCCCAACGCGTCGGTAAGACATATCCAGGGCGCGGGCAGCCCAGTTTTAGACGGCTCGGGAAAGATCTCCGAGCTTGTCGGTACGGTAATGGACATAAGCGAACGTAAGCAAGGGGAAGAGGCACTCCACCATCTCTCGATGCAACTTCTCCAGTTGCAGGACGAAGAGCGGCGAAGCATCGCGCGTGATTTGCATGATTCGACGGGTCAAGACCTCGCCGCTTTGGCGACGATAATTGGGCAACTTGGAAAAGGCCTACGTTCTACAGAGCGAAAATCACGCCGACTTCTTTCCGAATGCAAGGCTCTGGCAGAAAAGTGCGTTCGAGACATTCGTACACTTTCGTACGTACTGCATTCGCCCGTTTTGGACCAGGCTGGTTTGAGTGGCGCAATTCGTGACTATGTAAAGGGTTTCACCCAGAGGAGTGGGATCCAAGTAACATTGGAACTGGCACCAGGGATTGGACGAATGCCACGAGATGTCGAGCTAGCGCTATTTCGCGTGGTGCAGGAGAGCCTGACAAACATCCAACGACACTCGGGCAACCGTGAGGCAGCAATTCGACTTGACCGTAACTCGCACGTTACACTCGAAATCATCGACAGCCGCACCGGAGTCTCCCGGAATTCGGCGGGACGTTCTGAGAAGGCGCCGTACCAATATGGCGTTGGGATCCTGAGCATGCAAGAGAGAGTGAAGCTGATCGGCGGTCGACTGGAGATATACGCCGCGAGTGGTGGAACGGTCGTTCGCGTAACGATACCACTTGGAGAGGAACATGAAAAAGCTGCGGATTCTGTTGGCTGACGATCACGCGCTCATGCGGCGCGGAGCGCGCGAGGTCCTTCAAAGTCGGCGTGGATGGAAAGTCGTGGGTGAAGCAGCCAACGGGACGGAGGCAGTAGCAAAAGCGAAGAAACTTAGGCCGGACGTGGTGATTGTCGACATCGGTATGCCTGAGCAAGACGGAGTGCAGGCAACCCGCCAAATTCGGGAGGCACTCCCTGGTACTAGAGTTCTCATTCTGACAATGCACGAGTCAGACCACATGGTTCAGAGCGCCCTGGAGGCTGGCGCTCATGGATACATCTTGAAGTCGGACCTCACGGAGCTCCTCATCAAAGCGGTAAAGGATGTCATTGAGGGCAAGCGATCTCTGACACCCAAGGTCTCTGAAATTGTTGTTGAAGGTTTCCTCAAGGCCAAAAACCATCGTCAGCAAGCAGAAGGAAAAGAAATCCGGCCAACAGACCGTGAGATCGAAATTATCCGCTACTTGGCGGAGGGAAAGGTAAATAAGGAAATCGCGGCGGAACTTGGAATCAGTGTTAGCACGGTTGAAACCCATCGCGCCAGGATCATGCACAAACTTGGCCTCCACTCCATCGCTGAGTTAATTCATTATGCGCTGCGACACGGAATAGTCGCGTCGCCGAGGTAGCCACAGTCCGTCTATTATGCGTTGCACAACGAAATAGTCTCAACAAAAAGGGGCAAGGTAAAGTCTTGATGTCCTTCCGCCCTGCAGACTTTGGGACATCTATTTCGGATCATCGTTGAAGACACACGCTCGTCCGAGTTTCTGAGGAGGTCCACCCAGTCCTCGTTCACTCGGGTTCGGAGGTGTAGCAGTTTTCCCCTTGGTATAAGCCTACCCCGTTAACAGGTTGAGGGGGTATGGTTACAGAGAGGGGAAAAGTGCTACACCCCGATTTGGTGCAACGGGGCAAGTATAGGAAGCGAAATTGCACCCGCACTCATTGCTTGGGGTGGATGCCTGGTGCTTAGTGTGGGTGCTAATTTTGCAGACGCTGCACAAGTATTGCGGAATGCATCGAACAAGAATTCCCGGCGCGAAATCTAACGCGCTAGATTGTACATCGAAACTTTCCTTCCATTTAGCACGGCAACACGCGAACCGTCATTAGAGAGCGCAGCCTCTGCCCATTGAATAAACGAATGCCCAAGCTGGGTGGTGAAGATCAGTTTGTCTTCTGGTTCTTGCCACACGTAAAGCGTGTGCTCCTCTCGCCGAAAAAGAAACGGACCCACAATTTGATCCGTGACTGTGCCAAACCTTCTTCCATCGCTGGACGAAAAGGGAGGTGCGACGCCTGGTCTCACACCGCGAAGCCCCGGATCGTAAACCTCAAAGTGAAACGTTGAGATCTGTTTGCCCGTGGAACTCGTGATCCATGCAGTTCCCCAAGGCGCAGCGCCGAACGTAACGATCAAATTGTTGGCCAAAAATTGTGAGTTGCTGGACGGCAGGGTGATATCGTCCAAAGAATCTCCGAACTTCCCAATGAGGCTACGCCCCTCTCTGGTGTGGATTAGCACCTGCTCATCCGAAGTGGAGACCACCGCGCATCTCGTTGCGTCCGGCTGTTGCCATGAGAAACGCAGTTTCAGGGTGTCTGCGTCAAGAAGAACAAACTGACAAGAATTGGTCTGCGTGTGAGTCAAGAGAAAAGATTTCCCCGACGGGGACAGTCGCGCTTCCCAATGTTCGTTTCTTGGAGTTCCGCGAATAGGCAGCTCAAGTCTCTTTAGTTCCTCGCCCGTCGGTGAAAGCAAGAGAAGGGCCGTTGGAAGCGGGCCATCTATCAGCTGAATTTCGCTTGGACTCGTGGGAATGTGTACTGGCTTTGGGAATCTTCTCATCAAGAACAGAAAATTCCCGGCCGCTGTCCGAAAGAACGTGTCGGGCCAAGGAAGATAGGCTATCCAGGTGCGCGTCGCAAGAAGTTGGCCTGTGCGGGCGTCCACGAATACACCGACCAGACGCCAGCCGAGCCATTTCTTGCTATCTGTACCCTTTTGTGGAATTTCTTCCGCCTTCTGATCGAAAAGAACGGCCACCGTCCCGCCAGAAAACGCCATGTATGCTAACGACCCTGGGTCGTTGACCAAGCCACGCCTCGACCCGCGAAAACCGTACTTCTTGAGATCGATAGTCCAAATTGGCTGAGGATTCTTGATTGTGGCAGCGAGTAATAGCGTAGGGGCCACCACACTGCAAATGCACATCAGTGCAAGCACCACGGCACGTCGCGCACTAGTTATTGGCTTTGGCAAGAGCATAAGGATGAGTTTCCGGGCCGCACGAGATTGTATCGCAGTTGCGAGTGGCGCACGGCTATAGCGAGAGAAAATTGCGCAGCAGCGAAAATCGGCACCAAAGGATATAGCTCACCCCAGACAATTGCATAGACGGGAAGAGAGGGATCGATTTCACTTGGGCGTTGCGATGGCAGTGCTTGAACCGCTTCCTGAGAATTGCCTGGGAGATTCAGCGGGCAGACCCCGGATTCAAACGCGCCACCAGTTCAGTCATCGCGTAATGCACAAACTGCGAGCCAAGCTCGGTCAGTACGTACGGCTTCGTATCTTCGAATGCCGACTCCATGCTGGCGGACGCCGCGACTCGTCTCGGCGGCCTCTGTTTTTTCAGAAATCTTCCTTGACGGTCGGATTCCCGAGGCTGCCTGATTACCCCACCAAGAGTCAGGTCACGAATCAACATCTTGTAAAGGTCCGCCTCCGCGGAGTCATCGCGGGGCACCGGTTCGCCGTACACAGCGATCCAGATGTCGTATCTGGTCGGTCCCTGGTTCTTCTGGATCTCTCTGATTACAGCAAGATGCGCCTCGTGGTAATTATCTAACCAGTCCAGAAACAGGCGGACGATGTCATCTGAACTTATTCGAGTTCCTGCTGCGTTCGTGACAAGCTGCACGAGCAATCGGCGCTTTTCATCTGTGTCCGCCTCATCCCACTGCCGAAACGTCTTGCGTACAAGCGTCAGATACTGTTCGCTGTGAATTCTCTCGTCTATTTCCTCGCCGAGGCCTTCCAACCTCGAAGCCATTTGTTCAAGGGTTTGCCGCAGAAATTGCAGCCTTTGATGGTGCACCACCATCCACTGATCAACCAGGCTGTCGCGCGTGACATCACCTTCACGGATTTTGTAACTCGCTGCCGCCGAAAGAACTCCACCAACCCACGGGATGCTACTTAAAGCCGCCAAAGCGATGGCCTCGTAAATCCTCTGCCTTCGACTCGGAGAAGACTTATCTATCTCAGCCTTTATGGACGATACGATGGCATCAACCTTAACAAGCTCTTCATTGTCGTCGGCCATAGGCGCAGCATAGCACCGAGTGATTTATGGCTTGCGCGGAAGTTTTAACATCACTGGAGGTTGCAGACAAACTCCTGAGAAGTCGGCTACAGGACATTTGCGGTACCAGCACCCCCAAAGGTCCGATCAGCTCGTACGATTACTCACGCTGTATCTTGGCCGCCGCTTGTCTGCGTTTTTCGTGGTCTTCCTCTCAACATTTGGGCACAATCGGTGGAACACGCTGATCCCCGTCACGGGTCTGATTGTGTGCAACAGGAAAAAGAAGGACAAGCGCGTCGAAGACAAGTTATGTTCCGCTAACCCATCTTGAGCGGTGGGTTCCGGTCGCCTTCGCCGTGCTTTACATCGGGTTGGGTGTGTATGCGATCTGGCCTAGCGCGGCGACAGGCAGCGTAACGCCTTGACTGTTTACTCGGAGTCAACGGTCGAACCGTTTTGCGGGTCTTGCAGATCTTGCAACAATTCCGGCAAACGATCCGTTGTCGAGTCAGGTAAGTTGCGAATCGCGCGCACTGCGAGCTGACGGATTTCTTCCTCCTTGCACGATAGGGCCAAATTCGCCGCTGCGACCGCATATGAGTATCGCAGTCTGCCAGGCAGTTGGTCTTGCTGGATACCGAGGATTATGCCGCGAGCAGAGGTTCCCTTTCCCCCGCGAATGAGCGCATCGGCGAGCAACAACCGTGCGACCGCATCCTCCGATACCCTGTCACCCTCCAGAAGCCGTTCGGCATCACCGTACATGCTCTCGTCAACGAGGATTGCTCCATACCTCTTGCGGCTGAAGGCATCCTCTCGGTCAATAGCATCGCTGAATAACTTAAAGTCGGCTTCGGTCTTCGTGGTCCTCCATCGGATCATCCGTGCCTCAGTGTAAGCCCGATGGTTCTTGCCGATTGACTCAGAGATGACCGAATCGATTATAGCCAGCGCTTCTTCTCTTTGACCTTGCTCGAAAGTGAGTGCCGCCAATGCGAACTGAACTCTCCATTTCTCCGTCAATCCGACAGCAACTGAACAGGCTCGGTTCAGAAGGGCTTTGCGTCGCTCGACCGAAAGGTCGAATAGATCTGCAGCCGTTATAAGGGCCACCGCATCATCGAGCTTGTCTAGGTCCCCAAGTTCGTCGAGTTCCAGTATCGCCTCCTCTGTCCTTCCCAACCTGAGTAGCCAATGAGTGGCGAGCGCCACTAACCGCATGCTGAGCCTCGACACACCGATGATTTCAGCAAGATGGCGCACCTGTGGAACGAATAGCTCGGCATTCCCATTGGCCTCGAGACACTCTTCCATGGTCTCAACAAGATCCTCGAGAGCGTGAACATCAATGTCCACAAACTTGTGATGAATTTCTTCTGCCACGTGCATGGTTGGGACGGTGTGTTGTTTTACCCAAATGACATATTGCGCCAAGTCCGCCCTAGAAAGGGCCTCGGCCTTCGCAAAATCTGACGCCGCTATTGCCTGTTGGACATCACCCTGGGAGGTCGGATTGCGAGGAAAATGCGGTTTGCAACACTCCGCAAACCGTTTGGGACCTCCGCAAAAGCATGTGTCCAACGGTCCGGGTTCCCAAAGTTTACGTATCATCTTGCCGTCGCCGAGTCGCGTAAATCCTTGGCGCCGCCAAACCTCCCAGATTGGTTCAAGGTAGAACGCGTACTCGCCGTCCTTTTGTACTGTCTCTTCCAACTGGATGCCGCCGAAAGGGCCCCTAGAGAACGGCGTAAGGTACCTGCGAGAGATTCCCTCGCGCGTTGCGACCTGCACGAACAGGAGTTCCCTTCGTCCTTCTGCATCTTGAATCCTGTCCAAGTCGAGCTCTCGCATTGACTTCAATGGGGCATACCACATTTCGCCAACCTCGACGATGGCATCGCACCCCTTGCTTTCTACGAATTGGGCTACCAATCGCATCAATAGATGTTTTTCAGTTCGGTCTCTCGCGACCAGGCCATTGATATGCCATTGGCCTCCACCGTCACGAATGAACATCATGCGTTGGTGATTTCGGTCGCGTTGCAGTATGCGCTTAGCTCGGTAAAGGACTTTTTCCGCGTATCGGAGTGGGTCGCTCTGATCCAGGGCGGTAATCATGTCTTCCCTGGTAAACCCGTACCTCTTACTCGGATCAATTGGTTCCGACGAGACAGGGGAACCCGTGTGTCCTGGAAGATATCCTTCTCCAGTAGTGAGCTTTAAAAACTTCGTCCGCTTCGCGGCTCCTACCGCCATGCACTCCAACATTCCAGTCAGATGGTAAGCCGAGCAAAAATCCGGATGGACGGTTTCGTCACTGATGCATTCAGACCGCCTCAGATGAATATGCGCGTCTAACACGACTTCGCTAACGAGACCGTATGCCTTCGCTAGAACGTCAAGAAGTTCTTGACCGTCCAGCCCAGTCGTGCTCCAGCGACGCTCTATGGCGATTGCCGCATACTTCGCATCAGCGGCGGGCGTTTTTGCTTTCCGAAGGAGATCTACAAACGGGAGGTTTTGAAGAACTAGAGAAGATGGAAGGTCGGCGGGCACTCTTATCTTCGTCAACACCTCATCCCGCCAGGTGATCAACCTAACTTCGGCAATGCTTTCGCTCAAGAGCTCGCCTTGGTGGACTACGGTTGTTCGAGCGTCATGCACCCATCTAGCGCACGCATTGGACCTGAGTCGATCCTGCCAGGGGCTGTACCAATCATCGAACCTATCGAATGCGGCCTTCTCGTTTTGCAGCACGAACGTAACATTCCTAAGCGCCTCAATTGTCGCGTTCAGGTTCGCTCGGAAGGCCTCGGGATCATGATAATTCTCTAACGTCTGGTGCCAAAGCAAGTGCGCTTCGCTCAGCCGCCGGTGTGTCTTAGCGAGCGGACAGCCTGCATACTTGTTGCCCGAACTAGAAGAATCGCATTCCTTTTGCATCCCGCGAACTCCGGAGAGTCCCTCTATGGTACGGTATCAGACGGATAAATAGTAGCTGATGACGGCGCAGGCGGCGCAGGGCAAAGCTATCCCCTTTGGATGCGGGAACAGTTGTTTGTCCGCCTCCGATGTTCGTGGGCTGGCGGGTCACCCCCTCCGCCGGTCATGGCATAGCAGGCTGGCCTAGTTGCCGACCGAGAGTAGTTTCATTCTTGCGAGTCAACAATTTGCGAGATTTTCAACCAATGTCTCGGATGCGGCACCCGCTTCCCCGCGCGTATATCAGTCGCGTAAGGCTTCGAGACTTCGAGTGCCGACGCTATGGCCGAAACTGTGAACGTCGCTAGCCTCGGCTGAATCTTTTCGCGATAACACTTTTCGGTCAACCACTCGGGCAAATCAGACGGTCGCCACGCTCGCTTGGCGGCTTCCTGTCGCCGCATCGTGGCTGCGCGGCGAGCTTCTGCCTTTGGCATGTGCGTTGCGATTCTCCCCAATTTTGCCCCCTCGATGAGATTTTCTCGCAGTGCCATCGGAGAACACGCTCCGCAGTATTGAGCGCCACGAGTGGATTTTCCACAATTTCGACAGACACTCTCTGGCCGGGGCGGAGCTTCAACCGACAGATCAGGCGAGATGCCTCTACCCTCACGACGGCTATTTTGCGTTAGCCGCGTGCTTGGGAAGATTCGTTTATCTCGCTTCGGTACGGACGCCGAAAATATCCGGGACATCTGCTCCGCGAGTGGCGCAACAGCACGAGCCCAAGTTGAAGCTGTCTGAGAAAGCTGAAGCGCAAACGAAGCCATCAAACGGCAGTTGCCGTCGCGCTGTTCGAAAAACCATTCGCGACGCAGCGGTCCGCGAGTGATCCAGTCGAGGACATACGCATCAACGCGCGGGCGAATGGGCTCCATCAAGTCCGAAGCCAAACTATCCCGCGACGGGCTGTCGAAGTGCATCACGCCTAGGCCGGGATCGAGTCCAAGCGCAGCGACAGCTAACCGCGCTTCGGATTCAAGCACGGCATAGAGATAATTCAGCATCGCATTCGGCGGATTGACGGCAAGACGGGGCGAGGCGGTTAGCGACGATTCGCGTGTCCCGAAGGTGCGCCAATGCTCGGGCACACGGTCCAGGTCTCTGGTCGGAAAATCGACCGACACGTTTCGCCATGCCGCCCAATACGCTTTGGCTGCGAGAGCTTCAAGAGGACGTAGGGCATCAATTGACTGACAAATTGGGAGTCCACGGCGCATCTCCGCAATCCGATTTGCGGCACCTGAATGTTGGAGCTTCTCGCGAGCTAACTGTTCTTGGGCAATAAGTTTTTTGTCCACCAGGTCTTTTGCAATTTGCAGCGCAATGCCAGATTGGTGAGCAAGGGCTTGGGCGCGTCGCAGTCGAGCGTCGGACGAGCGAACGGGCCCGGTCGTGGCAAGCACGGACCCGTCACGATCAAGCATCACGAAGGCTGCATCTTGGCTTGCTAGCCAGAGGAGGGCGGAAAGGGAAACAAAACCGTCGGCACCGATTACAACGAGACGTCGCAATCCATGTCCGATACGCGGCAATCGCGCTTCCCGTCGGGCAGTGCCGATTCCGGCAGCTAATGGAGAGCTCTCCATTACCTGCCTTATGGGGAGTTTTTTCTAATGGGGAGTGGCACAGCAAAAGGGCATGCCGTACACGGGGCCACGCCCTTTGGACTCTCCATTAAGGCTTGGCCTTCAGAAGGGCTAGCAGTTTGTCAGGCGGTCGGAACTTCCCCTTGCGAAGGCTTGGCGGCACGATGTTCGTGGGCCGCCATTCCAGATAGCGGAGCACCGCGTCGCCGACATCCTGCGGAAGCGGTAGCCGTACCTGGTATCGTCCTTTCCCTATCACTTGCAGTGTGCCGCCATTCCAGTCGATGTCCGTGAGACGCAGCTGCGCTACATCTCCGGCGCGCAATCCTAATCTCACCAACATGAGTACAGCAAAATTCTCAGTGCAGCCGAAGAATGGGGCTTCATCAACGAGAATGTAGCTCAGAAAACGAAACTCCCGCGACGACAGTATGGAACGGAGCGAGCGGTGCTCACTCCGGTCCAAGTACGAAACCTTGCTGCGGCCTTGGATGAGCCGACGCGTTCGATCACGTTGCTGTTGGTGCTGACTGGGTTGCGCGTTGGAGAGTTGCTTGCGCTTCGTTGGGGAAGCATTGATTTGAACGCTCGCGTACTCCGAGTCTGCGAAACCGTGTACGACGGGCATTTCGATCAACCCAAGACGAAACGCAGCGCACGAACCATACCGATTGGAACGGAGACAGCAGAAATTCCCGCCGCCCTCCGTCCCGCCGCTGTTGATCCAAAGGCCCTGGTATTTGGCACACGCGAGGGATGGCCATTAGAGCGATGGAATCTCTTGCGCAAGCACCTGAAGCCTGCCGCAAAGAAATTGGGGCTTCCTGGTGTCACGTGGCACCTTCTGAGGCATAGCCATGCGACGATGCTCGACTCCGTGGGCACGCCGCTAGGAACGATGCAATCGCTCCTCGGTCATTCCACGCCGGAAATCACGCGCGAGATTTATTTGCACGCGATACCGGAAGAGCAGCGTCGCGCAGTAGAAAGCGTCGAGAGGCTTGTATTTGGACCCAAATGGACCCAAGTTCAGGCTCCGACGCCGATGGCGACAGCAAGAGTAAATTGAAAATTCAGGAGTTAGTGGTCGGGGCGTGGAGATTCGAACTCCAGACCTCCTGCGCCCAAGGCAGGCGCGCTACCAGGCTGCGCTACGCCCCGACATGAAGTGCGTATTGATTATACGCGACTTGCCAACGCGGATGCTGCCCC
>Ga0307373_10009176_pt1 | contig 14858 bp, 16 predicted proteins | sample OX2MG_FD_202534 | JGI IMG/M metagenome (GOLD analysis project Ga0307373, IMG submission 202534) | Soil microbial communities from Risofladan, Vaasa, Finland - OX-2 | ecosystem: Environmental > Terrestrial > Soil > Coastal area > Acid sulfate soil | place: Finland: Risofladan, Vaasa | collected... | reverse complement strand
TTAGCCAAACTAATGGGAGGAAGAAACCAACTCGAAAAAGAATTGTACAGCCTCTTTGATAAAGGTGAACACTGGCATGGCAACGAGCCGGGTCACCAGATACCCTTTATGTATAATTATACGAATGCTCCCTGGAAGTCGCAAAGAATTGTAAGGAAAATTTTAAGTGAAGAATATAATGACGGACCTGGTGGATTAAGCGGAAACGATGATGCGGGCCAAATGAGCGCCTGGTATATATTTGGATCAATTGGGTTTTATCCGTTGGATCGGATATCCGGGAATTATCTATTAGTTTCGCCCTTGTTTGATTCTATAAAAATTAAACTGCCGGGTAACAAAATATTCAAAATCATAACGCATAAAAGCGATAGTAAAACGCAATTTATAAAAGAGGTAAAATGGAATAGAAACATTTATGATAAAAATTATTTGCAGCATGTTTCAATTATGAAAGGAGGCGAATTGGATATCTGGCTTCAAGATAAACCTACAACATGGGGCTCAAATATATCAGAACAACCGAAAGGGTTAAAAAATACAAAATGATGAATAAATTATTTTTAGCAATCTTAATTATAATCAGCGCTAATGTAAATGCGCAGAAAATTTTCAACATAAAAGATTTTGGAGCTAAAGGAGATGGCAATACAAACGATGCCATTTCTATTCAGAAAACAATTGATGCCTGTTTCAAAAATGGTGGTGGAATAGTTGAGATTCCTGCTCCTTACACTTTTATTTCAGGCCCACTGGAATTAAAATCCAACATTGATCTTCATGTTGAAGCAGGAGCGGTTTTAAAAGCAAGCCCTGATGAATTGTTATATAATAGTAGCGCTTTTGGCGCCAACAGGCGCGAAGGCATGATGTGGATCAGCGGAGAAGATATTCAAAACGTTTCCATAACCGGAAGTGGCAGCATTAATGGAAACGGGATTTCATTTATGGGCGAGGAACTGGAAGATTCTTATGAACTGAAACCCTTTACAGCAGAGGACCGACGGCCACACGTTCTAACTATTATTGGAGGTAAAAATATTCGTATCCATGATATTCATATCGGCAACTCTGCTTATTGGACTATGCATCTAGCAGGCTGCAATGATGTGGTGATATCCGGCATTACTTTATTGAATAATCTAAAAGTGCGCAATAGCGATGGAATAGATATTGACCATAGCAAGAACGTTCGCATCAGCAATTGCTTCATTGAAAGTGGTGACGATGGTATCTGTTTAAAGAACCGCCGCGAGTATGAAAAATTTGGTCCATGTGAAAACATTGTAGTTACTAATTGTATCTTGACCAGCAGCAGTTGTGCTATTAAAATCGGATCAGAAAATGTGGATACCATCAGGCGGGTTTTATTTAATAATTGTATTATCAAAAACAGCAATCGCGGAGTGGGTATCCAGAACCGGGATGAAGGCGTTGTAAGCGATGTTGTTTTTTCAAACATGATTATCGAATGTCATCTTTTTTCAGATGTGTGGTGGGGAAAAGCTACACCAATTTATGTCACCGCTTACCGGCGGGCAAATGGAAGCAGTAAAGATGCCAACTTGCGTTTCGCCAAAGGCGCTAAAGAAGGAAGCGTAGGCGAAGTGAAAAATATCTGGTTTAATAACATAAAATGTACGAGCGAAAATGGCGTATATGTAAGTGGCGAATCTCCTGATAAAGTTCAAAATATTTCTTTCGATAATGTGGATGTAACTATTAATAAAACAACGAATCTTCCGGGAGGTATTTATGATCGAAGACCATCCGAAGTAGAAGGTTTTGTAAAGGGAAATACTTCCGGATTTTATATTGATAATGCAGAAAATATAAAAATCAGGAACAGTTCAGTACAATGGGGTAAAAATCGTCCGGATTATTTTAAATATGCAATAGATACTATTCATGTAAAGGGTATGGAAATCATTGGCTTTTCCGGAGAATCCGCATATCCAGCAAAATACCAGGCAATAAAAAAATGATGATCATAAAATTTTGAATTTCAAAAATGATTGAGCTCTAAATGTCAATATTTCAAAAATTATTTGCCACATTCTGCAGTCCAATTAGAAACCATTTTTGAAACGAAATCCCAAAGTGTCTAAAAATGGTACTTACAAAGGAAATTTTAAAATTTAAAAGGACTTTCACTTCAATATGGATTAAATTACATCTACATTTGTTTTATGATTCTCCTCTGGATTAATATTATCAGAAAGCCAACCTAAGAAACTTAGGCAAATTATTATTATTTCCCGAAACATTTTTTAATATCTCACTTCACCTTCTTTTCTTTTATTTCACTATAAAAGGAATATCGAATAAAATTTTATCATGAAAACAATCATAGAACCTTTCAAAATAAAATCTGTAGAGCCTATTCATTTTACTACCAAAGAGCAAAGGATTAAAATTATAAAAAAAGCTTTTTACAATCCATTTTTAATACATGCAGATGACGTGCTGATAGATCTACTTACCGACAGCGGTACCAGCGCCATGAGCAGTGCGCAATGGGCAGGTATTATGATAGGTGACGAATCGTATGCCGGAAGCAATAGTTTTTATCGTTTTGAAAAAACGATAAAGGATATAACTGGTATGCCTATAGTGATTCCCACACATCAGGGACGCGCAGCCGAAAAAATTTTGTTCTCTGTAATTAGTGGGAAAGGGAAATACGTTGTAAGCAACACCTTATTTGATACTACACGTGCTAACATAGAATTTTCTGGCGCTGAAGGGATTGATCTGTTATGCCCCGAAGGAAAAATACCTTCGTTGATTGCACCTTTTAAAGGAAATATGGATATAGCAGCTTTTGAAAAATTTATAAACGAAAAAGGAAGTCACAACATCCCTCTTTGCATAATCACCGTTACCAATAATTCAGGCGGTGGCCAGCCCGTAAGTATGCAAAATATAAAAGAAATAAAATCGTTATGTATAAAATATAATATATCATTGTTTATAGATGCGTGTCGTTTTGCTGAAAATTGCTACTTTATTAAAAAAAGAGAAAAGGGATATGCTGATATTTCTGTTACCGAAATCGCACGCGAATTATTTTCGTATGCGGATGGATGTACAATGAGTGCTAAGAAAGATGCATTTGCGAATATCGGAGGTTTCCTGGCGATGCGAAGTGAAGAGCTCGCTGTAAAGTGCAGAAATTTATTGATCATTACTGAAGGTTTTACCACTTACGGAGGTCTTGCGGGCAGAGACATGGAAGCGATTGCTATTGGATTAAAAGAAGTAATGGAAGAAGACTATCTGCATTATCGCATCCGAAGTATTGAATACCTTACAGAAAAATTAGTTGCTGCAGGTGTACCTGTAATACAACCAGCCGGTGGCCATGCGGTGTATTTGGATGCCAAAGAAATGCTACCGCAAATTCCCTCAAATCAATATCCCGGACAGGCTTTGGTGGCTGCTTTATTTGTTGAAGGCGGTGTGAGAGGTGTGGAAATAGGTTCATTAATGTTTGGGAAGTATGACAACGATGGAAAATTAATTCCTGCGGTCATGGAATTGGTTCGCCTTGCCATTCCCCGAAGGGTATATACTCAAAGCCATATTGATTACGTGGCTGAAGTAGTAATTAATGTTTATAATAATCGCAAAAATATTAGAGGATTACAAATAGAATATGAAGCGCCTTCTTTAAGGCATTTTACAGTAAGATTAGGAGAAATGAATTAATTGCTTAACAGTTTGCAAAACCCGCTATCTCTTGAGAAATATCATCTTAAAATTATCGGCAGTTGTAATATTCTTTTTTGGTTTCCTTACGATGTTCATATCAGTTTCCATGATTTTTGACCTTTCCGATGCCAGAAAATCAGCCGGGAATTATGTGTTTTTTTGATAACTGCTAATTTGATCTTGGGTATGACATATTTGTGTGCCAGCTATGGGTTTTTTAAAGAAAAAAACTGGACAACTACCGTTTTATTTTGCGCCGCCTTTCTTCTCATTTTCATTTTCATTATTTTACTGATATACATTCTCAAAGGAGGGGTTTATCAGGGGAAAACAATTATAACTATCACTATTCGCACTTTCATCACCCTGATTTTTACATTAATATCCTGGAATTTTATAACTAAGAAAAATCAATTTTCAGGATACCAGGTTTAAAATAAAATTTTACGAATTATCCGAACTTACTAATGTTACTTTACTGGAGTTGGTGGTCTGTATTCCGTGTTCTTCCTGCATTTTTCGGATATCAATATTAATTTCCTGCATCAGCAGGTTCATATCATTTAGAGGTAATTCTTTTTTTGTAAAATAAATGATCAAAATTAAAGCACCATCATTGGTGATTTCCTGTAAGTGTACATCGTAAGAAATGATTCTTTCTTTTTTTGAAGCAAGAATATCCCCGATTTTTTTTATAGCTTTTTCCAGGTTTACTGAAGATGTGGTGGAAGATAATTGCGTTTTTATCTCGTTTCTTACCGAATCACGCTCGCTCCAATTATCAAGAATGCTGTCCACCATTTGTTTGTTTGGGATGGTCACTAACGATTTTTCTGCGGTACGCACTCTTGTACTTCTAAGGCCGATTCGTTCTACAATTCCTTTTACAGTATTTACCCTTATGCTATCTCCGGTTTTAAAAGGCTTATCAAAAAAGATAATAAAAGATGCGATCAGGTTCTCAAGACTTTCCTTGGCTGATAAAGCCAACGCAGCGCCCACAATGCTTAAGCCGGTAAGAAGATTCCCAATGTCAAGTTTAAAAGAATATTTAAGAATAAAAATAATCCCAAAAATGATAATGATTACCCTGATAAAATCTTTAAAAAAGAAAAGTACCTGGTAATCGCTTGCTGTTTTTTCATTCCCCGCTCTGTGCCTGATCACCAGTACCAAAAAGTCCATAAATCGAATTACAAGAGAAATAATACAGATAATAATGGAAGCCGATGCGATGGCATCTATAATATTGCGGCTGGTAACCGACTCAATTGAAAATTCTAATTCGGTTGGAAAATTGAGTCTTGCCAGCGACAAAATAATCACCATCACCATCAAAATTCTTTCTAATGGGACTATGATAATACTATCAAATTCTTTTTTGGTCATGCCGCTCCACTGAGTTTTGCCAAGCCTGAAAATCAAAGCCGAAAAGTATTTGGAAATGATCCTTTTTAAGATAGTCATCAATAGAATAATGATAGCGACAATGATATAACTGCGAATGGTATTATTTAAAAATATCTGGTCAAGAAACTTCATCGTTTTCAATTAAAATATTCAAAACTTTATTGTAAATAGTAAATAGTGAGTTGATTATTTTTAAGAACATACATTTTATGATTCCTAAATTTTATGGAAGTATTATTTTGTAACTCAGAAGGCAATTTATAAGTTGTGAAATCCGGAAATGGAGATGTGTATTTGTATAAGTTTTCTTTGTCAAATCCATAGATCGTTTTGCCGATAACTTCAATATTTTTCCAGTGCAAAAAATCCAATTTACTTTTAAAATTTCCGTAATAATCAAATATATAAATACCTTTTTGGGGATCGTATAAATAGACAAATCCGTCACGATCAATTATTTTTTCAGGATCAGGAGCCGAATTAAAAAGCAACCTGAAATCAACTGATTGGGAAAGAATATTTCCATTATCATCCATTTTTATTAAAGTATAAGTCTGTTCATCAAATAACCAGATATTATTATCATAAGAAGTAGTAACCGCCTGCACTCTGAAAATATTATACTTGTTAAGATTAATCGCTGTAACAATATTCAGGTATTTATCAAGCAATACAATGGTGGAAAAATTTTTATAATAAAGAATCACTTTCCAGGGATTTTGCGCATCTACGTAATCGAGTTTGCCATATTGGGTTACCTGGTTAAAAACGCCTACAGAATCGCCCCTTTCATTATATTTCTTCAGTTGATTGTCCGGTGTAATGAGGTATAGTTCTCCAATATTATCTACAGCGAATGAAGAAACCGGGAAATCGATTTGTTTGAGAAAACGGAAGAGTGAATCGTTTTGGGCAAGTATGTGTGGACAATAAAAAATGTTTAATACAAAGAGAAAGAAAAAATATTTTTTAATAAATTTCATAACTCATAATATTTCAATGATACATTCTCATTGTCAAAAGTAGCATAGCTATTGTATTTTATCCAATCGCCAAGATTAATGTATTTACTTTTTTCGTCCAATTTATATTCAATAGGTAAATGGCGATGTCCAAAAATGAAAAAATCAAAATGTTTTTTTGTTAGCATTTCTTTACAAAAAAGAATGAGCCATTCTTTTTCTTCGCCCAAAAATTGTTCCTCTTCCTTTCCTGTAGCCGCCCTGCTTTTACGGCTGAAATAATCGGCCAATCCGATGCCTGAAGAAGGATGCAACATTCCAAAAAGGCTTTGGGAAATTTTATTTCTGAAAACTTTTTTCATGAATTTGTACTTGTGATCACCGGGGCCTAATCCATCTCCATGGCCAATTAAAAATTTTTTTCCATTGAATTCGAATTCTTTAGGGTCGTGATATACATCTATGTTCAATTCTTTTTCGAAATAACCGTTCATCCACATATCATGGTTGCCCACAAAAAAATGAATAATAATTCCGCTGTCCGTAAGTTCGGCAAGTTTACCCAGAATTCTTACAAATCCCTTTGGAACCACTCTTTTGTATTCGTACCAGAAATCAAAAAGATCGCCGAGAATAAAAATAACGGCTGCATCATTTTTTATGTTATTCAGAAATTGTACTACACGTTTTTCTCTCACAAGGCTCTCAGAATGATTGGGAGCCCCCAAATGAAAATCTGAAATAAAATATATTTTTTTTCCCGGAGGTAATTGCATGATTTCTTGCCCAATTAAAAAATTCCAAACTTATTTACTTAAACAATAGAAATTTTATTTCTGTTACGTTGACAACTTTAAACTATTTTAATGCTTAGAGTTCGTTAAAGCAAGCAAATGTAAAACAAAATTAATCCGGTTGTCTTTTGGTAAATTGGGATGTACTCAATTTGGATTGAGCAGGTTTAAATTTAAAAGTTATAATGAAAAATTTACATGGTTATAGATTTTTATAGCTCAATAAGTAGCAGACATTAAAAAACCTGGCAATACCAGGCTTCTCTTTTTTTATTATTGTTTTAAATCTTTTATATCTTATTGTACATTTCTTATCTCAACTTATGTAAATAATCATTGTTGGCAAATTGCTTTTTCACGTCGAGAAGGTTTCTTAAAATACTGTTGTCAATGAGTTTTCCTTCCATTTGTAAAATAAAACCGCCAATAATTTTATCATCCACTACACTCTCCAATTCTACATTATCGTAGGAGGTGGAGGCCTTTATTTTTGAAATAAATGTATCTATAAGTTCTTTACTTATAGGAGCAGCAGTTGTAAGTTTGGCATTATGCAAGCCTCTAAGAGTATTGTACTGCTCAATAAAAGAGATTATTATACCAGGTAGATTAGGTTCCCTGTTTTTAGTACAAAGTAATTTTAAAAAAGTATCAGTAATTTTTGAAATTCTCCCTTTAGCTATTGCGTTTATAATCTTATATTTTTTATCCGGATTGATAATAGGACTATCGAGCATTACAACAAATTCACGACTTGCCTTTACCACTGAGTTTAGAAATAAAATATCAGCATGTACCCCATCAAGCTGATTCATATCTGTAGAAATATCAATCAGGCTTTTGGCATACCGCTGTGCTAAACGTGGATTGTTCATTTTCTTTTGAATTAATTCAACTCGATATTTTGAGTAAATTGTTGAATATATTTTTCCTGATCTTCTTTATTTTTTAATTCCCTGCGTAGTACTTTTTCACTTACTTCAATAACAAGATTCCCTACCTGATTTTTCAGATCAGTAATAGCAGCCATTTTTTGCTGGTTGATGACATTTTGTGCATCCGCTACTATCTTCCCGGTTTCTTTCCTGGCCTGCTCTCTGGCTTCCTGGATTATTTTATCACGGGTTTCTTTTGCTTCCCTCATCATTTGTGACCTTTCTTCGCGTGCCTTTGCAAGTAAAGCTTCATTTTCGCTTTTCAAAGTAGCCATTTCTTTCCTTGCATTATCTGCCGAAAGAATTGAATCATTAATATTTTTTTCTCTTTCGTCTAATGATTTTAAAATGGGTTTCCAGGCATATTTACCTAATAAATAAAGGACAATGATAAATGCAACGAGCGTCCAGAGAATCAGGCCCAACTTTGGAAGTAAAAGTTCCATACTTTATCGTTTAAATTAATTAGAATTATTTAAAAAAAATTAAAAAATACTGTATCCTCCGCCCTGTGCTTTGGATACAGTAATAAATTCGTTGTTTACGCTGGTCTTAATACACCTTTCGTAAACACACATGCGATAACATCCGGTAGTTTATGCTCCCGATGCCTTAGTCAACACAGCCAGCAATCCGGCAATAACTGCGAAAAGGGCAACCCCTTCTACTAATGCAGCTGCAAGGATCATATTAGCGCGAATTTCATTAGCTGCTTCGGGTTGGCGGGCAATTCCTTCAACTGCTCCTTTACCTATCAGGCCAATGCCGATACCTGCTCCAATAGCAGCTAAACCGGCGCCAATAGCTCCACCCATGTTTGAGAGTCCAGCTTCAAATAAAAAAGTCATTAGTGACATAATTCTTGGTTTTGAAATGAATAAAAAATTTAAGCAAATGCGTGGTCATTTTGTGGTACATCATGATCACTTCCTTCAAAGCCCTGACCGATGAATATAGCGGTAAGAACTGTGAAAATAAATGCCTGGATGAAGGCCACTAAAATTTCTATAAAATAATCGAATACTACAAACAATACCGAGAATGGCGAAAATCCGACACCTGCCGTAGTACTCATCGCGCCAAAAATAAAAATAAGAGAAATGAAAGCTAATACTACAATATGTCCTGATACCATGTTGGCAAAAAGACGAATGATTAATGCACCTGGTTTGATAACGAACAAACCAAAAAGCTCAACCGGAACTAAGATTACCTTAACCAAGAAAGGAACGTCCGGAGGCCATAAGATATGTTTCCAAAAATGAGTGGTAGTACTACAAAGAATCACAACTAACGAAATAAGCCCGAGTATTAATGTAAAAGCAATATTACCGGCAACGTTGGCCGCGCCCGGTATCATTCCAAAAAGTGCATTGATCAAAATAAAGAAAAATACAGTAAGGAGATAAGGCATATATCTTTCCCACCTATTCCCTAAATTGTTTTTACCCACGTTATCTCTGATAAAAATAATAATAGGTTCCATAAACCCTTGAGCTCCCGATGGCGCTGAAACAACGCCGTCTCCTTTTTTATATTTATTGCCAATTTTTATCATTACTATGGTAAACAGCGCCAGCGCAATAAACATTTGTATGACATTCCTGGTTAATGAAAAATCATATACTGTTACTCCTCCATCTACCGGAACGATGGCATTTTCACCCTGCATTTTGTAGCCGTCATATTCTTGATCGTGATCAGGGCCAAATCTTTTGGAAGAGAAGGTAGAAAATCCTTTTTGTGACGAATATAATATCACGGGCAAATAAACAGAAGCGTGAAAATCTCCTAAAGAAAAGAAGTGGAATTCATAAGCATCCTGCACATGATTAAGGATAGCAGTGGTAGGATCAAATTTTTCTTCAGTGGTTTTATGTTCAGCAGGTTTTTCCTGTGGAAAAGCACTAGAAGGAAATAGAAGCAAAAAAAGGCTGAAAACCGCTACCAATAAAGATTTCATGCTTTTAAAACTCATACCTTTCCTAAATTTTGCGCAAAGATAAGGGGTTTGACTGATGATATGAAAGAGTAGAATAAAATTTTTAGCAGTTTTCAGAAAACTTTTTATCCAGGTTTTTATTGATAATTGTGATACAGGATACCTCTTTCTTTCTGGCATAAAACCATGAAGGAAAGTATTGATCAATAATAATCATTTATCTTTCGGTTATATTTTAAATATTTGCCGGATATTTTTTGATTAAATAAAGAAAACATGAAAAATCTTATTTCTACCAGGCTTGCTATTATTATTTTCTCCGTCATTATCGCTTTTTTTGGTGCTAATAATATTCTCCATGCAAAAAATATGGCGGCGAATGTGCCTTCATTTTTACCTGCTTCAAGAGTAATGGTATATATCTCCGGTGTCGGATTTTTGCTGGCTGCGGTTGCGTTTATTATTGACCGTTATGCAAAGCTCGCCGGTTATCTTTTAGCTATATTATTATTGATAGTTGTATTTTCTGTAGATGTGCCTGAAATTGTACGTGTATCTAATGTTAGCATAAAAATGATATTTATTACCAACATGCTAAAAGATGCCGCACTTGCAATGGCCGCAATTCTTATAGCTGATATTTCAAGAGAAGGATAATCTAAAGGTAACTGCCAAATTCAGTTTACTTTTTATTTAAACTGTGAATAGAATTAACTTTACATTCCTGTATGAAAACAGCAAAGTATATAATATCCCTTCCGTTTATTGGGTTAATAAAAATATATCAATTAATAATTTCTCCCTGGATGGGACCGTCCTGCCGTTACACACCCACCTGCTCCCAATATGGATTAGAAGCCATAAAAAAATATGGTCCGATAAAAGGAGGTTGGCTAACTTTAAAAAGAGTTCTACGTTGTAATCCCTGGGGTGGACATGGTCATGATCCGGTTCCTTAATCACTGATATATCCTTTACCTGGAAGCTATTTTGATTTTAACCGGTATTTTTTAGCCACTTTAGGATTGTTAAAATAATCGTCCAGTGATTTGGAGTCAGTGGTATTATCTGCTACCGGCACATCAATAAGCTGAAGTTGTACTTGTTGTAGTTCATCTTTTAATTTACCGGTCTTTTTCATAATGTCAGGGTCTTTATTCCCGACAAGTGAATTATCAGTGAGCAGATATTCCAGTCTTTTAGCATCGTTTCTAACCAAAGATGCCGAATTCAACTCATCTGATTTGGTTGGCGCAACAGCTTCTTTAACCGGCACAAGTGCTACCCCTACGCTTGGTAATATTTGCCCGGTAGTTTTTTCACTTTCAGTAGGAAGTGACGAGAAAACAGTGCCCCCAAGAGAGGCGGTGGCGGAGGTAAGATCAAATTTGGTTCTTGTAGTATTAGTTCTTTTAATTTTTTTATCCAGGTCACGAAAAGTAGTTTTTAATTGAACTATATAGGATTCAATACTATTGTATATTTTATTATATTCTATTAATTGCATTGGGAAGTTAATACTTTGATTTACTTTGACAGTGACCGTTGCGGTATCCCTGTTAAAGAATTTATCTATTCCAATAAATTTAATTATTAATGATTTATGTTTTTCATCATCGTTCTCTTTTATAAAATCATAAGGAGCTACCCAGGTAAATACATCTCCACACTTGTTTACAGGAGTAGTAGATCGTACAGGATAATTACAATAATAAGTAATGGATTCCAGAGGAAAACTTCCATTCTCACATTGTAAATTAAAGGTTAGTGTATCACCCTCCGAAATAGTAATATTATCACCAACTGTAGGTTTTATTTTAGATGGAATAATATCGGTATTATAAAAAAGTAATGTAAAAGTAGTATCCACATGATCCTTTGGATCATCCAGATTTTGTACTCCGAGTTTTACTTTATAGTCATTATCATATTTTAATTTACCAGATAAAAAGTAAGATTTATCGGCTTTGAAATGCAAAATACCATTGTTATTAATTTTTAAACCAACTGGTGAATTTTTTAAATACCAGTAATATTCATTAGGGTCTTTATTGATTTCAAACCGGTAATCCAGAGTGGAATCAACATGTAGTGTAAAATATGGGCTAAAGTTTTTAATCCTCAAAACAGTATCAACAGGTTTTATATAAATGGTGTCTTCTGGTTTTAAATAAACAGTATCATTATTTTGTTTAAAACTACTATCAATGACCTGGGCTTTTGCAAAAATTGAAAATAACAGACAGAATTGAATAAAACAGAATCCCTTGAAGAGTGCGTTTTTAACCATGTTTGCAAAAGTATAAAACTATTTGTGTTGTTTTCCCAAAGAAAAATAAAAATTACATATAATATAACTGATAAAATAAAAAGAAACTTAATTTTTCATTTATAGATTCAATTTATGTTGAGGAACATTTCTAAACATATAGTTTAAAAATATTTATATCCCACCTTTCTTTTGTTTTAGATTAAATGTTTATTGTTCAACTACCCTTAAAATTAGCATTTCTCTTTTCTATAAAAGCAGCAACACCCTCTTTAAAATCATTCGAGGCAGCGGCTTTCTGCTGAAAGGTATCTTCTGTCTTCAACTGTTCCTCGAAATTTTGTTCCAATGATTTGTTGAGAGCCTGTTTTGTATAAGCAATTCCTTTAGTAGGTAATTCCGAAAGTCTGATTGCCAATTTTTCAGCTTCTTCAAGAAATATTTCTTTGGGGAAATATTTGTAAATCATTCCCATTTTTTCTGCATCAATCGATGAGATTCTATCACCAAGAATCATCAAAGCTGATGCTTTTTGAAAACCAATAAGTCTAGGTAAAAAATAAGTGCCGCAACTATCAGGTATCAATCCAATTTTACTAAATGCTTGTATGAATGAAGCAGATTCTGTTGCTATTACCAAATCACAACACAAAGCAATATTGGCTCCGGCTCCGGCAGCAACACCATTTACTACAGCCAGCACAGGTTTACTCAGATTCCTGATTCTTCTAACAATAGGATTGTAATGTTCTGATAAAATTTTCCCCATCCCTGGCCCATTAGGATCAACCACTTCTTCCAGATCCTGACCAGCGCAAAAAGCCTTTCCTGCACCGGTGATACAAACACAACGAACAGAAATATTTTTTTCACATTCATCCAATTTTCCCTGAAAAGCCAGTGCCATTTCACGATTGAAGGCATTGAATTTTTCAGGACGATTCAATGTGATAAATGCAATAGAGTTTTTTATTTCAAAAAGAACGGAAGACATAATATAATTTAAGAGTGCAATAGGAATGTTTTAAAAATAATTTTTTAATGGCATTTAAAATAATCAAAAGGCTCACCACAATCTTCGCATTGATAAAGCGCTTTGCAGGCAGTAGAACCAAATTGGCTAATGAGTTTTGTGTTCATTGAATGACAGTGAGGGCATTCAATCGGCAAATTTTTTAAGTAATCTGTATGAAAAGTTTTTGAAGTTGGCGGCGCTATTCCATAAGATTTCAATTTTGCATTTCCTTGTTCTGACATCCAGTCTGTTGTCCATGCAGGAGAAAGTTGATAAGAGATTTTTATTTTTTCAAAACCTTTTTTCAAGAACGCTTTTCTGATGTTCATTCCTATCATATCCATTGCCGGACAACCGCTGTATGTAGGTGTGATAATGACTTCTACAATTTCGTTATCAATTTTTATATCTCTTACAATTCCCAAATCAATTACCGATAATACCGGAATTTCAGGATCGTTTACAGTATTTAAAATATCCCATACCTTTTTTATTGTTTTTTCCTTTGAAGAAGTAGAGATAATATTTTGAGATGTTTGATTCATACTTCAAAAAGTTTTATTACCATTCCAATCCCGGATAAGCTCTTTGCATAAACTGCATTTCTGCAAGAATATAACCTAAATGTTCTGTATGTATTCCTTTTTTTTCGCCGCTGTGCATCCAGGTATCTTCTGGTAATAATAGTGTCGCTTCGTCTAAAACAGTTTTTACTTTTTGAATCCAGTCATTTTTAATGAGGGTAAAGTCAATGTACGTACGATCTTTATTTTTCGATTCAAATGCGATTCCTTTAGTATCGTTAAGCAAAAACATTTCGCCGGTATAAGGCCACAAATCATGAATTGCCATTTCCATTCTTTTTTTACTTTCTTCGGTTCCATCTCCAAGTCTTATCACCCATTCTTTACTCCATCTTACATGATAGGTAACTTCTTTTAAAGATTTTTCTGCAATTGCAGCCATTTGCTTATCATCAGAATCCATCAATTTTTGGTAGTAATAAAATTGCCAGGTACTGAAAAAAAATATTTTTCCAATTGTTTTTGCCCAATCACCATTGGGGAGTTCGGTTATTAATAAGTTTTTAAAATTATTGACATCTCTTAAATAAGCAAGGTTATCCTCAGTAATATTTTTCTCCTCTTTATTATTTCGATTAATTATATCTGCTGCATATTGATAAAAGTTTCTTGCCTGTCCTATCAAATCTAAAGCAATATTAGTGATGGCGATATCCTGTTCCAGCATTGGTCCGTGACCGGTCCACTCACTCAGTCGATGCCCCATAATTAATGAACTATCCGCTAAATGAAGGACATAATTAAATAAATCGTTTTTACCATTATTTGGTGACATACTTTGTTGTTAATCTTCTTATCAAAAATTGGCAGACTCACATATATTTTAGTTCATCCGGTAAATTATAAAAAGTGGGATGACGATAAATTTTATCATTGGCTGGATCGAAAAGACTTTCAGCATCATCGGGATTTGTAGCGTGAATATATTTTGATTCGACAACCCAAATGCTCACACCTTCCATGCGACGGGTATAAACATCACGTGCGTTCTCAATCGCCATTTTCGCATCAGCGGCGTGCAAACTTCCAGCATGTTTGTGTTCAAGCCCTTGCTTGCTGCGGATAAAAACTTCCCAAAGAGGCTCTGCTTGATTGTTCATTTTGTATTGTTTTCTAAAAAGTAAATTTTGCAAATTTTATTTAGAATTATCTACTGCTTTATCCTTTCTAAAACCTATGCGTTCTCTTTTTGCAAAATCTTCCTGTTGTTGTTTGTCGGTTAATAGTAAATTT